>Ga0310690_10001300_pt1 | contig 44840 bp, 41 predicted proteins | sample AusTroGonzalo_MG_2_FD_207661 | JGI IMG/M metagenome (GOLD analysis project Ga0310690, IMG submission 207661) | Bovine rumen microbial communities from tropical cattle in Woodstock, Queensland, Australia - Gonzalo_04 (v2) (version 2) | ecosystem: Host-associated > Mammals > Digestive system >... | reverse complement strand
ATGTGAACTGTTGCGGGTATAGGAGTGTGTTTTTCTATTCAGCAATGTTCTCAGTGTTTTCTCTGATTTTAATACCATTTTGTCATCAGCACAATGACATATGGGGGGTTAAAATGTTCTTGTACACATTTAACTGTATTTCGATTGTATATATTTCAGTCCTGTTTGTTGTGGTGTTGTGGGCAAGGAAGGATATAAGTTGTAGAGGTGTGTTTGGAATGTTTATGTTTTTTGCAATCACTGCAGCAATTGCTGCTTACGTGAACAGTTTGTTTCCTGTTTTGATCAAGGTAGGTCCTATTGAAGAGAAGTTGATGTCGAGTTTGTCGGTTATAGTTTCTTTTATTCCTGTGGCGGGGTGCATGCTGTTTCTGATGGGTTTGGTATTTTATGCGACACTGGTTGCAAAAAAGTATGCTGTCAGGGCTTGGGTACAGTTCCGTGTGATAGACCGGGCAATGAAGAAATTGAATGAAATTGATGAACTACTTGGAGCAGAAGTTACGGTGGAAAGCTAACAACAGGCAACCAACTACTAAGCACATGTGTCCCGCAACTGTCTAATATTCTTGAACAGGGTTGCTATATATAAGTGGGGGTTGGATGTGCGTGTGTGGGGGATGGGTGTTTGCGACTGCGGGGATTGTATGAAAAATGGTATAATACACGATATCGCTATGGCGGAAAAGAAAATAGATAATATCATGGTGAGGTATTTCACTGCATACCACACGGGCTCTGAGCGTTTTGCATTCCTGAGCGCGTCTAAGGGGGCCGCGTCAATGGGGGCTGACCCCATGGAGGTCCCACCGATGTTGCGAAGCAATGAGCTGTGAAGCATACCCTCCAACCTATTATGGTCGCTACCGAAGGTAGTCAATAGAGTGATGGTGAAAGAAGGTACACGAACCCAGAAGAAAGGTCTCAGAGATTGCCCCAAAGATTGAAAAAGGTCTAAAGAAATGAAAATAAGAGGTTTCATTGAGTTGAAGAATCCGCAGTTTATCAAAATTGTGGCGAGATTGTTGTCTATCGAATTCAATTTGCCTGAGTACTATGCTGGCAATGTTGTTACAAATGCGTTGCAGTCTTTTCGCAATCAATTACGAGATGATATTTCTGTGTATCTTGAAACTGAATATGTAGATAAAGTTTACAGGGATAGTTATTACAGATATTATTCTTCAAAAGCCTCGCAATATACTCGTGATTGCATCCGACTGTCCTTTTTCGACAACTCAAGTGGTGCATTTAGCCATGGGACGATTGCCGAGTATCCTGATAAAGATGTTAGAGATGCGTATCGTGGTTTTTTAATCATTAGACCCACCATTCCTAAAATAGTGGGACGAAGTGCCATTTCTCCAAAGGCGTTTAAAAATTTTGATTTCAAGTCTTGTCTAGTTGATGTAAAGACGACGGTTGATGGATTGAAGATCGATGTTAGCGCGTTCCCGTCTTCATCGCAAGACACCGAGAGTATTACTTGCGCTGAAACTTCGCTTTGGGCGTTGATGGAGTACTTTGGGAATAAATATCCAGAGTATACGCCAATAAAGCCATCGGATGTAATTGAGGCATTGCGAAATACTGTCATTGGTCGTCAGTTGCCGTCAAGCGGCTTGTCGGCGGAATGTCTTACTTACGCAATAAAGTCTTTTGGATTTGGTCCACGTCTTTATCATAGAGATGCTTTCCCTAAATTGCATAACATATTGGGGTGTTATGTAGAAAGTGGAATACCTATGGTTACGGCATTGAGTAATCGTGGAATGACAGTGGATGAAGATATAGGTCATGCAGTGTTGTGCATCGGACATGAAATAGTAACCGAAAGAATGATAGATAACGCTGTCGCAAATAAGATAGATCATATTTCTAGCCCATGTGGTGTGATTGATATCCTTGATTTCGATGATATAGACAAGAAATTTGTGTTCATAGATGACAACTTCCCTCCATATCAATGTGATTATTTGGCAACTCCGACAGATCGATACAGTGATTCAAGCTGGAAAGCGTGCAGGGTAGAAAGCATTATAGCCCCGTTGTATGATAAGATATACATGGAATCGTATTTAGCTAAGGAATATATCAGAACACTTGTTAAGACCCCTTATTTTTCTTACTTGTGCGGACGTCAAATAACAATGCGTACTTATCTTTGTTCAACTAGGAGTTATCGTAATTATGTGCGGCAAAGCAATATGTCCACTGATATGAAGAGAATCATATCTGACCTGTTTATACCGAAATTTGTATGGGTGACAGAACTGTCAGATGCAGATGGCCTAAAGAATGAACAAGTCGCAGATTTAATTCTGCTAGATGCCACAGCAATGCAGACAACCTACTATGAACCTCTTTTGGTAGCATTTGCAAATCAGAAGTGTTATTACAGGAATCGCACCACCAACGTGTTGACACAACAAGCTGTCAAATGTAGCAGATTTTCATCATATTCAAACATTAGAAAGGCTTAAATAATGGAAACAAATGATCTGAGCAAAATTTTCGAGCTTTCCGATACTTTTTATGTCGGGGAATCGTGCGTTTCTTCAGAAGACTGTGAAGTCGCCGAAGAAATCAATCAAGCGATGAAGCAGGCCTGGAGGGCATATTCGTCAAATGTTGAAAAATCCTATAAGTTGTGTGCTGGGCTTAACTTTGCATAGCTTAGTGAGTGGACACGCTGTAGCACCATTTAGTAGGACGGGTTGTTATTGCTGGACAATGAATAAAGGTAGAGAAGCTGAATTGATAATGGATGGTTCGAAGAGATTGACTTGGGGATTGGTGGAGTGTGGAGGAACGGTTGAGGTGAAGGGAATGGGAATAGGATTTGCGGTGTGGGCAGAAAAATGAGTGAGAATATCTAAGGAGAAGGATGAATTGTATGAGTGAGAAGATTAAAGTAGGGATAGTTGGTTGTGGTTTTGTGGGCGGGGCCCTCAAAGCCTGGTTGGAGGAGAACAACAAGGATGTGCAGGTCTTTGTGTGCGATCTACCGATGAGATATTCTTGAACAGGGTTACCACATATGAGCGGGGGTTGGATGTGTGTGCGTGGTGTCGTTGGATAGTGACGGAGGGGGCTGCCCTTTGGACTTTATTTGAGTAGAGAACGAAATGAACACGCGCAATCCATTGTTTGATTTGGTGAAGGGTCTTGCTATGTATATGGTCATTTATTGGCATGTCATGAGCTATAGGCCTGGTTTTGAATTGCTTGCGACACCTTCATATGCTGCTAATTTTATCATTATAGTCAACATGCCTCTATTTTTTATGGTGTCTGGGTATTTTTCGCATCGGGTGCATGAAATGGGTGATTGGAGGAGATTTGTAAATCGTATAATCAAGTATTTCTGGCCGATTGCGGTGTTTAGTGTTGTTATTGCCGTTACCGAATGTATTTGCACGCAGAATTGCTTAGTGTCGGAAATACCAGTGTGGGTGTTAAAAAAGTTTCTTTTTCACAATTGGTTTTTCTATGCTCTTGCTGGGTGTGATATAATTACATTTTTTGCGTATAAATTCGGGCGTCAAACTATGGGAATTTGTGTGTTCTGCTCAATTTGCTTTTTGGCATGTTTGCTTGTTTCTAGGATTGTGTGGCATACATCAAATATTGTTGCAATGCTTCCATTCTACTGGTTTGGTCTTGTGCTTTTGCCAAAAGTTCTTAGGCATAGACATGTATTTGTAATCTTTGCTGTCATAGGGGGCGTTCTAATGGTTGTAGCGACATATTTTCTCGGAAATGTTGCCATTAACGGACTTGGGTTTTATTGGGATAGGTTTGATATCTGGAATCCTGAGGTAGATAAAATTGTCCATATGATTTCAAGATACACCATTGGTGTGTTGGGTAGCTTATTTTTGATTTATTGTGTTAAAGGTTTGATTGAAAAGATTCCTGGGGTAGCAAGCCTTGCATTTTTGGGAACAGAGACGTTGGGTGTCTATATCTTACAGGGAAATGTTATACACTATTTGAGTAATCAATTTGTGTCGTTGGATGCGGGATCTCTAATGATATTCATATGTGGGTGTGGGGTGTTTGCGTTGTCATATGGACTTGTTGTGGTTTTGAAATCGAATCGGTGGGTGAAAGTCTGTGCATTTGGCAGGCCCATATTTTTGCTGAAGAGTTAAAATTATGAGTTCTCCGCCCGGGTGGGGGTGCTAACGCAGACATTATGAGGGAAAGATATGAGAAGCCTAATCAATTCGCTACTCGCACAGGAAAATCATTTTAATTCAACAGAAGATATCTTGACGTGGATTGAGAAGCGGAACCGTGAGGTTGAAGTCTCGGTAAGGCCAATCCCCTTCAGAGAATTGAAAGGGTGGAGTTTTGACAAAAAGACAGGTAATCTCTGCCATGATTCAGGAAAGTTCTTTTCGATAGTTGGGATTGACGTTTATAAAAATCAGGATTGGGTTGAGAGATGGCAACAACCTATAATCAACCAACCAGAAGTTGGTTATCTCGGTATCATCTGTAAAGAGTTTGGCGGTGTGCTGTATTTTCTGCTGCAGGCAAAGATTGAGCCTGGGAATGTCAACTGTGTGCAACTTTCTCCTACACTCCAGGCGACACGAAGCAACTATTCTTGTGTCCATGGAGGGAAGAAGCCAGATTACCTTGACTATTTTCGTAAAGTAAAGCCACGACAGATAATTATTGATCAGCTGCAAAGCGAACAGGGGGCAAGGTTCTTTCGTAAGCGGAATCGAAATATAATAATAAAAGTGGAGGAGGATATAGAGGTCGGAGAGGACTTTAGGTGGTTGACCTTAGGGCAAATCAAGTCACTCATGAAGCGGGATAATGTAGTTAATATGGATACGAGGACAGTGCTTTCAGGCCTTAGTTTCAAGATTGAACCTGGTGTGATTGGCGACGGCCTATTGGAAGGTGTTGGCAAACAGTTGATGAGATCTGAGCAGTGTCTGTCTGGTGAATATACTATTGATGGGGTTTTGCACAATATCTCAGAGTTGAAGAGTAGATATGAATTATTGGTAGACAAAATACCTTTGAAGGATGTCTCAGAGTGGATGGTTACTGATACGGAAATAGTTCGTTATGATAGCCAGTATTTTAAAATTCTTGGAGTTGATGTTGTGATTGCCAATCGGGAAGTCTCTAGGTGGTGTCAGCCTATTGTTAAGCCAATGCAGGAGGGTCTTTGTGTGCTTTTTGTGCAAATGCGCGATGGTGTGTTACATTTTTTGCTACAAGCCAAAGTCGAGTGTGGCAACTTCGATGTAGTGGAATTCGCGCCGACAATTCAGTGTTTAACAGGTGACTTTAGGACTTCATCTAGAATCCCAATGTATGTTAAGGAATTTATTGGGGGTTCTCTAAAAGGTCAGGTTCTTGTTGACACAAAGCAGTCGGAAGAAGGTGGTAGATTTTATCATGAACAGAACAGGAATGTTGTGTTTATGTTGGATGAGTCTGAGCACATAGACTTGCGCGAAAACTTTTTCTGGTTGACATTAGGGCAGATCAAAGAGTTTTTGCGTTATAACAATTATCTCAACATTCAAGTAAGGAGCTTGATATCTCAGCTTTGTTATTAAATTACATCAGAGGAGGTGTTCGTTTTATGGTACAGAATGTTCAATTGATTAACCTACATGCTTGTGGCGATCACAGAGGTAAATTGTTGCCGCTAGAGGCAATGAGTGATACTGTTCCGTTTGAGATTAAACGAGTTTACTATATGTATGATGTCCCTGCGGGGGAATCGCGCGGCGCGCACGCTCACGTAGACTTGCGCCAGCTCCTTGTCTGCGTGAGCGGCGGTTGTACTGTAGTATGTGATTTTGGGGATGGACGTCCAGCAGAAACTTTCAGGATGGATGATCCTGAAAAAGGGTTGATTATAGAGGGCCTTGTTTGGCGAGAAATGAAGGATTGGCAGCCTGGCACGGTGTTACTCGTTCTTGCGGATGAGCATTTCAGTGTCGCAGGCCCGAAGGAAATAAGGAATCATGAGGATTTCCAGAGACGTGTCAAGGAGGCAAAATGCAGATAAAGGTTGGAATCCTTGGGTGTGCATCTATTGCTAGGCGTTCTTTAGCGCCAGCTTTTCACGCCCACCCTCGGTTTGAATTCACAGCGATTGGTTCGCGAAGCATTGATAAGGCCAAGGAATTCGCCGCTGCATACAAAGGCGTTGAGGCGTGTTCGTATGGAGAACTGATTGATCGTGATGATATTGATCTGGTTTATTGCCCGTTGCCAACGGGATTGCATTACGAATGGGTGCGAAAGTCCTTGGAACACGGCAAGCATGTTCTTTGCGAAAAATCTCTCGCTTGCACGTATGACGAGGTGTCTGAACTGGTGAGAATTGCCCGGCGGAATAATCGTTTCCTGATGGAAAGTTTTCAGTTTAGATTTCATCCTCAGAATGTGTATGTTAAAAAACTGCTTGAAGAAAAAGCGGTAGGGGAAATCCGAAACGTGCATGTGAAGTTTGGCTTTCCGCCATTCCCAGATGGTGACAAGAATATTCGCTATAGCACGTCACTTGGTGGTGGTGCGTTGCTTGATGTCGGAGCCTATACGATCAAGAGTGCAACTTATCTCTTGGGAAATGATATCTCGGTTGGAAAGGCATGTCGATCAAGGGTGGCAGAGGGAAATGTTGATTTAGACGGTGTTCTCTGGCTTCAATCTTCAAGCGGTGTTGTTGTTAATGCTGTATACGGTTTCCATAATTCTTATCAGTGTGGGTACGAGATTTGGGGAGAGACGGGAAGAATCTTATTGACAAGGGCTTTTACCGCTAGACCAGATTTCCCTGCGGAAGTGATATTGGAGACAGCGCAAGGCAGTGAAAGACAAGTGTTTAAGGCCGATCATTTTGGTCTTATGTTGGACTACATCGCTGAATGTGTCGCCAATAGTGAATATGAAAATGAATACAACGAATGCCTTGTTCAGTCAAAGGTGTTGGAATCGGTGAATAATGCCATGGAGGTCTTATGACAGATAAGATTAAAAAGATTCTTGACGCCACATGGTCTTTGTGTGAACCGTTTGCGAAGTCAACGGATTTTGATTCCCATGTGGAAACAAAGGTTGTCTACGATGAGGGGCTGTTTGTCAAGGACCCTGTTGTGTCTGTTCTAGTTCTGACATGGCGACATGAGAATTTCATAGAAGAATGCGTCAATTCTATATGTGCGCAATTGACGGGTTTCTCGTTTGAGGTGTTAATTGGAGAAGATGCAAGTCCTGATCGTACGCTAGATATTTGCTTGGCGTTACAAAAGCGATACCCCGAGCAAGTCAAGGTAATATATTCCAAGGAAAATGTTGGTCTTGTCGGAAATATGGTTCGTCTGAACAAAATGGCACGTGGAGAATATGTTGCGATATGTGAAGGTGACGACTATTGGGTTGATACTAGAAAACTCGAAAAGCAGGTTGCGCTGTTGAAAGAGCATAACGAAGTTTCATTGGTTCATATGGGCGTATGGCAACAGTACGAGAAATGCAAATGGTCTCGGTGCCCTGTAGCTCATAAGACAATTAAGCGCATCTTGGATACAAATTTGCTTTCTGCCACCCGGCAGCGAATATTGATGTTGGTCCAAGGGAATTATATTCAGACTCCGACGGTAATGTGCAGGAAGATTGCGTTCACAAAAGCTTGCGAGGATCTTGTTGCGGTTGAGCGAATCACTCATTGGATTCCATCAACAGACTTTATGCTCTGGTTTTTCACAATGCAGCATGGGAGTTCTTATTTTATCCCGGACATAGTCGCCGTTAAACGCATTAACGGGACATCGCTTACAACAATAAAGGATGGAAAGGTCGCTAATGCAAGAATCCTTGGTGACAAAAGGAACGCCTTGGTCATGGCTGAGAAAGATGGATTTCGCGAAGATGATGTATTTAAGTTAATTTCTAGCCTCGAGAATGCTGTAGCCCGATATAATTATGAGGGAAGACGGAATTCTGTCAAGATGGGGCCTGTGCATTTGTTACTAAAACGAGTTGTGCTAATGCTCACGAGACTGTAGTAGATTGCAAATTGTAGTGACCAGGAATAGGCGAATAATCTTAAACATCTTGGTAACCTATGGGCGGACGCTATTAGGTGTTGCCTGTGGCATATTCTCGACGCGGTGGGTGCTTATGGCTTTGGGGCATGAAGACTTCGGGCTCTTTGGGGTCATAGGTAGCCTTGCTATTTTTGTTACATTTCTAAATTCACAGTTCAGTGGTGCAATAGGGCGCTTCTATGCGTTTGCGCTAGGAAGGGCAATTGCTTCTGAAGATGCTAGTGGTGGTTTAGAGGAATGTCGTTATTGGTTTACAACAAGTGTTTTGATACATACTTTATTACCGACTGTGCTTGTTGGTGTCGGTTATCCTATTGGCGTAAAAGTCATTTCAAGCGGATGGTTGACAATACCGCCTGAGCGGATTGACACATGCATTTGGCTATGGCGATTTGTTATGATTTCGTCATTTGTCGCAATGGTGAATGTGCCGTTTAGTGCGATGTACTCTGCTAAACAGTATATAGCGGAATTGACGGTTTACAGCATCATACAGGTTGTTGTCAAAACTGGGTTTATATATTATATGACAACAATTTCGCGAGATTGGTTGAAAGACTACGGTCTTGCCATGTGTATTGTCGCTGTTGTTCCGCAACTGTTGATTTGCTGGCGTGCTATATGTGTTTTCCCAGAATGTCGCTTCCGTGTCAATGGAATTTTTGATATTAATCGAGTGCTAAAACTCGCCGCCTATGCATGGTGGCAGGCGTTCTGTGGCATTGGATACGTAGCGCGGCATCAATGTATGGAGATTGTTGTCAATCGGTTCTTTGGACCAAAGGTTAATGCGTCATATACGGTTGGGGCGACGGTTGGTGGCGAGGCAGTAGCCTTGACGGCTGCGCTGAACAATGCATTCTCGCCAGCTTTGACGACTGCATATGGAGCAGGTGATATTGCAACAGCGAAGGCATTCGCATTTCTTGCTTGCAAGTTCGGAACGCTTCTAACGCTAGTATTCGCAATTCCAATGGGGCTTGAAATTGAAGAGATACTTCGAATGTGGCTAAGGACTCCGCCCATAGGCGCTGAGGGTTTGTGTCTATGTTGGTTAGCGGTAGTGGTGGTAGAGAAGTTTACTCTAGGGCATATCCTTTTTATGAACGCGAGTGGGGATGTGGCGAGGTTTTATTTGTTTAGGAGTCTAGCGTGTCTTACAGCAATTCCGTTTTCGGTGTTATCACTTCTTATTTGGAAGAATGTTTATTTGGTGGGCTTAGCATTATTGCTTACTACAATTCTTGTTTGCGGGTCCGATGTAATTGTCGCATGGATGAAAGCTGGTATTAGTTTACGCCAATGGCTGATGGGTATAATTGTCCCGCTCCTAATAGTGTCAGTTGTGAGTGGATTTGTCGGTCTGGCACCTCGCATTATGATAGAAGCATCTATTGGTCGGGTTGTGTTGACAGTTTTTGTTACAGTCTCGACGTTGTTGATGATTTCGTGGTTTGTGCTTTTTGATGTTTCTGAGAAAGCTTTTGTTAGAAGCAGAGCTTTGAACATGCTACGCAAGATTTCTGTGAGAAAAGGGGGTGGTCGGTGATGCGGATATGCGATAGAGTGTTGTGTAATGGATGCGGAGTTTGTGCGGAGGTTTGTGTTGCCGGCGCTATAGTAATGCATGAAGATTCAAGCGGGTTCTTGTATCCGAGAATTGATGGTAAGGCGTGTAAAGATTGTGGCGCATGTCGCCGCCGTTGTCCAGCAAACAATGATTTGGTTGTAGTCGGTCGGATGAAAGCGAAATTCTATGGAGGGTGTGCTAAAAGTGTCGATGAAGTTAGGTCGTCTACATCAGGGGGCCTTGCAAGCGTACTTGCGCGAATTGTTGTTCGCAAGGGCGGGGTTGTGTTTGGCGCAGCGTACGATCCTTTCCCCAAGGTTCGGCATATTGGTGTTGAAAAGGAGTCTGAACTTGTTCGGTTCAAGGGCTCTAAATATGTTGAAAGTAATATTTCTGATGCCTTGCCTCGGGTTCGTTTTGCTTTGGCGGCAAAGCGTCCTGTGCTTTTTATCGGGTTGCCGTGTCATGTAGCGGCGGTCCGTTCCTTCATTGGAGAGGGTGTTGAGAATCTGACAACAATAGATTTGGTTTGCCATGGTAAACCGGCGCAGCGGCTGTTTATTCATTGGATTCAACAACTTGAGGCTAGCAGGGGGCACAAAGTTGTTGCGTATCGCTTTCGTGTTAAAGACGATTGTTCCTGGAATGATGCAAGAACACATCTCCACTCTTGTACATTCGCTAATGGCAAGGAGGAGCGCATTTCTAGTAGAGAGAATTGGTACAGCAGATATTTTCTTGGGAGTGCGTCGTTTCGTGAATCTTGCTATTGTTGTCAGTATGCGAGGCTGCCGAGAGTCGGAGACATCACGCTTGCTGATTTTTGGGGGGCAGAGAATGATGCACGGTTTGCAAATATGATAAAGCACGGTGTCTCACTTGTGAGTGTTCAGAGTGAAAATGGGGATCGACTTATTGCAGAGTCAAGGCCGAGTCTTAATCTTGTTGCTGTTGAGAAGGCCTTTGCTTTGAATTCGAATCGTGGTCTTGTATGTCCGAGTAAACGAACGATATATCGTAATTTCATATATGCCTACATATATCGTTCACCATGTGTGGCAAAGCTATGTGACCGGATTCTTTTTGGGGCCGGGGCGATTGCGAAGCGATTTGTCAAAATGTTGAGGGGGAAAAGATGAGAATCGTCTTGGTGTCGCCATTTAACATTGGCAATTATGGTGCAATGCTTCAAGGGTGGGCTCTTAGAACTACCTTGGAACGCATGGGACATGATGTTAAACACTTGAATGCGACTTGGTTGTGGCATGGAATAAGAGGTTGGTGGCAGGTTCTTAAGAGTAGGTCACTAACTAATATGATTGGTAAGATTCGTATTAATAAGATGATGAGGTCGGCTTATGCAACGATGGGTGCGCCTCCGATGACGGTGCCTTATAAATCACTTAAGTCCTTGAAAGCGCATCCTCCAGAAGCTGATTGCTATATTGCAGGTAGTGACCAAATATGGGATGAAGAGTGGTTCAAGTTGGGATGGAATGTAGATGTGATTCTCTTAAACTTTGGAGGCGGTTCTGTCATGCGATTGGCATATGCGCCAAGCACAAGCAGGCCTCATTGGTCAGAGAGAGGTGTTTGTTGTGCGCGGAAATATGCACCCTTGTTTAAGCGGTTTAAGGCGATTTCGGCAAGGGAAGAAAGTGGTTGTCATTTGATTCAGTCCATCTTTGGGTGTTGCTGTTCTTGGGTCCCGGATCCAACGTTATTACTGGGTTATGATGACTATTTGTCAATGATTGGTGAAGATAGAGATGCGATTGGGTCTGGAGATCATATTTTTGTGTACTTACTTGGTTTTGATGAGCGGCGACGAATTGAAATGGTGCATAAGATTTGCAATGAGAGAATGAAGATTGACCCAAGTGTTAATGAGGTTCATCGTGTTAAAGTGCCCGCAAAATTGGACGATTGGCTCTTTGAGATCGCGTCATCTCGTTTTGTAGTGACAAATTCATTTCATGGATTATGCTTTGCCCTTCTTTTTCATAGACCATTTGTGATGGTGGGTTTTGATGGGGATGAATCATGGCGCAACGAACGTGTTAAATCATTGCTTGGAAGGCTTAACATGGCTGATGTTTTAATTGCGAGTTATGATGCACTGCAAGTCGCTCAATTGGTTCAGAAGAAGTTTAATTGGGAAGAGGTTGATGGACGTGTTGAAGAATTTAGGCAGGATGGGGTGAGTTTCCTTCTTCGGAACTTGGCTGTTTGTGGGTGAGCGTTTGTCATTTTTGTAAGTATGAGTTCTGAGATAATGGTGATTGAGGATGTTCTGGAATAATACGGATGGTTTGTCTTGGCGGGCCATTGGCTAGTCTGGCAATCCGTTGCGGCATTTCGGAAAATGGCACAATGTTCAACATGGAGGTAAACATTATAAGGTCAAGTGCACATGGCTGCATGGGAGGGCTGTTCTGTATGGCTACAATGGACACTGACGTTTGCACTGTTGTTGCACAAGAAATATAAAGGGGGCGTCTATGCAATATTTTGTAATAAATTCGCTTTCAACAAATGCAAGTCGCGGGGCGGCTGTTCTTTTGTTCTTGATTGGTCTCCTGTCGCAGACCCAAGTTAGTCTTGGTGGAAAGCTGGGCATTTCGGAGTTTGTTATGGTGCTCTTTGCGCCGTTCGCTTTCTTCAAAAATTTATCGTTGCTCAGACGAGATGGAGTTTTGCTATATTTTTGGTTAATACTTCTTTGGCTTGGCGGCGCAATTTTTGTTGATCTTTACAGGAGTAATTACATTTTGTTTATGCTGAAGGGTATTGCTGTTCCAATTACGGTGTTTGCAAATTCCATTTGTGTTTATGTTCTGTTGCGTAATAATTTCAGTAATTTGAGATGGTTCTTATTGGGAGTTGCCATCTCAGGTGTTATATCAATCTTCATTTTCCAGCGTGGTGGTGCGGGTGATGTGGCGGCGGAATTTGGAATGGAGGCTGGTATGGAGAAGGTGGTCAGTTACAAACTTTTTTGGGTGTTCCAACTTACAACATGGTTGACACTTCCAATTGTTATGAATTATTTAAAATGCCCTAAATGGTATATGATCATAGTAGTAATTTTCATGGCGTTATTTAATCTGTATTCCGGCGGACGGTCAATGTTCCTTAGTGCCGCATTGACGTTATTGATGATAGTTCTTGCAGGAAAAAGTAGACAATCAATTGCATTAATCAAAAGACATGTTGGACTAATGTTGGTGTTGATTCTAATATTGGGTGTTGTTGTCAAGTTTGGATATGATTATGCTGCACGGCATAGGTATTTAAGTGAAGCCGAACAAGCTAAACATGAAAAGCAGACCGCGCAAGGGTCTGGATTCCTGAATCTATTGATGGCAGGAAGGGGAGATACATTTATAGGTCTTTTTGCTGCGCTTGATAAGCCTATTTTAGGTCATGGGTCTGTTGCTATTGATGATCATGGGTATATCTTAGACTTTCTGCGCAAGTATGGTACGGAAAGGGATTACCAAATGGTGCGAACGGCAAGAGATAAATATGGAGTATATAGGATCCTGGCGCATTCTCACATAGTTTGTTACTGGATGTGGCATGGCATATTTGGTTTGATATTCTGGCTGTATGTTATCTATTTGTCCGTGAAGACAATTTTGCAGCGATTACATATTTATCCGGCATGGTATGGATATTTTGCAGTTAGCTTGCCAATGTTCTTTTGGGATGTGATTTTTTCGCCGTTTGGAAAGCGTGTGGAGTATTCTGCGTTGTTTGTAACATTCTTGTTGGTTGCAAACATGGAAAGAATGCAGCGCAAGGGGCTTATACGCGTTTCAGAATGAAGATGAAAGAATCTACTATGATATCTGTTATTTTGTCTTGTGGATATGGTCGGTTGCATTTGATGCAGTCGGCAGAATGGTTAAATAATCGGGGGATGCCGGTTTGGCTTGTTTGTGGTTGGGTGCCAAAAAGACATGATGGTCTATTCGTCCGACTTTGTTCATTTTTGGTGGGGCGAAATTTGTCGCCAGGCATGAAGAAGCGGCAGGTGAAATTAGATGGCAAAAGCAAGGTGGTTCCATGCACACTTTCGGATTTCCTATTTCAGGGTTTATGCTTCATAGATAATCATCTTTTTAAATCAGTTTTCCATGAGTGGATTCGACTTATAACGTGGAAATTGCTTGGTTTTCATATCAAGAACGTATTAATGACCGCAAAGAAAAGTAGTGATGACAGTTTCATCCTTCATTTGAGATCTGGTACTGGTCATGGCGGTGCTATAATGCTGGCTAGGAAACTTGGGGTGCCGGTTGTGGTCGATCATTCTATAGCACATCCAGCATTTATGGATAGACAATTGGCCGATGAATATGCAAGAAATAATCGAAAGCTTGATATTGGTATTAAATCACCGTTTTGGCGGATGGTTGCACAAGACTGCGAATGGGCGGACGTGGTTCTGGTTAATTCGTCCTTTGTTAAGCGTACGCTTGTTGAACAAGGAATTCCTCCGAACAAGATCTGTGTTATATATTTGGGCGTGCGATCTGATTTTCTAGGTCTTCGCAGACATGTTAAGAATCATGACACAAGAAGGCCGTTGAAGCTGCTCTTTACAGGTGGTTTCTGCATTAGAAAGGGGGCGGAATACATATTAGAAGCATTGAAGATTGTAATGGGGCAAGCTGCGTGTAGTGTTGAGATGGATGTTGTGGGGTCTTATGAAGATGCGAATGATTTGATAGCTAGAAATCATGCGTTCAACTTGCCGATTGTGTTTCATGGCCCCAAGCCTCAAGATGAATTAAAGAGGTATCTATCTGCTTCTGACATATATGTGTTTCCTTCTTTGGCCGAGGGGTGCGCAAGTTCCGGAATGGAGGCTATGGCTGCTGGTTTGTGTGTCATTGCCACGGAGGAATCGGGTTTGCCCATAGAGGATGGCAAGACAGGCATTATCGTGCCATCAAAAGATGCGAATGCGATAGCAGAAAAGATATTGATGTTGATGGACAATCGAGCAGAGATAGATAGGCTTGGGCAAAATGCTATGGAACTTATACGTGACAACTATTCGTGGGAACGATATGCTGATAATGTCGTTAACTTATATAATACGATGATTGGCAGAAAATGAAGGTTCTCCTTTCAATTGGAGTTGGTAGTATCCATTTTGACAGCGCCATTCCCTATCTAGAAAGGGTTGTGGATGAACTTGTGATTGCGCGCGCGGGGATTATTTCATGTTTTACCTCTAGAATGGCTACTTTTGTTGGGAAGTTATGCAATGGCGGAGACAATGTAAGGCAAATGGCTTGGTCAATGTGCGGAAGCGCGAGTATACGATTGCTTGACGGTGTAAATATTTTACATGTTCGTTCGGGGGCAGGGCGAGGTGGGGCAATAAGGGCTGCAAGGGCTCGGGGTATGAAGGTTCTTGTGGATCATAGTGCATTGCATCCTGACCAGTGTGAGGCGAATTTGAAAGACGATTGCAAGCGATGGAATGTTCCTTTGCCTATTGCTTCTCATCGTGGTGTCTGGAAGAATGTGATGAAGGATTGTGCGGAGGCGGACATCTTGATGGTCAATGCAAACCATATCCGTGACTCGTTTGTGGAGCGGGGGTATGATCCGAAAAAGGTTCGTGTCGTCTATCTTGGGGTGCGGGATGATTTCCGGGATGTGACAATCAGGCGCTTGGAGTCTGGGGAAAAGAACGATGTTCCCAGAGTGCTGTTTACGGGTAACTTCTCGCTGTTGAAGGGCGCGGAATATCTTTTGGAGTCGTTGCGGATTCTAAATGAGCGCGGCGTAAAGGTGCATTACGATGTTGTTGGCGCTATTAATGCGCCTAAAGCGCTTATGGCAAAATATCGGGATTTGCCAGTGTCATTCTACGGCCATGTTCCACAGAATAACTTGAAACGTTTTATTGCTAATTCTGATATTTATCTTTTCCCATCTTTGGCTGATGGTTGTGCGCAAAGTGGCATGGAGGCTCTTGCAGCAGGATTGCCAGTGGTCGCGACTTATCAGAGTGGATTGCCTATAAGAGATGGTGAGACGGGATGTGTAGTGCCGATGAAGGATGCGGCGGCGATTGCGGAAAAGATTGAATGGTTAATAAGTTGTCCAGATGAACGAGAGAGGTTTGGGAAAAAAGCGTCACAAACTATGAAAGAGTGTTATGGATGGATGAGATATGCGGAAGGTGTGAAGAAAGTGTACGCTGAGATGTCGGAATGATGAACGGGCGATTATCAAACAAGTTCAGGTGGCTAGGGTTCATTGCGACATGGACCGTGGTTTGTATACATTCAAATACAATAAAGTGGGACTCGCAATCAACAGACTACGGTAATTCTTTGCAATTACTTATCGCAGATATATTTCATTTTGCGGTGCCGCTTTTTTTCGTTATTTCTGGGTATATGTTTGTCGGATCCTATGAGCGACGGGGATGGAAGCAGTTGTTGTGTAGCAAGTTTAAGTCGCTTTATATACCATTGGTGTCTTGGTCAATTCTGGGAGTAATCGCTTGTTTGCCAATTCGAATTTATGCGAAGCATGATGTGCCAACGTTTTCTCAAGTATCTTTGCTTCCACTGATGGTTCTTCGCTCTGAAGCGGTTCATTTCTGGTATGTGAGGGCTCTTGTTTTTATTGCGATTCTGTCCCCACTTGTGATGGCTTGCGTTAAACGGAAATGGATGGTTTTTATAATTATTGTCGCATCGTTGTTGATCCCAGAAAGTTCAGTTCTTGCGCGTTATCATATTCCTGTCATAGCAATATACTTTTCTGCTGGGGGTGTCCTAGCAATTAGTGGGTATAAAGGCTCTCTGTTTTCTCCATTAAGTACGTGGTTTTTGTTTCTTTCGTGTTTGATTGGACTTCTTTTTGCTAACTTGGTCAGAATGTATATATCAGATCATTATTATTGTACGCTTGTTCAGCCGGCATTAATGATAGGCTGCTTGTGGTTTGGGTACGATCTACTTGAGTTTAGAGGGAATGTTAAAAAGTATCCAGAATGGCTAAAGGTAATGTTTCCTGTTTATTGTATGCACATAATTGTATTGTGTTGGGTCGGCGGAATAATACGGGAAGTGCTGGGGACGAGTGCAATAGCAAGGGTTTTCGGATATTTCTTGCTTTGGTTTACATTTTGGGTTGATGTATGTGTAGCAAATCTCATTCGGCGCAGATTGCCAAATTTCTATCTAATACTATCTGGCGGCAGGTGAATTGTATATGCAAAAAGGGTTGTCATCATGAAACCAGTAATTTCCATAGTTATTGCTAATTATAACTACGGACGGTTCTTAGAATCGGCGATTAAATCCGTTGTCGCACAGAATGGTTTTGAGAGATGTGAGTTGATTATCGTTGATGGCGGTTCAACCGACAACTCTGTAGAAATCATCAAGAAGTACGCCACTAAAATCTCCTGGTGGTGTAGCGAAAAGGACGGCGGGCAGTCCGAGGCGTTCAATAAGGGATTTGCCCATGCACGTGGGAAGTACCTTACTTGGCTAAATGCTGATGACATTTATCTTCCTGGCGCCTTGAAGGCGGTAGAGAAGGCATTTGAGCGGTGTCCCGGGGCAGACTGGGCGACATGTAATTTCATACGTTTCAGGCAATGTGACAAACGAATCATCGAAGCGGCGTGGGGACCTCATTGGGTGCCTTTTGCATTCCAAGGCAATGGGTATCCATTGGCAATATTTGGGCCTACGGTATTTTGGAGCCGTGCGGCTTACGACAAGGTAGGTCCAATTGATGAAACGCTTCATTACACAATGGATCCAGATTATTGGCGTCGGCTTACTGTAGCTGGCTATAAATTTGTGCGAGTGAATCATGATTGTTGGGCATTCCGCATGCATGACGAATCAAAGACGGCTGAGTTTGACGATCATGCGCGAACAACAGAGCGGAAGGCAAGAATGCAAGAAGAGACCAGGCTTTCTATAGAACGTTCTGGTTATCGTGTAAAACGTGGTTGCGTTGCAATACGGGCATTTTTGAGATTTGTTGACGGATCTCTCGTTCGCAGACTGTGGAGGCGATGGTTTCTCGTCGGCAAGAATTTAGAATCCGTGTATGATCTAAAAACAGAGGAGGTATAATGAAAGATGTAGTGTTTTTCCTTCCCGTTCGTGCGGGAAGTCAGCGGGTGAAAAATAAGAACACCAAACCGTTTGCTGGAATAAAAGGGGGGCTTCTCGCAAACAAGCTTAGGCAGCTGAGCGAGCTTAAGAATGTCAAGGAAGTCCTTCTTTCTACAAACGATGATTCGGCAATCGAGGTGGCCAATTCAATGTCCTTCCCCACACTGAAGGTAATCCGCAGGCCTGATTGTCTTTGTGACTCTTCTACGAATTTGAAAGACTTGATTCGGTATGTTCACGGCATTACGAAGTGCGAACATGTTCTTTGGGGACATGTGACAACACCTCTCGTGAACGCAGAGTGCTATGATAAGGCTGTTGAGTGCTATTTTGAAGCGCTTGAGAACGGGTATGATTCGCTTGTGAGCGTCAGCCCGTTCCGTAATTTCCTCCTAGATGAAGAAGGGAGGATGGTAAACAATACGACAGGTTTGGAATGGCCAAGAACTCAGGATCTCGTCCCGCTCTATGAAATCAATCATGCAATGTTTATTGCGCCAAGAAAGTTCTATGCCGATGGACGTCGCACGGGTACGCATCCCAAGCTTTACGAGCTGGACAAACTGCGTTCCCACGATGTTGATTGGGATGATGACTTCGCTATTGCGGAGGCTTTATTCAACTATATGAAAAAAACCGGACAGTCGCTTTGAAGGAGGTTATCAATGGATTCAAGATCTACACCAAAGTATTTCCGCGAGAAATTGCAGAACGGAGACGTCGTGTTCGGCGTATTCTGCAAGACGACATCTCCTGAGATGATAGAATGTCTCGGGCTTGCGGGTTTTGATTTTTGCATTCTAGATCAGGAGCATGGCCCCGTAGGGATGGAGACGTTGCAGAATCTGATTAGGGCTGCGGAAATGTCAGGTATCTGCCCGCTTGTCAGAGCTGGTGAGATAAATGAATCTGGTATATCGCATCCTCTGGATGTAGGTATAGCGGGTGTTCAGGTCCCGCAAGTCAATTCTCTTGAAGACGCCAAGCGTGTTATCGAATTGGCGCGTTTTGCTCCCCGAGGTAAGCGAGGCGTGTGCCGGTTTGTTAGAGCTGCTAATTACTCCAGCATGGATAGGCAGGAGTATTTCGCCGCGGCCAATGAGACGATAATCATTTTGCAGCTTGAAGGGTCCGCGATTTCTGCTTACAAGGAAGTCGTAAAACTGCAGGATGTGGACGTTTTCTTTATTGGGCCGTACGATATTTCCCAAACGCTTGGATTGACGGGGCAAATTGATGCGCCAGAGGTTCAGGAGAAAGTTCGAGAGATAATTGGCATTGTTCGATCTGCCGGCAAGGCGGCCGGAGTATTTGCCGATACTCCTGCGCAGGCTAAGCGCTGGATTGAGGCCGGGTGCCAGTATATAGCGTATTCTGTCGATTACGGCATCTTCATAGATGCGTGCAGAAATCTTTATGGAACATTGGCGTCAATCGCGAAGGAGTCAAAATGAAGAAGAGATTTGACTTCTGGGAATGGATGGTGTTCAAGGATGAGCCCATTGTATGGCTCGCAAACTTTATCCACGCAGCAAGGAGATGCTGGGGAATCGGCGACTGGAGGGCTCGTCGTGACGGCAAAAGGAAACTAAAAGATCTTCGAAGCGATGGCGGAACGCTTTTTGTCGCATTAAACGGTCCATCCATAAAGAAACAGCCTATAGAGCGAATTGCAGGTCTGGATTGCCTGTTCGTAAACCAAGGTTTTCGCTTGCCGCAATATAAAGCGATTCACCCGAAGTTCCACGTATTCATCGATAAAAAACTCGTCGATGGCACCTGGGACATAAAGTGGCTTGACGAGATACTGGAAATGGTGCCCGACATCACATTTATATTGCCGACAGCATGGTCTAGAAATTCGCTTTTCAAGCCCTATATTGATAGGGGTGTGAGTATTCTTTGGTGGGATGCCCCTTGCCAAAGGTTCATCCATGGCGTGTCGGGATTTGCTTTTCAGTTGGCGTGGGCTCTTGGATACAAGAAAATATATGTGACCGGCTACGAACAAACGGCAACCCCGTCGTATATATTGAAGCAGGCGTCGCACTTCTATGGGTCGGATCCTGATGTCAACTCACATGATGTGCATTACATAATGAAAGATCTTTATCTGAATGCGCGACATCTGGCCTGTGCCTTCAGAAGCGCGGCATATGCTAAAAAGATTGGCGTGGACATTGTCAATCTCACTGATGGCGGCATAGTCGATATGTTCCGCAGGGAAAAGTTTGAAGATGTATTCCCTTCAAATGGGCATGCTAAACTTGAAGAAAGGGCAATGAAGTGATGTTCAGAGGAGAAATCTATAACCGAACAGACTATTCTATTCAAGGTACTGACTCTGAGTTTGTTGACAAACTCTATCAGAAGTATGGCACGAACGGATTCGCAAGTTTGCGAGGGTCTTTTGTGTGTGCATTAGAAAATGCGGGAGAAACTGTCCTTATTCGCGACCAATTTGGGACGATGCCGTTGTATTATTATGTGAAGAAAGATGGTAGCGCGGTTTTTGGCATGACAGTAAGGGAATTGCTAAATGAAGGGGTTCCTCGTAAATTGAGTAGGGCGGGATTGTTTTCTTATCTTTCATATGGGTGCGTATATACGCCATACACACTTGTCGAAGGTGTTTACTCAGTGCCGGCGGGCTGCGCCGCTATAATACATAAAGATGGTGTGAGGGTTGAGAGGTATTGGAATCCGTCGTTTGTAGTTAGGAACTGGAATAGAGATGAGCTACAAGACGCCATAAATGCCGAGCTTAATCGGTCTTTGCATGAGCAGACGGCATATGGGTCTCCTGCGGCGTTCCTGTCGGGAGGTATTGACTCATCTTCTATTGTTGCGCTATGGCGTCAGCAATATGATGGAGAAATTAGGACTTATTGTGTGAATCATGATGATCCTAGTGTGAACGAGTGCAAGTGGGCGAGATTGGTTGCCAATCGTAATCATACAAAACATACTGAATTGGTTTTGGAAGGTGGTATGATTAGCGATTGGCTAGATGAGGCTGTTGCGAGTTATGATCAACCCTCTGTTGACGGATTAAACTTCTGGTTTGCCACAAGATTGCTGAAAGAGACAGGAGAGAAAATGGTTCTTTCAGGGGAAGGTGGTGACGAGCTCTTCATGGGATATGGTCAATTTATGAAGCATCGGCTTGCATACAGATATGCACCGTATCTGCGACACATGCCGAGGATGTTTGGCGCGGCACTTGACCGGTTGGCACCTTCCGAGAAGTTTAGGAAACTTGCGATGTTGGCTGGCTTCAAAAAAGAGCCTTATTATGTCCCGCGCCGCATTTTGAGTGATTGGCAGATTGCTGCTATGGTGCGGCCGGACGTTCTGGGGGGAATTTCTCGGCTTGAGAATTTGGAGTTGCCGAAGACTGCTACATTGCCAGATGATTTGTTAAACCGCATCTCATGGCTTGAAATGCAGACAGTCGTGGTCGATATGTGGATGCGCGATGGATTTCAGACAGGTTCATATAATGGGATTTCGTTGAAAACGCCGATATGTGATATCAAGCTGGCAGAACTTCTTTACACGGTTCCTGGTGCTCTGAAGTGTGACAACCGGATATCCAAACCTCATCTTGTGAGGGCCGCAGGTGACGGGATGCCCCCCGAATGCGTTGTAAGGCCGAAGCAAGGATTTGCTTTCCCATTTGATCACTATTTCGCAGGAAGCATCAAAGATCGTGTTGATGACTTCCTGTGTGGAAGAGACTTGCGGATATTTAAGAAAGAGTCCGTTGTTGGGATGGGAAGGAAATATCGTGAGGGAAAGATATTCTGGAATAGAATGTGGCTATTCTTCATGATTGAAAACTGGTGCAAGCAAAATAAAGTTGAGCTATGAGAATTCTTCATGTAATCTCGAGCATTTCGCGTGAGGGCGGCGGACCATCACGCTCTGTTCAGGGGCTTGTTTGGGGGGTGAACGCGGCGGGCGTTGAGGCTTGGCTAATGACTTTGAATCATGGTGATGAACCATGGGTTGAAGGCGTGACGCACTTCATCAATGGAGAGCCGTTTGAGGATGTTGTGCTTAGAATTAAGCCGGATATAGTGCATCTTCATGGTATATGGAGCTTTGAATTACATCGATGTGCTGTTATTTGTCGGAGATGGGGCATCTCGTACATCATTGCGCCGCGGGGAATGCTTGAGCCGTGGTCGTTGAAGCAGAAGTGGCTGAAGAAACGAATTGCGCGGTGGTTGTATCAAGATCGAGATTTGAAGTGTGCAGCGGCGCTTCATGCAACGGCAGAGAGCGAGGCAGAGCAGTTTAGAAAACTTGGATTCAAGAATCCGATTATCATTAGCCCGAATGGGGTGAATGTTCCGAAGAATTTTAGCCGTGTGGAACATGTAGAACGTGTAGAGAAGCGGAGAGTTTTGTTTGTAAGTCGGATGCATCCGAAGAAGGGTGTGATGGAGCTGGTTGAAGCCTGGGGAAAATTGGTTAAGGTGAATGGTGAAGAAGGGTGGGTGTGTGAGTTAGTGTACACGGTCAATGGTGATTTTGAGCGTGAGTACGAGGCGAAGGTGAAAGAGCGCATCCTGTCGCTTGGTCTGTCTTATCAGGATGTCGACGGAACAATCCACTCTTCACCTTCACCGCTTCTCCCATCTTCACCTTTACCCTTAACCTTCACCTCCTCTCCGCCTAACTTCATCTTCACAGGCGCATTGAATGATGACGAGAAGTGGAAGGCGTATTACCGTGCAGATTTGTTTGTGCTGCCAACGTACAGCGAGAACTTTGGGATTGTCGTCGCCGAGGCGCTGTGGGCGGGTGTGCCGGTAATCACTACGAAGGGGACGCCTTGGAGCGAACTTGAGACCGGGAAGTGCGGGAGGTGGATTGAGATTGGCGTCGATCCGCTTGCAGAGGCATTGAAGGAAATGATGGCAACGTCAGACGATGCGAGGAAGCAGATGGGGGATCGTGGACGTAAGTTGGTGGAAGAGAAATACACTTGGGATGCCGTTGTAAAGGCGATGGTGAATGGGTATGAGGAGGTGCTGAATGGCAGATCTTGATCTAAAGAACTACAAGAACCGACATTCGCTGGGCAGTAAGCTTGCCCGGGTGCTGTGGAATGTGGTTTGGTTGCTGTTGTTTCGTCCAACGCCGCGCGGGAACATATTTCGTCCGTGGCGAATTTTGTTGTTGAAGGTGTTTGGCGCAAAGGTGAAGTGGTCAAGTAATGTGCTTCCGAGCTGCCGTATCTGGCAGCCCTGGAAACTAACGATGGGTGCTTACGCTTGTTTGAGCGAGAATGTTGATTGCTATACGGTCGATGCGATTTTGATTGGTGATCAGGCAACGGTAAGTCAGGGTGTTAAGTTGTGCGCGGCTGGACATGACATTACGTCGAAGGTTATGGAGCTTACCCATAAGCCTATAGTAATTGGAGCCAATGCATGGGTCGCGGGTTGGTCAATTATTCTTCCCGGCGTCACAATTGGTGAGGGCGCGGTTGTCGGTGCCGGTTCTGTCGTGACGAAGGATGTTGAGCGCTGGAGCGTCGTCGCCGGTAATCCAGCGAAGTTCATCAAGAAGCGTGAGTTGAATGGGTAAGAGGGGGGGAAGAGAGGTTAAGGTGAAGGTTAAGAGGGAATAGGTGAAGGTTAAGAGGGGAGGTAAGAAGTGTGTGCTTAGTGTATTTCGTGGTTGAATATTATGACTGACATCGCCGTTATAATTTTGACGAAGGACGAAAAGCTGCACATCGGGCGTTGTCTGGAACGCCTCGCGGCGCTTTCGCCGCGCCAAGTCTTTGTTGTTGACTGCTTCTCAACCGACGGCACCCAGGACATCGCGCGGCACTTTGCTCAAAATGATAAAATGGGTCAGACCCATTTTATCATTTCTTCCTCCGATGAAGCGCCTCGGTTAATGCCGCTCGCCGAGGCAGTAGAGACGGTGGTACATCGCCAAGTCGCGGCAGGCTCCAATCCGTCCACACGTGAAAGTATTCCAAATGCCGTGCTGGAGCGCAAGGGGGGCGGCAATGGCATTTTTCTCGTCGAGCATGAATGGCCGGGAAATCAAGCGGCGCAGTTCCAGTGGGCTTTGGACAACCTTCCGATTGAGGCGAAATGGATTTTGCGGATTGATGCGGACGAGTATTTAACGGACGAGCTGATTGCGGAAATCAGAACCAAGTTGCCGCAGCTGGATGATGACGTCGACGGCGTTGTGCTTAAGCGACGGCATGTTGTCGGTTGGCTCAACAACCGATGGATAAAGCGAGGGATGTACCCGACGAAGATCCTGCGCCTGTTTCGCAAAGGGTATGGTCGCAGTGACATGAAGGTCATGGACGAGCATATTGTTGTTCAGCGAAGGGTGGTTGAGTTCGAGCATGACTTTGTTGACCATTCGCTCATATCGTTTGAAGCGTGGAAAGAGAAGCATCGCAAATACGCCAAGCGAGAGGCGCAGTCGTATCTTTCCGGCGAACGGTCTACCGGCGAGAAAGCCGCCAAGAAAGACGCCTATTACAAACTGCCGCGTTACTTCCGCGCCGTTGCTTATTTCGGCATCCGTTATTTCCTCAAGCTCGGCTTCCTCGACGGCCTCCCTGGCTTCCGCTGGCATTTTTGGCATGGATTGTGGTATCGCTGGCTGGTGGATAGGGAGATAGGGAAGATAAACAAGATGAGTTAATGCCTATCCAGCACATCCAGATGGTTGTGCGAAAGTAGTACGAATGTTTTATCCTCAACTTGCGGCAACGCTTACGTTTGCGCACCATCGAATTCTTGGGCGTCATTTGTCTCATTAATGTCAGCGTTTTAAGGTGTCCAATGTAACATTAAGTTAAGGAAGATTATGCGCTCTATACACAAAGATTTGATCAAAAAGTTAGGGATGAGGAGCCGGATGGTACTTATGTCGATAAAGCCTGTGTATGCGGATCGAATATTGTCTGGAGAAAAAAAGTTTGAATTTCGACGGCAATGCTTTGGAGAGGATGTTAAACGGGTGGAGATTTATTCTTCCTATCCAGTACAACGCATTGTAGGGTACTTTACCGTGAAGGCTATCTATCGAGACACCCCGGAGAAGATCTGGGATCTCTGTAAAGAATTTGCAGGTATTGATTTGACATCATACACGGCATATTTTAATAACAGGAATATTGCATATTCAATTGCCATAGGCGCAGTCCGCGCTTATCCTGTACCTCGACTACTATCTGAGTATCATGCTAGACCACCGCAATCGTATTGCTATATATGTTAAACTAAAGTATGAGGGAACGTTTATGTCAAGCGCAGGAAATTCTGATACAATAACGGTTCGAGACAATTACACTTATTTTGTTATATCTGAAGAGGCTAAGCTTGTTAATATTGACAAGTTACATTTTTGTTCGTGGAGATATAAGAAGTGCTGGTGTCCGCTAATACCGCGGAAAAGACTCCTTGAGATAGGAATGCAAATTCGTATTAAGGAAGTCGACAAACTAAAACCAGCAGAAGACGGCACCCGTATCCTCAATGTTTCAATGATTATCCCTTGGCTCAAGAAGGGTGCTAAATGGAATGATTTATATAAGGCAATCAAGGAAACAAAGAATGCACGATTTATATTTAATGAGGATGTAGAAGCAGGCGAGACCTTTGATGGTGGGGAAGGAGATAAGGGTATTGTCCTAAAATTTGAGAAGCCAATTTGCGCTCTGCCAGTTAGTTGTGAATGTCATGACGGGCGGGTTGATTTTAACATTGTAATACCAAAAGAGGCACCAATCGCGACAATGCCTATATATGTGCGTGCTGTTGTTGAAGTCGCTCAGCAAAAGTTCTGTTATGCTAATTCGGGGATGGCTCGGACATTGTATACATATGATGTTAAAGTCAATGTTCCGCGCAATATTCCGTCTTCAATTAGAGCAGATACCGTATGTAAAGTTAGTGCTTGTTATTGTTTGCATATTGTGCCGAGCCATTACCAATTATCGTTTTATGATGTCTTAGGCTTCCAAGATATCCGGTTGTTGGAACATCTTAGGTATAATCATTATGTGGAACACATACCATTATTCAAGAAGAATGTAGACGGCAATCAATATCAGGTAATTTTTAATAAAAAGAAGGATCAAAAGTTTTCTTTCTTTTCACTGTTTAATAGTGAACACATAGGGATCACACCATTGCTTATTGCGATCCTCATCAATTTGCTTTGCACAGTGATTTTGTCATTTAAGGGAAAGATATTCCCCTCTGAGGGAGCTCGTGATGTAACTCGTGATGCAATAAATGTAACATATTGTCTAGGGAGGCCAACTGCATTTAGCAATGAAACGAACCATGCGATGAGCACGCAAGTGCAAAAATAAGATACGAAAGATGGATAAGTTTCTGAACCCAGTCAACTTGACTAGAATTAGGACAATCCCGCTCTGTGAGATTGATCTTTTGGATCCGTTCTTTGATTCGTTGCGTGAGGATTATTTAGAGTTTGATAAATGGTTCGTGCGTGTAGCATCTCAAGGCCGATTAGCTTGGGTTGTTGATTCAAGTGAGTTTTCGCTCGCCGCATTGTGTATTTTTAAAATTGAGTCTGAAGGTGAGCATATAACTGATGACGGTAAGACTTTAAGGGGAGAGTTCTTAAAAATCTGTACACTTAAAGTTCAAGAGTTTGGTATCAAGTACGGAGCTCGTCTTTTGGCCGCTGCATTTAATTATGCGGAGAATAACAGGTTGACGGCGATCTATGTACAGGTTCGGGAGAATCGGCATCAAAGGTTAAAAGATCTATTAGTCAAATATGGCTTTCGGGCTGTTGGTAGGTATAAAAATGACATGACTTTCGTTAAGCCGATGCTCCCTGGGCCGGTTCCCCATGACTGGATGAAACCATGCGTATGCCTTGAGTATGACATAATGTTTTATCCACATTACTTGGATGGTTCGCACATTAATAAATTTATAATTTCATTGTCTGACTATGTGCATGCGCGACTTTTCCCTGATGCACAGACGCAAACGTTTGCGTTCCCAACCGAAGATAATCCTGTTATCGGTGAGGCGAATGCAATTTGTAAAACGATTTTACAAAACGATACAATGACTTCGATCAGGCCCGGCGATTTGTTGTTTTTCTACTCCAGAGGGATTGATCGCTACATAGACTGCATGGGTTTCGTTGAAGATTATCATATCTGTCCTAGAGGATCAAGGTGCCCAGACCGATATGTTAGTAGCCTTCCTTTCTCCGCTACTGAAGTTGCTTCGATGCTCTCTAAGAGAGAGATGATGCTAATCGGTTTTAGGCTTATACAGTATTTATGTGAGCCTATTAATCGGAAGGTTTTTTCGAGAGCCGGATTTGATATTAAACATCGCAGTATACAGACGTTGCCAGAGCAAATGTATACCGAGATAATTGTTCCGAGATTGAAGAATTATGCCGTTAGGGTGAATAAGGGCTCTTCAAAATTTGGATAGCTGCTGACTTGTCAGAGAGCGGCCCGTCAATTGCCGATATCTCTTGTGGCAAGAGTTTAGCCCCTTTGTCTGAAGATATGCTATGTATGATTAATGGATGAAATCGACAAGTATGCATAAAGTTTCTACCAGTCCACATGGCTATCCAACCTTCCACTCTCCAACTCAACCATCTAACCTCTCTGCGCCTCAGCGTCTCTGCGTTAAAACTCCACCCGTTTTAGAGGAAAAGACTAATGAATAAAGACATTGTTTGCATTGGAGCTGGCTACATTGGCGGCCCGACGATGGCGGTCATAGCCAAGAAGAATCCTGACCGCAAGGTCATGGTCGTTGACATAAACGCCGAGCGGATCGCGGCATGGAATTCGGAGGACTACAGCCTGCCGATCTACGAGCCTGGGCTTGTCGAAGTCGTGAAGGAGGTCCGCGGCAAAAATCTTTTCTTCAGCACGGATATCGAAGGGGCCGTAAAGGCCTGCGACATCATCTTCGTCGGCGTGAACACTCCAACGAAGATGTTCGGCAAGGGGGCGGGACGCGCAAGCGACCTTCAGTATTGGGAGGCGACGGCCCGCGAGATCAAGCGCTTTGCCGACAATGACAAGATCGTCGTCGAGAAGTCCACGCTGCCGGTCCGGACTGCGGCTGCGATGGAGGCTATTTTAAACGACCACGCGGAGCATGAGTTTACCGTACTGAGCAACCCCGAGTTCTTGGCAGAGGGGACGGCGATAAAGGACCTCTTGGAGCCCGACAGGGTGCTTATCGGCGGCCCGCAGACGGAGACTGGGATTGCCGCGATACGGGAGGTCGTTGACATATATGCAGCATGGGTTCCGCCGGAGAAGATATTGACGACGAACGTGTGGTCTGCTGAACTGACGAAGCTCGCGGCAAATGCGTTTCTTGCGCAGCGAGTCTCGTCGATAAATGCCATCGCAGGGCTGTGCGAGGCGACGGGCGCGGATGTCGATGAGGTGGCGAGGGTCGTCGGCGCGGACAGGCGCATCGGGCCAAAGTTCCTCAAGGCTGGGCCCGGCTTTGGCGGCAGCTGCTTCAAGAAGGACGTCCTTAACCTCGTGTATCTTTGCGAGTCGTTCGGATTGCATACGGCGGCGGAGTATTGGATGGGCGTAATCAAGATGAACGAGCATCAGCAGGAGCGCATTGTCTCACGGCTTTTCAAGGAGATGTTCAATACGCTCGCCAACAAGAAAGTCGCGCTTTTCGGGTTCGCGTTCAAGGCGGATACTGGCGATACGAGGGAGACGCCCGCAGGGACGGTTGCGCGGCTACTGGCGGACGAGCATGTCAGGTTGACAATTACCGACCCGAAGGCGCTTAATAATGCGCGGCGTGATTTGGCTGACCTTGAGAATGTCGTATATGAAGAGGACGAGTACAAGGCGGCGGAGGGCGCCGATGCCGTAGTCCTGATGACGGATTGGCGGCATTATCCCTCGCTTGACTGGCAAAGGATCTATGATTCCATGCGCAAGCCCGCATTGGTGTTCGATACTCGCAACTGCCTGGATGTGAATGGGTTGAGGAAGATTGGATTCAGAGTCCTTAATATAGGTAAGTAAAATAGTTGGAGTTCAGAGTTGGAGTTGGAGGGGGGAGTGGTCACGTCAAGTGAGACCGTCTCCAACTACGCTAACCTCTCTGCGTACTCTGCGTCCTTGCGCCTCTGCGTTAAAACATAAGTCTTCACACTATGTACTACCTAAATAAAATTGTTGGCTTTGTCATAAGCCCTATCGGCATCGCGATCCTGGGCGGACTTGCTGCTTTGGCTTGTGCGATGTTTAGGCGACGCTGCGCGGCGAAATGGCTTGGCGGACTGACCATTGCCTGGCTATGGCTTTGGATGACACCGATAATGACATTTGTCGTCGGTGTCCCACTTGAGCGCGAGTTTCTTGTCAATGGCCGTGTTCCGCCAGTCGAGAGTTTCCCGAAAGCGGATGCGATAGTGCTCCTCGGCGGTTCCATGGGCATCGAGACGAATCTGAGTTCGTACGCAGAGATGTGGACAAGCGCGGATCGTGTGTGGCAAGCGGCGCGGCTTTGGAAGGCTGGGAAAGCTCCTAAAGTGATCTCGACAGGCGATGGAGCACGAGATTCCACCTTGCAACTCTTGAAGGACTTTGGCGTGGCAGAGGAATGCGTTTCTTTCCTCGGCGCGAAGAATACGGAGGAAGAAGCAAAGGAGATTAAGGGGTTGTTGGGGCGTGTGGACTTTCAACGCAGAGGCACCGAGTCGCAGAGTACGCAGAGTGCGTCTAATCCGAAGGTTTTGCTTGTTACAAGCGCCTGGCACATGAAGCGTGCTCGGCTTATGTTCAAGAAGTATGCTCCGGAGGTTGAGGTCATTTGCGCTCCAGCCGATTTTGAGAATTCTATGATGTCGAAGGGTACCGTGTTCCTGCGTTCGCTTTCTCCTGACTTCTACGCCTTTGCGCTTAATTCTGTCGCATTCCATGAATGGGTTGGCATCGTTGGGTATTCACTTTTTAGATGACTAAGCGTCCGATATTTAGCTGTGTCGTTCCGGTGAAGGGCGATAGGCCATTCTTCAAGGAGGCGATTGCGAGCCTTGAGGTGCAGGGGATGGGCGATGGGCTGGAGGTCATTGTTCAAGACGGCGATGTTGAGCCTGATGCGGGGCAGAGCGATGCGCTCAACAAGGGCTTTGCAAAAGCAAAGGGCGAGTGGCTTTTCTGGCTAAATGCGGATGATGTGCTCTTGCCTGGGGCGTTGAAGAAAGTTTTAGACAGGATTAACAAGATTGACAGGATTAATTGGATTGCTGGGGATACGGTCTATATCGATGAGTCGGGGAAGGTGCTGGAGGTGCGGCGTGATGCAAGATGGCGTCCGTGGTTCGGAAAGCATTTGAGCGCTTGGACTGGTGGCCCGAGCGCGTTTTTCAGGCGCGAGTTGTGGGAGAAACGCGGCGGATTTGATACAAGCCTTAATTATGTCATGGACATCGATCTTTGGACTCGATGGGCTAAGGCGGGCGAGCGTTTTGCCGCGCTGGGTGACTATGTCTGGGGGTTTAGGGAACATGGCGGCTCGAAGACTACGGGCAGCAAGAACCTGGCTGACTATAGGGCGGAGAGAGCGTGCTTGATGAGCAAGCATGGCATAAAGCATGAAAGCTTCTGGCGCAATCTGACCAGAGGTGCGTCGATCTTTGACGGCAGTTGGTTTAGGCGGAAACGTGACTCGCGTCTCTTTTCTGGCAGAAGTTGGCAGGACGTCGTAAGGTGAAGATACTTCATTTTTGCGCTGGATTGGAACCATGGAACGGCATGGCGAATACGGCCAAGCAGTTTGTGGCCGAGGAATTGGCGCGAGGCGATGATTCAAGGCTGACAAACGATCCGGCTGATATTAGAGAAGGCGTTAATGTCGTCATGATTCATGGCGCGTGGCTGCCTGTACTGTGGAAGGTCGCAAAAAGGGCGAAAGCGTTTGGCGCAAAGCTGCTCATCCGTCCAGCTGGTAGCTACGACCCGGTGCGCTTAGCCTATCATGGCTGGAAGAAGCGACTTGTCGCGCCGTTCGAGCACAGGATGCTTAGAAGGGCGGATTTGCTTCTGGCGACGTGTGAGGCAGAAGCGGAGTGGATTAAGGCATACGAGCCAAAGGTAAAAGCAATAGAAATCACCGACCTCAAGCGCTTCTTCAACCTAAAAAATGATAAAATAGGTCAGACCCATTTTACCATTTCTCGTCCACTCCATCTCCTCTACCTCGGCCGCCGGCATCCGCTCAAAGGCGTTGAATATCTCGAAGCTGCCGTCAGGCAGATACAAGACACTACATGTTCTACCTGTTCTACACGGTTTAAAATCGATCTTCGAATTGTCAGCAATGCTTTTGGCGAAGAAAAGGAGAAAATCTGGGACTGGTGTGATGTCCTCGTTCTCCCGACTCTTTCCGAGAACTTCGGTCGCGTCATCGCCGAGGCCCTTGAACGCGGCAAACGCGTTATCACCACCGACGGCGCCCCCGCCTGGTCCCCCTCCGCGTCTGCTGCGGAGGATAAAGGCGACGGCAATGACTATGGCGGGCGACTGATTTATTTGAAGGGCTATCGGGATGGCAGCCCAGAGACGCGTGTGGAATTGCTGAAGAATGCGATAGAGAGGATTTGTGGATGAAGATTTCCCTTATAACAGCCTGTTATAATAGCGCCGCGACAATTCGCACTTGCATTGACAGCGTTTTGTCGCAACAGGGCGTTGACGTGGAGTATATTGTCGTTGACGGCGGCTCGACCGATGGCACTGTTGATATCATTAAAGAGTATTCTACACGTTCTACATGTTCTACACGGCTAAAATATCTCTCCGAACGAGACCAGGGAATGTACGATGCCATCAACAAGGGCATCAAGATGGCGACGGGCGATGTCGTCGGCATTTTGAACGCCGATGATGTACTGGCGACCGACGATACATTGGCACATATTGCGGAATTGTTTAGCCACAAAGAACAGAAGGGTCAGGAGAGTGGGGAAGAGATTTGTGGACATGTCGATTGCGTATACGCGGATATTCGGTTTGTGAGGGAGGGGAGCACGGTGGAGGCGCTTCGAGGGGCTCCTACAGTGCGCTATTGTTCGGCAAAGCGGTGGAGGCCGTGGATGTTCCGGTTTGCCGCGATGGTGCCGCATCCGTCGTTCTACGTCCGTCGCGAGTGCTTCGAGCGGCTTGGCGGGTATTCGCTTGACTACCGCATATGCTCCGACTTCGAACTTGAGCTGCGCTACTTGTATCTCGCGAAGCTAAAGGCGGCGTATTTGCCCGAGTGCGTGGTTGTCATGCGCATGGGTGGCGCGTCCACCGCTGGTTGGCGCTCGAACGTCGAGATAAACCTTGAAGACCTCCGCGCTCTCCGTGCCCACGGCATTTGGTCGTGCCTTCCTCTAATCTACCTCAAGTACCTTTTCAAGATTTGGGGTTTTGTGTTTAAGCGGAAGTAGTTGGAGGGGGAGAATAGTTGGAGTTCAGAGTTGGAGTTGGAGAGCGGATGTTTGAGCCGTATAGAAGTGTAAATTCCCTCTGCGCACTTTGCAACTCTGCGTTAAAATCTACCTGCTCTACATGTTCTACATGCTAAATCCCACTTCAATGAAGGCAAGCGATGGGGTGTCGTCTGGCGTCTTCTGGAGCACTCGATATTCGCTCAATGAGAAGTACAGGGTGGTCAATGATGTTTTCGATAGGGTGTTGGACAGGTTGGTTGATGATATGTAGGGCAATGAAATTGTCTAAAATGCGTCCAAAAATTTATGGATTAGCTTGCGTTTAAGAAGATCCAATAGATAGAGCGTGTAAAAAAACGTATAAAAAATGTATAAAATTCGTATAAAATCTGTATTAATCAACCATGGCCGAAGTGTCCAAAAAAATATGGCTCTGAGGAGGGAAACTAATGAATAAAGACATTGTTTGCATTGGGGCGGGATATATTGGCGGGCCGACGATGGCGGTCATAGCCAAGAAGAATCCTGACCGCAAGGTCATGGTCGTTGACATAAACGCCGAGCGGATCGCGGCGTGGAATTCGGATGATTACAGCCTACCGATCTACGAGCCTGGGCTTGTCGAAGTCGTGAAGGAGGTCCGCGGCAGGAATCTTTTCTTCAGCACGGATATCGAAGGGGCCGTAAAGGCCTGCGACATCATCTTCGTCGGCGTGAACACCCCCACGAAGATGTTCGGCAAGGGGGCTGGACGCGCAAGCGACCTCCAGTATTGGGAGGCGACGGCACGCGAGATCAAGCGCTTTGCCGACAATGACAAGATCGTCGTCGAGAAGTCCACGCTCCCCGTCCGGACTGCGGCTGCGATGGAGGCCATTTTGAACGACCATGCCGAGCATGAGTTTACCGTTTTGAGCAACCCTGAGTTCTTGGCGGAGGGCACGGCGATAAAGGATCTCTTGGAGCCTGACAGGGTGCTTATCGGCGGCCCGCAGACGGAGACTGGGATTGCCGCGATACGGGAGGTCGTTGACATATATGCAGCATGGGTTCCTCCGGAGAAGATATTGACGACGAATGTGTGGTCTGCCGAGCTCACGAAACTCGCGGCAAATGCGTTTCTTGCGCAGCGGGTCTCGTCGATAAACGCCATCGCGGGGCTGTGCGAGGCGACAGGCGCGGATGTCGATGAGGTGGCGAGGGTCGTCGGCGCGGACAGGCGCATCGGGCCAAAGTTCCTCAAGGCTGGGCCCGGTTTTGGCGGCAGCTGCTTCAAGAAGGACGTCCTTAACCTCGTGTATCTTTGCGAGTCGTTTGGATTGCACACGGCGGCGGAGTATTGGATGGGCGTAATCAAGATGAACGAGCACCAGCAGGAGCGTATCGTCTCGCGGCTCTTCAAGGAGATGTTCAATACTCTCGCCAACAAGAAAGTCGCGCTTTTCGGATTCGCGTTCAAGGCGGATACTGGAGATACGAGGGAGACGCCCGCGGGGACGGTTGCGCGGTTACTGGCGGCCGAGCATGTGCGGTTGACGATTACCGATCCAAAGGCGCTTAATAATGCGAGGCGCGATTTGGCCGACCTTGAGAATGTCGTATATGAAGAGGACGAGTACAAGGCGGCGGAGGGTGCCGATGCCGTTGTCCTGATGACGGATTGGCGGCATTATCCCTCGCTCGACTGGCAAAGAATCTATGATTCCATGCGCAAGCCCGCATTGGTGTTCGATACTCGCAATTGCCTGGATGTGAATGGATTGAGGAAGATTGGGTTTAGGGTCCTTAACATAGGTAAGTGAGGGGTTGAATAGTTGGAGTTCAGAGTTGGAGTTGGAGGGTGGATGTTTGAGCCGTGTAGAAGTGTAGAACGTGTAGGGGTGAGGGTATAGGCGATGAGAGCGTGTGCGGATACGCGTCTCTGCGTTAAAATCTACCTGCTCTACATGTTCTACATGGCTAAATCTCACTTCAATGAAGGCAAGCGATGGTGAAGAACAGCAACGGTTTGCAGGATTGGAACATTAGGCATTTTGCGGAGACGGCGTCGACGAACCTCGCGGCGCGAGAAGGGCGGCCGGGCGACGTATTTACGGCCGACTACCAGAGTGCGGGGCGGGGGCGGCTCGACCACAAGTGGCTTTCGCCGCCTGGCGAAAACTTGATGATGAGCGCGGTTGTCGATGTCGCCGGGATGGATGCCTCGGCGGTTTCGACGCTCCCCCTCGTAGCGGGGCTTGCGGTCGCCGAGGCGATTGAGCCGTTCGCGGGCGCACTTTCGGTCAAGTGGCCTAACGACGTCCTCGCCGGCGGGCGAAAGCTCGCGGGCATTCTCTGCGAGCTGAATGGCGAGGCGGCGATCGTCGGCATTGGCGTGAATGTGCGCCAGCGCGAATTCGCGCCGGAGATTGCGCCGCGCGCGATTTCGCTTGCGCTCCTTGGCGCGGACGTCGCGCGAGATGCGGTACGTGATGCCGTCCTCGCGGCGCTTTCACGGTTTCTCGCGGTTTGGCGGCGCGATGGTTTTGCGGCGCTTTGGCCGCGCATTGCGGCGCGGGACTGCCTGAAGGGGCGGGTAGTGGGCGTGCGTCAGCAGGATGGCGCGGAGCCGATGGTGCGCGGCGAGTGCGGGGGCATCGCGCGCGATGGCTCGCTTGTCGTCGCAGGCGAGCCAGTGTGGGCAGGCGAAGCGCACGTAGAGCTTTAAGCCGCGCCGTTTGTTGTGCTTGCCTGTCAGCGTGCGGCAAGTTTCGTCGCAACCGTGCTCCGCATTCGCCGGAGGAAATCGCGGTGAGAATGTTTCGTATCGGGTTCTCGTTTTCAGGCCGTGTAGAAATGTAGAGGGTGTAGAACTTCTACATTTTCTACACTTCTACACGGCAAAGGATCACTGCGCCGTCGCGGCGTGATGCCTCCGTGGGCGCTGACCGCCCGACCCGTTTTTCGACGCATCCCCTCCGCATTCGCCTAAGGAAATCGCGGTGAGGATGTTCCGCACCGGGTTCTCGTTTTCAGGCCGTGTAGAAATGTAGAGGGTGTAGAACTTCTACATTTTCTACACTTCTACACGGCAAAGGATCACTGCGCCGTCGCGTCGGAGTCGCAAAGGCGCTCGTGCGTCCCCTGTCTCGCGGCTGCTCCGCCGCGCGTTCGACGAGACGAGCCTCCCGCCCGAAGCAGGCGGATCCCGGTTCGTCAAGTAGAAAGTGCACCCTAAATTTGACGAAGTAGTTTTTGGTTCGTCAAATACTGGACACTCCTTGCCTTTCGCTTTCGCATGCTGAGAGGTTTGGGCCGGAGGTCCACGGCCCCGTCCATGAGGTCCGGCGAGTCGGCCGTCCCCGAAGGGGCGGCGCGCAGCGCCGAGGCCGCGAGCCGGGCCTCATGGATGACTTCGCTGCGCTGGACGGCTTCGGCCCGCCACTTCTCTTGCCGCCTGACGATGCGCCCCAGCCTGCGCACCACCGCCTGGTACAGTTGCACCCCGTTGAGGCTTTCGTACCTCGCCCTGAGGGCCCTGGCGTCGTCTTCGCCGAGGACGCCCGACTCCATCACGCGCTGGTACGGGGTGCGGGGCCCTCCTTCCTGGTACCTGCGCACGAACCCCTTGCCGTCGGCGCGCTTGGACTTCGCGACTATCATCTTGGTCCTGCGGAAGAAGTTGCAGTAGTCTGACCAGTCCCTGCCGAGGCGTATCAGGTCGTCCTCGAGGTCCCGGCAGTCGAGCCGCATCTCCCCGAACAGCTCGCGCACCACGGAGCCGTTCTTCTGCTCGACGTGCGCGTTGTCGTTCTTGTGCCTGAACCTGGAGCGCGACACGGAGATGTGCCTGCGCCTGCCCTGCAGCTCCGCCATGGCGTAGTTGATGAACTCCGGCCCGCTGTCCTCGTGCTCCGACGTCACCGGGAACGGGAACCGTCGCTCGAGGCGCAGCAGGGCCTCCACCGTCGAGTGCATGCCGCGGTTCCACGTGGGCGTGATCTCGGTCCACTGGGTGTTGCGGTCCGTCTGCGTGAGCGTCCAGAAGAAGTTCTCCCGCATGTCCCCTCCGCAGTGCGCCACGGTGTCGATCTGCGTGTCGCCCGGCGGCACCAGGCAGGCCATGACCTCCTCCCCAGAGCGGCACTCTATCGCGTCGAGGAGCGGCCTGTTCAGTCCCGACCTGCGGTTGCGCCTCACGGTGAAGGGCTTCTTCCTCGGCAGGCCACGGAACGCCCGGTCGAGGGTGGAGGCGCTCATCCTCAGCAGCGACTCCCTGACCGAGGCGGGCTTAAGGAGCGCCACGCATTCCTCGTATTCCCGCACGATGCGCGGCAGCTCGAGGACGAAGTACGTCGTGCACGGGCACCCCACCGCCTCCCACAGCTTCCTAGCCATCTGCCTGGCCTCGTCCTTGTAGGTCCTGCCCCTGCCCTTGCGCTCGCGGTAGCGGACGTTCCCGGTCATGAGCTTGATGACGTACTTGCGCGTGTAGCGCAGCGTCTCGCAGACCTCGTCGAGGATCTTGCGGCGCTTGGCTGCGTCCGCCCAGGCGTAGGCTCGGCGCTTTTCGCCTATGTATTCGGCTTTCGACTTCCTTGACATGTTGCACATGCTCCTAGTTTACCACGGTGCACAGTATTTGACGAACGGGCCCACTTGGGAAAGACCTCCTTCTCCATCCGGGTGCACATTATTATGACGAATCGCGCGGATATGGCGACGTATGCGCCAGAGTTGACCGAGTAGGGTGGGGTTTGGTAAAATGATTAAATACAAGGAGAAGATGACGAAATGGAATTGAAACTTCCGAAGAAGGCGCTTGTAACGGGCGCTGCGGGCTTTTTAGGCAGCCACCTCTGCAAGAGGCTGCTCGACGAGGGATACGAGGTGACCGCCCTCGACAACCTGTTCACCGGCACGAAGCGCAACATCGAGGGGCTCATGGACAACAGGCGCTTCTCGTTCGTTCTTCACGACGTCACCCAGCCATATTGGGGACAGTTCGACGAAATATACAACCTTGCCTGCCCGGCGAGCCCCATCCACTACCAGCACAACCCCGTGGAGACGATGAAGTCGAGCGTCCTGGGCATGATGAACATGCTCGACCTTGCGCTCAAGACGAAGGCGAAGATCCTCCACACCTCCACGAGCGAAGTCTATGGCGACCCGCTCGTGCATCCGCAGGTCGAGAGCTACTGGGGCAACGTCAACACCATCGGCATCCGCAGCTGCTACGACGAGGGCAAGCGCTGCGCCGAGACCCTTGCCGCCGACTATCGCCGCGAATATGGCGTCGATGCGAGGATGGTGCGCATATTCAATACCTACGGGCCCAACATGCACCCGAAGGACGGGCGCGTAATCTCCAACTTCATCATGCAGGCCCTCGGCAACGAGGACATAACGCTCTTCGGCGACGGCCTCCAGACGCGCAGCTTCCAGTATTGCGACGACCTCATATGCGCGATGCGGCGCTACATGGAACTGCCGCGCGCGACGATCGATGCCTTTTGCGAGAAGCACGGCCTTGGCGCCCCCGTCATCAACACCGGGAACCCCGGCGAATACACGATCAGGCAGCTTGCGGAGGAGACCCTTCGCCAGATCCCGGAGTCAAAGTCGCAGCTCGTCTATCGGCCCATACCGGCGGACGACCCGAAGCGGCGCAAGCCCGACATCACGCTCGCCAAGGAGCTGCTTGGCTGGGAGCCGAAGGTGCCTCTTGAGGAGGGCCTCAAGAAGACCATTGCCTATTTCAGGGGCCTCGCCGGCTGCTGACGATTTTTGGTATAATTAGCATATGGAAATAGAAAACACCATAGGGCTCGAGACTCACGTCCAGCTGAAGACGAAGACGAAGATGTTCTGCGGGTGCCTTCTGAAGACGGGCTGCGAACCCAACAGGAACGTGTGCCCAGTGTGCCTCGGCTACCCGGGGGCGCTTCCCGTGATGAACAAGGAGGCTGTGAAGCTCACCGTCATCTCAGGCATGATGCTCGGCTGCGAGATAAACCGCCGCGCGACGTTCGACCGCAAGAACTACTTCTACCCCGACATGGCGAAGGACTACCAGATCTCGGAGAACGGAAATCCGCTGTGCATAGGGGGCGGCGTTGAGATAACCCGCGCCGACGGGACCAAGAAGTTCATCCGCATAAACCACATCCACCTCGAGGAAGACGCGGCTAAGATAAACCACTACGCCACCACTTCCGGGATCGACTTCAACCGCGGCGGGACCCCGCTCATGGAAATCGTCTCCGAGCCTGACATGGAGTCTGCCGACGATGCGATAGCTTATCTCACGGCGCTCAAGGAGATGCTCGTCTATGCGGGCGTTTCCGACTGCAACCTCGAAGAGGGCAACATGCGCTCCGACGTCAACATCTCGATCAGGCCGAAGGGCGAGACGAAGCTCGGCACGAAGGTCGAGATCAAGAACATGAACTCGTTTTCCGGCATCCACGCGGCCCTCGTCTTCGAGGCGCGGCGCCAGCGCGAGTGCATGGCGCGGTCGGTGCCGATCGTCCAGGAGACGCGCCGCTGGGACCCCGACGCGATGGAGACGGCGTCGATGCGCACGAAGGAAAACGCCCACGACTACCGCTACTTCCCCGAGCCCGACCTCGTGCCCGTGGAGCTTTCCGACGAGCAGATAGAGGAATGGCGGCGCCTTCTCCCCGAGAAGCCGGCCGAGAGGCGCGTCCGCATGATGGAGGAATACGGAATCGCCGAATACGACGCGGAGGTCCTCTCGCGCAACAAGGAGAACGCCGACTGGTACGAGGCCGCCGCGAAGGGGCTGGACAAGAAAGTCGCCAAGCAGCTCTGCAACCTCTTCATGTCCGACGTGATGGCGCTCATGAACTCAAGCGGCAAGTCGATAGGCGAGTGCGCAATGACGCCCGCGGCGCTTGCGTCGCTCGTCAGGCTCTCGGCGTCGGGCGCGATCAACGGCCCCACCTTGAAGGATCTCCTCCCAGAGATATTCGAGAAGGGCGGCGACCCGGAGGCGATAGTGAAGGAGCGCGGGCTTGGCGCCGTCAGCGACTCCGGCGCGCTGGAGGCCTTCGTCGATCAGGCAATTGCGGCGAACCCGAAGTCCGTCGCGGACTTCAAGGCCGGCAAGAAGGCGGCTGCTGGGTTCATCGTCGGCCAGGTCATGAAGCTTTCAAAGGGGAAGGCAGACCCCAAGGCCGTCGGCCAGATGGTCGCCCGCAAGCTTTCCGAGGCGTGAGGGGCATGGCGGTGAAAACGGCATTCCACCTCTGCGCCGCGCTTGCTTGCGCCCTTGCCCTGGCGGGATGCCGGTCGTATGAGGTCGTGCAGTCGAACATCTTCTCCGACGACGACGGCAACGTCGTCTCGGTGAGCTACGGCAGGAGCGAGCGCGTCCATACGAACACGTTCCAGAACCCGACCAACGGCAAGACGCTGGAGTTCAAGACGAAGCTTGTCGTGGAAGTCGTCCTCCCAGACGGGGATTCGTTCACGGCCTGGCAGTGCATGAACTTCATGCAGACCGGCACGATGTACAGGACCGACAACGAAGACTGGATGATCCTCGTAAACGGCTTTACCTGCCGGATATACAGAAACGACGACGACGGGAAGGGCGACTACCGCGAAGTCTATCGCGGCGTCCTCTGCGAGACTCCGGAAAGAGACGCAAAGAAAGACGACAGATGGCGTTCGATGAAGAAAGACTCGAGGGGCCGCTGGCGGTGAATCCCCTCGACAACATACGAGTCGTCCTCGTGGGGACGCTCTACGCCGGCAACGTGGGTTCCTCCTGCCGCGCGATGGCCAACATGGGCATTCGCCACCTGCGCCTTGCCGCGCCGAACCTCCAGAGCGGGTGGGAGGAAGCTACGAGGATGGCCGTCCACGCGACCGACATCCTCGAGGCCCGCGAGGAGTTCGCGACGTTCGAGGAGGCCGTGGCGGATTGCGTCGCGGTCGTAGGGACGACGGCGCGCGAGGGCCTCTACCGCCAGCACGTGAAAGCCCCGGGCGACTGCGCGGCGGATATCGTGGCGCTCGCGGCGACGGGGCCGGTCGCGATCGTCTTCGGTCGGGAGGACAAGGGGCTTGTCAACGAGGAGATCGCGCAGTGCACCCACCTCGTGAGGATTCCCGTTGACGAGGGCTACAAGTCGATAAACCTCTCGCAGGCCGTCCTGATAACGTGCTACGAGCTTTTTAAGGCGTCGGGCCGCTATGTGCCGCCGCACGAGAAGGCGCCCCCCGCGCCCCAGGCGCAGAAGATGCAGCTTGTGAAGAACTGGGCGAAGATGCTTATCGAAATCGGCTTCATGAAACCGGAACAGGAGGATCATTTTATGCAGGGCTTCCATAGGGTTTTCTCGCGCGGAGTCGTGACGAAGGACGACGCGGCGCTGATGCTGGGCGTCGCAAGGCAGGCGATATGGGCGAAGGGCTCGGCAATCATGCGTGGCCTTGCGGCGGCGCTTCTCATGCTGACCGCAGTTGCCGGATGCCGCACAAACAAGGACATCCTGAACGACTATGAAAAGGCGATGGTCGCGGGCGACTACGCCTCCCCTGTGCAGGAAATCGAGGAGAAGGCCGCCGACGGCGGAGTGGACGAGCTTCTCTGGAGGCTGCACGCGGGGGGCTCGCGCTACTTGATGAACGACTTCCAGGCGGCGGTCGGCCAGTTCGACAAGGCAGAGGACGTCTTCATCCGCAACGACCATGTGAGCGTGTTCGACCAGGGCGCGACCGGCGCACTTGCCATGATGTCGAACGACAGGGCCTTCCCCTACGCTGGCGGCGGGGAGGACAGAATCTTTGCGTGCTTCTACAAGGCGGTTGACTACGCAAGGTCCGGAAAGATAGACTCCGCGAGAACGGAGTTGAACAGGGCCGCGCAACATCAGGACAACTGGCTGTGGGAGCGCCAGAGCGAAATCGCTGCGGCGAAGAAGAAGCTTGACGAGGACGCCGATGCATACGCGAAGAAGGAGGGCGGCGGCGCGAACTCCGGCGCGGAGGCGTCGAAGGCGGTTGACGGCGCGTTTTCAAATGCGAGCTTCGCGGCGCAGGTCGCGGCGAAGTGCGATTTCGACATGGCCTCCGGCGGGGACACGGCGACGATGGCGCGAAAGGACTGGCTCAACAGGTACGTGCAGTATGCTACCGGCATATTCCGTTGGGCGGCTGGCGACGGCGACGGCGCGGCGTTTCTCAAGGAGATTTCGGAGATCGACCCTGAGAACTCTCTTTTCAAGGCGGACTATGCAGCTGCGGCGGGCGGACAGGTTCCGCGGAACAATGTGTGGATATTTGTCGAGGACGGACTTGGCCCCGTGCGCGAGGAATGGCGGCTTGACCTGCCGACGATTCTGATCCCCTACGCAAATAGATACGTCATGTACGCAGGCATGGCCCTTCCGTATCTGCGCTATCGCTCCGCCGGGCACACGTCTTATTCCGCCGCGGCCGGCGGTAGCGTGGCGCAGCTTGCGGAGATACAGGACGTCGATCGCCTTGTGAAGACGGAGTTCGACGTTTATTTTCGCGGCGCACTTGTGCGCGAAATCACGCGGACGGTTGTGAAGATTGGCGTGCAGGTTGCGCTTGGGGTCACGGCCGAGAACGCGTCAGACAGCTCAACGAAGTTTGCCTTGAGGGCGTCGCAGGTCGCTGCCGCCGCGTGGGCGGCATCCGTCACGCAGGCGGACCTGAGGATCTGGACGGGCCTGCCGAAGAAGGTGTATGCGGCGAGAGTCGCGCGCCCGGCGGACGGGCGGATAGTGCTCGCGGCGGGCGGCGGAGCGCCGGTAGCGGAGATAACCGTGCCAGAGGGGAACACGCTTGTTTTCGTGCGCAAGCCTTCTGCATTGGCCCCTGCAGTCGTCAAATCCGTGACTTTGCCGAACATCCCATGATTTCCGGCGGATGAAAAAAATTTAAAAACCCCCTTGTCACCCGAACGGGTGTATGGTATAATTCGAAGTGTTGGGATTAGGAGTCGTTTGCTGGGTTGTGGTGCAAGTAGTAAGGTGTGAACGTCGATTTAAAAGAAAACAACAAAGGAAAATAACTATGAAGAAACTAATGACATTGCTGTCGGCGGCTGCTGTGGCCTTTGGTCTGCAGGCTGCTGATACTGGTACGAGTTTCGAAGGCATGGACGCCGGAGATCTCGATATTACAAGCTCCACTGGCGAGTTGGCTGAGGGAACGTCTGGCTATTGGGAAACCAATGGCAATGCGCAGGTGTCGCTGAAGGTAGTGAATGGCATAAGCCGTCAACACATTTCTGCTCAAACCACGTATTGGCCTTCGCAGTATGCTGGCGAGGATCAGGAAAGATACCTTGAAGTGAGCACCCCATTTGGCAACCCTGCAGCTCGTCACGTCAAGAGCAATGGTTCGGGGCAACCCATTGACACTGGTTTCTACTTCGATTCCCTTGTGAAGTTCACGGCGTTCGACGAAGATCCGACGACCACCGCTGTTACTAATGACTTTGAGGGCGCGAAGATTGCCGTTTGGCTCCAGGAGGACTGTGAAAACGATGTTGTGACCGGCACGAACATCTACGTTCGCGCGGGCTCACTCCTCCCCGGCGGCCATCCGCAGACTTACAATTGCGGGCGTTTGGAAGATCCTGATGCTTGGCATCGCTTGACGATCAAGGCCATTCGTTCCATCTACAAGGGCGATGGTGAAGCGGTTCCCGGCTTTGTCGTGTTTGTTGACAATTCATACCGTCATGCTGTTTACCCCGCCGAATATGCTTTGACTGGAATTGTCGAAAAAAACCTGGCCGATGCGTATAGCGGGTTCTATGGTGGATCTGCTCTTTTCCCGTCCATGGTTCAGGGGGATCCTTCCGCTACTTACCTCTCGTCCGTTTCCTTTGACGGCAAGGGTGAAGTTGACGATCTCGTCTTCACCGATACCGTGCCGTTTGAAGCTGCCAAAGATACGAGATTCGTGACTGTCTCTTGGGATGCGGATGATGTTGAGGCCATCTCCATCGCTGGCGAGGCTAAGACGGTTTCCGACGAGGTTGCGAAACTTAAATTCACGCGCAGCTTTACGCCTGCAATTTCTGTGACCTATAAGGAGGGCAAGCTTGCTGGCACATGGACTGGCACTGCTACCATTGAGGGTGAGACGGTAACCTTCGACGAGGCTGATCAGACGTGCGTGATTGTCGCGGATGACGCCGCTGCAAGCTTCAAGGGCGTGCCTTATGCTACGCTCGCAGGTGCGATTGCCGCCGCTGAAGAGGCTTCGGCTACGCTGCCGCCGCCCGTTCTCAAGCTCTACGACACGTCCGCAAGCGACGATATTGAAATTGCGCCGAATGCGCTCATCGTGATTGACCTCAATGGTCAGGAGATCGGCGGAATTTCGACCAAGGATGCCTTGCAGATTATCGACTCCGTTGGCGGCGGAACCGTCAAGGGTGAAGTTTATCTCGGCGAGGAGTCGGTCATCAATGCCGGCACGTTCGACGAGATGGTAACGCTTGGCGATGGCTCTGTCATCAATGGCGGCCGCTTCATTTTCGATCTGAATGAGGGTCAGGTTGAAGAATTTGCCGCTGAAGGCTATGAGTTCGTTGCTGGCTCTGGCGTCGACGAGGGCTATCTCGTTCTCGTCGAGAAGGCCGAGGAGGTTGACTTCGCGGTTTCGGCTGGTGCGAACAGCTATGTCTCCGAGGTTATCGTCAATGGTTTTGATGTCACGACGGCGGTCACGAATGGAACGCAAACGGTAGTTTCTTCCAACGCGACTTGGAGCGTGACGTTCACGGCCAACGACGGCTATGAGTTCGATGGCGGCCTGACCACGACCAACTTCACTGGAACGGCTGAAGCTGCTGTTGATCTGACTGGTCCTGACGCTACCAAGCAGCAGGGTGGCGGCTGGGTTGATCCGGAGAAGATTCCCGAGAATACGGAAGCTGGCGATCAGTATCCTGAGCTCGCGGACTCTGAGCTTGCGGAGACGGATGCCAAGAAGCTCACCGAGTGGGCAGATACCTACACGGTCGGAATTGAAGCTGTTGCTGCGGCTGTGCCGAATAGCGTCATCTACGATGCCTATCTCCTTGGCTGCGAGCCGACGGCTGCAGCAGTTGCGGAGGCGAAGGCAGACTTCGTTCCTTCAATCGCGATCGTGGACGGTGAAGTGGTCGTGACCGAGCCGGTTGGCGATTACAACGGCAGGCTTAACAAGAAGGGCTCTGCTGACCTCACGAATTGGCATGATGCCAACGAGAGCAATGCTGGCTACAACTTCTTCAAGTTCGAGCTCGTTCCGTAACTGAAATCAAAGAACGGCTAAAACGAAGCCCGCGGCAGCAATGTCGCGGGTTCCGTTTTTTCTGAAAATTCCCTCTTGCGCTCGTGCGTGGAATTTGATATACTACACAACTGTCCGCCATTCCGGCGGGCGCCGATCTTTGACAACCGGAAGCTGGAAACAAAAGAGAATTACAACTCATATACGAGACGAGCGAGGAAGATTTTCTTGCTAAGC
>Ga0310690_10001299_pt1 | contig 44910 bp, 38 predicted proteins | sample AusTroGonzalo_MG_2_FD_207661 | JGI IMG/M metagenome (GOLD analysis project Ga0310690, IMG submission 207661) | Bovine rumen microbial communities from tropical cattle in Woodstock, Queensland, Australia - Gonzalo_04 (v2) (version 2) | ecosystem: Host-associated > Mammals > Digestive system >... | reverse complement strand
ACCCGGGGGCGGCGCGCCCTCTGCTGGCGCGATTGTGGCTGCTGGCGGCGGCTTGCCGTTCCACCCCGGGCCATGTGTCCAGATCATGCCGGCGTGCCTGCGCCCTGGGGCCTCAACGGCGGCGGCCGTTAAAATCTATTACAATGATATTTCCCTTTTGCTTTTCGCTTCCCAATGAAGAGGTTTCTATTTGGGCATATAATTCTGCTGTTATCCTTGCTTGCTCTTTCGCGATGGTGGCCATTCTTTCGCTTTGCTCTAACAGCATGGCAAAAGCACTACTTTCCCCCGCTTCCAGTTGGGCAAAACAATCTGCAAGCCGCTTGGCTTCCCCCTTGGCGCGGGCCGCTATCAATCTACTTTGTGCTAATAATATCTTACTGTGGTTTGCCCGGGCCATAATTAGACAGTTTCAATAATACTCTTTAATTCGTTATAGCAAACGGAATGCAGATTCCTATGTGTTATTGGGTGTGTGTGGTGCGCATAGGAAACGGCAGCGGGGGAAATGTCCACATGGAAGAGCGCTCGCACATATTCGGCCCATTGCTTCCTATCTACGCCAAACAATTCCAGAAACTCGCACATTGAGCGCTTATTGGGCAACTTATTCTTTCCCATTACCTTCCAATAGATTCTTCCAGGGGAAAGTGCCATGGAATCAAAACAATTGTAAAAAGCTGGCCATGTGTCCCGGGCAACAAAGCCCTGTGCGGTTAGGCTGTTGTATATTGCTTTTAGCTGGGCGGTACTTAATGGCGTATTGATATAGATATGATCCGGAATGCCGGCAAGTTTCCTCAACTTAATAATGGATTCCCTCATACAGTAAATAATTTCATAATCTATGCGGCTACCAATATTCAATGCAGCTTCCCGGGCCTCAATATCATCTGGGAATAACGGCAAAACCTTGCCATAGAAATATGCCAATAGATCCTCATGGTTGCGCATCTCTTCTGGAATGCCGGCGCGGTCCCATTCGGCACGCAATACGCCAATAAGGGTTGGAATATCTTTTATGTCTGGAAACTTGGATATTATTGAGCTATGCAGTACTGCAGAATCCTCTGCAAGCTGGCCGGCAATGGTTTCCGCTTCCAGCAAATCTTTTTTAGTAAAGTGCCCTAAACCACCCCACAAAGGATTATTAAAAAGCCGCTGCCAGGGGCCGGCGTTTGTCCTATTTATGGCCTTTCGCCAAAATGTTGCATAAGCATCTGCCCTGTTTGCTGGCGCTGCTTCAATATGGCTTATATAGTATATTTCCCCCATACTATTCCAGCATTTTAACAAGTTCCTGCCTCATTTCTTCATCAATATCCCTATAGCGGGCAAATGCGCGGGATCCCTCAACATGGCCAGATAGCTTTGCAATCAAATTAGGATCCTTTACTTGCTTGTAAAGATTCCCCACAAAGGTACGGCGCGCCAGATGCGAAGAGGCTATTTCATTGAGGGGCCGTTGCACCTCTTGCCGGCTCTGGGGATCCAGGACAGTAACCATGCGTGTTAATCCCGCTAATGTAAAAACCTCTTTAATGGCGTTATTATATTGCTGGGCAGAAATAAATGGCAAGAGCGCGGCGCGGTCTTTATCCTCATATCTTGCAACTATTTCCCTTGCAATTGCATTGAGGGGCACGCGTACAGTTGTGGCGCGTTCATCTTTGGTTTTGCGCGGGATATATTCAATGGCCCCGGCTATAAGGTTGCTGCGTGTCAATTTTAACAAATCGGAAACCCGGCAGCCAATTAGGCATTGAAATACGAAAATATCCCGCTGGGCGGCTAATGCCGGGCGGTTGGAAAGGTCAAATTTATAAAGGTGGTTTCTTTCCTCAATGGTTATATAATACGGCGTGCCATATACAGGGGCCGGGATTTCATAACGATTAAAGGGGTTGTTATTGGTGCGGCCATTCTTTACGGCATATAAAAAGACTGTGCGAAGAATCATCATTCTTTCGCTAATTGTGTTTTCGCTGCGGGCCTCTATCTTCCGGGATTCTGGGCAAGTTTTCATTATTTCCGGGTTGCTGCCCACTATGGCCCATTCTTTCCTTATGTACGCCTCAAATGCCCTTATATCATCTGCTGTTAAAGTGTCCAATTCCAGGCGCATTCCTGTAAACGCCTCATATCGCAAGAGAGAGCGCAAAACCACTTTTGTATGCTTTATGCGCCAGGCCGATATCGCATTACTATTGAAATAATCTTCAAAAGCATCTGTTAAATACCATGTTTGAGCGGATTTCTCGTATTTCTGGGGAAAATTATACCTGTCTATTGTTGAGGTTAGCCAATCGCCAGCAATGGGCAATTTCCCGGCCCCGGCCTCAATGAATGCTTCCATAACGGCGGCCCTCAATCCCTGCAGGCGCTTGTTGATATCGTTGAGGGATTCCACCAATTGCCGCTGCTCGCTATTCATAAGCCGCCAGCTGGGGACCTTTACTGTTTGGGTTTGCTCATTCCAATACTCTGCAGGTGCAAAAATATTGGTCTTTGCCCTTTGGTTTATACGGCTGCCCACAACAAAGCGCGCCAATACCTCATGCCGGCCTGTTGCTTTGTCCGTTTTTCTGGAAAGATTGAAAGATAGTGTTGCCATAGGTATTTCATTAACGCATTACAAAAATAGACAAAGCACGCCAATTTCGCAAATTTTTGGCGTGTTATTTGTCTATTATTGTCTTATGCGGTCTTTCGGTGTCCTTGCCTGCGTTAATGAAAACAAAACAATAACACATTGATAATTAACAATGTTATAGCAATATTCCCCCGGGGATTAGCATAGACAAAGAAACGCATTGAAAAACTTTCTTCGATTCCCGCTCTGGGCACAAGCCTCTCCTTCCCGGAGGGGCTTTTTTGCGTTTGCGCTAGCGCCCTGGCGCAGGCTTACGGACCGGATGGCGCAAGCTACGGGCCTGAGCGGCGCTGGCTTCATTTTAGGGCCAGTCCCTGCGCCACTGATTATGCAGTAGAGGCCTGTAAAATGCATTTTCCATGGAGCAGGCACCCGCCTTGTTTTGGAACCTGCGCCGGATCCTGGTGTAGGTTATTTGGCCGATAAATGTTATATTTGTGTCATTCGGGAAGAAGAGATGTGGGTAAGGCCGGAAAAGATGTTTTTCGGCACCGTTGAGAGGGATGGTAAAGTAATGCCCAGATTTTCCAAAATAACAGAAGATGAAGCTCTGGGTAAAAGTTAGTATTGTATGAAAAAGTTTCTGAAAATTATTTGGGGCATCTGTGCCGTGATCGGGATTCTGTTCGTGGCATATTATATCGGCCTCCGTCTGACATTTGGGAAATTCTATGTCTCTGTATATCCAACACATGAAGTAAGGTTCGATGAGTATGTTAATCGGCTCCGCTCGTCCGGCTTCTATGAGAAGGACTCCACTACTTTCGAGATGAGAGTCCTCCAGGATTCGGCCCGGGCAAAAGAGATCCGGGACTATTTCCAGCTGGACCAGTTGTATGATGCCGATGCAGACACCTGGACAAAGGCGCTTGCCATCGGCCAATTCGTCGCTTCAAACATCCCGCACGCCAATCAGGAAATAGATCCCGAGCACCGCAACGCCATTGATTTGTGGGAATACACGAAAAATATCGAACCCGCTTTCAACTGCCGCCTGCACAGCATCCTCACCTTCGAGCTGATGCTCGCCGCCGGTTTGGATGCCCGGTTCGTTACCTGTATGCCGGGAGATAAGTATGACACGGACTGTCATGTGATGAACGAAGTATGGCTTCCGGAACTGGGCAAGTGGGCCATGATAGACTCAGATATGGGAGGTAATTATGCTTCCGACCTGGACGGAACTCCGCTTTCCCTCAAGGAAATTCGGGAACATTATATATCCGGAGAGGAAATGCAATATCATCCCCGGTTCAAGAAAGGCACCACGAAGGTGAATGACCATTATGCATATATGGCCAAAAACACCTATTGGTTCAGCTGCTGGGAAACACTTTCCTACTATCAGGAAGACTGGCAGAACCGGCAGCGCGAGATTGGCCGAAAGATCTACCTCGTTCCGTCGGGCTTTGAAGGTTTCGATATGGATGAAGGAGCCCTTGTCACCACAGATGCCGACACCTTCTGGGGGCGCCGCTGAAGATGATTGGTTATTGATCCTCTATTTCTTTCGGCGCTATCGGCCAGCCTTGGTGACGATGGCGGTCATGCCGGGCATCAGGTGGGGATGGGGCTGGAGGGTGGCTTCCAGATGGACCATGCCGTTCTTTTCCACAACGGGGCTGATGGCCGATACCACCGCTTCGTGCAATTCGGAGGGATAAGCCACGGAAATCACCTGGATCTTCGTGCCCGCCTGGAACTTGTGGAGTTCGTTCTCCAAGACGTCGAAGCATACTTTCAGATGCTCGGTGTCTACGATATAGAAGAGGGGAACCCCGGGGGTGGCGGCGCTGTACAGGGTGGCGTTCAGCCGGCTCACGGCACCGCTGATGGGGGCCGTGATGGTGCAATAAGTGAGCTCGTGTTCCAGTTGCCGGAGCGAAGCCAGGGCGGTGTTGTAGCCGCTGTTGACGCGGGCCTGGCGCCGGATTTCCTCCGGGGCGCTTTCCAATTCCCCGCGCTTGTAACCCTGCCCCATCAGTATGGCCTGGTACTGATATTCGGCCTTTTCCAGTTCGGCTTTGTTGCGGGCAATGCGGTCGTTGAGGACCGCCTGGCTGAGCCGGGTGACTACCTGGCCCTTCTTCACGCGCTGACCCAGTTCGATGTCAAAGCTCACGATCTGTTCGCTGATCCGGCTGTACACAGGCACTTCGGTAACGGCCTCGATGGTTCCCTTGCTGGAAAAGCCCTCGGCCTCGATGGCGCGCTGCAGGCTCTGGTTGGGCACGACGGGAGCCACCGCTTCCTGCTGCACGGGCGCAACAGGTTCTGCCGGGGCCGATGAACGGGAACGGCAGGCGGTGAAAGCGAGAAGGACGATGAGGACAAGATACCTATTCATGCTGCGTGAGGGTTAACAAGTGATAATAGGTGGTCCAGTAGGCTGCCAGCGCCGTCAGATGCTGGTTATAGGCGTTGTCACGCCGGCTCTGGGCCAGGGAGTAGGTGTTGATATCGCAAAGGCCGTTGGCGTAGTTCTCGGCCGTGAGTTCAAAGACTTCGTCGGCCATGGCCACGGCTTCTTCCGTGTGCACAAGCAGCTGCTGGTGGGAACGGAGGTTCTCCAGGGTGGTGCGCACATCCTCGGCAAGGGAACGCTCGGCCTCCCGGAGCGCCTGTTCTTCCCGGTCTTTCCACGCCTGGGCGGCGGCACGGCTACGTTTGGCGGCCCCGTGGTCCATGAGCGGAACGCTCAGGGAAACGGCCCCCAGCACATACAGCTGCGGGTTTTGGTAGGCGCCGAAGAAACGGTTGCTTATCTGCTGCATGCCCACATTGAGGTCTACGCCCACTTTGACACCGGCTTCCCGGCGGGCTTTTTCCTGCAACCCGCGGGCTTCCGTAAGGGCCACCTTCCCCTCCGACACAGCCGGGCTGCTGGAAAGTGCCATTTCCAGCGCATCCTCATCGGTCATGGGAATGCCTTTGGTAAGGGTGGGAACCGGCAGCCGCTTACCCAGCGGGAAGGACTCCTCATCCACCCTCAGATAGGCCAGGAGGGATTCCCGAGCCAATTTTTCCTCATTCCGTGCATTAAACAGTGCGTTGGCCGCGTTAAGCCGCTGCAGCTCCAGGGAACGAAGTTCGGCCAGCGTTATCATGGCGATGGCGGCCTTTTCCTTCGCGATGGCGTAGAGGGTATCGGCCGTCTGCTTGTTGCGCTCGCACATATCCAGCATCCCCTGTGCGCATACCAGGCGGAAGAAACGGGTGGTGGCTTCCTCCGCTATCCGGTGCAACTGCGTGTTATACTGCTTGCGGGCGGCTTCCAGGCGCTGGTCCTCGGCGGCCTTCTCCCAACGGTAGGGATTATATCCCAGCAAGGACTGCTGATACCCGGCCACCAGGGGCATGGCCACGAAGTCCCGCGGATGGTCCTGGTTGTCCCGGACGAAATACTCGCTCCAGAGCGCCTGGGAGCCCACATAGGCATCTCCGCCCCAGGGCAGCACCTTCTGGGTTAGGAGCAACTGGGCCGATGTAGAAAAGCGGTCGAAGTTGCGGATATACACATAATCCCGGGAAGTCTCGGTAATCATCCGGTAATAGTTGGGCTTCAGCTGAAGCGTGAGCTGGGGCTTGCGCAGGGCCTCAAAATAGGCATTCCGCTCCAGGCTGGCCTGGTATTCATACTGGCTCTGGAAAGCCGTGATGGTGCTGTCCTGGGCCAGGCGGATGACCTCTTCCAGGCTTTGCGCGCGGCAGAGCAGAGGAAGTCCCAGGAAGAAGACCGCTAAGTACAAATACTTTCTCATACCGTCTGCCGTTTTATGATCTCGCTGAAAAGACCGCCCTTGGCCAGCAGTTCATCGTAGCTTCCATCCTCGGCCACCCGTCCTTCGTTCAGCACGATGATGCGGTTGCATTCCCGGATGGTGCTCATGCGGTGGGCGATGGTGATGCGCGTGCATTTCATCTTGGCCAGATTCTCGGTAATGATGTGCTGGCTGATGTTGTCCAGGGCCGATGTCGCCTCGTCCAGGAAGATAATCTTGGGCTTGCGGATGAGGGCGCGGGCCATGAGGATGCGCTGGCGCTGTCCGCCGGAGACACCTCCGCCGTCGGGGGTGATGCGGGTTTCCAGGCCCATCGGCAATCCCTCGATGTCTTTGTCCAGGGCCGCCATCCGGGCCGCCTCCCACACCGCGTCGTCGTCCAGCCAGTCGTTGCCGAAGAGGATGTTGTCCCGGATGGTACCTTCCACCAGCTGGCCGTCCTGCAGGCAGATGCTCACGCAATACTGGCGCAGGCTGGGCTTGCTGATATCGTCCAGGTTATGCTCGTCGTAGAAGATGGAGCCGCTCTCGGCCTTCTCGAAGCCCAGCAGCAGGCGGATGAGCGTGGTCTTTCCGCAACCGGAAGGACCCACCAGGGCTACATAGTCCCCGGAATAGATGTTCAGGTCCAGGCCGTCAAAGATATAAGGCATATCCGGGCCGTAACGGAACTTGAGGCCGCTGATGCCGATATTGCCGCTCACGCTCTTGAGCAGGACAGAACCGCCTTCCAGCTCCGATTCGGCCTCCAGGATGGGGGCGCACAATTTGAGTTCAGGTCCCAGCAGGGCCACGTCCTTGGCAATGCGCTCGAACTGTTCCACGGCGCCGATGGCGATGGTGAGTACGCTGCAGTAGGCGATGTAGTCCGAGAGGCCCAACCCGTAGTGCCAGGCCGCCAGCATGGTTACGATGAGGGGTAACAGACGGGCGTTGTAGCTGAGGGAGTTGCCCACAATGTACATGGCCGGGTAACGGCTTCCGTTGGGTTCAGAGGGCTCGTAAGCCACCGCCCAGTGCCGGAAGGCACGGATTTCGGCCCCGTTGGTACGGATTTTCTGGGCGCCGGACACCAGATTATATACCACGCCCGTCACTTTGGAGATACTGGCGTTGGCGCTGCCCTGCACCAGCTTCCTGAAATAATAGGAGCAGTAGATAGTGAGGCCGTAGACAATCATCACCAGGATACCCGTCCATAGCAGCGGACCGCCGTAGATGAAGAACTGGACGAACATCACCGACGTAAACACCAGCGATAGGATGGTGGAGAGCATGTCCTCCGTGAGCTGGGTGAACAGCCTCACCACGGAAAGCACGCGGTTGGAAAGGTCTCCGGGCGCAAACTTCTTGAAGAAGGTGGCAGGCATCATGAGAAGGCGCGTCATCAGCGGGGCCTGCATGGCATATTCCGTCTTGTCTTTCATTCTCACCACCAGGAAGTTACGGGACAGTTGGACCGTTACAAGGCCGATGGCGGCGCTAAAGAGGAGGACGGCGATAGGCGTAAGCTGGGCGGCGTCTCCGGAAGGGATGACTTCGTCGAACAGGAGCTTGTTGATGTAAGGCGTCACCATGGTGAGCAGCACCACGGACAGACAGGCAAGGAAAGCGTAGAGATAATCCGCAAAATTCAACTGCCGAAGGGCGTGCTTCAGGAAAGCCGTCACCGTCATTTTGCCTGCCGGGAGAGGGTAACAGAGGGCGAAGGCCTCCGGTTTCAGAAGCCCGTTGTCTTTCCGGGCGTGGCAACGCTGGCCGGTCTTGGGATGGATGAAGGTATAATCGGCAAAATGGGGGACCAGGATGACGGGGGCGTCATCTTCCTTCATGAATGCCAGCAGTTTGCCAGAACAGCTGGACCACCACGAGCCTTCCAGATTCACCTGGCGGAAGAAAATCTGATGCCGATAGAAAATCTCTTCCAGCTGATCCAGGTCGGTGGGGATACCGCGTTGCTGCGTTAACTTCTGCCACACCTTCCGGTCTATCATGCCCCGGAAGATGTCTGCGGCCTGGTTCATGGCCTTGCGGTCTCCTTCTATGCGTTGAACCAGCTGGTCTAAAAACAGGATATCCATGGCTCAGGCATATTTCATCAGTTCACTGTACAGGCCCTCCTGCTGCATCAGCTGGGTATGCGTCCCCTTCTGCAGCACCTGGCCGCGTTCCATTACGTAGATGCAGTCGCAGTCACGGATGGTACTCAGACGGTGGGCGATAAGGATGGTGGTAATCCCAAGGAAACGGATATGCTGCATCACCAGCTCTTCCGTCTTAGGGTCCAGGGCCGATGTCCCCTCGTCCATGATGAGGATGGTGGGGTCCTTGGCCAGGGCGGTGGCAATCTCGATGCGCTGGCGCTGTCCGCCGCTGAAGTTCTTTCCGTTCTCGGTCAGCTGCGTCTGGTAAGCGCCGGGACGCTCGGCGATTTCCTGGTGGATCTGGGCGTCGTTGGCGGCCATGATCATGGAGAAGTCCTCGATGGACTCGTCCCACATCTTGATATTATCGGCCACGGTGCCCTCAAACAGGGTGATATCCTGATTCACCACCGAAAGGGAGTTGATTTTCACGGCCCGGTTCACCTGCTTGATGGGAGTGCCGTCCAGCAGCACCTCCCCCTCCCAGGGCTCGTACAAGCCCGATATGAGTTTGGCGATGGTGCTTTTTCCGCAGCCGGAGAAACCCACGAAGGCCACCCTCTCTCCCGCGTGTATGGTGAGCGAGAAATCCTTCAGGATGGGCGGCTGGCTGCGGTCGTAGCCGAAGGTAACATTCCTCAGTTCCACGTCTCCCCTCAGTTTGGGACTGTCGGGAAGATCGGCCTGGCTGGATATGCTTAGGGATTGCCCGACGGCAGCCTCTTCCACTTCCTCCATCCTTTCCATGGCGGCCTGGGAGCGGTAGATATTCTGGGTGGCGTTCACCGCCGTATTCACCGGATAGGTAATGCTGATGGCCAGGGCCTGCGAGGCCAGGAGCATACCCGGAGTCAGTTCTCCCTGAAGGATGTACCAGGCGCCCAGGCAAAGGATAAGGGCATTGCACAAGTTCAGGAACAAAATGGGCATGGCACCTATCCGCATGGTGCTTTCCGTGGTCTTTACACGGGCGTTCAGGGCCTTCACGTAGGCGTTTTCCCACTTGGAAAAGAAGATGCGCTCCCCTCCCATGGACTTGATGGTTTCAATATTCTTGATGCCCGTCATGGTTACGCCCTGCAGGCGGGAATCGGTCACTTCGGAGCCGCGGGCGTTCTTCTTGATGGAACGGGACGTGGCGCGCATCACCATCACCAGGGACACCATGGAAAACACCACTACCAGTCCCAGTTTCCAACTGTACAGCATCAGCAGAACGGCGCACAGGATGGGACGGACAATCATCACGGGCAGGTAGGTAAACCGTTCCATGGCCGCCGTTACGTTCCGGATGCTGGAATAGCGGGCGGCCAGTTCTCCGGCCGAAAAGCGGTCTATGGCACCCATGGGAAGCTTGAGCAAGTTGAGGACGTAGCGGGAAGAGGTATTGATACCCAGCTTGGCGTATTCTCTCCTTCGCAGGGGATTCATAAACAGCCAGAGGGTGAGTTCCAGCACAAACAGCAGGATGTAGAGGATCATCATGGGCGTGAACCATTCCGGGTTCTTGCGGGTGATGATATTATCCGTATACACTTGCTGGAACAGGGGCGGCAGCAGATGCGCGGCCATATCCCCCAGCAGAAGCAGGGTGGTTACCACGAAGAAACTCACGCTGCCCCTGTTGAAACGGGTGATGAGCTTGAGCGTATGGAAGCGGTCGCTTTTCATTCGAGGCGCAGTTTAACAGCCCTGGACCTGGTTCTGGCCGATTCAAACAGATAGCGGAACATGCTGCGGCGGCGGGTTTCGCTGAGGACCGAGCAGTAGGTTCCCACGTTCATGCTCACATCCTCGGGCTCTCCGAAGGACCAGTCGTACAGGGACGGGTCTTCCTTGGAGCGGAGCAGTTCGATGTTCACCTGGTACATCATTTCCCCCGATTCCAGCAGGCGGCCGGCCATTTCTTCGCTCTTGAGCGTCTGACGGACCACGTTGGCGGCCACGGGATAGCGGTCGATGCGCACGATGCGTCCCCTCACGTAACCAATCTCGTCCCTCTTTTCGTCTTCGGGCCACACCTGGGCGTCCATCCCTATCTTCAGGTCCCGCTGGCCGGCGTTGTTCACATACGCTATCACCATCGATTGCTGATTCTTGCGGTCCAGGCTGTCTATGACGCTGATAATGGGTTCGAAGGCCTCAAAGGGTTCATTGTCTACCTTGGCGCTGATCACCGTTCCTTCCACGCTGCTGGTAAGAATACTGTAACTGTCCTCCATGGAAATGAGGGCAACGGTCTGCCCCCGGTTCACGCGGTCTCCGCTGTGGACGAACATAGTACGGACCATTCCCCGGTTGGGCAGCGACACGTCCGTAGTCCCCTCCACGGGGAAAACGACGCCACTGTAGTAAACTTTATCGGAGACGGTCCCCAGGAAGCCCCAGACGAAAAAGGCGCCCAGCAACAATACGACGGTGAGGGCCAGCAGATAGGTAGGGAGGGCCGTCACGCGGAGGATACTCCCGATTTGTTCGGGAGACTCCAATTGTTTTTGGCGGCTATCGGCAGAGAAAGGGTTTTGCATACGCAAATATAACAATTATTGTTATCTTTGCTTTTACTTATAACCAGAAAAACAGGATGAGGGTCGTCGATCTCTCCACCGTGGCCGATTATGAAGCCCAGAATAAAGACATTCTTACCGGCGTTGCCGGCGAGAATGCCCATATATCCATTGCCAACGGCGCTGTGGTAATCCTGCGGGGCGTCACCATCTCGCCTACAGATTCCACCCTTGCATGGCCCGCCATCTTGTGCAAAGGGGACGCCACGATTATCCTGGAAGGAATGAGCCTGGTGAAATGCTGCCACTACCGGTATCCCGGAATCCTGGTACAGGAAGGGAAAACGCTGGTCATCGAAGGTCCCGGTTCCCTGAGCGTGTGCAGCAAGGGGAACGGGGCCGGGATCGGCGGGGGATATCAGGTTCCCTGCGGCAATATCCACATCAAAAGCGGATTTATCGTGGCGCAGGGAGGTATGGGGGGTGCCGGTATCGGCGGAGGTTATTACGCCGCCTGCGGCTCTATCCGCATTGAAGGAGGTACCATCACCGCCCTGGCCGGCAACATGGCGGCGGCCATTGGCAGCGGCCTCAACGGCACCTGCGGAGACATCACCCTCGTCAAGGGCGTCATCTATCTGACCGCCCGGCTAGGAGACTGCGGTGACTATTCGGTAGAGAGTATCGGAAGAGGCGCCGGAGGCAAATGCGGCGCCATCATCAACGAATTACCGGAAGATACTATCAGTATGTGAACTTGAGTTCGTCCAGATACAGCACAGAGGAGGACGAACCGGTAAAGAAATCTCCCAGTGCGCTGGAGGACGCCACAATAGCAATGTACTTGGGCGTGCGCTCACTGCGGTATTCAATGTTCAGCTTGAACGGCTCATAGGCCTCCATCTTCTTGTCAAAGACCACTTTGCCATAGCCGATAATGTGCGGGTCGTCCAGGTCCAGCAGCTGGTCCGGCGGACTCACCTCGAAGGGCGCGTCCCAATCGGTCAGGACCACGAAGATGTGACCGTTGTCCAGTTCTCCTTCCTTGCCCTTATACGGATCCTGCGTCCAGTCAATGGCGCCGGGCTTGTAGCAGGCATAACCTTCCAGCGTCTTGGGACGTTCTGTGAAAGAGATGCCCCAGTATATCTTGGCGCTCATCTTCATGATGTCGATATCTCCGGTGTAACCGTTGAAGATACTGCCGGCCGCCAGTTTCTTGATCATGCCCATGAGGATGGACATGCCCTGGGTTTGCAGTTTGAGGCCCATCTTTCCTTCTCCGGTAACCGCCAGGAAGGTGTCCTCCGGGCCCACGGTCACATAGCCCAGGGGCTGGGTGGTGCCGTTGGCGCTTCCCCAGGTGGCCTTTTCCTGGTCTGTGGCATCCTCTGCATAAGGGAACCATACCTTGTTGAGCCCACCCTGACACCAGTTGTCAAAGCTCATGTTGTAGAGCTGGGGGCCTTCCTTGGGTTCCGGTTGGGGTTTGATTTGAGCGCTGGCAGAAATGGTCCACTCATAGTTGTCATAGGTGGTAAGGACCACGGTAAGGGGAGAGGACAGGTCTATCACGTCTCCCACCTTGATGGCGGGGGTGCAAGTGGCTCCTTCCGTTATGTCAAAACCTTCCACTTTAAGCTTGGAAAGGTCTGTATCCACGGGAACGGCGACTTCCACCGTCTTTTTAGCCTTGCTGATGGTACAGCTGATCTGGCCTTCAATACTGAAAGCATTGATTTGGGCAACCACTTCCTCGTGGACCAAATCGTTCCACTTCTTGCTGCAGCCCATCACTGCAAGGGCGGCGCAGAGTATGAATGCGTACTTTTTCATAGGCTCTAGAAATTGAAGGTGATGCCCAGGTTAAGGCCCAGGATACCGGGCTGGAAAGCCACGAACCCGTGGGACTGGTTGCTTTTCTTTTCACCGCCGGTAATCTGACGGTTCCACTCGTATCCGCCTTCCAGCAGGGGCAGGGAGATTTCCACGGCAATGTTGTCCGTCACGAAGAAGCTCATGCCGGGGTACAGGCCCAGGGAGACACTGTATACATCGGCATAGGTGCCCACCTTACCACGCTCCTGCTGCTCGTAATTCTTGGTATAGCCGATTTTTCCGCTGAGGCGTGCTTCCCCAAACAGGGCGAACACCTTGCTGTTGAACAGCGGAAGGTAGGCCCGGTACGTGACAGCGCCTATGAAGGATTCCATCTTTACGTGCTTGTTCTCCAGCTGCAGGAGGGTCATCAGATCGGCCGATCCCACATCCACGCCGGTGTTGCCGTAAGTGAAGCGGGCGCCCACAGACATGTTCCTGGCCACAAAATAGGCGGCCGAGGCCGACACGTTAAAGTTGTTTACCTGACCGGTAATATTGTTGACGATGCCCAGGAAAGTGGAGCCCTGGGTACCGTTGATTCCGTTTGAGTTGTAATTGTTGTAACCGCCGAACAGGCCGAACTGCCAGGAACCGGCAGGGATGTACTCCGCTCCCGGATTGCCCAGACCGCGGTCGATGGTCCTGGCCTGAAGTGAAAGCGCTGCCATGGCAGCCGCCAGCATCACAAGGATTGTCTTTTTCATAGTTCTAAAATTGCAATGCGCAAAGTTAACTATTTTTTCAGTATATGCTCCTTGAGCCATTCGCGCACAGGCAGGTCATAGGCCTTCAGCAGGCCCCAGGCCAGGATAATGGCCATGAATACGATGCCCGCCCCAACGGCAACATGCTGCCACAGGGGCGCGTCCGGGTGTTGTGCCACCCAGTCCATCTGCAGGTAGATGAGCGGATAATGCGTAATATAGATGGGGTAGGAAATATCTCCCAGCCACTTGCACACGGCGGTACTCTTGGGGTCGGTGGTCCTGGAGCCGGCACCGGCTACCACGATGAGCGGGAACAGCAGCAGGATGCACAGGGCCTGGTAGCCGCCATCCAGCACGCCCATCTTGCCGCCGATGTTGGGCATGGCCAGCAGCACCACGATGGCCAGGCCACACCACCAGAAACCGCCACGGAGGTGGATGGGGTTATCTTTGACCCGGAGGATCCGGGAAATCAGCAGGCCGATGAGGAAAGGATACAACAGCCGCGTAAAGCCGATGTAAATCTGGTCCGGCGTGAGGCTCCAACCGCCGATTACCGTATAATGCGGCGCCTCAAACAGGCCGAAGACATTCCAGCCCAGCGTAACGTCCAGCGTAAAGAAGGCGCAACCCACGGCCAGAACAGCCAGGATGATATTAGGTAAACGCCTGAGAATGAAGGCATAAAGGATATTGCCGATATACTCCAGCGTAAGCGTCCATACCGGGCCGTTAAATGAATTCAGTTCTCCCCAGCCGCGGATGTCCAGCCCGTTCCCGCAAGGGATGATCAGCAGGCCCATCACCAGGCACAGGAGGAACTTCCACAGTTCCACTGTCTGCGTCTGCGGGAAGGCGTTGCCGCTAAAGAAAAACAGCGCGGCACCCACCAGCGTACCCGCAATCACCATGGGATGCAGACGCGTGAGACGGCGTTTGAAAAAGCCCCAGGTGGTCATCCGGTCCCAGCGGTCGTCGTAGGCATAACCCACCACAAAACCGGAAAGGACAAAGAAGAAATCCACCGCCAGATAGCCATGGTTAATAATTTGGTAAGCCGGACCCTTGCTGTAGGTCTCGAAGATGTGGAACAGCACCACCATCAGGGCGGCTATGCCACGCAGCCCGTCCAGTATCTCGTACCGGGGCTTGGATTCCAGGTATACGTTCGTTTTTGCCATAATTATTTTGCCAGATATTGTTTTCGTTCTTCTTCGGGGAACTTTTCGATGGCATAGCGCAGCATCGTGCGGGGCATTTGAGATACCCGGTCAGCCCCCTTCAGCCATGCCTCCAGCGCAGCCTTGTCGCGCTTGCCGGCCTCCCGCAACAGCCAGCCCACAGCTTTGTGGATGAGGTCGTGGGAGTGATGCAGCAGGATATCGGCAATGGCAAAGGTGTCTTCCAGCTGCCCGTGGCGGATGAAGGTCATGGTACTCACCATGCCGATGCGCTGCTCCCAGATGGTTTTGCCGCCGCGGGCCAGGTCATAGAGCAACGTACGGTCCTTGTCCAGGAGCCAGACACCCAGCAGCGGATAGCACGACAGGTCCACCAGGTCCCAGTTGTTGATGAAGGCGGTATGGTTCAGATAGAAATCCACACACTCCTGACGCTGGGCCTTGTTATGTTTGAAGATTTCCACCAGCGTGAGCAGCGCCGCCAGACGCACCTCGTGATACTCGCTGGAGATGCATTCTTCCAAATCTTGCCAAGTGGTTGTCTTCCAGCAATCCTTCACCACTTCCCTCGTCACCGGCACCTTGATGCCCAGGAACCGATCTCCCTCGCCATACTGCCCCGGCCCGGTTTTGAAAAAACGCGCCAACCCCGCCACCTGGGCAGGGTCTGCATGCCGGAGCATCTGTTCTGAAAGTACGCTCATCTCTCTATAAAGCCCGTTACTAATTTAAATACGGGCACGTAGCTGTCCCAGCGGACGGTTTTGATATTGTCGGCCGGGGTATGGTAGTGCGGGAAGGCGCTTCCTTCGCCGTTTTCCAGGAAGATGCAGGGAACGCCGCGGACGGCGAAGGGATAGTGGTCGCTGTTGGCGGCCAGGTCCCCGCGATTAAGGGACTCAAACAGGTTTTGTTCCTGGTTAACCATCTCAAATATAGGATATTGGCTCATGCCGGCATCACTCACCTCGCAGTACTGGACCGGATTGTCGTCTCCAATCATGTCAATATTGAAAAGGTACTTGATCTGGTTCAGCGGCACCACGGGATGCTCGGCAAAGAAAGTGGAACCCCTTAAATTGGCATCCTCGCCGGAGAAGGCCACAAAGTACATGTCGTATAAGGGCCGATGCTTGGCGTAGTGGGCCGCCAGGGTAACGATGGCCGCCGTGCCGGAGGCATTGTCGTTGGCGCCGGGATAATAGACATGGCGACCCAGATTGCCCAGGTGGTCGTAGTGGGCGGTGAACACATAACAGCTGTCATGCTTCTGTCCCTCCACCTTGGCGATTACGTTAAACAGTTCATAATGATTAAGGAACTCATTATCAACGTTTAATTTAACGCGCTTCACGCCCTCTATGGCTTCCGGCGTTACCCAAACGATGGGTTTGTCCACCACCTTCTCGCCATAGGCCTTAAAGAACTTGATGGGCGCCGCCCAGGTGTAGAGCAGGCCGGCGTTGGAGCATTCCCCTGCCTTCTGCAGCTTGGAAAACACTTGCCGCTGTTTGTAGGTAAACCAGAAATCGCAGCATACCAGGCAGCCCTCATTCTCCGGTTGGGCTAAGTCGGCCCAAAGCTTGTCGGCATCGAAGTTCAGCGTATCCACATAATACACCGGGAACTCTCCGTGCACGCCCGGCGAATACTCCCGCATGGAGAAATCCACGCCGGCCCGGAGTTTCTTTCCGTCGGCCCACATTTCCATGGCAGCGGGGAAGGTGTTGATATCGATGGTGAAAGGCTGGAGCGTCACTTCATCGGCCCCGGCCTTCCGGAATTCCTTCTCCAGGTACTTCCCGGCCTTGTTGGCGCCGCCACGGGCGTAGCCTCGGCCCTGGTACTTGGCGCTGCTCAGTTCCTTGACCACCCGCTTGAAATGCTGCAGGTCCTGCGCATTCAGTTGCAGGGCGGCCAATGACAGCAGGATAATAAATAACTTCTTCATATCAGTATTGTTCCAAGATAGCTTCACAACCTTCCAGGATGTCCTGGAAAGCCTCTTCAAAGTCCCCGGTGTACCAGGGATCAGCCACATCCCGGCCCACGCCGGTGTACGACATCAGGAGGTGGATCTTTCCCGCCGGGTCTTCCGGAATGATGCGCCGGATCCAGCGGAGGTTGGAGGCATCCATGCAGATGATGCGGTCGAAGCGGTCGTAATCGGCCCGGGTGACCTGCCGGGAGCGCTTGGCATTGTCAAAGGCCACTCCGTGCTGCGTGAGGCTGCGCTTGGCCGGCGGGTAAATGGGATTGCCGATCTCCTCCGTGGACACGGCGGCCGATTCTATATGATACTGTCCTTCAAGGCCTCTGGCTTTTACCAACGCCTTCAGGATAAACTCGGCCATAGGGCTTCGGCAAATATTGCCGTGACACACGAAAAGGACTCTCATTTATTCCAGGCAATGAATGCTACGATAATACCCACAAGCAGCACGAAAATAATAAACAGGATTCCGTAAACGATTCCTGTCTTAAATGTCAGTGAAAAACTCTTTTTCCAGCTCACCCCCAGCCACTGGTGCAGATCGATCATAAGCAGCAACAGCATCACGGACAGGCCGATGGACTGACTCTCCCCCCAGGTGAGCAGCACCGCAAAGAGCATGAAGAAACTGAACTGGCAAAGCACGTAGGCCGCTGCCGCCGCCGGGGCCGACATGCCCATCTTATATCGGCGCAGCACAAAGGCCATGGACAGCCACAGGAGCAGGAATTTCCCTATGAACAGCGGTATTCCCTGGCTGCGAAGCGTCCCCAACAAGGCGGCCAGGGCCGTTTCTCCGCGCGTATCCACCTCTTCGGGATGCTTATCCAAGGTAAGAAGTATATACCCTCTTTGGAGCAGTTGCAACATATTGACAAGAAGCGTTTCTTCCCTGCCGGTAACTTCGCTTGCCTCCACAACTTTATCGACGATTGCGTTGGCGCTACTTTCGGTCTGGTGCTGGACCGGCTGCAGCACGGCCGATACCAGCGCGAAGAAGGCATAGAAGATGATGAGGGCGGTAAGCGGAGCCAGATAGCGCTCGTGGTCTCCCCGGATGTAGTCCCTAATCATGTATCCCGGCCGCAGCAGCAGATGGGAGAAGGTGCGCTTGGCATCGTCGTTCAGGAAGGGAATGCTGTCAAAAGCTCCCTTATAGAAGTCTCTTCCGGACTTTTTCTCCCTGGTCTTCCGCCAGGGATTATACCCCAGTTGCTGCCAGATACGGAACGCACGGATTCTGACTTTGGCTCTCAATAATAGTTTCCTCATAGCTTCTTGGCCAGCATATAGCCGATGGCACCCACGGCAACGGCGCAGCAGGTTATAACGATTTCTACGGATACCATGCTTACCGATTTGGCAAGCACCACGACGGCTCCGTCCACCACAAAGTGCAGCAGGATGGCGGCCGGGAACAGCCACAGCCATTTGCCTCCCTTGCATACGGCCGTCCAAACCATGACGGAGAGACCCAGCTGCAGGATGAGGGCCGATATACGTTCCCACATTCCCAGCAGGATAGAACCGGCGCCGGCCGCCTGCAATTGCGCAAACTGGGCTTCCACCTGTGCCTTTCCTTCCTCGGGTACGGTGGCCAGGATGGTATCGGCCTGGCCGGCATTGAACATGGTGGCCAGTACGATGTTGGAAATCATGGTAAGGCCGAAAATGAGCAGCATCTCGGCTCCTCCGTGGCCCACGCCATAAGCAACGGCGGGCAAGGCGGTGCGGGGCTCCTTTTTGAGCAGGAACTTCATGGCCAGGAATCGGCCCGTTTCCTCGAAGATACCGGCAGCCAGGCCTCCGTAAAGGGCGTAGTACCAGATATTTCCCGTGATGGCAGCGCCGTACGCGCCCTTTAGTACTATATTGTGTACCATGGACTCCAGCACCAGCGCAAACACAATGAAAACACCCGCGCCCACGAGGATGGTCTCCACGCGGGCTTTATATTTTTTCACCAGCCACCAGGCCAGGAGAATCGGCACGGCTATGCCGAAAACGGCGCCAAACGCCATCATGATTACAGAGCCTGCAGGTACCATAAGCTAAAGCATTTTAAGGGCGCGGGAGAGTTGGTCCGGGCAGCTCGATGTCAATTTGCTTGGAACAGACCACGTCGCAGGTTTGGAAAGATGCCTTCCGGATGCCGCCTTCCCTTGGGTCGGATAAAAGTGTAACGTCAAACATGACACAAAGATATGGATTTTTTTGTGAAATGGTAGCGAATCTCTGTAAGTGACTGATACTTAGAATAAAAGAAAAATTTCTTGATCCCATTTGGTGTCAAGAAATTTTCCAAAACAATTAATTATCAGATACTTATGTCGGGTGCTACTTTTTAGCCGGAGCCGGGCGCATCATCATGGCCCACATGTTAAAGGGAACCATCAGGGAGAGGGCCTCGCGGTCGGGGTGGTTGAGCACCTGGCTCTTCACGTCGAAGACCATGGTGGCGGCATCCTCCGGGTTGTAGGCGGGCCATTCGGGGATGGCTTTGCAGTTGGGGTTGCCGGTGCGCATGAAGGCCAGCAAAGCGGCCGACATCTGGTCGGAGACGCCGCGGGGTTCGGCACCGCCGCCGGTGTGGGTGACCATCAGGTCGGTGTTCTTGAACCAGTAGGAGATGTCGGAGCAGTGGAAGGCGCGGATGCGTCCGCCGAACAGCGGGGCGTTGTAGTCGAACCAGGCCAGGTAGACGGGAGCGCCGCCCTGGGCGTATTTGGCATCGGCCGTTGCCAGCACGCCTGTGCGGGAGGCGACAATCATATTGATGAGCTCGATGGGCTTCTTTTTAGGGAAGGCGGCCTGCAGGGACTTCAGGATCTCTTCGGCCTTGGGCTGGCCGAAATTGTCGCGGACCATGGCGACGGCGTCCTCGAAGGAAATGGCATCCAGAACCGGATTCTCCTTGCTGAGGGAGAATTCCGAGGTGGTTGTGCAGAGCATCAGGGGCACCTGGGCCGAAGGGGCATTGGGGTCGGCGAAGAAGTCCTTGGGCAGGATGACGCCATCAGAAACAGGGGCGAAGCCGCCCATCATACCGCCGGCGCCGGTTTCAGCGGCAACGCCGGTGGCCAGGGCATAATATTCTTCCCAGGGCATGTTCTGGAGTTTGCGCACGTCACCGCCCACCTTCTTGAGGATAGCGGCGCCCAGGGCCTTGGAGGCCACGGGATCCGAAGCCGTAACGGCATTGCCGGAAAGACCTACCACCTTGTGAACCAAACCCTTGGAGGCAGGCATGGCCAGCACGTCGCATACTTTGGCGCCACCGCCGCTCTGACCCATGATGGTCACGTTGCCGGGGTCCCCGCCAAAGTTTTCGATGTTGTTGTGGACCCACTTGAGGGCGGCCACCAGGTCCAGGACACCCACGTTGCCGGAAGCGGCGAAGGCGGGACCTGCGGCAGAAAGATCGGAGAAGCCGAACACATTGAGGCGATGGTTCACGGAGACGAACACGATGTCACCGCTGCGGGCCAGGTTGGCACCGTGGTAACCGTCCTGCTCGATGCTGTTGCCGGCCGCAAAGCCGCCGCCGTGCATCCATACCAGCACCGGGCGCTTCTTGCCGTCGGGGGCCGGAGTCCATACGTTCAGGTTGAGGCAATCCTCGGAATAGTCATAGTAGTTCCAGTGGTCCGTGAAGGTGCTGGAGTTGTTTTTCCACTTGTTTTCGTGGGCCTGGGGAGCGTCGTTGCCGTAAAACATAGCAGGACGGATACCTTCCCACGGAGCGGGCTCCTGCGGAGGCATGAAACGGTTCTCACCGCCGGTGGGAGCACCGTAAGGGATGCCCAGATAGGTGTAGACATCGTCCAGGATGTAGCCCTGGACCTGGCCGTACTGGGTTTGGGTTACGGCGATATCATCGCCCACAAACAGACGCTGACCGTCCTGGCACTGCTGGTTGCCACCGCAGGATGCCATCATAAGGACGGGAACAAGAAGTAGGAAAAATGAGTGCTTCATAAGGTTTTAGTGTTTGACTGCTACAAAATTAGCGCGTTTACACCAAAGCCATATGCTCTATTTGTCCATTCTTTTTAGTTATTGTTCAAACTAAGAACGGATAGCGGCTCCGGACGGCCGGGACAGCACCAGGCCCAATGCAACGGCCAGGACCGCCACCAATACCATCAGGTACATTTTCCAGGTTTGCACAAACAGCCGGGCGCTGTCCCAGAAACCATCGGCCATGCTTTCAGGATCCACCGGATACAGGAAGGCCAGGGCCGTTACCAGCACGCCCACGGCCAGGCCTGCCGCCAGAGCCACCACAAGGGCCACGCGGCCGCGGCGATGCTGTCTGTCCACCTCCGATTTAATTCCTTCCACGCTTTCCATCCTGCGCTGGGCTTCCAGGATGAAGGCAGGGTCGTTTTTCACTCTGGGCTTGTTCTCCCGAAGGAAGTCTTCTATCTCTTTCATAACTGAATGTACTGTTTGAGGTGTTGCCTTCCCATGGAAAGCTGGTATTTGACCGTCCCCGAAGGCATTTCCAGGATGGCCGATATCTCCTTGACGGGACGGTCTTCAAAGTAAAACAGGGCGATGGCGGCCTTTTCCTTTTCCGGCAGCCGGTTTAGGGCTCGGTAAAGTTGCTGATAGCGGAAGGAGGCGTCGGCGGTATCGGCCGATGGAATCTGGACGGCGGCCTCTACGTCCACCTGCTGCGGCTTCGCTTTCCGGCAATGGTCCATGTAACAATTATAGGCGATACGGAAGAGCCAGGTGCTGAATTTGGACAATCCCAGGAAGGAGCCGGAGGCCACGTACGCCCGCACCAGGGCGTCCTGGGCTATGTCATCGGCCAGGGCGTCATCTCCACCACACAGCGCCAGCAGGAACCGCCTGAGAGGCTCCTGCTGCTGCCGGAGTTCGGTGATGAAGCGTTCCCGGGTCATGCTACTGCTGCAAGGCTTTTTCTTCGGCCTCTATCTCCTTGGCCAGCATCTTCTTGCCCACGAAGTAGGAGATGAAGAGGCCGATACCTACCGCCAGCATCACACCGCCGGCCACGGGAAGCATTTCCTTGAGGAAGAAGCCATTGGGAAGACCGGAGCCGTACTGGTCGATGACCCAGAGTACCAGGAACGCAACGCCCATGAAGGAGGTGATGCAGGCGCCATTGAGCTTTTCCAGCAAATCCTGCTTGATGCTCTTGACCGGCTTCTTGGTCTGGAACTGCTCCATGTCCACCGCGGCGCCGTTCTCGATGGCCTTGAGCATGATCTCGGCCTTCTTGTTGGTCTCGTTCTGTTTGGCGCGGGTCACCAGCCACACAATCATAACGGGCAGGACCACACAGATGAAAATAGGTACTAAGATGTCTTCCATGGTTGTATCAATTTTTATGTTTCACCTGTTAGACGGAACTGCCCGGCAAAAGGTTGGAAAAAATTGAACTTTTTTAGTCCGGCTGTTGCCCGGAGGGTTGTATGAACGAGTTAAGGAAGGCGGCGCGTTCCCCGTCCCACACCCTTTCCTGCCACATGGCATGGCCGCAGGTGGGGACGCACAGGTAACGTTTGTCGCTGGTTCCCAGGTTGTTATAAATGGAGAAATTAGTATGCGGCGGGCAGGTGGGATCCTGCAGGCCGAAGGCCATGTACACGGGGCAGGTGATGCGCGGAGCAAAGTTCTTGATGTCGAAGTAACGCATCATGTCCAGCACCTGTTCCCGGGGCAGCCCCTCGGCATCGGCCTCTTCCAGGACCTCATGCACGGGCCACCAGACGATGCGGGCATAGTCGGCGTAGTCTCCCAGGAAGGGGACGGCGGGGGCGATGGCCTTGATGCGGGAATCCTGCGCTGCCGCCAGGAAGGTGAAGGCACCGCCCTGGCTTTCTCCCCAGGCTACCATGCGGGAGACATCGGCCTTTTCCAGGGATGCCACAAAGTCTACGGCGCGCTTGACGTCACAGAAGGCGCCGCGGTAGTAGAAGGTTTCCTTGGAGCCGATGCCGCGGTCTATCCAGCGGCTGTTGTCTCCTTTGAAAATACCCTGGTCGCGTACGCTTACCAGGAAGTCGATGCGTTCCGGATTGGCCGACGGGTCAAAATAGAAGGGGTCGGCCCCATAACCCATGTAGGCGATGCTCACAGGGTATTTTCCCGGCGCCACGGGAATCGAAACGATACCGCCCGCGACGGCGCCGTCCAGGGATTCGTAACGGACCTGGTAACAGGTGCGCAGGTCATTGGAATATTCCGGAACCTTGGTGAGGACGGGTTCCATGGGCACCTGCTCCAGCTCAAAAAGGGTTTTGGCCCAAAACTCGTCAAAGTCTTCCGGAGCGTCGGTGGGGCTCACCACGTCGTCGGGACGCACGCCGATATTCCAGCGCACGGAATCCCGCAGGCGAACTTCATAAAAACCGGGTTCCAGCTTGCCCAGCACCACTTCCAGGGTGCTGTCGGCGGCAATGGTGACGTCTTTTTCAGACACAATTTCCGGCTCATCGGCCATGAGGGAGAGGTCTTTTACCAGCTGGAAAGTGGCGGGGCCGGGGGCCGCATCCACGTGGGTGGTAAGGACGTAGGGACCGTTTTCCAGGAAAAGCCAGCCCAGTTCCGGTTGGGACGAACGGCCGGTGACGACGGGTTTCGTTTGGCAAGCGGTAAACAGCAAAACGAAACAAAGTGAAAGGGTAATAACAGGTTTCATGATACAAAAATAGTCATTTTATATTATCTTTGTGTGATACTAAAACGTGTATATGCGGAACTTTCGTCTTTTTCTGCTCCTGAGCCTCCTGCTGTTGGCGGCTGTCCCCTCCTGCAAGCCTGTCAGAGACAATTACACCGTGGTTATTTCCCTGGACGGTTTCCGTTGGGATTATCCGGATTATTACAACACCACGTTCCTGGATTCCATAGAAGCCGTGGGGGTATCGGCCCGGATGGAGCCCTCCTTCCCCGCATCCACCTTCCCCAACCACTACACCCTGGCCACGGGGTTGGTTCCGGACCATCACGGTCTGGTCAACAATTCCTTCTGGCACCCGCAGAAACAGTACAAATACAGCATGGGGGATTCCCTCTGCCGCTACAACCCGGATTATTACCTGGGAGAACCCGTCTGGACAACGGCCCAGCGCCAGGGCGTGAAAACCGGCAACGTGTACTGGGTGGGCTCGGACATTCCCATCAAGGACTCCCACCCTACCTATTGGCGCAAGTGGGACGAGGATCCGCACTGGACCTTCGAGGAGCGCGTGGATGAAGTGGTGCGGCTGATGAGCCTGCCGGAACAGGACCGTCCCCACCTGGTGATGGCCTACTTTGACGAGCCGGACCACACGGGCCACGAATACGGTCCCATCAGCCCGGAAACCAAGGCAATGGCCGAGCACATGGACAGCCTCATGCACAGCCTGTACCTGCGCCTGAAGGCCCTCCCGTATGGCAACAAGATCAATTTCATCGTCCTGTCGGACCACGGCATGGAAGAGATTTCCCCGGAACGCTTCATCGGCTGGTACGATGTGATTCCCGAAGGCTGGACAGAGCGCATCATCGCCCATTCCCCCACCAGCATCTTTGTCAAAGAAGGCTATGTAGACAGCCTGTACAACCGGCTCAAGGAAGTAAAACACATCAACGTGTGGAAGCACGGGGAAGTGCCGGAAGAACTGAACTACGGCACCAGCGACCACCTGGGAGAACTGATCGTGGCCCCGGACCTGGGCTGGCAGTTCGCGGCCCATCCCTCCAAAAACAAGGGAGCACATGGTTACAGCCCCAAAGAAACGGACATGATGGTCATCTTCCGCGCCGTGGGGCCGGATTTCAAGGAGGGTTACGAAGCCCCCTACACGGAAGGCGAACTGTCGGCCTTCCGCAATGTGGACATTTACCCGCTGCTCTGCGAGCTGCTGGGGGTAAAGCCGGCCCCGGTGGACGGCAAACTGGATCGAATTCGTAAAATTCTCAAATAGCTATGAGCAAACACTTCACTCTTCCCTACGAAGGCGGACTCATCGAGAAGGATCTGCCCGCCGGCATTCTCCACACTTACGAGAAAATCTGGACCCATGTGTACCCGGAATCCCGCCCGGCCTCCTATGCCATCGCCGACCTCATCGAGGAATCCATCAAGGCAAAGAAGGACGGCTTGTTCCGTCTGGGTCTCACCACCGGTTCCACCCCCATCTCGCTGTACAACGAACTCACCCGCCGATACGAGGCCGGAAAGATTTCTTTCCAGAATGTAGAAGTCGTTTCCATCGACGAATATTACCCTTCCTCCAAGGAAGAGGCCCAGAGCCGTAACAACCGCCTGCACAAGGCCCTCCTGGACCGGGTGGACATCAAGAAAGAGAACATCCACATCCCGGACGGCTCCGTTCCCGCCGAAAAACTCACGGAGTACTGCACCCGGTTCGACGCCCTGGCCCGCGGAGTGGACCTGCTGGTCATCGGCATCGGCGAACAGGGACAGGTGGGCTTCAACGAGGCCGGATCCAACGAGAAGACCCGCACCCGCGTGGTAAGGCTCTCCTACGGTTCCCGCAAGCGCCAGGCCAACAACTTCAACAATGACATCGCCGCCACCCCGGACAAAGCCATCACCCAGGGTATCAGCACCATGCTCAGCGCCAAGAAGATCGTCCTCATGGCCTGGGGGGAAGACAAAGCCGCAGCCGTGAGGGCCATTGCCGAAGGTCCCATGACCACCGACTGCCCAGCCTCCCTGCTGCAGGCCCACGACCACATCTCCTTCTACGTGGACGAGACCGCCGCCGAGCAGCTCACCCGCAGCGTGGCCCCCTGGCTGGTGGGTCCCTGCGACTGGACGCCCAAGTTTGTGCGCAAGGCCGTGGTATGGCTGTGCCAGGTAACCGGCAAGCCCATCCTCAAGCTCTCGGAGAAAGACTACCTGAACAACGGCCTCAGCGAGCTACTGGAGAAAGTGGGCAAGTTTGACAAGATCAACATCGATGTCTTCAACGACCTCCAGCACACCATCACCGGCTGGCCCGGCGGTAAACCCAATGCCGACGACAGCACGCGTCCCGTGAGCGCCAAGCCGTTCCCCAAGACCGTCCTCATCTTCTCCCCGCACCCGGACGACGACGTCATCTCCATGGGCGGTACCTTCATCCGTCTGGCCAGCCAGGGCCACGACGTCCATGTGGCCTATGAGACTTCCGGCAACGTGGCCGTACACGACGACGTGGTGCTCCAGCACATGGACTGCGCCTTCCAGCTGGGCTTTGCCGACAAATTCGAGGAAGTGAAGAAGATTGTGGAAAGCAAGGTTCCCGGCCAGCCCGAGCCCCGCGCCCTGCTGGAAATGAAGGGTGCCATCCGCCGCAGTGAAGCCCGCGGCGCCGTACGTTCCTTCGGCCTCAACGACAACACCAACGCCCACTTCCTGAACCTGCCCTTCTACGAGAGCGGCGGCATCAAGAAGAATCCGCGCACCCAGGCCGATGTGGACATCATCAAAAAGCTGATGAACGACCTCAAGCCCAACATGATCTTCATGGCCGGAGACCTGGCCGATCCCCACGGCACCCACCGCGTGTGCACGGAGGCTGCCCTGGAAGCCCTGGAGCAGCTGAAAGAAGAGAACGCAGCCTGGACGGCCCAAACGCATGTGTGGCTGTATCGCGGCGCCTGGATGGAATGGGAGCTGGGCCGTGTGGACATGGCCGTTCCGCTGAGCCCCGACGAAGTGGTCAAGAAGCGCCACGCCATCTTCCGCCACCTGTCCCAGAAGGATATCGTCCCGTTCCCGGGAGAGGATCCGCGCGAGTTCTGGCAGCGTGCCGAAGAACGTACTTCCAACACCGCCAAGCTGTATGACCAGCTGGGCATGGCAGAATACCAGGCCATCGAGGTGTTCCTGAAACTGTATTAACCCCTAACCAACCCTTTTTTATGAAAATCATTATCAGAAACAATTCCAAGGAAGGTTCCCTGTGGGCCGCCCATTACATTGCCAATCGCATCAAGGAAAAGGCTGCCGTTACCGATAAGCCTTTCGTAATCGGCCTCTGCACCGGTTCCACTCCCATCGAGACCTATGCCGAGCTCATCCGCATGGTGAAGGCCGGTGAACTTTCCTTCAAGAACGTCATCTCCTTCAACATGGACGAGTACGTGGGCCTGCCGGAGAGCCATCCGGAGAGCTACCACAGCTTCATGCACAAGTACCTGTTCGACCAGATTGACGAAAAACCCGAGAACATCCACATCCTCAACGGCAACGCCAAGGACATCGAGGCCGAGTGCGCCGCCTACGAGAAAGCCATCGTGGATGCAGGCGGTTTCGACCTGTTCCTGGGCGGCGTGGGAGAAGACGGACACATTGCCTTCAATGAGCCCTTCTCTTCCCTGAGCAGCCGCACCCGCGTGGTCACCCTTACCCAGGACACCCGCGAGGTGAACGCCCGCTTCTTCGACAACGACCCCAATGCCGTGCCTGCCCAGGCCCTCACCGTTGGCGTCGCCACCGTGCTCAGCTCCAAGGAAGTGGTCATCCTGGCCTTCGGCTCCAAGAAAGCCCGCGCCCTCAAGGACGCCATCGAAGGCCCCATGTCCCACTACTGCACCCTGAGCGGCCTGCAGAATCACCCCGCCGGCACCATCGTGTGCGACGAGAACTCCATCAGCGAGGTGAAGGTAAGCAGCTACCGCTACTTCAAGGCCGTAGAGGCCGCAGAGAACAAATAGTTCCGGTACACAACATCAAAAAACAGCCCCCGGTGAGCGCCGAGGGCTGTTTTTATATATGGACGGAAGCGTTACTACTTGTCTACATCATAGTACACACGTTCGGCCGAGCCGTCGTAGTAGACGATGCGGACCATGTAGGTGTGGGAACCGGCAGCCAGGCTGTCGATGGCCGTGGGCGTATCGCCTTCCGACACGCCGTCCAGGTACCAGGTTACGCTCTTGACCGACTTGCCGGCCGCCATCTTCAGCGTGGGCACACCGCCCTCTTCCTGGATGTAGCTGACGCCCAAGGTGGAGAAGGTGACAGCTGCTGCTTTAGAAACACCGGCTACAACGCAAAAATGTAAATAGGCATCTGTACCAAAGTTTATTGCCATCCATGAGGAATCATGATTTTTGAAATCATGTAAGACATAGCAGCCACCGCCATTGTAATCTGCAATACCATAGCCATAGAAGGGGAAATAAGCATCCTGCTCAGGAATATTTTCCAACCCAATTCCAATATAAACATCCTTTCCTGCCGGAATAGTAAGGTTCTCTCCGGAAATATCGACTGTATTCCATACGTTAGAAGTGTATTGCGCAGTAATATCTTTGCACAGGACACGCTCATCTCCGAAATCGATAACTATATAGACAGACTCTCCCTGATTGGCATTTTCGGCAAAATGAATGGACTTAATCAAGGCTCCGGAAAGGCCTTCGGCAGCAATTTCATCGGCCGTGTACATCATTCCGGCGGCTATAGAACCGGACCCCAAACCTCCATTATAAATTTTAGTTAGGCTCGGGTCAATTTTGCTCATTTCCGCGGAAGGTCCCTCTCCCTGGCGCAAGAGGGTGGCATCCTCTCTGGTATAGAGGGACTCTATGGTTACATTTACAACAACGGAGACATAGCCGTTCTTCTGGAAGTTCAAAATCTGGTAAGCCGATTCTCCGCTCTCTATCTCAAGGGAATAGTAACCATCGGCATCGGTAGTGGTAATGATACTGCCGTCCACCAGGGAAGGAGCGGCGGCAAACGGCGTATCGCTGGAAGTCAGGCTAACCTGCACGTCTTTAATGGGGTTACCGTCGGTGTCTTTCACAACTCCAAATACCGTACGGTTGGCGGCTATGGCGGCGTTAAAGCTAACCTTGGTACCGTCATAGCTGATATTGGAGAGAATGGTGCTCACATAGTTGCCGTCCCAAGTTACAGGCTGGTAAACACGCACATCGTTAGAACCCGGGAATACGAACTGTGAATAGCTCGCGGGAGACGCTGTTGTGGGAATGAGACGGTAACAGGGATGGGAGCCATAAGCATTGATGCTATTGGTTTCTTCCCACAGATAGGAAGCGGTATATCCCCCTACCACTATGTTCTGTGACTTATCCACGTGGTACACCAAAAGACCAGTAGGAAGAACGCTGTCCCATTTGTAACCGTTGCGGCATTCCAGGATGAAGTATTCTCCGGGGTTGGACGTATCCAGGCGGAAGCCTGCGTTCTGCAGGTCCGTACTCGTCTGAATAGCATTCAAGGTATAGCTGCCGCCGACTAAAATGGATTCCGGATAGGGAGACCATCCCAACATATTCTTCTCCATCACGCTCAGGTACGGCGGTTTGCGGCCATTGTCATTATAGCTGCCGGAGCTCATCAAATCAAAAACATCCGTAGTCCAGGGTGCCGAGCCATTTGTACCATAATCCGTATCATAGAAGTCCGGAAGACCCAGGGAATGGGCGAATTCGTGGCAGGTGGTTCCGATGGCCGCCGGTTCCTCACCATCACGGCCTCTCAACTCCGAAGTACAGAAATACCGGTTGAACCTCTTGGTTCCCAAATAGCCGAGATCACCGGTTCCCTGATGCGGCCAGATAGACTCCTCGCCGGCACCTTCAGCCTCATTATGACCCGGATAATAGAAGAGTACCATATCTACATACCCATTATTGTCGGTATCGTAATCTTCGATTATAATCTGGGTTTTTAGCAGTTCATATGCTTCTTTAATGGCCTCGTCGGGGCCGTTTTCGTCATAATACGCAGAACTATGTGTCAGATTCACGGGACCAAACACGTCGAATGTGGGCCGATACTGAGATTCCGTTCCGTTCCATGAGTTATCCAGATAGTAGTCTCGCACAGAGCCGATGGCGCCGTTCTCACTATACCCCGCCTTGTTGAGCATATCAGAAAAATGTTGGTTGGGGTTAGGAACAACAAACGTGGAATCCGTGAAGTTGGCAATGATGCACAATATTTTACGGTCTCCAAAATTGGTCACTCTGGGCTCATCGTAGGACGCCCATCTGGCTTTGTCCTGGGCCAATCGGGAGGACTGGGCGCGGGCCACTTTGGCGTCCCAAGACTCGGTGGCGGGACGATAGAATCCGTCGGCTCCTTTTTCTACAATCTGGCCCGACTCATCGGTGAGCCAGTGGAGGTACTCATCACCGTGGTTCTGCAAAATGATCACCGTTCCGTCCGGCTGGGTATATTTAAAAGGTGTGGGGTCTGCGGGAACAGCCCATACGAAAGAAAGTGCTGCAAACAGAGCAAAAATGGTAACGATTATCTTTTTCATAGGGCAGTCAGATTAAAAACGGATGGCATAACGGGTTCCATCGTCGGAAACCAGGTTGATGATTCCGCCGGTGATGGACTGGACGGTGAGCCGGCAGTCCGTCACGGACTCCGATTCGTTCTTAACACCATCCACATAGACATCCACGTCGGCAACAAAGCTGGAGCCCACCGCAACATCGGCCGGGATGGGGCCGATCTCGAACATGGTGAGCGTAGGAACACGCAGGAAGCGGGCCCAAACCTTGTTATCCTGCTCATACAGGTTCACCTGATCCGTGTTCTTGTCGTAGGAGAAACCGATACCGGAAAGGGAGACAGAACCCATTTCGTTAACGGTAAGCGGAGGCAGGACGTCACCTGCGGTGATCTCAAACGCCTTCATGGGCGTCTGCTTGTTGCGCTCGAAGGTGATGGACTTGGAGGTGGACTTCTGGTGCATGCCACCGTTGCCGTCGATCACCGTCACGGTGAAGCCGCCCGACAAGGTTGCCGGAGGAACCACCATCCAGAAGGTGACGGCGTTGGCCGCATCGGCCCCCAGGGCCACCGGCGTATCGGCCGACAGCACAATTTCCTTTTCCAGCTTGGAGGGATCGGCCGTGTCAAATTCCATGGAAGGGATGTTGCCGTCTCCGATGGATACCTTCACCGGGCCTGACAAAGTCTCGTTGTTGTTGCCCTGCAGGACGATAGAGCGCACGCTGAAGCCGCTGCCGTACAGCTTGAGGCACAGGTAGCCGCCCACATTCTTGAAGGGAAGGTCGGTGGTGCTGCTCTTGGTCACCATCAGGTTGGCACCCGGGCCGAAAGAGCCGGCCCTGTAGGTCTGCGCCTTGGGGAAAACCGTGGCAAGGTAGTCATCCGAAGGATCCGAGGCGTTGTCGCCATAGCTGTAGGCCGTTGTGGCATTGTAAGGATACACGGCAAAGTTGTAGTCGATATCCTCACCCGTGCCGAAACCTCCGACCACTTCTTCGAAGTCTCCTCCCGCGGCACCGTCGGCACCCAGGAAACGATATTGCTTGTTGCGGGTGGTCTTGGCAAAGATGGTAACCCTGTCGTCGGCATTCCAAAGCACGTGAAGGGCTTCGTCCGTATACACCTTGGTTTCGGCCTCGGCGCCCTCCAGAGTGGCATGGAAGACACTCGCGGGAACTTCTTCTTTCACCGGAGCCTGTGACTCCTCGGCCATCTGGCAGGCAACCGCACCGGCCAGCAGCAGCATGTAAAACAATGTCTTTTTCATACGCTTTCCCTCCTTACAGAATGTTATCAAACATACCCGGAGCCCAGTCGATTTCCTCGCCGGGCTGGATGCTTTCGTTGGAAGTACAGACGATACGGGATGCCTGCATCAGGACAATCCCTGTCACCGGGGGCACATACAAAGCCCGCCTGCTCTGGTTCTCTACTTTCATCATATTGAAAAGATTGATACTTTACCTAACTCCCACAAAGTTAAGAAAAATATATTTTAATAAAAAGAACCGGCGGCCGGGAACGCCGGTCGCCGATTCTGACTTGTTGGCAGCGGATTAGTCTTCCTCCTGTTCCTGGGCGGCGTATTCGGCCAGGAGCTTGGTCTGGACTTCGGCCGGCACCTGGACGTATTCCGCAAACTTCATCTGGAAGGTGGCGGAACCGCCGGTGAGGGAGCTCAGGATGGTGGAGTAGCGGTAGAGCTCGGCCAGCGGCACGCGGGCGTGCAGCACGGTGAAGCCCTTCTCCATATCCTGGTTCATGATCATGCCGCGACGGGTGTTGAGGTCGCTCATGCAAGGGCCTACATACTCGTTGGGAGTGAAGATGTCCACATTGTAGATGGGTTCCAGGATCTTGGGACCGGCGTTGCGGAAGGCCTCCTTGAAGGCGTTGCGGCCAGCGATGATGAAGGCGATTTCCTTGGAGTCCACGGGGTGCATCTTACCGTCGTAAACATAGACGCGGATGTCACGGGCATAGGAACCGGTGAGAGGGCCTTCCTCCATCTTGCTCTTGATACCCTTGAGGATAGCGGGCATGAAGGAGAGGTCGATGGAACCACCCACCACGCAGTTGTAGAATTCCAGCTTGCCGCCCCACTCGAGGTCGGTAATATCCTGGCTCTTGAAGTTGAAGACCACGTCCTTGCCGTCGATCTTGAAGTTCTTGGGGGCTTCCTGACCTTCTACGTAAGGGCATACCAGCAGGTGAACCTCACCGAACTGACCGGCGCCGCCAGACTGCTTCTTGTGACGGTACTGGGCCGTGGCGATCTTGGTGATGGTCTCGCGGTAGGGCACCTTGGGAGCGAAGAGCTCGATCTGGAGCTTGAACTCGTTGGTGACTCTCCACTTCACGTAGTTGATGTGCTGCTCGCCCATACCGGTGAGGATGGTCTGGCGCAGTTCCTTGGAATATTCCACGCCGATGGTGGGATCCTGGGCGGCAATCTTGTTAAGGGCGTCGCCAACCTTGGCTTCGTCGTTCTTGTCCAGGGCCTTGACGGCGGTGCGGTACTTGGCATCGGGGAAGACCATGTGTTTGATGGCCTCCTGGCCGGGGGCGGCGAGGGTGACGTCGGTCTTGCCGGCCTTGAGCTTCATGACGCAGCCGATGTCACCGGCGCTGATGGAGCTCACCTTTTCCTTCTTGGAGCCAGCCACGGCGTAAATGGCGCTCAGGCGCTCACCGTTACCGGTCTCGGGGTTCACGAGGTCGGCGCCCTCGTTGAGGGTACCGCTCATCACCTTGAAGTAGGAAACTTCACCCAGGTGCTGTTCCACGGAAGTCTTGAAGATGAACACGGACACGGGGCCGGCAGGGTCGCACTTCACGGTGCCGCCGTCAATGGTGGGCTCTTCCTTGCCTTCGGGGGAAGGAACCACGTTGACGATGAATTCCATCAGGCGCTTTACGCCGATGTTCTCCTTGGCGGCGGTGCAGAACACGGGGATGGTCTCACCCTTGACGATACCGGCGCGGAGGCCTTCACGGATCTCGTCGGTGGACAGCTCCATGGTCTCGAAGAACTTCTCCATGAGGGCGTCGGAACCTTCGGCAGCCTTCTCCATGAGCTCTGCGCGGAGTTCTTCGGCTTCGTCGGCATAGGCGGCGGGAATCTCCAGTTCCTCGTTCTTCTTATTGTAGTACTTCATGGTGATGACATCCACAAAGCCTTCCAGGCCCACGCCGGGGTTCACAGGGAACTGGCACAGGACAGCCTTTTTGCCGAATTCCTCGTTGATGGCATTGCGCACACCGTCCCAGTTGGCTTTGTCGTGGTCCAGCTGGTTCACGGCGATGACCATGGGGATGCCGTACTGGTCGGCATAGCGGGCGAACAGGGTAGTGCCCACCTCGATACCGGCCGTTCCGTTCATCACCATCACGGCAGCCTCAACCACCTTGAAGGCCGACAGGGCGCCGCCGGAGAAATCGTCCGAACCGGGAGCGTCGATGAAGTTGATCTTGCAACCGTTTAACTCGGCATACAGCGGAGTGGCGTTGATGGACTTCTGGTTGGTCTGCTCGAATTCGGTGTTGTCGGAGACGGTGTTCTTGTCTTCCACGCTGCCGCGGCGGTCGATGACCTTGCCTTCGAAGAGCATGGCCTCGGACAGGGTGGTTTTACCGGAACGCGGGGCACCGATGAGGACGATGTTGCGGATGTTTTTTGTAGTGTAAGCTTTCATTGTATTATTAATTATTTTTGCTATTTCTTCTCGTAGCCTGCAAATATATTGATTTTTGCTTATATTTGCAACTCAGAAATCAACCTGAAAACTTATTGAGATGAAAAAGATTTTCGCAACCTGCATGCTGGCTCTCGCCTGCACCTGTGTTTTCGGCCAATCGACCAAAGACTCCCTCTGGGACGACAATATCAAGAAGCCCGACTTCGGAGATTCCAAGTGGGACATGGGTGTTTCCCTGGGCGTCACTTATAACTATAGTTTCAATGCACCGGCCGGCCTGTCTAACAGCGGCTGGGGCCTGGATATCTCCCCCTTTGAAATGCGCTGGAAAGGGTGGAAGGGCGGTTCCATCACCGTAGGTATCCTGGAATTCATCTTTGACTGGCAGTATCTGCAGAAGGGGAATGCCTTCACCGGCTCCAACGGCGGTATCGTCCCCGCCCTGGACGGAAAAGGCAACCGCTCCTGCGCATTCTTCGGCTTCCCCTTCGGATTCAACCAGCAGTTCGGCAGGGACTTCGGCATCAGCCTGATGGCCATTCCCGGCGTCAGCCTGTACCGTTATAACAACCAGTATATCGTGAGCGGTATCCAGCACAAGGACAGCCTGTTCCCCACCAAGGGCCGCGTCAACTTCGACCTACACCTGAAGGCCATCCTCTGGTACAGCGACTTCGGCGTGATGGTGTGCTACCAGCCCCTGGCCTCCAAGGACATGGGCACCACCATCCTTTCCGTGGGCATCGCTTTCCGCGACTAAGTTGAAACCTTCCTTGCTTCCATACATGGAACCGGGCCGGCTGGAAGCCGGCTGCGACGAAGCCGGCCGGGGTCCCCTGGCCGGTCCCGTTTATGCGGCCGCCGTCATCCTTCCGCCAGACTTCTACCACCCACTTCTGAACGATTCCAAACAAATGACGCAGAAGGCCCGCGAGGAACTTCGGCCCATCATCGAGAAGGAGGCCGTGGCGTGGGCTGTGGAGGCTGTATCGGCCCAGGAGATTGACCAGTTGAATATCCTCTGGGCCTCGGTCACCGGCATGCAGCGGGCGGTGCTGCGCCTGGACCCGGCACCGGCTTTCCTCCTCATTGACGGCAATAAATTCCGCCCTTTCCAAAACTTCGGCCTAAAAGATTTTAAGACCGTGGTGCACGGAGACGCCACCTACGCCTCCATCGCCGCGGCGTCGGTGCTGGCAAAAACTTACCGGGACGACTTTATGCGTTCCCTTGCCCAGGAGTACCCCCAATACGGCTGGGAGCGCAACATGGGCTATCCCACACCGGAGCATATAGAAGCCATCCGGCACTATGGCTATACACCATGGCACCGGATGAGTTTTCACGTGAAAGAGTTGGAACCTACGCTGTTTTGACTAACTTTGTATTCAAATCGCACTGCATATGAAACGTATTCTTACCTTCCTGGCCGCACTGGCCATTTCCTTTAGCGCCGTTGCCGACGAAGGCATGTGGCTGCTGCCCCTCCTGAAACAACTCAACGGAAAGGACCTGAAAGCCGCCGGCTGCAAGCTCACTCCGGACGAGATTTACTCCATCAACAAGACCTCGCTGAAGGATGCCATCGTGCACTTTGGCGGTGGCTGCACCGGTGAGATGATCAGCGACCAGGGCCTGCTGGTAACCAACCATCACTGCGGCTACAGCAGCATCCAGGGCCTGTCCACCGACGACCACAACTACCTGATGGACGGCTACTGGGCCAAGAATTTCGCCGAGGAAATCCCTTGCCCGGGCCTCACCGTCACATTCCTGGTGTCCATGGAAGACGTCACCGACGCCATTGAAAACGCCAAGGACGCCCAGCAGGCCGAACAGGAGATTGTGAAGGCCGCAGAGGAAGCCAACCCCGGCTGCAGCGTACAGGTGACCGGTTTCTACAACGACAACATCCATTACCTCATCGTTTACCGTACCTACAACGATGTCCGCTTCGTGGGCGCTCCGCCGGCAAGCATGGGTAAATTCGGCGGCGAAACCGACAACTGGATGTGGCCCCGCCACACCTGCGACTTCTCCATGTTCCGCGTGTATGCCGGCAAGGACAACCTGCCCGCCAAGTACAGCGAGGACAATGTGCCCTACAAGCCCGCCAAGGCCCTGAAAGTATCCCTGAAGGGCGTAAAAGAAGGCGACTACACCATGATCATGGGTTATCCCGGCCGCACCCAGCGTTACCAGACGGCCGCCCAGCTCAAGGACATGATGGCCGACCACCGCGTCTCCATCGAAGCCCGCACCGTGCGCCAGGACATCATGTGGGAAGCCATGTGCGCCGACCCTTCCGTGCAGCTGAAGTATGCCGACACCTATGCCGGTAGCGCCAACGGCTGGAAGAAGTGGCAGGGTGAGGAACTGGCCTTCGAGAACCTGAATATCATCGGCAGGGAAGAGGAGAAAGAGGCTGCTTTGAAGGCTTGGATTGATGCCGACCCCGCCCGCAAGGAAAAATACGGAGACCCCGTGGCCGATATCGCCGAGTATGTCAATGCCGGATCGGCCGACGGATGCGCCGTCACCCTGCTGGTGGAGGCTCCCTACCGCATTGAACTGGTGGGTATGGCAGGCAGTTTCATCAACCTTTACAGCCGTCAGCTGAGAGCCGGGAAAGACAGCGTCGCCGCCCTGGAAGCCGCCAAGAAGACGGTCTCCGGCTACTACCGCGACTATGTAGAGGCCCTGGACCGCAAGGAAGCCGTGGCCCTGCTGGATTTCTACCGGAAGAAAGCCGACCCCAAGAACCTGCTGGATATTCCGGACTATGCCACCCGGGACCTGGTCCCCTATGTGGATACCCTGTTCAACAGCAGCCGGTTCACTTCCTTTGACCAAGTGAAGGACGCGTCCTTCGAAGAGCTTTTCCAGGACCCGGCCGCCAAGTTGTACAACAACGTCATGGAGGTTGTCATGAAGCTCTATACCACCCTCTATGGGGATCCCATGAAGGAAGCCCGGTACGAGAAAGCCACCAAGAAGTTTGCCGCCGCCCTGCTGGAATGGCAGAAAGGCAAGGCCCTGTACCCCGACGCCAACTCCACCATGCGCCTCACCTACGGCCATGTGCTGCCTTACAGCCCCAAGGATGCCCTTAAGTATGAATACTTTACGACTACTAAGGGTTTGCTGGAGAAAGAGGATCCCCAGAACCCCGAGTTCATCCTGCCCGCCGGCATCAAGTCTTTGCTGCTGGCCAAGGACTGGGGCCGCTGGGCCGACAAAGACGGCACCCTGCATACCTGCTTCCTCACCAACAACGACATCACCGGCGGCAACTCCGGTTCTCCCGTGCTGGATGCCAAGGGTAACCTCATCGGCCTGGCCTTCGACGGCAACTGGGAGAGCATGAGCTCCGATGTCATGTTCGAGCCCGACCTCCAGCGCTGCGTCTGCGTGGACATCCGCTACGTGCTGTGGCTGGTAGAGAAGTACGGCAAGGCCGACAATATCATTGCCGAAATTACTTACGCGAAATAGCGCTAGACGCTGGCTGCCAGTTTGCGGGCCAGTTCCATAAACGCCAGGGAATCGGGGCGGGTGCCAAGGGCCACGGGCTCACCGGCATCGGCCCCTTCCCTTATGCCCTGCACCAGGGGGATTTGTCCCAGCAGGGGAATGTCCAGGTCTTTGGCCATCCTGGCGCCTCCGCCCTGGCCGAAGAGATAGTATTTTTCTTCCGGATGGGCTTCGGGGGTGAACCAGCTCATGTTTTCCACCAGGCCGTAGATGGGTTTGTTCACCTGGGGGTTGCGGAACATGTTCACGCCGCGCAGGACATCGGCCAGGGCCACCTCCTGCGGGGTGGTCACGATGACGGCGCCGCTCATGGGCACGTCTCCGATGAGGGAAATATGGATGTCTCCGGTGCCCGGGGGCATGTCGATGAGAAGGTAATCCAGCGGCCCCCAGAGGGTTTGGAGAATAATCTGCTTCAGGGCCGTGGATGCCATGGGACCGCGCCAGATAAGGGCTTGTCCGGCGCCGGAAACATGGCCCACGGAGAGCCATTTCACGCCGTATTTCTCCACGGGGACAAAGAGGGTGTCGTTCTCATCCTCCCCGTACATTTCAATCTGGACGCCTTCCGTGCCGGTCATGGTGGGGATGGAGGGGCCGTAGACATCGGCATCGGCCAGTCCCACCTTATATCCCAGCCGGGCCAGCGCCACGGCCAGGTTCACCGCCACGGTGCTTTTGCCCACGCCGCCTTTGCCGGAAGCGATGCCGATGATGTGGCCCACCTCCCGCAGCTGCTCCAGATTGAATTGGATGCCCTTCTGCGGCTTGGCGGGGTCCTTCACCACGGTATCCACGGTAATCTCCGTGCCGCCGGGGGCGTGACGATACAGGCAGGCCTGCACTGCACCCACCAGGTAGTTCTTCAGCGGGTCCGGCCGTTTGGGAAACGCCAGCGTCACATGGATGCTGCCATCGGCACTCTCAATGTTTTCCACCATCCCCAGCGCCACGATGCTCTGGTCACCCTTGGCAGGATGCTGCACCTCCTGCAGCCAGTTTAAAATATCCATGGATTTACGAATCTTTGTAACTACTTGATTATTAGGATTGTTTCGAATTTTCTTGATCCCGTTTGGTATCAAGAAATTTTCCTTTGCCATTGACAATGAGCCACTTACAGAGGAGCACAACCAGCAGCGCCAGCAAGAGGATGGAGGCGATGGCCGATACAAGGGCGCCGGTGCGGTAGCTCTGCGGCAGGAAGGTCATCACCAGCTCGTGCTCTCCGGCGGGGAGCTGCGCGGCGCGAAGGGTCCAGTCGGCCCGGATGACGTCCACGGGCTGCCCGTCCACGGTGGCGTGCCAGCCGTCGGGGTAATAGATTTCGCTGAAGACGGCCAGGCGGGAGGCCGATGCCGAATAGCGGTAATGCAGCTCGTTGGGGGCGTAGGAGGTCAGGACGATAGATTCTGTCATCATGGGGCCTTCCTCAGTCATCCTGAGCGCCAGCGAAGGATCTCTCACCACGGCCTGATGACGCAGGTCCGTACGTCCCAGCAGGGCGATTTCCTCATCCGGCGATGCGGCGGGTACGACGGAATCCACAAACCAGGCGGCGCCCTGGGCGGCCACGTTCACCAGCGGCGGATAATCCCCGTCCAGGATAATGTAACGGGTATTCAGGGCGTTCAGGACGGGGGTGTTGCCCGCCATCCAGTCCTCCATCTCTTCCAGGGTTTCCACTTGGCCCAGCTGCTTGTACAAGCCATTGATTTCGGCCGAAAGGTAATGCTCAATCAGGTCTTGATAGCGCTGCAGCTTGGCAGGGGAATAGCCGCCCACGTTTTTGTGGTGATAGCTGGGAACGGCCGAATTGAACACGTTCACCGTAAGGTCCAGCACACGGTACTGGGGATCGGTGTCCTCCAGGATCATCTTGTCCACCGTGCGTTGGGCGAAAGGCTTGTTGAAGTCCTTGGGCGTGGTGAAATGGTCTGCGTTCAGGTAGCGCTTGCCGGTGACGAAGAGGTTGGCGGCGCTGAACACGCAGATGAGCACGGCGGCCACCCATTTGCGGCCATAGCCGGCGAAAGCCTTGGCGTGTTCCGTCTGGCCCTTGGGAAGATAGGCCCACAGGAGCAGCAGGGCACTGGCGCCGATGAGAAGGAAGGAGCGGAGGGCATCGGCCTTGAAGAGGGCGATGCGGTCGGCCACCAGGGCGTCTACCAGCACATCCTGCATCTGGGCATCGGCGGGGCCGGTGAAACTGCCGAAGAGACCGGGGGCCATCCAGGCCACCAGGGAGAAGCCACCTGTAATACCTAAAGCCCACCAGAAGGCCTTCAGGAAGCGTTTTTTATCGTATTCTTCCCGCACGATGCGGTCCAGGGTTACAAAGCCCAGCAAAGGCAGCGTCACTTGCAGCACCACCAACGCCATGGATACCGTGCGGAACTTGTTATACAGCGGAAGGACGTCGAAACACAGCTTGGTAAAGGCCATGAAATGGCTTCCCACGGCCATCAGGACGGCCAGGATGGTAGCCACCAGCAGCCACCATTTCTCGCAGCCCTTGTACAGGCCCAGGCCCAGGACGAAGAGGAAGACGGCGATGGCGCCCATATACATCGGCCCGGCCGTGAAGGGCTGCGGCCCCCAGTATAGCGGCAGGTTCTTGGCCGTTTCCTTCAGGTTTTTCTGGCCCGCCCGCTTTAACAGTTTGATGGTCTCGCTCTTGTCGGGATCTACGGCGCCGGACGACGATCCGCCGTTGAAATCCGGGATCATGAGGTTGGGCAGTTCTTCCCAGCCATAGCTCCAGGACGTGGCGTAATCCAGGTCCAGGCCCTTGGCATTGGCGCCGTCTTTGGATAATTCGCTGCCGCCTCGCATGGTATGGGGCGTATATTTGGCCAGCGGCAGCAGTTTGTTCACGTTGGTGGCAATACCCGCGCCGCCCAGCACCAGCAGCAGGGCCGATGCCACCCAGAATGCCTTCCACTGCCTGGTTTTAATGGTATGGACCAGTTCTACCAGGGCATACAGCAGCACCATGATGGCCAGATAGTAGGTAATCTGCTGATGGTTGGCCTTGATTTGCAAGCTGAGCGCCAGGCCGAAGAGCACCGCCCCCAACAGTTTCCGTTTGGAACGGTATGTATAAATCAACGCGGCCAGCACCCAGGGCATGAAGGCGATGGCTTGCATCTTGGTGTTGTGGCCAACCTGGATTATCTGGAAGTTGTAACTGCAGAAGGCGACGGCGATGGCGCCGCCGATGGCCACAGGCCAGCTTACCCCCATGGCCAGGAACAGCAGGAAGGCCCCCAGCAAAGTGATGAACAAGTAGGTGGCGGGGCGTTTTCCGGTAAGCAACAGGTCATAGAGCCACTGCGTATAATCTCCGCCGTTCTGGGTGGAAATGGCCGTGGTGGGCATGCCGCCGAACATGGAATCGGTCCAATATGTGGGGTTGTCCGGGTGTTCCTTGTTCCACTCGTTCATCTCGTGGGACATTCCCACGTAACCGGAAATGTCGCTCTGGTTCACAATCTTTCCCTGCAGCACCTGCGGCACAAAACCGTAACTGAGCGCCAGGAACAGCGCAATTACGCCCAGGGCGATGCCAATTTTCTTCAGCAATTCTTTATTCATGCTTGGATACTTTGTCTAACAGTTGCGCCAGCGCATGGGTGGTGGCTTGGCGGGAATATCGGCCGATATCCCCGTCCGTGGCGGGGACACCCCCCTCACAGTGCTGCCGCCAGGCGTTGGCGATAAAGGCCCGCATGGGGGCTGCGTTGTCCCAGTCGGCCGTGATGCCCGCCCGGGCCTGGAACAGCACTTGGGCCATGGCTCCTTCCTCCTGGCCGATGCCCAGGACAGGGCGGCGGGAAGCCATATACTCGAACAGTTTGCCCGGAAGGATGGGGGCATACTGAGGGTCGTTGCGAAGCGGCAGGATGAGGATGGACGCGGCACGCTGCTCCCGGACGGCGGTCGCATGGTCCCGGGGCCCCAGGGCCACCACATTGGCCGACAGTCCGGCATCGGCAATGGCCTCCAGCACTTCCTTGTCCACTTTTCCCACCAGGCGGATGCGGAGTTCCTCCCGGAAGCCGGCTTCAACAGCAGCCATCTTCTTGAGGACCATCCAGAGGGTGTGCGGGTTGCCATCGGCCGCAAAAAGACCGGTATGGGTGATGTTGAAAAAGCCATCGGCCTTGGGTGCCGGGCCCTCAAAATCCTCTACGTCGTAACCGTTGGTGATACATGCCACCGGCGTTTGGGAGCGGGACTGGAAGTCCTTCTGTACCAGCGGGGTGCAGGCCAGCACGGTGGAAGATTGGTCCAGCACTTCCTGTTCCATCTTTTGCAATTTGGCCCAGGTGGCCTTGGTCATGGGCAGGTATTTGAGATAGTACATCTGCGTCCAGGGGTCCCGGAAATCTGGAATCCACGGAATACCCGTCTCTTTGTGCAGTTTTTGACCAATCAGGTGCACCGAATGCGGCGGCCCGGTGGTGACGATTACGTCTACCGGATGCTCCTTCAGATACGGAAGCAGGGTTTTTACGCTGGGTTTCACCCACCCCACACGCGGGTCCGGAACAAACAGATTGGCCCTGATCCACAGGCTCAGGCGCTGTTTCCAGGTCTTTTTTCCACTGGAAATCTCCGTCACCTGCGTGCTCTTGGCCCCGGTAAGCTTCCGATAAGCGGTATAGGGCTCCCAGATCCGCCCCCGCAGAACCTCCAAGTTTTCCGGCAGTTCGGCTTCGAAGGACGGGTCCAGCGAGGGATAATCGGCATTCTCCGGGGCAAACACCACCGGCTCCCAGCCCTCCTGGGGCAGGAACTTGCAAAACTTTACCCAACGCTGCACCCCCGACCCTCCGGACGGCGGCCAATAATAGGCTATTACCAGTACACGTTTCATAGAATGACAAAGATACGAAAAAACGGCCAATTTTTGCGAATCTTTGTAAATGTTTGAGTATCAGTGTTGTTATGAAATTTCTTGATCCCGTTTGGTATCAAGAAATTTAACAACACTCCTAATAATCAGCAAGTTACAAAAGTGCGCAATTTTTACTACCTTTGCAGCATGAGAAAATGGATCCTTTTTACGGCTTTTTTAGCCATAGTTGCCAGTTGCAGCACCCGCAGCGGGTGGACAGAGTGGGAGCAGACGGTCATCGAGCGTTCAGACTCTGTGATGTATGTGGCGGTGATGCCGGCCGATAGTGCCATCCTGCGGGCGCAGAGCGTGGATTTCGGGCCGAAGGAATTAGCATCGGCCCAGATGCAGACGTTGCTGGACAAGATGTACCGCACGCTCACCGATCCGTCGCAGGACGGGGTGGGCATCGCCGCGCCGCAGGTGGGGATCAACCGCCGGCTGGTGATGGTGATGCGCTACGACAAGCCCGGCCAGCCTATCGAGCCTTATATCAACATCCGCATCGACAGCCTCATCGGCCCAAAGAATCCCGGACCGGAAGGCTGCCTCTCCATTCCCCCTTACCGGGGCGTGGTGCGTCGCCATCCCAAGGTGCAAATCTCTTATCTGAAGGCCGATGGTACCCCGGTCGCCGAACAGGTGGAAGGCTACAGCGCCGTCATTTTCCAGCACGAATGCGACCACCTGGACGGCATCCTGTACATTGACAAGGCCGACACCGTGTATGTAAATGAGGCTTGGGCGGCCGAACGGGAAAACTTCAACTACGACCGGCCGGAGTGGTGGGATTAGATTCCCAGCTCTTCTTTCATGCCCCGTAGCAGGTCAAAGGCCTGTAACGGGGTTAAATTGTTCAAATCCACAGACTTGAGGCGGTCCCGCAGGGATTCCAGCAGGGGGTCGTCCAGCTGGAACATGGACAGTTGCAGGGAGCCGTCCCGCTCCACTTTTCCAGCCTTGGTGGTGTGCGGTTTCACGGGCGTAAGCGCGCCGATAGCTTCCAGTTTTTCGCTGTTTTCCAGAGCCTTCAACGTCCTTTCGGCACTTTCCAGCACGGGGCCGGGCATGCCGGCCATCCGCGCCACGTGGATACCGAAGCTGTGGGCCGTTCCGCCTTCCTTGATCTTGCGCAGGAACAGGACCTCCTTGCCCACCTCCTTCACGGTCACATGGAAGTTCTTCACGCGCGGGAACAGGCCTTCCAGGTCGTTCAGTTCATGATAATGGGTGGCGAAGAGCGTCTTGGCGCCCTTCCCGTATTCGTGGATGTACTCCACGATGCCACGGGCGATGGACATGCCGTCGTAGGTGGACGTACCCCGGCCGATTTCGTCCAGCAGCACCAGGGACCGGGCCGATAAATTATTGAGGATCATGGCAGTCTCCAGCATCTCCACCATGAAGGTGGATTCTCCGCGGGAAATGTTGTCCGTGGCGCCCACGCGGGTGAAGAGTTTGTCGAACCAGCCGATATGGGCCTCCCGCGCCGGCACAAAGGACCCCGCCTGGGCCATGAGCACGATGAGCGCCGTCTGGCGCAGCAGGGCCGATTTACCGGCCATGTTGGGACCGGTAAGAATGATGATCTGCTGTTTTTCAGTGTCCAGATACACGTCGTTGGGAACGTATTCCTCTCCGGCGGGCATCAGGGTTTCAATCACGGGATGGCGGCCGTCCTTGATATCCAGCGCCTTGCCGTCGTTCATGTCCGGACGGCAGTAATGGCGCTCCAGCGCCTGTTCGGCAAAACCGGCCAGCACATCCAGTTTGGCCAGGATGCGGCTGTTGCACTGGATGTCCGGAATCTGCTGCTGGATGCGGACGATGAGTTCCCCGTACAGGCGGGTTTCGATGGCGTAGATGCGGTCTTCGGCCGTGAGGATTTTCTCCTCGTATTCCTTGAGTTCCTCGGTGATGTAGCGCTCGGCATTCACCAGCGTCTGCTTGCGGATCCACTCCGGCGGCACCTGGTCCTTGTAAGCGTTGCGCACTTCAATATAATAGCCGAAAACATTGTTGTAGGCTATTTTGAGCGAGGAAATGCCGGTCCTTTCGGCCTCCCGCTGCTGCATTTGCAGAAGATAATCCTTGCCGCCGGCCGACAGGTTGCGAAGGTCGTCCAGCTGGGCATCCACACCGGTGCCAATGACGGGGCCCTTCCCAATCTGGATGGCGGGCTCCGGATCCATGACACGCAGGATTTCCTTGAGAAGTTTCTCGCAGTTCCTGAGTCCCTTCATCAGCTTCTCCAGGGCTTCGCAGCCAGTGAGGCGGTCTTTTATCGGCCCTGTTAATGCCAGTCCCCGGCCCAGTTGCATGACCTCCCGCGGATTGGCTTTTCCGGTGGCAATGCGGCCCAGGATGCGCTCCATGTCCCCCAGCTTACCCAGGTCTATCTGCGTTTCCTGCAGGCTTTCGGGATTCTCAATGAAGTACTGGACAATATCGTATCGCGCGTTCAGCTCCTTCAGGTCCATGATGGGCATGGCCAGCCACTGACGCAACATGCGGGCGCCCATGGGACTGGAGCATTTGTCCAGGGTTTGCACCAGGGAGACACCGTCGGCCCCGGAAGCACTTTGGAAAACTTCCAGGTTGCGGAGGGTGAACTTGTCCATCCACACAAACTTGGCCTCGTCTATGCGGCCGATAGTACAGATATTCCT
>Ga0310690_10001298_pt1 | contig 44910 bp, 20 predicted proteins | sample AusTroGonzalo_MG_2_FD_207661 | JGI IMG/M metagenome (GOLD analysis project Ga0310690, IMG submission 207661) | Bovine rumen microbial communities from tropical cattle in Woodstock, Queensland, Australia - Gonzalo_04 (v2) (version 2) | ecosystem: Host-associated > Mammals > Digestive system >... | reverse complement strand
AACGCATCACACGCAGATGTCCGACAGCCGCGACATTCAGAACGGCCAAGCTCAGAAACTATCGTCTTGTCGAACGCCTTTACGCAGACATCGACTACGAAGAAGGCACTGTGGTCCACGGCGTCCTCAAAGGTCGAACAGGTCAATTAGGGGAAAAGTTTTTTAAATGGATGCCCCCTCACACTCGGCAAATGTGTTTTTAGAGCCTGTGTGACAAAATTTCCGTATCCTCCACCACCGAATTCTCCAGCGTCCGAGCTCAGGACGCTTTTTTTTGTACCCATTTCATATACAGCCTAAACCCGCTGTTTTCAAGGGGTTTGCGAAGAAAAGAGAGGATTTTCTTTGAAGCGAATGGTCTCCCCCCTTCCCCCCCTGTAGACCCCCTGTAATCAGCCAAATCTTCCCCTCATTTTCTCCGTTTTCTCTGTTTTTTGGCGGTCTGGAGGACTCGGTCCTCCCCCGCGCTGATATGCGTAGCCTTTCGCATAAACGCACTAAAAACACGACTCACATGACACTCCCTCGAGGCGGTCATGGAGAAAACAAGCTCAAATAAATGGCGTATGTGCATACGAGACGCGAGACAAAGTCCCCCACATTTGGAGGTCATGGGTTTTGAGTGAATAATGCGCTTATGCTTTATTCAGCGCATAATCTCCGTGACCTCCTTATGAGGTGAAGTGAGCTTACGGAGAAAACGGAGAAAGAGCATCAGCCTGTTTTTTGTGCTGATGCCCCTCTCGTTCTTGCGTCATACCTTTTCTTTTAGGCGAGCAGGCCTTTGTTTTCTTCGAATATCTTCTGAGATGTGAATTCTTTGAATGCGCCTGCATCGGACAATGAAGCGAACATTGCCGCATCATCCCCAGCTCCGCCAAACTTGAGCGTAACCGTGGCAACGCCGGTGACCCTGACGCTATTGTCTACATCCGTGTAAGTCAGCGTGTCATTATTCCACTTGGATTCATCGCCGGAGGCGAACCAGAGCGTGACCGAACCGCCGGCAAGTTGCTCGACCTCATCGGTTCCCCAGTTGTCGCAGAACGTAAAGACGTCGTCGCCTCCGCCGCCGTGCATCCGGTCGTTGCCGATACCGCCTGCGATGACGTCGTTGCCGGACGCGCCGACGATGCGGTCGTTCCCGGCATCACCGAACAGGAAGTTGTTGCCCTTGTTCGCCCAGATGGTGTCGTCGCCTTCACCGCCGCGAATTGTCAAGCCATCACCAGTATATTCGAACCGCTGGCTGGTCATATCGACGATGTCGTTCCCGAAACCAGCCCGGATTTCATCGATCCGAGCAATGCGTGACTGGCTCAGGCCGAGTTTACTCGGCGATGCGGAAAAGATGTCATCCACGAACAGAGCATCACCATTGATGTCGTCCGTCATCAGCAGGACATTTGCATCGGTCGACCCTTCGATGATATCCGCGAGCTTGTTCTTGCCGAAAAGCGTGGCGGATTCATCGGTACCGCCCCAGGTGTCATCATCGGTGGAGCCGACGTGCCGGGCGACATAGCCGCTTTCCCATGTGCCAACGGCATTCACGAAGAACACGTCCGCATTGCCGTCGGCAACGGATCTGATGAGTTTCGGCTCATTGTCCGCCGCCTCCGAGGCAACGAAGGGTGTCGCAACGGTCCATTCCTCGACGCCATCGGCTTTCACACGCATCTGGTAGTTCCCGGCAGGCATCTGGAAGGAATCCAGCGAATTGGTGTTGACCGTAACCTGGATGACATGCTCGAAGTTGTCCGTGGAGTATTCCACGATGTACTGTGCAGCTTCTCCGGCCTGTTCCCAAGTCTGCGTCTGAGGCGCGACATCCGAAATCGGGGTTTGGATGATGTTGTCGAACGTGAGGAAATTCGACCCTTCGTTTCCGGCAGCGTCCGCAGACAGGAAGTTGTACGTCGCATTGTCCGTGACCGTGATCGGCTCCCTGTACTCCGTCCATTCGCCGGAATCTCCGATGCGGTAATAGATCGGACTGCCGTCATCCGTGCTCGCCGTGAGCGTACTTGCCCGGAGCGGCGTCTGATTGTCGCCGGACAGCGTAATGACCGGAGCGACGGTGTCGATGTTCGTTACGTCATAGCTGACGACCTTGGATTCGTTATCCGACGAGTCGACCGCCATGAAGTACACCGTCGTGCTCCTGTCGACGACCACGCCGCCTTCGGGATAGGCGCTCCAGTCCGATTCTCCTTCGAGCCTGTACAGGCTGGACTTCAGCGCCACGTCGTCCGAGAAGTCGGCGGTCACGGTCACGCTGTTTTTGGTCGGCGCGGTAATGTCCGCCGCGACGTTGGAAACGACCGGGGCCGTGGTATCGGCCGCGACCTTCGACTCGACATCGACCGAGAGGACGTCATCGGTGAGCTTCAGGGTATAGTCCGCGAATGCAGTGGAAAGCGTGTCGCCCCCGTCCCCGATGTGGAAGAAGCCGAGCTCTTCGCCGGCCGTGCTCACGACCGTGATGACTTCGTTGAATTCGGCCACATTCCCGGCGAGCTTGTAGCTGCCCGTCGCCTCGCGGCCGGAGACCGTGAGCGTGTACGAGGCATATCCCCGGAAGAACGACAGGTCGTTCACGAGCACGTCCGCGTCAGCCGCGGTCTGCGTGAGGTCGAAATCGAGGATCGAGCCGGTTCCGACGGTGACTTCCGCTCCGGTTTCGATCGTCGTCTTTCCGGTCAGCTTGCCGCCGGTGACGAACAGCCGGCCGCCGGAGCTGACGATGACGCTGTTTGCCAGGCCTCCGCTAAAGATACTCACCCTGCCTTTCTGAATAATCTGTGCATCGGTCATGGTCGTGCCGGAATGAACAGTAGCAGACGCTTTGGAAAGGAGCAGTCCGCTGATGATATTCGGGGCGAAGGTGACATCAGCTTTTTTGTCAACATTGACATAGCCCCCGTTTTCCTTGATTTCGGTCGCCGTGCCGCCGGAGGAGACGTAGAGATTGCCGCCTGAGTTGACTGTGCCCCCGCAGGCAGTCGTTCCGGAATGGACCGTGGCACTGTCCCTGTCGGAAAGGACCAGTCCTGAGAACGTATTGGGCGTGAACGTGACAACCGCGCCGTCCAGGACATAGACATAACCGCCGTTTTCCTTGATTTCGGTCGCCGTGCCGCCGGAGGAGATTTGGATCCAGCCGCCGGGGTTGACCGTAACGTTGGTTGCCGTTGTCCCGGAATGGATGGTGGCGGATGTGCCATCCAGCAGAAGATCGCTGATCGTGTTCGGGGCAAAAGAGAGTTCCGCGCCGTTATAGGCATAGACATATCCGCCATTTTCCAGGATGTTCGCAACCAAAGCACCGGAGGAGACGTAGAGTTTGCCGCCGGGATTGACTACAGTTCCGTTCGCCAGGCCGCCGCTGAGGACGCTGAGATAGCCGCCGGAGTTTGCAATGACTCCAACTGCAGTCGTGCCGGAATGAACGGTTGCACCAGTGTTGTTCAGCGACAGATCGTCGATCGTATTCGGGACGAAGGTGACGACCGCGCCGTCCAGGACATAGACATAACCGCCGTTTTCGAGGATTTTCGTTGCCGTGCCGCCGTCGGAGACGTAGAGTGTGCCGCCGGGATTGACGGTAATGATTTCGGCAGAGCCGCCGTCGGAGACGCGGAGTTTGCCGCCGTTCAGGATGTTCACGCTGCTGCCGACCTTGCCTTCATCGAGTTCGAACTCGCCGCTCAGGTCGCCGGTCAGATCGACCCGGTCGCTGATCGTGACACCGAATTTGTCGCTGTCGATGGTCAGGGTATAATCACGGCTGCCGATGGTCTTCGTCCCCTCCGCGACCGTGAGCGTGCCGAGGGTTTCGCCGAGCGTGTTCACGACCGTGATGGTACGGGTCTCAAAACTGTAATAGCTGACATGTCCCACGAGATTGTAGTCGCCCATCGCCTCGGTCCCGTCGACCGTGAGCGTGAGAGAGGACATGATTTGGCGACCACTCAAATCATTCACGAGCACATCTTCGCCCGGCGCGGCCCGCGTGAGGTCGAAATCGAGGATCGAGCCAAGCTCGGTGGAGAAGACCCCGCGATCGTATAACGTCAGCTTTCCGGTGACCTTGCCGCCGCTGAGGACTTCGAGACGGCCGCCGGAAGAGATCGTGATGCCGTCTACCGTGCCGCCGGAGCGGATGGACACCTCACCGCGGGAGCCGGCGGTGACATTCTGCGCGACACCGCCGGAGAAGACATTGATTCCCCCGTCGCTGCAGACGGTGAGGCCGGACCCGATGGTCCCGGAGTGGATCGAGGCCATACTGTTGCCCGAGTAGGTATATCCGCCGAACGAATTGGGCAGGAACGTCACGGTCGCGTCCGGATGCGTATTCGCATAACCGCCGTTTTCCTTGATATTCGTCATCGTGCCGCTGGCGTCCCAGAACTGGATATATCCGCCGAAATTGACGGTGACATGGTCCGCTTCGGCCCCGCTGGAGATGTAGAGGGCTCCGCCGGAAAGGACGTTCACGCCGCTGCCGACCATATCTGACTCGAGGTGGAATTCGCTGTCCAGGTCGCCAGTCAGATCGATTCGGTCGCTGATGGTGACGGAGAGCCCGGATGACTCGTCGAGGTTCAGCATATATTTTCTGCCGTCGATGAGCTTCCTGCCGCCCGCGACCGTAAGCGTGCCGAGGGTTTCGCCGAGCGTGTTCACGACCGTGATGGTCTTGTCGAAGCCGGTCGCGCTTTCCGCCAGTTTGTACGTGCCGTACGCCTCGGACCCGGTGACCGTGAGCGTGAACGTGGGATCACCCTTGACGACCGACAGGTTGTTCAGGAGCGCGTCCGCGTCCGCGGCGGTTTCTCTGAGGTCGAAGTCGAGGATACCGCCGTCATAGGCGGTGACGCGCGCGCCTGCATCGAACGTCATCTTTCCGGTGACTTTGCCGCCGCTGGAGACCCCGAGCCCGATGTCGTAACCGAGGGTGATGTTTTTCACAAAGCCGCCGCTGAAGACGGTAAGGCCATTGCCTTTGTTGAAGGTGAGGTCGATCCCCGTGGTCCCGGAGTGGATCGTGGCGCCGTCCAGGCTTTTATCGAAAACAATTCCGCTGAGCACATTGGGCACGAACGTCACGGTCGCATCCGGATCGGCCTCCACCCATCCGCCGTTTTCCACGATCTGCGTCGCCGTGCCGCCGGCGGAGACGTAGAGATTGCCGCAGCGATTGACGGTGGCGCTGTTCATGCTGCCGCCGGAGAAGACGCAAATCTCGCCTTCGGCATTGACGGTGGCGCTGATCGCGCTGCCGTTGTCGTAGACACAGAGATCGCCGTTTGTGTTGATCGTGATGTCGGTCGCGGTCGTCCCGGAGTGGACCGTGCACTTGGCCTGATCCACTGCAATTCCGGAAAATGCGTTTTTGATGAACGTCACAGTCACGCCGTCTTCCATCCAGACATTGCCGCCGTTTTCCCTGACATTCGTCGCCGTACCGCCGGCGGAAACGAAGAGACCGCCGAGGGCATTGACGGTGACGCCGTCCGCCGATGCGTCTTTTCTGACGTAGAGGCCGCCGCGCCAGTTGACCGTGGTGTCGGTCGCCGAACCGCCGGAGGAGACGTACATTCCACCGGCGGAATTGATCGTGGCGCCGGTTGCCGAGCCGCCGGAGGAAACGTACATGTAACCGTAGCGGCTGACCGTGGCTTCGTTTGCCGAGCCGCCGTCGAAAACAATGAGGCTGCCGCCGGAACTGACCGTGGTTTCGCTTGTCGCGCCGTACACATTGAGTTTGCCGCCTTTAATGATGTTCATGCCGTTGATGACCGTGCCTGCCGGGATGTCGTACGTTTTGTTCAGGTCGTTGGTCAGGTCGAATCCTTCGGGGCGTGTGCCGAGGGTGATGCATAGGGAGCCGTCTGTCAGCGTGAGCGTATAGTCCCTGCCGGCGATGGACCGCGTGCCGTCCGCGACGGCGACGGTGCCAAGCGCCCGGCCGGAGGTGTTCACGACCGTGATGGTCTTGTCGAAGCCGGCCGCGCCTTCCGCGACCTTGTACGTTCCTTCGTCCAGCGTGCCGGTGACCGTGAGCGTGAAGGTCGGTGCGCCCTGGACGAACGAAAGGCCGTTCACGGGCGCGGAGTTATCCGGGCTGAGGCCGGAGAGGTCGAAGTTGAAGATCGTGTCGGGATCGGCATAAAAGTACGCGCCGTTTTCGATCGTGATCAATCCGGTCGCTTTCGCGCCCGCGGAGAGATGCATGGTCCCGCCGGAATTGAGCGTGAAGCTGTTCACGAGACCGGCGTAGCCGACTGTGACTCTGCCTCCGGGATTGACCGTGGTGCGGTGTGCCGACCCGCTCCCCCCGTACCAGCTGCAATCAAGATCGAGAAACCCGTTGGAATTGACCGTGGTATCGTATACCTTGCCGCCCAATAAGACTTCCATTTTGCCGCCGTTGATCGTAAATTTATTCGCCGTGCCCCAAACAGTCACGCTCCAGCCACTGTTCACATACATTCCGGTGCTGGTTTCATCCTCGTGAATATGCAACTCTGACATTTTCGAAAAAACCTTTCGTGTTGTGTCGTATGTTATGTTAGTTTGAGTTCAGAATCGTGTGATTTCAGGTCAAATAGAAATCAATTGGAACAATATATCACTCCGCACCCGAATTATCAATCCTGATATCTATAATTATTAAGTTTTTTTGATTTACATTCTTCAGTATCCGGGTATATGATTCGGCAGGCAGTCATTTCCGAAATGCCGGACAGGGCGTTGAAAAAGCAAGAGCTGAGGCCCTCGTATTCGTCCAGTATGGGTTCTTCCATGTCTGTCTCCTTGTGTTAAGGGTGGGTAGTTGTAGTATACATGGTTTTATCTGATTATCAAGCCCCTGCTCGATTGAGGATTAATTCCTCATTTTTGTGGGTGGTGGATTCCTATATGTTAACATTACCCTGGCTCCTAAAATGATGATAACATAGAGATACTTGATTATAGATTTGCGATTGTTTGAATTTATCATTTTGTCCTCCAGGATCGAGTTTATTCATTTGTAATGTATCATAAATCCTCAAAAAATAGCGTATGTGCATACGAGACGCGAGACAAAGTCCTCCATTTTTGGAGGTCAGGGGTTTTGAGTGAATAATGCGCTTATGCTTTATTCAGCGCATAATCTCCGTGACCTCCTTATGAGGTGAAGTGAGCACACGGATAAACTGAGAAAGGGAGAAGGCCCCCGAAACGCCTCAACCTCAAAACATAGGTTACCTAACGTAAAAACGGAGAAAAAAATAGAGAGCCGGAAATGGCGATTTGTAAAGGAAAAGGCAGTGAAAAACGGGGAAAAGGGGCAATCTCGACAACTTTTTTCAAGATTTTTTGATTAAAACCTACATAGCTTATTAAAAATCGACATTTTTCAAAAACGGAAAAAATGACTTTTGGTCGGAAAAATCACGCTTTTGGGGCCCAAAAATGACATAAAAAACGAAAAAAACAGGGTGTCGTCCAAAGTTTTTTGACTTTTCTTGTTTATTCTCTAAATCATGTTTCCTGTTAAGTTCAGATTCGGAAACATAAGAAGATGAAGCTGGTGTGGGTTTGTTCCACTTCCTTAACTCCAATATAAAAATTCAGCCCCCGGAACCGTCGTTGATTCCGAGGGCCGAGTGTTAAAACTTGTTTGTAGTGTTTAGCTCACGCGAGCATGCAGATGTTCATCCACCCGGACTTGTCGTTGAGTTCGGCGAGGGAGGACGCGGAGGCATCCGCGAGGACATCCGCATCGTACCCGCCGAAGCTCAGGGCATCCGAAATGCCGAGGCTGTCGGTCTCCGGCATGGAGAGAGCAGCTTCGGACGAACCGCCCAGGATTCCGACCGTGACATCGTAATATGCGCTGCCGCCTTTCTTCGCGTTCGTGGATTCCATGGAGAAGTAGTAGGTCCCGGCATTCTCGAACGTGATCGGCGCGGTCGCGCACTGGAAATTGCCTGCGTCGTCCTCCACAAGCGTACGGCTCTGGAGCGCCTTCAGCGAGTATGTGGTCTTGCCGCTCTTCGTCTTCGGGACGAGCTCGTACACCGTGAACTTCGATGCGCCGGTGGCATGGACCTCGAAGACCAGCTGCGTACCCTCATTGACATTGAATCCCTTGTAGTCGATAGCGTCGCCGTAGCCCACCCAGTCGCTGAGCGTATCGGTGCTCTTGACCTTCGCGGACCCGAACGTGCCGACCGTGGGGTCAGCCGCGCCCAAAGTCTTCATATCTTTCCAATTGTCGTTCACGAGCGTTTCGGGGAAGAACTCGGTACAAGGCAAGCCGTCCTTCTCGCTCGCCTTCTTATTGAGCGCCACCGAATAATCGGCTCCGGCTCCGCCCTTCTTCGCGTTCGTCGACTGGACCATGAGGTAATAATCGCCTTCGCCGACCAGCAGCGACTTCGTATCCCCGGAGCTCTTGAACGTGGTCGCCTGGACCTGCTTCAGCGAATACGTCGTAACGCCACCCTTCTCCTTCGGGACGAGCTGATAGAGCCCCACCTTCACCGTGTCGTTCGTGGTGACCGTGAAGCTGAGTTTCGCCGAGCCGTTGAGCGTGAACTTCCGGTAATCGACCGCATCGCCGAATCCGACCCACTCGCCGCTCAGCACGGTCGTGGTGGAATCCGAAAGGACGCCGAAATCGACCAGCGTCGTGGACGCCTTGCCCGCGGTCTTCATGTCGCTCCAGTCGTCGCCGTTGTTGCCCTTGTCGAAGAACTCGCTGCTGCTGTTCACCGTCACGTTGTAGAACGCCTCGACGCCGTCCTTCTTCGCTCCGTTGGTGGACTGCACCATCAGGTAATATTCGCCCGGATTGAGCAGAAGCGGCTTGGAGTTCACGTCGCCCGCCGCCTTCAGGACGGTGGTCTGCACGGTCTTCATCGAATACTTCGTGACGCCCTTCTTCGTGCTGGACGTGATCTGGCAGATCGCGAGTTTCGCCGCATCGGTCGAATCGAGGTTGAAACTCAGCTTCGCCCCGTGCAGCAGCGTGATCTTGACGTAGTCCGTATCGTCGCCGGTGCCCACGAAGTTGCGGTACGGCTCCGCCTTGCCCTCGAAGGTCCTGGAGACGGTCTTTTCCTGGTCGATCTGCACGGCTCCCGCCTTCGTGATCGCGACCCCTGCGGACTTCGAAAGCGCGGGATTGACCGCCGGACTGCCGGACTTGTTGTACAGCCAGTTGTTCGTGATGTCGTCGGGCCCGTTCACCAGTTCGGGTTCAGGTTCTATCGTGCTCGCCGTGATGTTCGTCACATCGTACGTTCCCCAGTCGGACGCATTTCCGGCAGCGTCGATACCACGGAAATACACCTTGCCATTGGTGTTGACCGTGACCTTGCCGGGGTATCCGGCCCAGTTTGTACCGTCGAACGAATACTCTTTCTTCTCGGAATCGCCGCTGAATGTGGCCGTCACAGTCACGATCCCGTTGGTCGGCGTCGTGATGTCTGCTGTGGCTGTCGGAGCAGCGGGTTTCACCTTGTCGATGTTCGAGACCTTGTAACTGACGACTTCGGATTCATTCCCAGCGGTATCGATCGCCTTGAAATAGACGGTCGTGTTCTTGCTCACAGTCACGCCTGCGTCGGAATACGGTTTCCACTCGTCGTCGCTTTCTCCCTCAAATTTGTACTCTTTTGTGGAGATGCCGATATTGTCTGTGAACTCCGCCGTGACGATCACATTTTGATTCGTCGGCGTTGTGATGTTCGCCTTTGCATTTTTGACGACCGGAGGCGTGGTATCCGGCGTGATGACATGGATGTTCGTGACCTCATAACTGATGATACCGGATTCGTTTCCGGCAGCGTCCGCGGCACGGAAATACACTATGCCGTTTTCCGTGAGTTCGACAGGCGCAGTGTAGTCCTGCCACATCAGGCCGTCCGTCGAGTATTCCTTCACTGCGGAATCCTCGCTGAAGATCGCCGTCACCTTTACGACGCCGCTGGTCTCGGTCGTGATGTCGGCGGAGGCAGTTGGGGCTGCTGGCGGCTCCTTGTCGATGTTCGCAACTACATATTCGGTGGGCTCGGAAACATTGCCGACCGCATCGGTACCGCGGAAATACACTTTGCCGTTATTGTCGAACTTGACTCCACCCGGATAAGTTCCCCAGTTCGTGCCGTCGAGCGAATACTCCTTCACGGCAGTGTCCCCGCTGAAGGATGCAGTCACGGTCACGATGCCGTTGGTCGGATCCGTTTCGTCCGCCGTCGCCGTCGGTTTCGCGGGCGGTTCCTTGTCAATGTTGGTGACTTCGTATTCGACGATATCGGATTCGTGTCCGGCCGCATCGGCAGCCTTGAATGAGAGTTTTGCGTTTTTGGAGACGGTCACGCCGCCCGTGTAGTTCTGCCACGTGCCATCGTCGATCTTGTAGGATATGGAAGTGACCGCGACGTCGTCTTCGAACTCGACCGTGACCGTCACGTCCTGCCTGGTCGTCGTTACGATGTCCGCTTCCACTTTGGTAACGACTGGCGCTCCGGTGTCGGGTATCACGTTTACCCCGACCGTGACCGCGAGGGTGCTGCCCGTGAGCGTGAGCGTGTAGTCCGCGAACTCGGTGGAGAGCGTTTCGCCGCCGACTTTGATCGTGCCGAGCGTTTCGCCGGAAGTATCCTTCACGGTGATGCTCTTGGTGAATCCCGCCGCGCCTTCGGCCAGGTTGTAGGTGCCGTCCGCAAGCGTATTGGAGACAGTGAGCGTGTATTTCGGCGCACCCTTGACCAGCGACAGATTGTTTACGAACGCCTCCGCGCCCGCGGCGGTCTGCGTGATGTCGAAGATGATGGTGCCGCTGTTCACCGTGACATCGGCTCCGGCCTTCAGGTTCAGCTTCCCGGTGAGCTTGCCGCCCTGGGAGACGAACAGGGTGCCGTTCGCATATACGGTGGCTCCGCTCTGTACACCGACGGAATGGACATGCAGGGATCCGCCCGAAAACACGCTGGTCTCGTTCAGCGTTCCGCCGGAATAGACGTGCAGACGGCCTCCTCCGCTCACAGTGGTCGAGTTTGCCACGCCAAAGGCGGACACTTGCAGCATTCCGCCCTTATCGCCGGTCTCCCCGCCGCTCAAGATTGTCTTGTTCGCCGTTCCTCCGCTGGCGACATAGATTTTGCCGCCGCTGGAAACGGTTGTCGCGTTCACTGTGCCGCCGCTGTACACACGCACCTCGCCGCTGTCATGGACGGCGGCCTGATCCAGCAGACCTCCGGTGTAGACATAAACTCTGCCTCCGTAAACGGCGGCCGACTGAGCCACGCCGCCGGAGATAGACAATCTGCAATCATCATTTACTGTCGTCTTGTCCGCCATGCCCTGCTCATAAACATATTGAACGGCTTTGGTGAGCACGGTATTACTCGCTTTGCCCCCGCCGGAGACATACATGCTTCCGGTGTTCACGGTGGTCGTGTCCGCCGTACCTTTTACATGTATATCGCCTACGAACACGCTCGTGTTGCTCACAGACCCTCCGGCCTCGACGAGCAGATAGCCCGCGACTTCCACCTTGGTCAGGGTTGCCGACCCCATGTCGGATACGACCATGCTTCCGCCGGAACTGACTATGGCGCTGGTTGTCTTGCCTCCGGTCTTGATTTCCATTAGTCCGCCTTCGCTGACTATGGGGCAGAATCCAGAGGCGCCAACGCCCAAGACATACAGCTTGCCGCCGGAGACCGTGGTACTGTCTGCCCTGCCGCCTTCTCTGACGTCCATTTGTCCGCCGGAATGGACGGTGTCAAAAACGGCCGTACCGCCGGAGGAAATGTTGAGATAACCTTTTGTGTTGATGGTGGTGCTGGTCGCCTTGCCACTGCTGTACACCGTCAGATTGCCGTTCGCGTCGACCGTGGTCTTTTCCGCTGTGCCGCCGGAGGAAACAAATGTATACGCATTTTTGACCGTGGTGCTGCTCGCCAGACCGCCGTCATAAATGAACAGCTGTACATTGTTATCAATCATAGTTTTGTTCGCTGTCGTGCCGGAATGGACCGTAACATTGCCATTGGTCAGAGTCAGATTCGAGAACGTGTTTGGAGCATATGTGATAACCGCCTTGCTGTTCACATTCACATATCCGCCATTTTCCTTGATCTGCGTGGCTGTGCCGCCGGAGGAAACGAAAAGTTTGCCTCCGGCGTTGACGGTAATGATGTTTGCGGAAGCCCCTTGCAGGACATTCATGCTTCCGCCGGAACTGATTGTGGTGCTGTTTACGGTGCAAGCAGTGTCGATGCGAAGCATACCGCCGGAACTAATGGTGGTGCTATTCGCGATGCCGCCCTCGGAAACAGCCAGAACGCCTTTTGATTTGACCGTGGTAATGTTCGCCGTGCCGCCGTTGTGGATGGTCAGGGATCCATTTGAATTGACAGTCGTTCTGTTAGCCGTGCCGTCAGAGTAAACATTAAGGAAACCGGAACTGATGGTTGTGTTGTCCGCCATACCGCCGGAACTGACACGGAGTTCAGTAAAAACCGTAGTTTTATCAGTAGTGCCGCCGGAGGAGATGGTCATAAGGCCGGATAAGACTTTGGTGTTACTCGCCACGCCGTCTTTGAAGATGAAGAAATAGCCTGTGGCGTCGCCGATAGTGGTATTGTTCGCCGTACCGCCTGAATGAACTACCCCGCTGCTTGCGGCGGGGTAGTTCATTTCGAGCTCAACCCCCGCTGTTCCCCGTTTATAGTTGAAGAAATATAACCCCCCGCACGCGAAATATCAGACCTTTTATCCACAATCTTTAAGGTTTTTTGATTTGCATTCTTCCGTATCCGGGTGTATTTTACGGTAAACAGCCATTTTCAAAACACCAGACAGGACGTTGAAGCAGCATGAGCGATCCCGACGACAAAAAATCTCTCGTGGTCTTTCAGAACAACACCATTCGAAGGACGTGGTATCACGATGAATGGTATTTTGCGGTCGTGGATGTTGTTGCAGTTCTGACCGACAGCATCAATCCCACCGACTACATTAAGAAAATCCGGCGACGCGATCCCATCCTTTCACAAGGGTGGGGACAAATTGTCACCCCCCTTCCCGTTGAAACAGCCGGAGGGATGCAGAAAGTCAACTGCGCCAATGTCAAGGGCATGTTCCGTATCATCCAGTCCATCCCGTCGCCTAAGGCGGAGCCGTTCAAGCAGTGGCTGGCACAGGTCGGCTATGACCGTGTGCTGGAGATCGAGAACCCGGAACTGGCACAGGAACGCATGAAGGAACTCTACGAGCAGAAGGGCTACCCGAAGGACTGGATCGACAAACGGCTTCGCGGGATTGCCATCCGGCAGAATTTGACCGACGAATGGAAGGCTCGCGGCGTTACCGAAGACCGTGACTTCGCCATTCTGACTGCCGAGATCAGCAAGGCGACGTTCGGCATGACGCCATCCGCATACAAGGCGTACAAAGGCTTGGATTCGCCGAATCAGAATCTCCGGGACCACATGACCGACCTGGAACTGATTTTCACCATGCTCGGGGAACGGGTCACGACGGAACTTTCCCGTCAGGAGAAGCCCGCGGACATGCCAGGACATAAATCCGTAGCCAGACGTGGTGGCAAGGTCGCGGGGAACGCCCGGAAGGAAACGGAAAAAGAATTAGGCCATTCTATCATCAGCCCGAACAACTTCCTGCCGAATGGCGAAACACCCGATCTGCTCCCCGGCGAAGACGGACCTGCGAATGAAGACGCCCACAAAAAGAAGAAAAGGTAAAAGTCGTTTTGGTCGTGGAGTGACACCGATCAACCTTGAATAATCATGACCTCCTCGAAATCCTCTTTTTTTCCTGTTTTTTTCAAAAGGAACTACTTTTGAAAAAAATAAAGTAAATTAGAGAGGATGCGCTAAATGGGGGAAAGGGTGAAATGTAGATTAATGATACTGTAAACAACTGAAAAATCAGTCTGTTGGGAGATTTAAAGTTCGAGATTGCATACTCCGGAATTTTCCCTATACCACATGGAACCCGTCGTGGTCCTGCTCCATCCCGGCCTCGGAGAACATCTCCCCGATGAACTCCTCGTCGGTCTCGGCACGGCGCTTGCGCGGCTGTTTTTTCTTCCGACGATAGTCCCGGACGAAGGTGACGTCGCCGATGTTCTCCCATAGGACTTTGAGCTTCGGATTCGCGCTGGGCAGAATGGTACGCATGACCGTGGTCTGGTCCGGCGTCTGCGTCCCGTTCGTGGTGACCTTGATGTTTTCGGCGATCTGCTCATAGGTCGGCCTGCGCGGAAGCTCGTATGGCTCTCCCTTGCTGACGGCGTTCCAGTAAGCGTCCCGCAGGGACATGGCCAGGCCGTCCGCAAAATCGAAACAGCTGTGCTTCGTGGCGGCCTGTTCGCCTTGGCGATGCCGCGCGGCTCTGGCAAGAGCAGCCTCACGGAAACGGCGGCCATCTGGTCCATGCTGTATGGCCATCGTGAGTTCGTCATGCTGATCGGAGCCACGGGGTCGGCAGCCCCGGAACCGCTGTTGATTCCGAGGGCCGTTTTTTTCGTGTTTTAGTCTTTGCGAAACGGACGAGGAAGAAGTCGTTCTGTTTCGATCCAGCTCATTTTCCCTCATCCGCCGATTGTTCTTCCCGAAGGTGGAGCAGCAGGATTCGGAGCAGTTCCTGCATGGCGCCGGGACTGCGGTGGATGCTGTGTCCGGAATGGACGATCACTTCGCTCGCGGCGTTGTCAAGATGGCTGCTGGAATACGGCACCACGCCGTCAGAGCCGCCGGGATGATCGGACTGTTTCTGGTCGCCGATGATCGAGTGATAAACGAGCCCGTCCTTCATGGGGGATTCCGAGAGCGCCCGGATGAAGAGGGAGTCGGGATCCAGGTCATGGAGTCCGGTGATGGTATGGTCGTCGCCTGTCTCTTTCCTGGCTTTGCGCAGTTTTTCGATCTCCTCCGTATTCTGGTTGAGCTTCTGGAACACCCGGCCGAAGATCGGCATCTTTTCCCGCAGGACCTTCGGCAGGTTGACGAGCTTCGAGCCGTATCGCGTGAGCGACCACTGTGCCATCTCGGACCCCCTGTGCGGCACGGCCATGAAAACCACCCGGTTGACGAACGGCAATGCCGGAATGACGGCGTATTCCTCGACCACACCCAGTTCTTCCTCCGTAAGGATGGATGTGATCTCGTCCCAACTGCGGTGCGTCACCTGCTCGACGATGAAGTGCGGATCTTTCTGCAGGAGCGTGCGGGAGACCAGGCCGCCCATGCTGTGCCCGATCAGGACCATCTTGTCGAAATTGGCGAGCGCCTCCGGGGTGGTGCCGAGTTCCTCCCTCGCCGCAAGCAGCACTTTGCGCAGATCGCCGGCAGTCGCCATGACCGGCACGCCGCTGGAAAATGAGTAAAACCAGAATTGGTAGCGCCTCCGGATGACAGGGTCGTTCTTCAGCGCATTGATCATCTGCACCCAGGTGTCGGGACTGGACATCAGCCCGTGGATGAAGACCACGGGGATCTTGCCCGGCTGGTACGGCTCGATCAGAAACAGCCCGGAGTGGTCCTCCTGATCGTCGGACTTGACCATGACGGAAATCAGATTGCGGTTGGGCAGGCTGTTCAGGAAGCAGGCGAGCGGAGTGGAGAAGTCCAGCGCCAGCGGCCAGTTTGCGGCCACCAGAAACTCCATCTCCTTGGGAGCCGTTTCCTCCAGCGATGTGTCCAGATAGTGCATCGTCACTTCCATGACGTGCGAGTCGGACTCCCGGAGCCCCACGATCAGCGTCACCGGGATCGTGAGACCGCGCGGACTTTTCAGCACATGGTAGTTATCCTGCTGCGCCACATGTCCGACCAGAGGGATTCCGACGCCCGGCTGCCGGTTCTTCTGCATCAGAGCATTGACGGAATAGTCGGAACAGAGGGTAAAATCTTCGACCGTGTCGTCGGGGACGGAAAGATGATAATGTGGCGATTGGAAGAAGTAGCGCCGATCCTCCATGTCCAGCAGGCTGTAGGAGTTGTTCGCAAGCAATTTGTGCGACTTCAGGAAGCTGAATACTCCCCGGCAGGCATCGTTGTATATCTGCATCATGCGGAAGTCGGAGAAGTCATACCCCGAGGCATTGCCCCGTGTCCGCCCCCGAGCAGCGTATGCGGCCCTGGTGTAGTAGAGTGCGGACAGATGGGCGCGAACGGCAAATTCCTCATCGCCCGACTCCATGGCGAGCCAGCGGCAGTAATCGGCGGCGATACGCAGGAATTTCGGATCCTCGGAGATATCATAATAGACATTGAGCTTGTGCAGCGTCACCTCCGGATTATCTGTGAGGTCATCCTGCTCCATGTTGCCCCGCAGGAAGTTCTCGGACTCGAAGGAAAGCCCTTCGCGGGAGAAGGCTTCATCCTGGTAATAGCTCTCCTTCTCCGCAGCCGTCGCGGGCGAAATCGTCACCTCGCGGCTCTCGATGAACGAGCATGAAGTCAGCAGCAGCCAAGCCGACACCATGACTGCCAGTTGCACGACCAGGTCCATACGGGACCAGCCGGGAAAACGACTCCGTCCGAAGTTTTGTCTCATGAATTCATCTCCTCAGATTTTGTTTATTTGATTCGTAACAGACAGATTCAGTGTTCGCGGAGCCAGCGGGCCTCCGATTCGCCGCCGTAGCGAGCAGGCGGCGCGTCCTTGCCATTGCAAAGCCCCGGCACAAGCGAACGCGCCCGGAGCGAGCCGAAGCTTTCATTTTCCCGGTGAACGATCAGGTCTTTCTCGAAAAGCATCTTGGCTGCCATTCCGTTCAGCATCAGACGGATATCGTCGAAGTCCAGATGCTGATCCGCGGCAGGCAGCATCGGCAGCAGTCCTGTCGTACAGTTGCGGTAGAGGCTGTTATAGAACTGCGGTTTCCGCTGGAGTTCCGCCGCACGTTCAAAAAGCGAATGAACCGTTTCGAGCAAGTTCCGGCGGTCCATATCCAGACGGTAGACATAGAGCGTTTCTCCTCTGTGATCGACGCGCAATCCGTAGAGGTCTTCCGGGGTCCCGGCGAGCATAGCCAGCCCGTAACGCCGATAGAGCCCGTCGATGCCGTTCTGGTTCGCGCCTTCAGGCAGACGCGTCTCCAGCGAGATCACGACCGTCGTGCCGTCCGCGAAGTTCAGCCCCAGCATGGAGTGGGCGATCTCCTCCATGTTGTCCCAATGCGAAAACACCGCATCGATGGAAGAAATCTGCTCCGGGTCGACGGTCAGGGTGCGGTACTGGACATCGTAATCCGTTTCAGACCGGTAGACGAAATCCCGCACATTGAGAAGCGTGTAACGGCCGTCGTCAAGTCTGTTCACCTCCAGCGTATACCACCAGGGTTTCTGCCAGATCGTATGCCGGAAACGTTCTTCCGGGTTGATGAGGCAGAACACTGCGGTAAGCAGGACTTCGATCAGCAACGTTCCAAGCAGCGCCCATCGGGAAAACAGGCTCGCGATCAACGAAGCCAGCAGCAGAACGACGCCGCACCACGAAATGAAAACGGGAATGTCGAAAGCATGGAAAAATGCTCCGACACACCACGGCACGCCCAGCGCCAGGATCACAAACGATACCCAGTAGAGCGTCTTCAGAGACCGGATGCCCAGGGCGCGCAGAATTCGCATCAACCATTTTTTTACGGAGGTTCGTATTTGCCTGTTTTTGAACATAGAAGTAGGGATATCAGGTTTCATTTGCGTTTTTGCGTTGTTTACCATGAATCGGGATGAATGTCAGCTTTTTTCTCCTTCCGGAGCACGGGACCGGGACCTGCGTCGGCGATTCCCCCGTTCGCTGTCCGACTCCCGATAGACGTCGCTGCTCCGCTGGAATACCCTCAGATCGAACACCGGCAGGATCGCCAGCAGATGGTCGAAGATGTCCGACTGGACCTTCTCGTATTCGCCCCATTCGGTCGTTTTCGAGAAGCAATACACCTCGATTGGCAGTCCGGTTTCGTCCGGCTGGAGCTGGCGCACCAGGAGCCTCAGATCCTGGTTGACGGTCTTCAGGGACCGCAGATACCGTTCGACGTAGATGCGGAATGTGCCGATATTGGTGATGCGGCGTCCGTTGATCGGTTTTTCGCCCTTCACTTCGAGGTTGTGGTTCCAGTCCTCGATCTCCTGCCGCTTTTCGTTCAGATAGTCGTCCAGCAGCACGAAATCCTTCAGTTTGGCGATCTCCCTGTCGTTCAGGAACCGGATGCTCCGCATGTCGATGATCAGCGAGCGCTTGATGCGGCGGCCGCCCGATTCGTAGATCCCGCGCCAGTTGATGAACGTCTCCACAGTCAGTTTCCGCGTCGGCACGGTCACGATGGTCATGTCCCAGTTCTTCACTTTCACCGTGTGCAGGGCGATGTCCACGATGATACCGTCCACGTTTTCCGACGGCAGTTCGATCCAGTCGCCAAGCTGGATCATCTGGTTTGTGCTCAGCTGAATCCCCGAAACCAGCGCCAGGATCGTGTCCTGGAAGATCAGGATCAGCACCGCCGCCACCGCGCCCAGGCCGGACAGCAGCATCACCGGGCTTCTGTTCATCATAATGGAAACGATCATGATGAGCGTCACGATCACGGCGAACATCTGCACCAGCTGGATGCCGCTTTTGATCGTATGATCGCGCGTATTCGAATGTCTGCGGTACCAGATATCCATGATGTTCAGGAAACTGATCAGCGCAGCCGTGAGGCAGATGAGCGTGAGCGACATGCAGACCTTGCGGGTTCGCACCAGGTTGTCCGAGTTGATGTTCACCGCCTCAAGGATCATGTACACGACCACGATCGGCACGACGTAAGCCAGACGCGATGCCAATGCGTATATCTGTTTCTTGTACTCGGGGTTTCCCAGCGGGATCTTCTTGAACACGGTCTTCAGCCCGAACAGGAAGATCTGCCGTATGGCCAGATTGATCAGGACGATGACGATCAGCCCGCCGAGAAGCCACAAGTTGGTCAGAATGGGATGCTCCTTCAGCGATTTCCTGATGTGTGCGGTCAATTCGGGAATATTGGACGGTCTGTTATTGGTCTGGCCGAGGGTCGCGCCCGGCGGCGCATTGTCCGCGCCGGAAGTGGCGGCGGACGGCTGTTCCGGGAGGATCGTGGACGGGTCGCCGACTGCGGTTTCGAAGGTGACGCCGCCCGCTCCGGCTGCGTCAGACTGTTCCTGGGAAAAGACGGTGGTGAACATCAGGACCGTCAGGAACAACCCCAGTCCCCAAATCTTCATTTGTCGCGATTGTCTCATGGATCACGTCCTTATTTCGCCTGAGTTGACAGCTCAAAAGTCGTTCATGTTGAGTGGTATGTTATGCTGATTTAAGTTCAGAATCGGAAAAAGCGAGCATAAAAAGGCCTCCCGGAGCCGGAAATACGGCGCAGGAGGCGTAAGGAAACTGGTTTTGTGCGGGATCGCGCAAGCATTCCGCAGGACGCAGATTGAATCGGGCGCACGGTCCCCCTGCCGCTTTCCAGCGGCCAACCATGCAATTCAGCCATGTTCCCGTTCATTTCGAGCTCAACCCCATTGCTGTTCAAGGATTATTAGTGAAATATAACCCCTTACACGCGAAATATCAAACCTTTTATCCACAATCTTCAAGGTTTTTGATTTGCATTCTTCCGTATCCGGATGTGTCTTACGGTAAACAGCCATTTTCAAAACACCAGACAGGACGTTGAAGCAGCATGAGCGATCCCGACGACAAATAATCTCTCGTAGTCTTTCAGAATAAAAGTATCCGCCGCATTATGGTGGATGACGAATGGTACTTTTCCGTCATAGATGTGATAGCTGTCTTGACGGATAGCGCGAATCCGCGTGATTATTGGTTCAATATTGGTTCAAAATGAAAAAACGAGTTCATTCCGAGGCTGGATTTGAACGGTCGACAATTTGTCGACGGTTGAAACTGCCTGCTCCGGTCATCCGATGCTGTGAAAGCCGGGCTTTTCTGGCGGGCATCGGGACAGCCGGGGAAATCGTTTCCACGCCCAGCCACAGCCGGGACGGCGTTTCGCTCGTCCTTGATGATGGAGATTGCCTTGTCGGGGACTTGGAGCCGAAGGAGTACCTCTCCGCCTATGCCGACAATCCAGCGCTGAAAGCGGATTGGGACACCGTCATGAGCTTCTGCCCGAAGCGCATTCCGCATTCGCATGTGAATGAAAAGGCGGCGCAGCCCCATGAGCTTCCCCGAAACCGGCGATGGTTCCGGGGGCGGATCAAGATGTCATTCCATATTCGCAGAGAGAACGGAAAGTTGCTACAAAAAACTTGACATTTTGAGGTGAGGTGTATATTACCAAATCATTATGCAGACACATGTTCTTCGCATATGATACATGACATATGATACATTGGAGGATTCAAATGGATGCTGTGAAAAACTTCCGACATTTGCAAGTACCCCTGATGAAAGGCGTCTGGTGATATGATGCAAGACAAACGTTATATGTCATCATTGGGCGCGCTTGCGCTTTCTTTCGGTTATGCTGTCGGCTGGGGTGCTTTCGTGATGCCCGGCACGACTTTCCTGCCCAGCGCGGGGCCTCTCGGCACCGTGATCGGTGTACTTCTCGGCGCACTGGCAATGGGGATCTTCGCCATCAACTACCATCGCCTGACAACCCGTTACACAGGATGCGGCATCAGCAAGGAAGATCTGAAGCAGATAACCTCACCGTATGTTCGGGTGGATTCCAAACTTGCGCGACATGGAGGTACCGGCCTTGGACTTGCACTATGCCGCAAGCTGGCCATTGCAATGGGGGGAGAGCTTTCCATTGACTCCGCACTGGGGAAAGGATCCATTTTCACGATAACGATTTCCAATGTGAAGGTCACAAATGCCGAACCCGTGGAAGAAGATGAACCGGCGATAGACCTGAACGTCGTCAAGACCGATCATGTCCCGCAGCCGGAACGGACGGCTGTCGTGAAGGAAGAAAAACAGGTCGAACCCGTTGCTTCAAAACGCATCCTGATCGTCGATGACCTGAAGGTGAACCTTATGGTGCTGAAGACAATGCTGAAAAAGATGGGAACGTATGATGTCGTTATGGCCAAGGACGGAAAGGAAGCCCTGGATATTCTGACCTCGGCGGGTCCTCAGTTTGCGCTCGTTCTGACCGATATGTGGATGCCTGTCCTGGATGGCGAGGGGCTTGTCCGTGCGATTCGTGCGGATGAACATCTTGCGACGATCCCCGTTCATGTGGTGACCGCGGATACGGAAATGGAGAGCAAATACGACAAGATCGGATTCGACGGATTCATCCTGAAACCCGTCACAGTGGATAAACTCGGGGCGATCATCAGATAGGATATCAGCCCCCGAAGCCAGTAGTGGTTCCGGGTGTGCTCCGTGAACTCGCGCGAGGTGAAGTAAGCTCGCCGAGAAGACGGAGAATGGTCTATGTCAGGCTTCGACCGTTTCACGAAGGTTATGCACGCAACAAAATATTTGACAAATTGAAATATCGCATGTATATTACAGAATAAAACGCCCGCGCATCTTCTGCTCATCAAACACATGGGATGATTTGAATGGACATTGGAGCTCCTCTCATACGACAGCAAGTAACCCTGACGACAGGCAACAGGTGATATCATGCAGGATTACTCATATTCCGTGTTTTCTCTTACTGCGATAGTAATTCATCTGATTATCAACTTCAGATTACTCTTCGGCCGGGGTGGTTCCAGCGCACATGTCAAGTACTATCGCGGCTTCCTGCTGGGGACCCTTGCGTATTATGTCTTTGATGGGGCATGGGGGATTTTTGCGGGACTCGACTGGACAAGAGTCCTGTATGTCGATACCATATTCTTCTTCCTCTCGCTTGTCGCATACTTTTTTATGTGGGGGCGTTTTGTCAACACTTATCTTGACTTCGACAAGCGATCGGCTCTGATTCTCTCTTGCGTCGGGTACGCACTTTGGATCTTCAACCTCGAGGCTCTGGCCACCAACCCGTTCAACAAGTGTTTCTTCTATTTTGATCCTCAGGGTAAATATCAAACGGGTTATTTGCGCGATCCCGCTTTTTATCTTTTGATTGCTTACAATGTCTTTGTCGCAATTTACGTGTTCATCAAAGAGCGTCGCAGTCTGGAGATTGTTCGCAGACGAAGCATGATCGTAATTCTCTTCAGTATCACAATGGCGGCGGCCCTTGTCCTTCAGATCATCTGGGAGCTCACGCCGTTTACTGCCCTCGGTTGTCTCGTCGGCAACTGTTTCCTTCATGTCTTTTTCGTAGCGGACGAACAGGCAACGAAACATATGGCCGAGCTGGAGAAAGCACTTGATCGTGCCCATGCAGCCGAGAAGAAGGAATCCGATCTGCGGAAACAGCTTGAAGTCGCATTGCAAATGGCACAGGCTGCAAACAAGGCCAAAACGTCGTTTTTGAGCAACATGTCTCACGACATCCGTACCCCCATGAACGCAATCATCGGCTTCACCGGACTGGCAGCAAGCCACATCAATGACAGGGAACGTGTTCGAGATTACCTGAAAACTATTGAACGATCCTCGGAACACCTCCTCTCGCTGATCAACGATGTTCTGGATATGAGCCGCATTGAATCCGGCAAGATGGTCCTGCACGAAAAGGTCGAGTCTTTGGCAGATATCCTTCATGTGCTTCAGGACATTGTTTCTTCTGACATTCAGGCAAAACAGCACCACTTCCTTGTCGACACGGTGGACATTCAGAACGAACTCGTGTACTGCGATAAACTGCGCCTCAACCAGATCTTGCTCAATTTGCTTTCCAATGCCATCAAATACACGCATCCCGGCGGCACGATTTCGCTTCGGATCGTGCAGAAGCCCACGACAAAAGAGGGGATTGCCTCTTTTGAATTCCGGTGCAAGGACACTGGCATCGGCATGAGCGAGGAGTTTGTCAAAACGGTCTTCGATCCGTTTACGCGGGAAGAGACCACCACGATTTCGGGTATCCAGGGAACCGGACTCGGCATGGCGATTACGAAAAACATCGTAAAGATGATGGGCGGCGAGTTATCCGTCACCACAAAGAAGGGGGAAGGCTCCGAATTCGTCGTTTCGCTCGATTTCAGGACAGCTGAAAAGAAAGCCGCCGATCCTACGATCCCTGAACTGAAAGGAATGCGCAGCCTGGTCGTGGACGATGATACCAATGCATGTCAGAGCATCGCCGATATGCTTTGTGATATCGGGCTGCAATGTGAATGGTGTGCTTCGGGAAGGGAAGCAGTCATCCGCACGGAACAATCGGTTCGTCGTGGAAATTGTTTCAAACTCTTTATCGTAGACTGTCAGATGCCGGATTGGAACGGGATTGAAACGGTTCGTCGCATCCGTAAGATCGTCGGGAAAGAACCATATATTACCATGCTGACAGCATACGATTGGGCCGACGTCGAAAACGAAGCAAGAGAGGCGGGTGCTACCGGCGTCCTCACGAAACCGCTCTTCCCATCCGATTTGCAACGGGAGCTCCAGCGGTGCACCGGGAAAGCAAGCCCGGATCAAGCCGACAAGGAAGAGGACATGTCCCTGTTAAAGGGCAAAAAGGTCCTGATGGTCGATGACAACGAACTTAACCTCAAGATCGGAGTGTTGCAGCTTCAACAGCAGGGTATGATCGTCGATACCGCTCTGAACGGACAACTGGCCGTCGATATGATTCGGGCGAATGGGATTGACGCATACGATTTCATCCTGATGGATGTTCAAATGCCGGTGATGAACGGATACGAGGCGACATCCATCATTCGGAAGCTCCCCGGCGGAAACAAACTGAAAATCCTCGCGTTCTCCGCCAACGCCTTCGAAGAAGACAGGGAAAAGTCATTGAAGGCCGGCATGGACGGACACATCGCAAAGCCGCTGAAGGTGAATGAGCTTTTGAGTGAGCTGAAACGATTCGTCGTGTAACCGGCCGAATCCTGAAGCCGCTGAATCATGTCTTGACAAGACACAAATTTGTATGAATACTACGATTAAAAAATGCCGGGACAGAGCCAACCGACTCAATGAGAGGAATCAAATGGATATTGCTGCTTCCGCCTCACAACGGAATATGATTCGAGCTATAAGTGCAAGGTGATATCATGCAGGACTACATCTATTCTGCAATCGCTTTTCTGGCGATTGTAATACATCTGATCATTAATTACGATATGCTCCCCGGCCGGAAGGCCCCCTCCATCCGCTGTGCGCACGGGTACCGCTACTTTCTTGGCGGACTCGTTTATTACTACATCACGGATGCGTGCTGGGGCATTTTTGCGGGACTTGGCTGGACGAAAATCCTGTATCTCGATACGGCGTCCTACTACATCGCGATCGCCGTGTCCGTTCTCATGATGTGCTATTTCATTATCGCTTATCTGGGCATCAGCGGCTGGAGAGCGCGGATACTCGCCTGGTTCGGATATGCACTTCTGAGCTTGTACGTTATATTGCTGGTGAAAAACACCTTCGATAGTAGCCTTTTCTTTTTCGATGGCGAGGGCAAATATCATGCCGGCCTCCTGCGCCAGATTTTATTCTATCCCTTGGTCGCGGCAAGTGTTCTGATGGCATTAAACGCATTCGTGAAGGCCATCGGTTCTCAGAATGCCATGCGCAGGCGGTACATCGTGGTATCCGTGTTCTGCCTCACGATGGCGGCGGCCGTCGTCCTTCAGATCCTCTGGCCGCTCTGGCCTTTTTACGCAATCGGCTGCCTCGTCGGAAACTGCTTCATACACGTCTTCCTCATTGAGGATGAGCGCGCCGAGTTGCGCAAAGCCGTCATTGAGCATGAACAGGAAGTGAAAGACATGGCCGAGAGCGAGAAGGCCCGGAGCATGTTTTTCAGCACCGTGAGCCATGACATCCGCACCCCGCTCAACGCCATCATCGGCTACACGGAACTCCTGCTCGACGGCATAGAGGACCAGCAGGAGCGTTCCAAGGCTCTGTCCGCCATTTCCACAAGCGGACACACGCTGCTTGAGCTTATCAACGACGTGCTGGACCTCTCCAAACTCGAATCCGGCAAGATGGTCATCAAAACAGAACTCACCGATGTCCGCGAACTCGTTTCCTCCGTGGTCCATTCCTTCGAAGTGACCGTCAGAAATCGCCATATCGAGCTGAAGGAGGAGTACGGCGATTTGCCAATGATCGAAATCGACCCGCAGCGTGTCCGGCAGATCCTCTTCAACCTCATCGGCAATGCCGCCAAGTTCACGGAACAGGGAGAAATCCGTGTCAAGGCATCGTTCCGCAACGATATCGGCGACTCCAGGGGCGTTTTCACGCTCTCCGTCTCGGATACGGGATGCGGCATCGCGGAGGAAGACAAGGAAAAAGTGATGACTCCGTTTGTGCAGGTGGGGTCACAGGCGAAGATCAAGGGGACCGGACTCGGACTTCCTATCTGCAAGCAGCTCGCCGCCAGCATGGGCGGACAACTATCGTTTGTTTCCCGGCTCGGAAAAGGTTCCACCTTCACCCTCGAACTTTTTAATGTGGAAAAAAACGACAAGGCCGTTTCCGCTGAACATGGCTCCGCTTGCGAAACGAACAAAGAGAAAACGTGCGAGGCACAGAAAGCAGTGAAGAACTGCCATCTTCTGATCGCAGACGACGTCCCGCTGAACCTGTCCGTGCTGAAAGCACTCCTCAAAAAAGTCGGCGTGAACGATGTCGAGACCGCCATCGACGGTCAGGACGCATGGGAAAAAATTCAGGCGTCGGACAAACCGTTCGATTGTGTCCTGACCGACATTTGGATGCCCAACATGAACGGCAGGGAACTGGTCGCGCAAATCCGGGCCGATAAACGTTTCGCCAAACTCCCGGTCTATGCCGTCACCGCCGATGTCGAGGAACAGAAAACCTTTGCGGAACGCGGTTTCACGGGCGTGCTTCTGAAGCCGCTGACCATCGACACGCTGTCAAGTTTGTTTTGAACCTCGGCCGTTTTTCTTAATAAAAAACGGATTGTCTCTTGATATTTGCTTCTCATCGTGATATATTAGGCTGAAATCAATTCGGCTGATTCGCAACCAACCATGAACAAACGGAGGACGCTTCCATATGAGCACGGATAAAGTGAATGAGGAAAAAGTGAGCACGGAAAAAGAATACGGGACCTATGACGCCCCGTGGACGCAGACATTCGACCTCGCGTTCCTCTTCATGTGGATCTATGCCCTCATCGGGCTGACGGTCTATACCATCTGGTACGACGGCAATGGCAAGGTCGACCGTGAATTCTTCGCGTTCGGCCTGACCAAGATCGTCATCATCGGCATCGTTTCGCTGGTCGGCGGCCTCATCTGCCGGAAGTTCTGCGACACGGACGAAAAAGGATATATCATCTACACGCGTCCGACCAGGTTCAAAGTGAACTATACGCGCAAGCTCCAGCATTTCGCCGCATATCTCGCACCGCTCATCAACCCCTTCGGCAAGCACGAAGGCCTGCTCCCGCACCTGTGGGAGACCCTCTTCGTGATGCTGACCTTCCTGCTGCTTATCAAGCCGCTGCGCGAGAGCTGCCGGTTCTTCATGCTTCAGTTCAACTCCATGGACCGCCCCGAGGACCGTCCCAACACGCTGAAATGGATCATCCTCGGCAACCTGCTTCCCGGCCTCCTGCTGAGCGTTTGCTTCCAGAACTTCTTCGAGCACACTCTGCACGAACCGTACCTGGTCATGATCATCGTGATCGCGGTCAGTATCGGCGACGGCCTCGCCGAACCCGTCGGGAAGTATCTGGGCAAGCACAAATACACGGTCCCCGCCTGGAATTTCAAACGCAGCTACACCCGTTCCTACGAGGGCAGCGCGTGCGTGTTCCTCACGACGCTGATCGCGATCGTCCTGTTCCGCGGCGAATTCGACACCGCGCGTCAGTTCATCGCGGCCCTGGTCATCCTCCCGCCGCTGATGACGTTCGCCGAGGCGTTCGCACCGCACTCCATGGATACGCCGCTGATGATGCTTTCCGGCTACACCGTGCTCGCGGGTATCTGCTGCTGGAACTGGTTCTGAGCGGCGGCCGTGTCGCGCCAATGATCCGATGAAATCGGCTGTTAAGACCATATTCGGCCTTCTGCTGGCGGCCTGTGTGCTTTCGGCGCTGTCCGCATGCGGGGAAAAACCGTCCGTCCCCGCTTCCCCGCCGGAGGTCGCGATCGACCTCGGCGGCAGTTCGCTGTACACGCCGGAGGAGCTGAACGCCGCCGTCCTTTTGATCAAGGACAAGTTCGCGTCCTTTGCCGGAGACTGCGAGCTCCACAGCATCCGCTACGCCGGGGACGCGGCCAACAACGGGGAGAATCTCGAATGGCTGAATTCCCTCCGCGAGGCGAGGTCGAACATCCCGCCCGAAGACGTGGGGAAACAATACGTGCAGGTCGCCGAATTCCTGAGCGACTTCCACTCTCCCGTCGAGGAAGGGCCCTACGCCTGGGAACTCGACATGGAGTATCGGGATTACCAGTGGTGGCTCGCCCGCCTGAAGGACGGCGAATGGGAGATCGTGTCCTGGGGGTATTGAGAGTTACCCTTTACCCGATCGAAAGAGCGGTCAGCACGAACTTGCGGTTTTCGTGATCCAGGCCGATGAGGGCGTAGATCCACATGAAGAGGAACGCGAGGTCGAACGTTTGGGTCCAGGGTGCATCGTAGGTCCCATATTCTTTTTCCGTGCTCATGTGGATCAGTCCTCCATTGGTTCTCGTTTTGGTTGTGAGGTCGTCAAATGAATTTCAGCTAAAATATTACACGGTGAAATCGAAAAACCAAGGGGAAGTGCGCCATTCCCGGAAAAACATTCGGGAAAAGTGAAATCCACTTGGTTTCCGCATGTTGGAAACGGAACGAGACCCGAGGAAAAACGGTAGTATTCTTTTGCGTTTTTTCGCTGGGAACTTGTTACGGGGCGTCAGGCGGATGGAGCGGCAGGGGAAATAGCTGCAAGAAAAAAATGGAGGCCGCAGGAAAAGGGTTTGCAGAAAAGACAAGGGGGCGGCGGATATCGTTGGAAATATGTGAAAAACACGTTTGCATTTTCCGGTTCGGCGTGTTATATTTCGGCAAATAATTAGAGACGCGCACGTATGCAACCACCCTTTTTATTCGTTTTTTCGTACACGGGGAAACACATCCGGCCGCCCGATTTTGAATTCAAACAAGCATAACATAAAACGCAACACGGGAAGATTTTTCGAAAATGTCAGCATTGTATATTAATGAGAATGAAACCTTCACCGTAATGTATGTGAACAGTGGCTGGATAGTGACTGTCTACGGCACGGCGAACGAATTCACGATCAACGGCGGAAAAATGGAAGTCCTATTGGGCGGCAAGGTATACGATACCACGGTCAAATCCAACGGGTTTCTCGATCTTGATTGCGGTTTGAATGGGGGGAGCGGGTCGGCACACCGCACCACGGTCAATTCCGGAGGCAGAGTCTCGGTCGGCGACGCCAGTCTCGTGAACAGCGTCACGGTCAATGCCGGCGGGTCCATGTATCTCTCCGCGGGCGCGAAAGCGACCGGATCGATCACGATCGAAAACGGCGCGATCTTTTATGCCGAGGCCGGCGCGAATTTCAACTTCAACCTCTCCGAACTCAGCCCGGATAATGCCCCGCCCGTGAACGGCCTTTCGTTCGTCCAGGGCGCACCGGACTTCACAGTCACGGTCACCGGCACGCTGGACGAAGGAATGTACAAGCTCGCGGAAGGCGCGGCCGGCTTCGACAAGACCATAATGATCGTGAATCCCTCCGGCCGGGCGATCGGCACCATTACCATCGCGGACGGCACGAAGTCCATCGCCGGCAGGGACTATACGCTCACGCTGGCAGACGGCTCCCTATGCATCACCCTCGGCACGCGCCCCGACGGATTCGACCTGACCAACGACCTGAACACAACGTACGACATCCCGGCAGACACGACCATCAACAACGTGTACATCGTGAAAGACGGCATCCTCAATGTGTACGGCGCGACAAGCGAAACCACGGTCAGTTCCGGCGGCAGCCTCTTTGTTTTCGAAGGCGGTCTCGCGCACAACGTCACGGTCAGTCTCGGCGGCAGGCTCCATGTCTCCGCCGGCGGCTCGGCAAACGAAGCCACGGTCAGCCGCTTCGGTTACATGTATGTCTCCTCCGGCGGCTCGGCAGACGGCGCCACGGTCAATTCCGTCGGTTCCATGGTCATCTCCGCCGGCGGCTCGGCGACCGACACCACGGTCAATTGGGGCGGCGGACTCTACGTCAGAAAAGACGCATCGGCGGACGGCGTCACCGTCAATGCCCTCGGCGGTCTCTTCGTTTCCGCCGGCGGTACGGCGACGAATGTCAGGGAAAACGGCGGCAATGTCCGGATGGAAGACGGCGTGACCGTGACGTTCATCCAAAACGCGTTCTCCGGGATCGAATTGGATCAGGCCGTCTGCACGGTCCACTCCGGGACCACCGGGACCGACATCACAATCAACCGATGGGGCGGTCTCCACGTCTACGACAACGGCAGCGCGAACAGCGCCACCGTCAATTCAGAAGGCAATATATTCGTCTCCAGCGGCGGCAGCATGAACAGCGCCACCCTCAACTCGGGTGGATCCATGCACGTCTTCAGTGGCGGCACGGCGGATGTCGTCACCGCCAATTTCGGCGGCGATCTCTATGTCTCCGCCGGCGGCTCGGCGACGCAAATCGTGGAAAACGGCGGCTACGTCGATGTCAACAGCGACGCGACCGCAACGTTCATCCCCAACACGTTCAGCGGATATGCCTACTCGGACAACCAAGAGGCATCGATCCACTCCGGGACCATCGGATCCGACCTCACCGTTGACACCGGCGCGGTTATTCGTGTTTTCTCCGGCGGTATTGCGCAGAACACCACCCTCGCGTTCCGCGGCCGTCTTGATGTCTCCGCCGGCGGCACGGCGAACGGCACGGTCATGTCCAACGGCATCACGTCCGTCTTCTCCGGCGGCACAGCGACCGACACCACGGTCTCAGGCGGCAATCTCGAGGTCGCCGCCGGCACGGCAAACAGCACCACGGTCAACTCCGGGGGCTATTTCTTCGCTTCCAGCGGCGCCACGGTAAACGGAATAAAGGTCAACTCCAGCGGATATTTTTCCGTTTCCAAAGACGGAAAACTTATGGGGAGGATGACATTCGAAAACGGGGCGACTGTGTTCGCCCGTGAAGGCTCGGTCCTTGACTTCGACCTGACGCAGACGGTGCCCGGTGCGGAGGCGCTGGTCAATAACCTGTCGATCATCCGGGGGACGCCGTTGTACACCCTCACGGTCGACGGTTCGCAGCCGTCGGGCGAATACACGCTTGCGGAAGGCGCGGCGGGCTTCGGCTCGACCATCACGGTCATGAACACACTCGGCGAAACCCTCGGCACGCTCTCGGTCGGGGAAAAGATCTGCATCGGGAAGGACGACTACACGCTGAACCTGAATGACGGCGAGCTGAGCCTGACGGTCAAGGCGCCGACCGTCATCGATGACAACGGCGACGTCCGGCTCTCGAACACCATGCCGCAGGCGGAATACATGTACGGCTGCACGCCGACCGCGGTCGGCATGATCCTGGGATATTATGATCTCTACGGATACAAGGGGACGGACCTTTCCAACCTCATAGACGGTGTGGTGGAACTGAAATCGCGCGGCACGGACGGCAATGCCTACAACATGGACGCGTTCGATACCGTGCTGGGCAGGGCCATCGCCACCGAAAACTACGTGTACCGGTTCCATTCCCGCAACGGCACGCCGACTACACCCGAACAGGAACTGGAATACTCCTTCACGAACGACGGGGCCGGCCCGGAAATGAGAACCGACATTTGGAATTGCATTGCGGATTATCTCGGGACAGGGCAGGTCTGGCGCGGAAACGACAATCTGTCCACCTCGATCAGCCAGTCCACGCTGGAGGGAATCCTGAACTACGAGATGAATATCAACTATGTCATCAACGGCATTGAGCGCCTCGTGGACTGGCGATATACCTCCATGCTGTACGGTCTGTACCTGTATGTCGAAGACAAGGGGTATGCTCTGGATCGGAAAATAACAGGAACCTATGTGGTGGATGTCGACGGTGGCGAGTTCACATTTGAGGATTGCAAGGCCGAAATCGATGCGGGCCGTCCGGTCCTGATTTCGATCGAGGGGCACTCCATGGTCGGATACGGCTATAACGATACCACACAGGAGATCATATTCGACGACTGCTATCAGGCGGATCAGCGCATGACCTGGGGGGGAACATATCATTATTCCGACATGGATCTGCCACTTCAGAGCATCACGGTCATCGGGCTGATGGAAAAAACCGACTTGGATCTCGCCGTGGGATCTGTTACGGGAGAATCCGGCGAGTATTTCTTTACGGCGGACTCTGTTCCCTTTGCCTCGGGAGATTACTGTTATTCCGGCAGTTCGGTCTGTTTGAATTTTACGGTTTCCAATCTCGGGGCGACCGCAGTCGGAGCGTTTGAGGTTTCGGTCTATGTCGACGGCGCTTTGACAAAAACCATCTCCGTGCTGTCCCTTGAGGGAAATTCGTCCGAGGACCACACGGATATTCAGCTCGGCGCGCCCGCGCCCGGACTTCATACCGTTCGCGTGGTCGCCGACGAAGCCAATGAAATTCAGGAGATATCCGGCGTGAATAATGTCCTGCAACAGAAGCTGATGGTTCTGAAGGACGGCGCGAACATTGTGACTGGAATCAAAACGGTCAATGGCGGGCAGGTTTCTCAGGACGATTACGTCGCATCCGGCTGTCAGATGCATGTTCTGAGCGATGCCACGGCCTCCGGAACGGTCGTTCGAGGCATCGTGACGGACGTAGCGCCGAACGGCGTGATCTCGTATGTGCCGGCTCTCGCGGTGGTCTCGCAGGGCGGACTGATTCAGGATGCCGCGGTCTATGAATATGGCCAGATTCAGCTCGGCGGCACGGCGGAAGACCTCCATGTCTTCGAAGACGGCATCGTCATAGTCAGTTCCGGTGGCAAACTCACAGGAAAACTCACCGTCGAAAACGGGGCAGCGGTTTCGATGGACGGGGGCGCGGTCGTGAATTTCGACCTCACGAAGACGGAAGCCGGAGCTAACGCGCTCGTAAACGATCTTTCCCGTGTCCAGGGGACGCCCCTGTACACGCTCACGGTCTCCGGCACGGAGGCGAATGGCATATATACGCTTGCGGAGGGCGCGGCCGGGTTCGCCGGCACGCTCACCGTTCAGAACACGTCTGGGGAAACGCTCGGTACGCTCACGGTCGGGGATAAGCTTTCCATCGGCGATGCGGATTACACGCTGAACCTGGGAACGGAAACGGCGGCCGATGCTCTGACGCTCTCAGTTGCGCAAAACGATACGAAAGCCCCTGTAATCTCTCTTTCCGCCGACACGGAAACCGTGGTCCTGCAGACCCCGATCACGGCGACGGTCGATGACGGCAGCACGATCCAGTACCGCATCGGCGAATTCGGGTTGTGGAAGGAATACAAGGAACCGATCATCGCCTCGCTGAACGAAACGTATTACTTCATGGCCATGGATGATGCGGGAAACATCGGGACGAATCAGATCACGTTCGGGAACATCGATACGTCGGGGGTCCTGCTCTCCACCCTGTGGTCGCAGAGAGGAATAAACCCGATGGGCGGCAACACCACGATCCTGTTCAACGAGTACACCCCGCTCGATCCGAGCGTCACCCCCGAGGCCCACTGCCTGACCGGATGCGTGAATACGGCGGCCGGACAGCTCATCTACTACTTCATCGAAAAGGGATGGCTCGATCTGCCGCTGACGCTGGAGGAAAAGGACGAATACACCAGCAAACATAAAGCCACCACGGAGGGCGGCGACCCCATCGTCATCCCGATCAAAGCGGACGGCACGACGCCCGGCACGCTGTCCTTCGCCGAGATCAACGCGATGCTGTCGGATTTCCAGCTGGATTCCGCCGAACACGCAGCCGCTCTGCTCTATGCCATCGGTGTGGTCCTGGAATCGAAATATTCAGCCAACTCCACCGGCACTTCATGGAACGGTGCATTCTTCAAGAGAGCCGGGTTCGAAGGGGGAACCATGGGGGGGCCATATTACGGCCAGTATTACTGGGGCGACATGGACGACGAGATGCAATGCACGATCTCCGATGCCGGGTTCGAGGTCCTGATCGAGAACCTGGAAGCGGGACTGCCGGTCGGCGCCACTTACCCAGGACACGCTTTCGTCATCGACGGATACGACCGGGAGAGCGACAGATTCCACGTCAATTTCGGCTGGGGCGGCAACCAGGCCACCAGGTGGTACACCCGCGATGAAATACATGAACTGAATTTCGAAGCCTTCGTCTATGACCTGAATCCCGAATACATGGAGACGTTCACGGTCACCGATGCCCGTGTGTACGGCACGGGGACGATGATCCGGGCATTCGAAAAGGCTGCCGGCATGATCGGCGACAATACGGTCGCGTTCGATCCTTCCGTCGCCGGAAAGACCGTGGAATTGCTGAATCACATCACGTTGTTCGAAGAAGTGGTCACGGTCAATGATTTCAACATGAACGTGCTGGTGACAAAGTCGGATGGGGGAGAAAGAGGATACGGATTCTATGCCGAGCACATCGACGTGTTTGAGCCCACCGACCCCTCCACGGTCCTGACGTTCCAGGCCGCCGGGGGATCGCTGATCGTTACCACGGAGAAGGAGTCCAACTACGCGTTCCAAATGGAGGAAGCATTGTCCTGCACGGTCGACGCCGACGGCATGCTGATCTACGGCGGGAAAACCTCCGAGGGAACCGATGCGGTCGCCGTGCTGCAGGCTCTGCAGACATGCCGGAGCGAAAACACGGAAGTCTCCGCCGACCTGCTGGATCCCAACGGCTGGAGTTATAACGGTTCCGCCGGGGAAGACGTGTTCAGGCTATCCAGCTCCTCCCTCGCGGTCGGAAACGTGTCGCTGGGCGAAGGTGACGACGTCCTGACCCTGACCGGCCATTCCAGACTGTACGGAAACATTGATGCGGGCGACGGCAACGATTCGATCACCGTCGACAGCACCAGTTCCATCAGCGGGGATCTCTCCGGGAAATGCAATTTGAACTTTGTTCTGACCGAACGGAAAGACCATGCGATGTTTACCATCCAATCTTCCGCATCCGGGCTCTGCGCCAGCGCAACTGTTTCCGTGAATATGAAGGATGCCGAAATCGGGACCTACACGCTCATTTCCGCCGCACCGGGCGCGACCGGCATCACGGACCTGCGGGACCTGGCCATTACGGTCACCGGCAGCGGAGAAGCGGATTTCACGCTTTCCGTGAACGGGACCTCGACCAGCGATTACGCCGATCTGATTTTTGAGGACAACGCCCTGAAACTGCAGGTAAAAAAAGAATCCCTCAAATCGAAGTGGACGTACCTGATGTATTTCGCTGCGGACAACGACCTGGACGTCTCGGCCCTGAACGACCTGATCTCGATCCAGCGGGCGAATATTGACGAGGGGATCGACGTGTACGTGCTGGTCGACCGTCCGGAGTACCCGTGGGACTGGGAGGAAGGCGCGCTGCCGTCGGTGAACGGCACATACGAATGGGATTCGCTGTGGACCGACACCCGCGTGGGCAAGATCAAACACGACACCGGCCTGACCGTGACGGTGGACTGGGAATCGTGGGGCGAGCTCGACACGGGATCCGCCGAAACTCTGGACCGGTTCGTGAAATGGGTTCAGGCGGAGTCCCCCGCCGAGAACTATGCGCTGGTCCTGTGGGACCACGGCGAGGAGTTCGCCACGCTCTGCTACGACTTTACGACGGACCCGGATTTAAACGCCTGTCTCACGGTATCGGATGTGTCCGAGGTTGTGAAGAAGAACGGGAACATCCCGCTCGTCATCTTCAACAGCTGCCTGAACGCTTCGGACATCGCGACCACGCAGATGGCGGGAACCACAGACGTGATGGTGGCTCCGGAATCGCCGTCCATGTCGAGCGGCACGACCTATGCCTACCGACAGTTCTTCAGCACGATCACCGCGGACATGACGGCGCGGGAAATGGCGGAGGTCCTGGTCCGGAACGTGCGTGAAGCGGTGGATATGCCGTATCCGTCCATGCTTACGGCGATCGACGTGACGGACACCCGGCTCGCCGATTCGCTGAAAGCCCTCGCAGGGGCGGTGCTCGCCTCCGGCAACATCGAAGACCGGAACGTCCTCATCAACGCCATGCTGACGGCTCCGCAGCGCCGCTGCCTCTATCAGGGCGGTATGGTGATGCAATCCGACCTGAAAGACATGATTCTCCAGACAAAAGCGGACCCCGGTTTTTCCGGCACGTCCGAAGAATTCCGGTCCGCCCTCGCCGGCGTGGAAACGGCTCTGGACGCGGTGGTGCTGGATTACCGGAGCGCCCCCGGCGACAGCGGTCACAGCATCGGTTTCGCCAACGTGATTGAAGTATCCGAAAAGTATCTTGGCCTCGGATATACCGCGGACAAGGTCGACAAGATCATCCTGAACTATCTGACCACCTGGTACGGCTCCAATCCGGAATGGGCGGATCTGCTGCACGAACTGGCCGGGACGTATCTGGCGCGGAACGCGGGAGTCCGGACTGCCGTATTCGACGTGGTCGACAATCCCGACCTCGTGGACGGCAAGATCCTCCAGGTCAATGAACTGGGCTGTTTCTCCGGGCGTGGCGAAACGATCGACGGCGTCACGCTGGACGGAGACGTTTACTTCGGATTCACCGTTACCGAGGCAGAGAAATCCGCGGGCGGCATCCGGGTCGTGAACGATGCCGGAGTTTCCGTTTCGGTATCCCTGCTCGCCGGGGACGGATCGCTCCTTGCGACCGGCAACGATAGTGTGACGTTCAGTGACCTTGCTGTTGGCGAATATTTCCTGCGTCTCGCCAGCGAAACGAAGTGCGATGTCGCGTTTTCGTTCGATGCGGACTGGCTGACCGGCGTGGACCGTTTCGATTACGCCGGGAGCGGGAGCAACGAGAAACACGCCAACGGCAACGCGACGCCTGACACGGCCAGTGTGCTGGGCGCGGGGTATTATTCCGGACTGCTCACGAGCATGGGGGACAGCGATTTCTATGAGTTCAAAGACACCGGGACCGACCAGGTCCGGATCGCCGTGGAAAGTCTCGACGGAAATTGTCTGCATGTGCGCGCGTTCAGCCCGAAAGGAATACCCGGCACGGGCTCCAAATACAAAGAGGGCGTCTATACCCTGACGATGAGCGTCGGGGACCGTCTCTTCGTGGAGGGAGACGCCAATTTGGACAAGGATCAGGTCAACGCGTATTCCATCACTGTCATCCCCTACGAGGAAACGCCGGTCGTTCTGAGCAATCTGAACGGAACGAAGGATGGTGCGTCGTGGGAAGCGTCCGAGGTGGATCATCTGTTCCGCGCGGAATACTCCACGGACGACTTCGAACACGTCCTTTCCGTGCAGACGTCCGGGTGGGGATTCGATACGCCGGAACTGCCCGAAGGAACGTATCAGTGGCGCGTGAAAGTCCTGGCGGACGTGGACGAGGAGGGGAACGCGATCGGGGAGGACGGCGAATGGATCTCCGGAAACGAGATCGTGTCCGACAATACGCCCGGCGCACCGAAGATCGTGCAGTCGAACGCGGATGGGAATACGGACATGTTCTTCGCCTCTCCGACCGGGACATGGAATAGTATCTATCGTGCGAAGCATGTCGGCTCTTCCGACGGCTGGACGGGGACGAATGAAGTCGTTTCCGCCAAAGGAAAAGGCCGCATCCAGAACCTCTTCTTCGGATCGGCTGACGTGAATACGCTGTACCTGACGGATTCGGAGAACGGCGATGCGCTGTTCGTGGACGATGTGTACACCGGTTCGCCGGAGGGGATCGCGGAAAAGACGGCCAGATTGTTCCAGATCGGCGAGATATATGCCGGCGCGGGAGACGACATCGTGGATATGACCAGTCAGCGGTTCGCATACACGGGCGACCTGACCGCCATCCACGGCGGCGACGGCAACGATGTCATCTGGGCGAATTCTGGTGACAATCAGCTCTTCGGCGACGCCGGGAACGACCGGATCGTCGGCGCGTCCGGCGACGACGTGATCGTCGGCGGTATTGGCGACGATTCCATGCACGGCGGCGGTGGCGACGACATCTTCACCTTCTGCGAGAACTGGGGGACCGACACGGTCGAACAGCTCGAAACCGGCTCGGTCACGCTGTGGTTCAGATTCGGCAGCATGGAGAACTGGGACGAGAAGACGCTGACCTATTCCGACGGTGCCGGGAACAGCGTGACGGTCTCCGGCGTTTCCGCGGATCGGGTCTCGCTCAAATTCGAATCCGCCGGATCGAAGCTTTTCGCTACGCTCGTCAACATGGGCGCTTTCGTGGAAACCAGCACGAAAAAGATATTCGATGATACAAGCAAGGGCATCCTCGCCTGAGCGTGAACATAAAGATAAAACCATTGAATTCAACATATTCGAACCGGGAAAGGTTTTCGCATGAGAGATTTTTATAGTTCAATTTCCGCTCACGGCAGATTCGCATCCCTGAAACAATGGCTGTGCCTGTTCGCCGTGTCGGCCGCCTTGCTGGCCGCGTCGGCATGCCGGACGGACTGTGCGGATTCGACGCCGCCGGGATTCGTACATGTGGCGGAAGCCATCCCGGACGCGATCCTGGAAGTCCGCTACTACTCCACCTACAACTTCATCGGGGACCGCATCCGCGGCTACGAACGCCCCACCCCCATGTTCACCATTGAGGCCGCCGAAGCGTTGAAGGCCGTGAGCGACGAACTGATCCCGCAGGGCTACCGCCTCAAGATTTACGACACCTACCGCCCGCAGAGAGCCGTCGATCACTTCGTGGAATGGTCGCACAAGGCGGACGACACGCGGATGAAGCGGTATTTCTATCCCGACCTCGACAAGACCGTGCTCTTCCCGCAGGGATACATCGCCGAGAAATCGGGTCACAGCCGCGGCAGCACCGTGGACCTCACGCTGTTCGACATGCGGACCGAAAAGGAAGTCGACATGGGCGGCACGTTCGACTGGTTCGGACCGGAAAGCCATCCCGACTGGGGCGGGAACCCCGAGACGCGGACGTTCACGGGGGATTTCCCCGCAGGCACGCCCGCCGGACGCAAGATCAACGAGGCGCAGTTCCGCAACCGCATGCTGCTCCGTTCCGTCATGCTGAAACACGGGTTCAAACCCGTCGATACGGAGTGGTGGCACTTCACGCTCGAAGCGGAACCGTACCCGGACACCTATTTCGATTATCCGGTCAGATGAGGCGGCGATGAGCGAGATCGAAACGAAACGCCTTCTGCTGCGCCCGTTCCGCGAAAGCGATGCGGCGGACGTGCTGGAATACCTGAGCGGGCCTCTGCCGCACTGTTTCGCCGGACTGCGCCTCGACTCGATCGAGGAGGCACGGGCGGAGATGTTGAAACGAAGCGAAGATCCCGAATACTGTTTCGCCATCGTGCTGAAGGAGCCCGGCAGGGTGATCGGAGAGATCGAAGCCGAGCCGTCGGACTACGAACCGCCGATGCTGCGTTCAAGGGAGATGTCCCCGCTGCCCCCGGACACGTTTACCCCGAGCCTGATCCTGAACGCCGCCTATCATGGCAGCGGCTACGCATACGAGGCGACGCATGCCCTCTTCGACTATCTTTTCACGCGGAAAGGCGTGCGCCGCATTTACTCCTATGTGGACGACTACAATCCGTGCAGTCAGCATCTCTGCGAAAAACTCGGCATGCGCCGCGAAGGGCTCTTCCGGTCGTTCGTCTCGTTCGTCGACGACGCCGAGGGAAACCCGGTCTATGAGAACACCATGCAGTACGCCATCCTGAAACACGAATGGATTTCCAATCAAAAAGCGGACAAATAACTGTTTCGTGAGGGATCATGATATTGAATAGATCCGGGCTCTTTCCTCTGCATGTCTTCCTCATCGTTCTTTTTGCGGCGTTTCTGACGGGCTGCGTCGGATCTTCGCAACCCGGGGACGCCCTGCAACGCGTGAAGTCGCGCGGTGTCCTGCTGGTCGGCACGACCGGAGACTATTGTCCCATGTCGTATCGGAATCCGGAAACGATGGCCTATGAGGGATTCGATGCGGCGCTGGCGGAGGACCTGGCTGCCAGTCTCGGGGTCGAAATCCAGTATGTCCCGACCACATGGCCGACGCTCATGCAGGATACGCTCGACCGCAAATTCGACCTTGCCATCTGCGGTATCACCATCACCGCGGCGAGGCGGGAACAGGCATTGATGTCGGATGGATATCTGGGCAACGGAAAAACCGTCCTCTGCCGTTCGGAGGACGCGGAGAAATACGTGTCGCTCGCCGCCGTCGACCGGCCGGATGTACGCGTCATGGAGAATCCGGGCGGCCTCAACGAGAAATTCGCGCGGGCGAATCTCCCGCATGCCGTCCTGATCATTCATCCCGTGAACGAGGAGATACCCGGGTTAATCGCATCGGGGAAAGCCGACGTCATGATCACCGAGATCATGGAGGCCGCCTATTACTGCGGAAAGGACTCCAGACTGGCCGCGCCGCTGCTGGACCAGCCGTTCACAAGAGGCGAACTCGGCGTGCTGCTTCCTCCCGGAAACGAGACCCTGCTGCGGTATGTCAACGGCTTCATCGAACAGGAGCGTTCGAGCGGACGTCTCGACGAGCTCGTCAAACAATATCTGCATCTTGAAGTATCCGGCGAAGGGCCCTCGCGGGAAATCCCGTCGGCCGCATAGGGGCCTCGGGCCGCAAAGCATTGAAAAAGGAAAAGGGGCTGTTGCCGGCCGGTCAGGTTTCGCAACAGCCCCGTTTGTTTGATGGAAACGAAACTCAGGCTTTTTTCTTCCCGCAGACTTTATCCACGATCAGCTGGGTAAAGACGAAAAACACGGGGATCAGGATCGTTCCGACCACCACGGACAGCAGCATGCCGCCGAAAACGGTGGTGCCGAGACTGCGGCGGCTGACTGCGCATGCACCGGTGGCGACAACCAGCGGATACGTGCCCAGAACGAATGTGACCGCCGTCATCAGCACGGAACGGAAACGGAGTCTTGCGGCATATTCCGCCGCTTCATAAAGACTCTTGCCCGCTTCATGTTGTTCCTTGGCGAATTCCACGATCAGGATGGCAGTTTTGCAGGCGATGCCGAAAAGCAGCACGAATCCGACCTGGGTGTAAATGTTGTTCTCGATCCCGAGCAGGCAGAGAGAACCGACCGCGCCGAGGAAAGCGATCGGGACCGAGAGAAGCACCGAAACCGGCAGCATCCAGCTTTCATACTGCGCCACCAGGAAGAGATAGATGAACAGCAGTGCCAGCGCGAACACGATCACGGTCCGGTTGCCGGTCTGTTTTTCCTGATAGGACATGTCGGTCCATGCAACGGAAAGCGATGGATCCACTTCGCGGACGATCCGTTCCATTTCCGCCATAGCCTGACCGGAACTGTGACCGTAGCTCGGCTCCCCGTTGATCAGGATCGACTGATACATGTTGAACCGCTGGAGATACTGCGGGACGAACCGGAATTCCGGCGTGACCAGTGCGCTGAGCGGGACCATCTTTCCGGAGGAATTGCGCAGATAGACCTTGGAAACATCCGAAACATCGTCGCGATACTCCGGCGCGGACTGGAATTCCACTTTGTAGGTTTGTCCGTATTTGTTGAAATCATTGACGTAGGTGTAACCGAACGTCCCCTGCAAGGCGTCGGAAATATCGTTCACATCAACGCCGAGTTTCATCGCCTTCTCCCGGTCGATCGGCAGATAGACCTGAGGCGAAGACGCCTGGAAGGAAGAATAGACGTCGGCAAGGATCGGACTGGAGTTGGCTTCCATCAGCACCTGGTTGAGTTTCTGCTGGAACTGTTCCGGCGTCAGTGTGTTGGAACGATCCTGCATCATCATCGAAAAACCGCTGACCGTCCCCAGGCCCGGAATCGCGGGCATCCCGAACGGCTCGATGATGGCGCTGGGGATATCCTGAACGGCGTAGTAGAAACGTTCTATCACGGCATCCAGCATCTGGTCGTAGTCCTGCCGTTCCGAAAAATCTTTCAGGATCACGATCCCCAATGCACTGTTGCTGGCATTGAGGTCATTGATGAAGTCAAACCCTGAAACGAAAATCGTATCCCGGACTTCGGGGATCTCCGCGGTGATCTCCCGCAAACGGTCAATGACCTCCTCGGTGCGTTCCAGGGAAGCGCCGTCCGGCAATTGTATGGTGATGAAAAAGGCGCCCTGATCCTCATCCGGGACAAATCCGGTAGGCAGAGCCTTGAAGAGTTCGACCGCGCCGTATCCCATGGCGGCATAAAGGACGAGCACCAGAACGGATTTGCGGACCAGCGATCTCACGATGGCGCTGTATCCCGCGGTCATGCAGTCGAACATGGAGTCGAACCAGCGGAAAAGAAAGAATTTCCTGTGGCTGGGATCGACCGGTTTCAGGATCAGACTGCAGAGCGCCGGACTGAGCGTGAGAGCATTGAGCGTGGAAAGGGAGACCGCGACGGAGATCGTGATGCCGAACTGGCGGTACATCACTCCGGTCACGCCGGACAGGAAACAGACCGGAACGAACATGGCAAGAAGGACCAGGGTGGTGGCAATGCACGGACCGGTCACCTGCCGCATGGTCTTGATCGCCGCTTCCCGGGGACTCATGTGTTCCTCGTCCATCAGTCGGCTGACGCTCTCGATGACCACGATGGCATCGTCCACCACCACGCCGATGGCGAGGATCAGGCCGAAGAGCGTGATCAGATTGATGCTGAACCCGATCACCTTCATGACGGCGAACGTGCCGACCAGGGAGACGGGAATGGCAATGGACGGGACCAGCGTGGCCCGCCAGTCCTGAAGGAAGATGAACGTGACCAGAATGACCAGCAGCACCGCGACGTACAGGGTTTCCGCCACTTCGTGGATGGAGGAACGGATGAATTTCGTGGTGTCGTAGGAAATGTCGCAGGCAAGATCGTCGGGGAAGGAAGTCTTTTTGATCTCCGCCAGCCGTTCGTTCATCTGCCTGGCGATCTCCAGGCCGTTGGCATTGTTGAGCTGATAGACCGCAAGCAGGGCCGCTGGGTTTCCGTTCAGCGTGGAAACGCCGTTATAAACCTCGGCGCCCATTTCCACTTCGGAGAAATCCCGCAGACGAATCTGTGAACCGTCGGGGTTCGTGCGGATCACAATGGCTCCGAATTCTTCCGGCATACTCATGCGGCCCTGCGCGGCAACCGTGAACCGGTTCTGCTGTCCTTTCGGAGCGGGGCTGTCGCCGAGCGCGCCCGCGGAGATCTGAACGTTTTGCGCGTCAATGGCGTTTCTGACATCCGCCACGGTGATCCCGAGCGATGCCATGCGCATATTGTCCAGCCAGACACGCATGGAATAGGTGAGGTCGCCCAGCTCGGTAACATCGCCGACGCCGGGAATGCGCGCGATTTCGTCCTTGATCGAAATGGACAGGAAGTTGCACAGCTCCTTGTCGCTGTAGGCATTTGTGGGCGAATAGAGCGCGATGACCGCCAGCATGTTGCTGGAGGATTCCTTGGTGGTGAGCCCCTGACGCTGTACTTCCTGCGGAAGCGAAGCCTGAGCCCAGTTCACCCGGTTCTGCGTATTGACGGTGTTTTTGTCGCCGTCCGTCCCGATGTCAAAACAAACTTTGATGGAGGCGATGCCGTCATCCGAGGCGGTTGAGGTCATGTAGATCATATCCTTGACGCCGTTGAGCTGGGATTCGATCGGCTGGATCACGGTATCCATCACCGTCTGGGCATCCGCTCCGGGATAATTGGCCGTGATGTTGATTTGACACGGCGCGATATCAGGATAGAGTGTGACCGGAAGCGTATAAATGCCGATGGCTCCGCCAAGCAGGATGAGGATCGAAATGACGATCGCAAACCGGGGCCGGTTGATGAAGAATTCGCTGATCATGGCAGTCCCCGGTGATTATTCCGCTTCCGTTGTTTTCTGCTGTTCGGGTGCGGCTTCTCCGGCTGCGGCTTTCTCCTGCGAGGAAACGGAAATCTGCCTGCCGGGAACCGCCTGCTGCGGCGTGATCGGCTTGACTTCATCTCCGGATCCCGCCTTCTGCAGCCCGTCGACGACGACGCTTTCTCCCGCCTCAAGGCCCGAGAGTACGACCCTGTAATCGCCGTTCTTCATCCCGACAACGATTTTCCTCCGTTCGATCCGGTTGTTCGAATCGACGACATAAACGAAATCGCCGAGCTGTTCCCGAAGGATCGCCGCCTGTTTGACCATGACCCGTTTTTGAGGCAGGGCGACCTGAACGTTGACTTTCACGTACATCCCCGAATCCAGCAGTTCCTCGGCATTCTCCGCCGTAGCCTGGACGCGGAACGTGCCATCCTGCACCCTGTTGTTCCATGCGGAGATCCAGACTTTCTCCTGATATTCTTTGCCGTTCGGGAGGAATACCTTCACTTTGGGGCTTGTCTCGGGATCTTCCTTCGTTATGGGATAGCTTTCATAAATCCTGAACACGGTAAGTTCATCGATGGAGAAATAGATCTTGACATTGCCCACGGACGTGATGGTGGCAAGGGGACCGCTGGAGGGACCTACCATGTTGCCCACGCTGTAGGTCTTGAACCCGATATAACCATCGAACGGAGCCAGGATTTGCGTATAGCTGAGCGTGACTTTTTTCTCGGCCAGCTCCGCTTCGGCGGATTTCAGTTCGGCCTCGGCGGTCCGAAGGTCCATTTCCGCCGCATCATAATTGCGCTGAGATGTCGCATTGGTTCTCAATAGCGATTCCTGCCGTTCGAATTCGACTTTTTTATTGGTCAGTTCCGCATTGCATCTGTTGACGTAGGCTTCCGCCTTTTTGACCGCCGCCTCGTAAACCGCAGGATCAATCTGGAAAAGCTTGGCGCCTTTTTTAACAAAATCTCCTTCCGTGAAATTTGCTTCGGTCAGGAATCCTGAAACATTGGCGGAAAGGTGGACGGTCTCAAATGCCTGAACCTCTCCGATCTCGGTCACAGTATCGGCGAATTCCATTTCGATGGCAGGTTCGACAACGACCGCGGGCACCTCGGTGCTGACTTCAGGCATTTCTTCGTCGCAGCCGGAAAGCAGGATCAAACTGCCGACCGCCGCCGCAAGAACGGGATTGATTTTCATGACGACTATCCTTCGTTTGAGGGGAAATGTGTTAGCACTTTTTGTCCGATACGCACAATTTACACCCTCAAGCATAAAAAATCAAGGAAGTAATCCCCTTCCTGCCTGTTTTTTGTTGTTATGTCACGCTGAATTGCGCGGAAACCTTGATCTTGCATGAGGTGATGTGAGCTCGCGGAGAAACGGAGAAAGAGGTTATGCCTCCTGCGAAAAGCTGTCTGACCTCAAAAAAATCAAAACATAGAACCTGATCGCAACGGGAGAGTTCTGCATTGTGGTAAGCGCGTTCAGCGAAATAAACTATTTTTTTTAGTGGGAGGGCTTGACTTTTTGTTTTTGGTGATTATATTGGTTTCAGATTTAGAACAATAAAAATAAATCTGTTCGCTTTTACCCTCATCCGACAAATGAAAGGAATCCCAGCATGAAGATTTTGGCCGTTAAATTCAACGAGAAAGGTTTCATGACGCAGCCGTTCGCTCTGGGCGGAGAAGACGGGCCGGAAAAATTCGATGCGAAGGTCCGCTACCGCTCGTGCCTTCAG
>Ga0310690_10001296_pt1 | contig 44938 bp, 72 predicted proteins | sample AusTroGonzalo_MG_2_FD_207661 | JGI IMG/M metagenome (GOLD analysis project Ga0310690, IMG submission 207661) | Bovine rumen microbial communities from tropical cattle in Woodstock, Queensland, Australia - Gonzalo_04 (v2) (version 2) | ecosystem: Host-associated > Mammals > Digestive system >... | reverse complement strand
ACTCATCATGATCCTGCGGAAGGCGAAGAAAATACACGGTGACCTGAGTGTCCTCATAGATGCGAACGGTCTGACCTATGAACCTGAGTGGATCATCCCGGTAAACGATCTGGCAAGCTTCGACAAATTCTGTTTAATCATTGCAAAATAAGGAGGAGAAAAGAAATGTATAACTTCATCGAGGACATGGTCCGCAAAGTGAACCAATACGGGAAGTGGCATGGCAGACACTACCTGAAGGACGGGAAACGCTGGTGCGATTGGGCTGGCTGCACCTTCGTCTGGGACCCGTCCGTGGAAGTCTGGAAGTGGGGAAAGGAGAAAGCGTAAAATGGCACTGTTCCCTGTTGAAAAAATCGACATCTCCTGTGGGGGATGCTACTGCTCAAAGTGGGGCCTGACCGATCTGTACGACCCCTGCGAGGCGAAGCTGCGGGGCCTGATCGGCTCCGGGGAGGACTTTGAGACCAGTTGGTGCGACAGCAAAAAAGAACTCCTCTCTGCCCGGTACTCCCGGGAGGGGAACACATTCACGGTCGAAGTGAGTGCTTGGATGGACGATCTCTGGGACCAGAACGATCTGATCTATGATGCTGTCTATGAAGCAAAAGAAAACACGAAGTACCGGGCCACCCTTTACGATATGGAGGCGCTGCAAAGCATCCTAGACGATTCCGCAGAACTAGAAGCAGATGCCTTCATCGAGTGCGTCCGTGACCAACTTATGTATCTCGACATCGATGATCACATCACGATCTCGGAGGAACTGGATGCGTCTAGCGTGACCTTTGAGAGGATCATGGAGGTGGTGGAGAAACTAGAAAATGAGGCACAGGAGGACCTTCATTACTTCTTCGACCGTCTCTGCTGGCTCGTCATGGATTGCGTGAAAGACTTTGGGTGTTGACATCCCGGGGCCACGGGTGTACTATTAAGAAAAAAAGGAGGTAACACCCATGTCAAAAGTCCCAGTAGGAAAAGAGAAGCAGTATCAGGAGGTGAAGGAGAGGTGGAAGGCCGCAAACACTTTCCACTTCTCCGTGAGACTCCAAAACAGAACTGACGCTGATCTGATCGAAAGGATCGAAGCGGCCCCGTCAAAACAGGGGGAACTGAAAAGACTCGCCCGGTTGGGAATCGAGTATGAAAAGCTTCAGAGAGAAGGCACTGCCCCAATCCATGTCGCAGAGACAGAGAGACCCAAGCTAAAGAATGACCACGGATTTGAGCGCACCGCCAGTGGCCTTCCTGATCTTCGGAAGGTGAAGAGGTGGAATCAAGGAGAAAACAATGAGGAGGAAAAAGAAAAATGAAAGTGTACTATGTAGAGACCAATGCCTATGACATGATCGTTGCCGACTTTGGAGACTTCCGCAGAGTCCACATTGTCGATGAAACAGACCCACCCATCACGCAGGAACTGCTCTATGACATCATCGACTTCCCACAGAATATGTCAGGGGATGACTACTATGACATGACCGCAGAGGAGTTGATCGGTGACGCAAGTGTGAAGTGGGTTGTGCCGTGAAAAGTGAGAGGAGGAGACTATGGCACGGAAAAAGAAAAGGGCAGATGGTCGGTATGCCGTCTCCCTGTCGATTGCTCCCAACAAAAGGAAGTACTTCTATAGCACGGAGTCTGCCTACGATGCGGAGCAGAAGAAACAGGCATGGCTCAAAGCTAACCCGGACTACTTCATGTCCGACCTGATCGACAGCAAGATCTCGGTCGAGGCATGGTCGAAAAAGTGGATGGCCTCCTACAAAGCTGGCCTTCAAGAGTCCACGAAGAGGTGGTACACGGAGATGCTGAAGAACATCCTCGACTTCACCTTCACCAACGGTCTGCGCTTCGGCTCGATGCGGGTCTGTGATGTCCGTCCTGTCCACCTCGCTGAGTATGTCAACACGCTGGCGGGGCAGAGCAAGTCGGCGATCCGTTCAAAAAAGATGATCCTGAAGTCCCTGTTCGATGCGGCTGTTGAAAACCATCTGATAGAGGACAATCCTGCGGAGCGGCTGCCCAAGGTCACCGGGACTTACGAAGGGCACAGGGCACTCACCCGGCAGGAAGCGGCACTGGTCACCGCCAACTACCAAGGTCATCGGTTCGGACTCCCGGCGATGGTCATGATGTGGGCAGGACTCCGCACCCAAGAGTGCTTCGCTTTGAGGTGGGAGGACATCGATCTCAAACAAAACATCATCCATGTGCGGAGGGCACTCGACATCCGGGAGCGGTCTGAGAAGTCCACCAAGACGGAGAACAGCGTGAGGGATGTGCCGATCTTTGCCCCATTGCAACTGCCCCTTCAGCGGGCCTACAAAAGCCGTGAGGGCCATCTCGTCTTCACGCAGGAGGATGGGGGAGTGTGTTCCAAGTCTTCCATAAAAAGAGGGCTGGAATCTCTCCTGTTGAAACTCCAAAAAGTGTCGGGTTCGAACATCAAATTCAGCTGCCATGATCTCCGGGACACCTTCGCTACGATGTGCTATGATGCCGGGGTGGATGCGAAGACCACACAAAAGTGGATGGGCCACAGCGACATCACCACCACGCTAACAATCTACACCAAACTGAGCGAGGAACGGCAGAAGGACAGCACCGACCTGATGGACGGGTTTGTATCGTCCGTGTTACAAAACAACGGCTGAAAAAGCACGGCAAATTTTTTTCGACTACATATGCTGTCAACCGATGCTGTCAAGGCCGAAAGAACAGGGTCATAAACAGGACAGATTATGGGGGAGGCAATAAAAAACCCCCGGTTTCCCGGAGGATTCTTGGTGGTCTGGGTGGAGAGATTTGAACTCTCGACCTCTTGAACCCCATTCACGGTGGCGAGAGTGTGAAAAGTGACGCTATAGCGTGATATTCTCCACTTCCACCCCTCCCCTAAACTGACCCAAAAACCCCCTATTTTGATGGGTGATGCTGTCAAAGATGAAGTCAAGACCGATGTAGCGGATGCGGAACACACGCCGTCTTGAGCCATGAACAACGCACCCGAAATGAGGTCACGATGCTGTCGAAAACTATGCTCAAGATATCCGTTTGCACCCATCTGTTGACAATTTCAAGATGCCGAAATCGATACATATGTAGTGAATGTGTGAACGGGTGAAAGCTAAAATGTAGCGTGGTCGCATCCTGACAGCATCTGACAGCACCTTTACTTCTACTGCTAATATGTTGGCAAAAGGTAAAGAAAAAGGGCCTCGATGGCCCAAATGTTAGCTGGCCTTCACCCGGTCATTGTAAAGATCGCCCCGCCTGAGATGCTCCAGTTCATGTTCAAGGGCCTCCTGCTTCTCTTCATCGGACAGGGCCTCATTGATGAGTATAACCTCTCCATCCGGGACAGCTTTGATGACACCCTTGACACAACCGGGGAGAGGAACAACTGCGACCCAGACATCGTTGATGGGATCGTACATAGTCATCACCTCCACCGGGAGTATAGACTATGAACGAAATATTAACAAGTCCGTTTATTGGACACTTTCCCGGTTGAGGACTTCGGCGATGGCGATCAGCCTGTCCATGTCCGATTGACTCAGCTTGGAGGACGCAGACAGGAGCATCCGCAGCTTGGGGTTCGACCTGAGTTCCTCCCGGATCTCGTCTTCGTCATCCCCGGTGCGGCTGTCGCTGTTGCCGATCAGGTAGTCCATCGTCACTCCGAAGAGGTCGGCGAGGCACTTGATCGGGTAGGCATCGGGGTACTGCTTCCCGGTCTCCCACTTGGTCACGGTCACCCGGTTGGTCTTCAATTGGTACTGCTGCTTCAGTTTGTCGGCGAGTTCCTGTTGGAGCCACCCGTTCTCTTCCCGGAGGGACTTGATGCGGTATCCGATGATGCTTTCCATTAAAATCACCTCCATTTCCTGTATCCAAAATAACACATATGTTCCCCAAAAGCAACCCCGAATTGAAATAAATTGTTCACAACTTGGAAGGAGATGATGTATTGACAGGGTTACACGCCTGTGGTAAGATATGTATCATGAAGCTTACATGAAACTTTGAAGAAAGGAGTCCACTGGATGGAGAAAAGAAAGCGTGAGCGGCGGCACGATCCCTACTACGCCGTCCCGGCCTACCAGATCTTGGCGGGGAAAAGCAATAAGGATTGTGCAGAACACCTCGGTATTTCCGAAAGAACCTATTGGAACAAGGTAAACGGTTTCGCAGACTTCACCTTCCCGGAGGTCACCAAGCTGGCGGCGTTCCTCAATCGGAAGAAAGTCGAAGATATTTTTTTGACTCGGTGAGTACCTCAAACATTACATCAAAAGAAAGAAGGAGAAAAAAGATGGCAAGACCGAAGAAAGAACAGACAGACCTCACCCGGAACATCGTCCTGTCCTATATCAGGGAGAACGTGGATGAGGACGGGTACACCAAGATGAACATCTCTTCCGTTTCGATGGATAGAGGCATCAGCTACTCAAGCGTCAAGAACGCACTCAAGAGTCTCGCCGTGGACGGGAAGATCGAGTACACCAACACCGATGATGTGATCGACCAGAGCGGAAGGGTCAACCGTGGCTTTCTCGTCCACCTGATTGGCAACGTGCAACCGCTGATTGTCCCGGTAAAAGTCGAGACCCCTGTGCGGAAGTGCGAGAAGTGCGGTACGGATGCCCCGGCGGTCGGTGCGAGATTCTGTTGGAAGTGCGGTGCATCGCTCCTGACGGAGAAGGAACTGCTGAAGGAAGCGTTCGACCGGGTGTTCCCCAAGATCGCCAAGCTGGGGACGGACAGCACGGAAATGAACGAGATCATGACCGTCATTGGCAAGGTCGCTAACATGGCTTTCAAGGAGGTAGAAGCATGAGCGAGTTTCAGAAGTTTCAGGTCGGGGACTATGTCGTATTCCACCCGGAGCGTGTCACAAAGCTTACCCCGGACACGGATTGGCAGTTTAATGTGCCTACCACCCCGCTGAAGGTCGTTGAGTACGATGACCTGTATCACCTTGAAGGGAGTATCTTCTCTTTCTGCGAATCATGGCTGGAACCCGCCGAGAAGCAATTCGGCATCAAGTCTGTCAAGTTCAACGGCCCCGCCACCATCGTGTTCTGGACGGACGGAACGAAGACCGTGGTCAAGTGCAGTAAAAAAGATCACTTCGATCCTGAGAAGGGCATTGCGCTGGCCTGTGCGAAAAAGCTGCTGGGCGATGAGTGCTACCACACGATCCGTGACATGGCTGACGGGTGGAACTATGGCTATGACTTCTCTGACATGGGCACCGAGGAAATCCGTGACGCTGTGTTGGAAGGATGCATGAAGTACCCGGCCTTTGGGCCGTGTGAGTTGGATTGCCCGTGCAACCGTGAACACGGCAGATGTTGCACAACGATCTGTGTGGCATCCCGTGACCAACTCATCCCCATGCTGAAGGCGTTCCGGGACAACGGGGATTGGAGGCGGCGCTGATGCCTGACACGGTCACTCTGGAGTATAGCCAACACGTTTGCCGGGTGATCTCCACGATCTTCGGCTCGGTGCTTGTCGGCGGCTGCTCCATCGTCTTGTTCATCAAGGCCTGTCGGTGGATCGATAAGTGGCTGGACAACCGTCAATATCGGCTGGAGACCGACAGGAAGGTCAAGATCGAGCGGGTGCGGTGGTGCGCTCTGGCTGAGAGGGAGGGGTGGCGTAGCTACGATGAGTTCCTCGCTTCTGCCCTCGCCGGGTACGCCAAGGAGAACTACAACATGAGAGCGTTCATGAAAAAGTGCAAGGTCGCAGACCTGTATGAAAGGAGCCTGAAGAAGGATGACGAAGGGAAAGTTGATGACGCTTGCTGATGTGGCGGCGGTGCTGAACTGCTCCACCAAGCTGGTCAAGAACCTGATCCGGGACGGGCAGTTGCCTTGCCTCAGGTTGGGCCGGGAGCCGAAGGGCAGGATCGATACCCGCCAGTATATGGTGCAGGAGGGTGATCTCCAATCCTTCATTGATAGGAACAAGAAGCAGAGGGTGGTGATCGTTTGAGAGAACCTGAGGCTTACGAATGCGCTTTCTGCGGGGCACGATATGACACGATAGAGTTCCTCGACAGATGCCGAAAGGACGATGACGGAAACACCGAATTCAGATGCTCCTGCGGAAGCACGGAATACGTTGAGTTGTACGAATGCAAATGTTGCCACGGTCTCTATGACCCGCAGAAGAACACCCGGCTCCGCTGGTGGAAGATCTGCAACGATTGCTGTGCGGCTGTGGTCAGGGAGTACAACGATGCTCTGAGTAATATCGCCGATGACTACCGTAAGATTCTGGAAACCATATACGATATCAGGCCAATAGAGGAGGTATGAGATGGCTATCAAAAAGAACACTGAACTGAAATTCAACGACAAGGCATTCACGCTCATCATAGCGGGTGCCCCCGGAACCGGGAAGACAACGCTGGCCCTGTCCGCTCCCAAGCCGCTGCTGTTCGACTTCGACAAAGGCGTGAGCCGTGTCCGGGCCGAGCATCGGGGCCTGACCTCTGAGGTGGACTCCTACGAAGACTTCCTCGCCGACCTTGAGACCGAGGAGTACAAGGAGTGCGAGACGGTCATCCTCGACACGGGCGGCTCTCTCGTCCAGTTGATGCAGCCGTGGGCACGGCGTACCGACCGCAAGGCGGCATCCGATGGGCGGGCAATGTTCGGGGTCATCAAGTCGGAGTTCTCCCGGTTGACGGCACAGATTCGGAACGATGGCAAGAACGTGGTCATTCTGTTCCACACAACCGAGGTCATGAAGGGTGACCAAGTGATGACCCGCCTGTCCTGCGAAGGCTCCGTGAAGGACATCTGCTGGACTCCTGCCGACCTTGGCGGGACGCTGTTCCTACGGGGGAAGAAGAGGATCATGTGCTTCTCCCCGACCGAGGAGTCATTCGGCAAGGGGTGCTACGGCATCAGGGGCGAGATCGAAGTCCCCGACCTTCCTGCCGGGGCACAGAACCGTTTCTTGACCGATCTGTTCGACAAGGCACGGGCCAATATCGCCAAGGAACAGGCCGAGTTCGGGTCGCTGAAGCTGGTCTATGACGAGGCCATCGCACAGGGCACGGGCATCATCTCCGGGATCAAGGACGCTGAGACGGCTACGGCTGCGGTCACTAAGCTTGGCAACCTGAAACACGCCCTCACTTCCAAGAGCGAGTTGAGCGGTAAGCTTCAGGCACGGGTGAAGGATCTCGGCTTAAAGTGGGACAAGGGGTTATCTGCCTATGTCGTTGCTTAGGATCACACACTCCCTGTTGGCATCGTATATGTATGCCACGGACAGCGAATCCCCGGACAGTGCATGGGATAGGTTCCTGTGGGTGCTGAACCGGGAGAAAGAGCCAGATACTCCTGCGATGAAGGAGGGTAGGAGATTCGAGGAGGAGGTAACAAGGGTAGCCGCAGGATACACAAGCGAGGACGCATTTGCAACCGAGTTTGGGCGGCTACTGGACGGCGGGCAGCCACAAGTCCGTCTGGAGAAGAGGCTTAATGTGAGCGGTCTCAACTTCAATCTCGTTGGGGTTGCCGACTTCATCAAGGCGGGGGTGATATATGACATTAAGCGAGTACAGAGATACGAATATGGCAAATATCAGCGCAGCACCCAGCACCCCGCCTATTTCAGACTCATCCCGGAGGCAAACACCTTCGTCTACCTCATTCATGACGGCAAGTACAATTATCAGGAGCATTACCTGAGAGCGGACACAAGCCCCATCGAGCCGTACATCATGCTCTTCACTGAGTTCCTGAAGACCAACAAACTCTTCGACATATATCAAGAAAAATGGGAGGAAAAGTAATGCCATTCTATGGAACAGCAAGCAAGCCTAAGTTTAAGGCCAAGATCATCCCCGCCGGGGACTACGAATGCCGGGTCGTGACGGCGATGGAGAAGGTGGACGAGGACGGTGCTGCCTATATCCAGTTTGAGTTCAAAGTCCGGGACGATGTCGAGCAGAAGTGTCAGGGCGAGACCATCCGTAAGCGGTTCAAGCCCAACGCTGACGGGCAGTACAAGGTGGACAAGATCAACGAATTCGCCTTCGCCTGTGGGATCGAAGAAGGCACGGACTATCAGCTTGAGGAGTTGGTGGGGGCCTGTGTCATCGTCCACATCTCCTGCTTCACCAAGGACACTGGCGAGATCGTGGGCTACGTTGCCTACCTGAATCCGTCCAAGGTCGGTGACTCTGCCAAGCCGCTGAACACGGACGGGTTTGAGACCATCTCGACAGACGATATCCCCTTCTGATGGGACGGGACAAGGAGATCAAACGGGCGGTGGACTCGATGGTCATCATCTGTGATACCAGAGAGCAGGACACGGAGCAACTGACCCAGAGGCTCGACACGCTCGGTCACCCGTATCGGCGTGAGGCCTTGAGCGAGGCAGACTACCAAGTCGAGTACATCGGCGAAGATGGAACCACCGTCCGTCTCCCTGTCGCAATCGAGCGGAAGATGAGCCTTGACGAACTGGCAACGTGCTTCACCTCCGAGCGGGATCGGTTCCAAGCTGAGATGGAGCGGCTGTCGGAGAAGGGCATCCACACCTACCTACTGGTGGAGAAGGCCAACTGGGAGGAGGTATACCGGGGATCGTATCGGAGCAAGATGCACCCGGCCTCCTTCCTCGGCTCCCTCCTGTGGTGGATGGTTCACTATAGGCTGAACATCGTCTTCTGCAAGCCCGGAACATCGGGGCGGCTGATAGGAGACATTCTCAAGTACGAAGTTTGCGAAGATGTAAGAAGGAGGATGAATGGCTGAGAAGCGATACTACTGGTTGAAGTTCAAGGAAGACTTCTTTGACTTCAAGGGCGTGAAGAAACTGCGGAAGCTGGCGGGCGGTGATACCTATGTCATCATCTACCTCAAGATGCTCCTCAGATCGCTCAAGACAGACGGAGTGTTGGAGTACTGCGGGATCGAGGATGACTTCGCTAAGGAACTTGCTCTTGACCTTGATGAAGAGGTTGACAATGTGCGAGTCGTGCTGACGATCATCACCGGGTGCGGGATGTGCGAGTTCTGTGACGAGAACCACATTTTTCTCCCGTATGTAGGCGAAAACACAGGGTCTGAGACGGCATCTACTCAGCGTGTGCGAGACTTCCGGGAACGGCAGAAAGCGTTACAATGTAACGCCGATGTAACGGAAGTGAAACGCATCGGTAACGCAGAGAAAGAGATAGAGATAAGAGATAGAGATAAGAGTAAGAGTAAGAATACTATTGCTCACCCGGAGGTGAGCGTTGTCTCTGACTTCGACACTTTCTGGAGCGCATATCCCCGGAAGGTTGGTAAGGGAGCGGCGAGGAAGTCCTTTGAGAAGGCCATAAAGAAGACCGACCTGAAGACAATCCTTGATGCCGTGGAAGCCCAGAGACAATCTCTTCAATGGACGAGAGAGGATGGGCAGTTCATCCCTCACCCCGCCACATGGCTCAACCAAGAACGCTGGGCCGATGAGGTGCAGCCCGGGGATGGGCTTGATAACCTTCGGAACCTATACGCCATGTTCAAAGAGGAGGAAGCCAATGACAAAACCTGAGACAACCGCTCTGTTTGCCCTTATAAAAGCCCTGTTTCCGAGGGATTCGGCGTTTAAGAATGCGACCCCGGACATGGTGACAGCGTGGGCAGAGATGCTTGAGGACATTCCCTTCGACCATGCGAAGGCCGCCGTGAAGGCCGCAGTTGCCTCCTCACCATTCCCGCCCTCCATCGCCGAGATCCGGGACTATGCCACCCGGCTGAACGGGCCGAGGCGGCTGACCGCCGAGGAGGCGTGGGGGATCGCAAACGAGTGCATCAGGGAGTACGGAACACGCACCGTCCAGAAGGAAGGATTTGTTCCCCAACCCTGTGGCCCAGCCCGGTTCGGGGAGCCTGTTCGGGTGCGGCCCAGCGGCCTTGAGTACGAAGCGAAGCGGCACTGCCCGGATGATATCTGGGCGCTACTCCAGAGGATGGGGTGGAAGGACATCTGCGAGTCGGACAGCCCGGATGTGGTGCGGGGCCAGTTCATGAGGGCGTGGTCATCGCACGATGCGGAGGCCAAGGAAGTCCGGGTGCTTGGGGCCATCGTCCCTGAGTTAGTCAAGGCCATCACCGGGGAAGTCCTCGCCCAGTTGGGAGCCGGGGATGAGTAAGGGATGGTGGCAGAGACTCACCGAAGAAGAGCGGGAAGACCTTCGCCGAAGGAAGAGCGAGAAATACTGGGGAGCGAGGCAGCAGTACGGCTACTTCACTAAGCGAGGAAGACTCCCGGAGACGCTGTGTTGGTCGTGCCAGAGGGCCGTGAAAGAGTGCCCGTGGTCGGCTAACTTTGAGCCTGTTGACGGGTGGGACGCTGAACCAACGAAGATCATGGGGCCTTGCGAGGTCATCCCAAGCTACTTCGTTAAGTCCTGCCCACTGTATGATCCTGACCCCGTAGAGCCAAAGAAGAAAAGGAGATAATGAAACAATGAGGAAGACGGAACCATGTTATTTCAAATTCCACGGCATGAAGGGCGATTTCTGCCGGGGAACGACCATCAGCCCGTGCCCGGACAACGAGGAAGAGTGCCCGTTCTACAAGAGCGAAGCGCAGTACAAGGCCTCTCTGGAGAAGGCACGGAAGAACTTCAAGACCCGGTATGGCTATGACGGCTACGGGACTTTCCGATACACCGAAAACTACACGCAGGAGGCGTTGAAAGGTGAGAGAATTCGCACTGATGATGCTGGCAACAGTGATAGCGGTACGCATCTTCTGGATCGGCCCTATCTGTAAGGCCATCGCAATGGGTAAGCAACTGACCGCCAACATGACATTCATCCAAAGGGAGGAGGGAAACGATGGCAACCACAACGAAGCCGACAATAGTCGAGTATGAGGTCTACTTTGAGTGGGGCGAAAAGGCCGTGTTCCGGGCCGCAAAAGGGAGCATCTTCGTGTTCAATGGCGAATGGATAGCTATCCCGCAAGCACCGTTCGCAGCCAACAAGCCCGTCTATGTTCCGAAGTCGAAGATCAGATACATTCAGGTGAACCCGGCATGATGGACACGATCCCTGTGCTGACGGACGAGCAGCGAAAACTCATCGAGGACAACTGGTTCATGAATATGTTCTTCCTGAACATTCTGAGGCAGAAGTACTCATACGATGAGGACATCTTGTACGATTGGGTCACCGAGGCGGCGATCCGCACGGCGGTAGCATTCGACCCGGCGAAGGGAAGCTGGACGGCCCTCTACAACTGGAAGCTGCGTGGGGTCATCGGTCACTTCTGTTGGAACGATACGCACCGAATCAAAGGCGAGTCTCTGGACGAGGAAGTGCTTCACGATTCCGTCAGGTCTAAAGAGCGGCACGAATTGATCGGTGCCAACTGTCAAGAACTGGATGATGTGGTTAGCATGATATCGCTGGCCCAGACGATGGACTCGATCAAGGTCACAAAGAACCAGCAGAAGTACATTCTCGACATGGCTTTCGGCCCGGACAAGCCAACGAACAAGGACTTGGCAGAGCGGTACGGGGTAGGGCCTCAGGCTGTGACAGACGCTATGACAAGAGCCAAGAAGCGGATCAAGAAGGCCGTGGAGAAGCGGGGAGGTGCCCTCGATTGGATACTGTGAAACTGCTGAGATCCTATGCGGCTATGCCACAGATCGGAGCGATGGAGAAGAGCCTGATGCTGGAAGCCGCCTACAAACTGGAAAGATATCAAAGGGAGGAAGAGAAGCGAGGTAAAATGGATGTATCGCTGAAACAGAAACTGAAGGAAGACCGGGAGGCCATGTATAACGCTATGTGCCACATCGGAGCGGACAACGAGATTTGGCAGGACAGGGTGATCTACGCCATCTGCAAATCGATCCACGACATCATCACTAAAATCGAGAAGGAGGACAAATAACTATGTTGTACCTGAGTGATGGCGAAGTCTATAAGAGGTTCTTCACCACCGTAAAGAAGGTCATTCGGCCCGATGCTCAAGTTGAGGATTATGATGCCAACATCTACACACAGATCGCCGCTATTAATGGTATGGTCGAGATTATCGATGCCATAATGCAGGAGGAAGAGAAGGAGTGACCACCGATTGATGAGAGAGTATCTGTACGGTATGCGGCTCCGGGGCGCTGGCCCCGGATGCCAACCTTTGGACGGACTCCTGCGGATCGCCCCCGGCGGCGGGCAGTATCGTAGCCTCCTGATCTACGACAGGCCCCTGACCGATGAGGAACTGAAGCAGTACGAACTGGACTATATCAACGACACGGAGGTGGAGCGGTGACCAATGACGAACTAATCAAGGCGTTGCGGTTAGCTTCGACAGTATCAACTGCATGGGGAAAGATTATGCAGGATGCCGCCGCCGCAATCGAGGAACTTGATGCCGAGGAAACGAGGTTGCTCCTGCTGACATCAGACCTTCAAGACAAGCTGATGGATTTGCAAGAACAGTTAAACGATGCCGAGATAGCCGCAGATGATAACGGACGGCAAGTTGATACGTTGCAAGCCGAGATACGGGAATCAATGCAGAAGTGTGCGGAGTGTTCAAAGTGGAACGAGCCGCTACAAGTCGGAAAGGCGGGGAATCAGTTTACTTTGAACGCCATGGAACAGCCGCATTGGGTGAGCGTGAATGAACGGTTGCCTGATGACACGAATGATGTTCTTATCGTTCGTAGATATGGCAACAATTTAGAGCATCAGGAAGTCATGGTTGCCCATATCGCAGTAATAATGGATTTGAAACGAGGATGTGAGAAGTGGTGGAGCGCAACGAATGTGACCCATTGGATGCCGCTCCCGGAGCCGCCGAAGGAGGTGAAGGAATGATCGCATACAAAACATGGGACGAAGCAAAGCAAGCAATCAAAGACAAGACCGCAGAACTACTTGCGATTGGTGACGAGACTGGCGTTGAGACCATTAGTTTCGGCTTCGACATTGATTATAAACTATTACCTACTGTTCGATACGAAGTACAGAGGAAGATGTTTAAGGAGGACGCATGAGTAAAACAAAACTTGAAACCCCAGCCCCGCCGTCAATCCTGATCTGTACCCCGTGCATGAGCCATGTCCCGGTCGAGTTCCTGACCTCTGCCGTCACACTTGACCCGACCCCCGGCGGGCGGCTCTCGTTCCTGTCCGGGTCGCTCGTCTACAAGGCTCGGAACGACATGGTGGTGAGCGCCGTGAAGGGCGGGTTCGACTATATATGCTGGATCGACAGCGACATGACCTTCAGCCCTGATCTCGTCTGGAAGCTGCTTGAGGACATGAAGGGCCGGGACTATGTGACGGGGTTGTACTTCAAGCGCACGTTCCCGTTGGAGCCTGTCGTGTACAAGGAAATGGAATGGGGGGAGATCCCGACCGGGGGCGTGAAGTGCGGATGCACACCGTACTGGGACTACCCGCAGGACTCCATCTTTGAGATCGCCGGGAGCGGGCTTGGGTGCTGCATGATGCGGGTTCAGATTCTGCTCGATGTGGTGGAAAGGTTCAAGGTGGCCCCGTTCAACCCGATGCAAGGCTTCGGCGAGGATGTGTCCCTGAACTGGCGGCTGAAGGAGATGGGCGTGAAGATGTACTGCGACTCACGGATCAAGTGCGGTCATGTCGGCTGGCTGGTCTACAATGAGAGGATGTACAAGCACCCCGGAAACGGAGACACGGATGTCAAAGGTTGAGAATCTGGGACAGTATGACGGCTATCGCACTTTCCGCAACTGTGTAGTGATTACGATACCGGGCAAGGACGGATTCCTCTGGATCGAGCCGGGTGGAGAGATTCACAACGCCGAAATGGACATCAATGTTGACCTCGCAGATGTACAAGTTTTGTTCGATTCTGCGACCGGGGAGATGTCCACTGGGTGGATCAAGAAATAGAATAGCCCTGTGAAGCCCTGAGAGGGCCGTAGAATGCCGTTTATTGGGCGGGTAGTATAAATACCTTGCCAAAGTAACAAGAGGGCTACAATCGTCTTATAGGAGGTTACACGCAATTTGACCTTAGAAGAGAAATTTGAGTTGCTTGAGAGTTACCTGAAGCTGAAGGATGTGTTGCTCTGCCTGCAAGTCGAGCGGGACGAACTCCGTGATCTGAAGCGGCTATCCACCGACATGGGGCTGCCGCCGAAGGGAGGGAGCGTGAGCGACCCGACCGGGAACGCCGCCGTCATGTTGGCACAGAGCATAGAGGAGGTCGAGGAGATGATCCAAGACAACATCCACAAGATGCGTGGGGTCAGGACATTCATCAATAATGCGACCGGGATCACGCAACGTGAAAAGCTGTTCCTACTCATGCGGTTCGTCCGGGGTGCAAGCAATCTCGCCATCGGCACCGAAATGGGCCTCCCAAGCAAGTCTGCCGTACAGAAGCGAATCAAGCGCATCGTGCAGCGGATGAATCCCCAAAAATAGAAATAAGCCACCTTTGGGTATCATGCCCATTGGTGGCTCTTTTTTTGTTTGTGTCAATCTTCCAAGACCCGTGTGCGCTTCTCGGTGCCAGAAAGGAAGACGGTGTACTCGACCAGTGCGTTCGGCCTGTATCCTTCGTCTGCCGCATACCCACCGTAGGTCAGGTTGCTGCCGCAGTTCACTACACGGGTTTTACCGATGCTCATGGTCTTCCGGGTCGTGTCGTATCGGATGCTTGCCCTCGGATGACTCTTAGGATCGTGGTCATGCCCGAAGGCGAAGACATCGCACCCGTCCACGAAGTCAGCAGACGAGAAGTTCTTCATCTCCTTAGCCTTGTGGACGGCGAAGATGATGTAGCGGTTCTGTGCCTTCCCGGTCGAGGATGAGCGGAGTCTCACACCAACGCCGAGGTCGATCAAGGCGAAGTGCTGACGGTATCTTTCCGCAAGCTTGCCGCTGGGGTCAGCCAAGAGACAGGCATCGTAGAGCATGAACCAGCCCGTTTTCTTGGTTGCTCTCCGTTCATGATTGCCCGGAACGCAAGCGATAAGCTTTTCAGGCCCGATGCGTTTGAACTGCTCGATGACCCATTCACGCTGGAGGTCTGGGGGAACCGTCTGATAGAGGATGTCTCCCTTCGTCCCCTCCGACACATTCTCGCACATATCCCCAAGGCAAATCGCATAATGCCCTTCTTGCTGGATGCCCTTGATGATCTGCTCCCAACGCTTCGCATCGAACTGGGGGTTGCCGTAGTGAGGATCGTGGATGAAGTGGAGGACTATCTCTTTCGCTTCACGGGGGGCGTTGAAGATGATAGGTTCAAAGTCTGACTTCATTTAGTCCTCCACATATGTGTATGTGTTCGGGTCTGGATAATTCTGTGCGCTGGTGTATGCCGACAGCTTACCCTTCGGAACATGGATGACGCAATCAGTTGGAATGCCAGAAAATGAGTTGGCATTGGATACGGCGGGCGGCGAACTGGACAAAAAGCGCAGGATCGCCAACCCGTAGCAGCCTTGGAACGCCTGAGTGCCAATAGCAGTTATGCCAGAAGGCACCGTAACGGATGCCATCGGATAGTTGTTAAAGAATATACTGTTTCCAGTAGCGGTAACGGTGTCGGGAATCGTGCCGCTGGCAAAGGAATAGCAGTTGGAATAAATGCTGTTGCCTATGCTGGTCACGCTATTTGGAAGGGACGCAAAGGTAAGGGAATAGCAACTGGTGAACACACCGCCGCCGAGGCTCGTCATTCCATGCGGAAAAACACAGGATTGCAACTTGTAACAGTTGAAGAATGTGCTTCCGTTTATGCTTGTCACTCCTTTAGGGATGGTAATGGATTGCAAGGAATAGCAATGGTAGAACACGTTGTTGCCCAGTTTGGCATTGGCACCGATCTCCACTCGACTCAGCGTGTTTATGTAGGCTTTGTTCTGGTTGAGGTTGTTTACATTGTTCCACACGACTTGTGAGCCATACGTGGCGCTGCCAACCAGAGCCAGCGTACCCGAAGTCACCTGAACGGAAACCACATAGTCCCCCGGTGCGGCGTATGCGTGTTGGGTACTAATCACAGTGGTGGTGCTTGATCCAGTAACGGTTGTCTTTTCAGAGCCGTCCCCCCAATCAATGACAGCGGTTCCGTCCACAGCAATCCCAATGTAGGGCGATGTGCGTCCTTTCGTCAGGCGAATATAGAGGCGGGTCTTGTTATCATCCGTGATGTATGTTTGCCCGATACAGAGCCGACCGATATTGGCAACATATGCCTTCGCATCAGCCAGCGACCAGTTCCAACCCTGTGATACCAGACCGCTGTGTGCCGGGTTGCTCGGCAGAGCGGAAAGCGAGGCGAACTCCTGTGCCGTGTAACTGTACAGGATGGTTCCGTCATAGTCAATTAGGTTGACATCCTTAAAAGCGGCGGGGGTGAAGCCGCCAGACGGGATTGCTCCGATAGCGGAAACGAATCCAGAAGGGAACACCAACGGGGATGAGGTGCCGCCCTTAGTACGGATCGCATTTGCCACCGATGTCAGGTCGGTGCCAGAAGCAATATAATTCGGCATCAGAAGCTTACCCCCTGTGCGGAATTGTAGTCGAGATTGTATACCTCTGTGACATAATCTCTCTTTTCTCCGTCATCCGTTGCTTCTGTTGCACACATTATGGATTGACCGCCAGAGACAACATACCCGTTAAACGAAGGATATTCGTAACCGCCATAATACCTTGCCGTGCAATCCACATCGATGTAACCGTTGCCGTCAGAGTTGACACGGAACACAATGCTCTTGCCAGATTCGTAGGCTGCGGCGATCTGAGATACCTCCTTGTCCATGAACCCGGAGAAATCATCGTTGATCGGATACAAATTGACGATATACTGCGAGGGATAAGGATATATGTGCGTGTTGTAGTTCAGTATGGATTCGCTTGAATCAGCCGTGAGGATCAGGATGTTGGATCCCGTCTCAATATCGATTATTTCCGCATGGAAGCATCCGATATCCGAGCCGCTTGCGAATGTCACAGAATTACAAGGAATCTCCACATTGTCGAATCCGGGGAAAGATGTGATCTTGAACACGATTTCTTTCCCGGCTTTGTATGCGGCTGTTATTTCCCCAGCCGTCTTGTCCATTGACCCGCTATAATCGGTGCTGAGAGGGGTCAGCGTGACAACGAATTTATCCACGGGAACCTTCACGGCAGGAAGCCCAGCAGAAAACTTCATGGAAGGCGGGTTGTATTTCACGACCAAACGGCTCATGCTACATCACCAACCTTGAAAATGCCGTTCTCAACGAGGTTGTACTGGAATACGCCGTTCTTACTCCAAGACATATTGTAACAGTATACGCCGGGGGTGAACAGCGCACTCTCGGCGGCTGTGAGAGAAAGGTCTCCCCCGTTGTCATGGATGTTGGTATACTCCTTGGTCAAGATGATCGTGGCGGCGTTCGGTTGTGCCTTAAATTCAAACTTGATGGTGTCCGCAGCATCTATGGTTATGCCTTGGATGGTAAAAGGGAGGGCGATCCCGAAATCACCCTCCGACATCCGCATTGTCGTGTCAGATGTTGCCCATGCCATCAGTTGTCACCACCGTAAATCTTGTTATACCGGGCCGTGCTGACTTCCAGAGTGGCTGCGAGAAGAGCGGCGATAGCCATGATCGTGTCCCGCACGGGTTCGCCATAAGGGACGCTCCAGATGGTCGAGATCGTCAGCCAGAACACCGCAAGGGCCGGGAGCCACCGCTGGATCTTGTTCAGGATATCGTACAGATCATTGCTCATCAACATTGCTTGTTCCTCCGTCAAATGAATGAATTGTCCTTCTTGGTCTTATCATACACTTCTTCGACATACTTAATGGAGTGTATGGCTTTCTCGTTTTTGAACAACGGGTGCTGGTCGCAGAACCGTCTGTAGAATGTTATATCGTCCAAGATGCTGTCGAAATGCTCACTTGAGTGCTTCACATCCCGGCGGCATTCATCAGCGAAGTTTATGATCCTACGCCTTGCCCATCGTGCGTCCTGTTCCGCATCTTTCTTTATGTGGTCATCCAGCTTGGTATCTACGTTGTCGATCTTCCCGGACAACTCCGTAATGCGGTCTGCCGTCCTGTCTTCCTTCTGCCATTTCCTTTGCAGGAGGAGAGATATAATAGAGGCCACGGCAGCAATAAGCGCACCGCCACACGCTATCAATATCGCATTCATTGTATTACCAGCTTCGTATATCTCGGTTTGTTTGTGATGTAGCCCCACCCATCGCCGATATCGATCTGATACCACCCGGACGGGGCGATGTCGATGAGCGGGAACGTGTCACCACGATGAGCCGTTAACAGCTTTTTCGTGTTGATGTTGTCCCCGGCACGAACACGGACGGAGCCGCCGACTACCAAAACCTTTTGGACAGGTTCTGGAGGTTTAGGTTCCGGGCCGTGCCAACGGATTTCTTCCTCAAAGCACTTCGGGATGCCCCAGCACGCCCATGCACCTTCACGCCACTTGGTCAGCGAAACACCGTAATCTCTGCCCTTCGCTTCGATCAGGTATTCATCGTCAACCATGTAGCCGATGTGCGTGGCCTTTGTCTTCTCATCGTTCAGCCTAAAGACCCACCATCCCTTTTCTGGCGGTTCAGGGGTGTCCAGATCGACACATTGGTGCATCATGGAATCGGCGTTCATGTCCTTGGAGTAGATTCCCTTCTCATTTTGAAGGAAAAACATTCCAAGGCCTGAGCAATCGTAGCCCCAAAGTGTATCGTAGCCCTTGGCGAACATCTTCTCGCAATACGATTCAACCCGTCTGCGGTCTTCTTCTTTCGATTCCTTCCGGGCTATGACTTCCTTATAATTCTCCGGGGTTAATTTAGTGTGTTGACCGCCCCAAAGATACGGTTGCTGAAGTTGCCCGTGGAGATATGTGATAAATTCCTGTAACATAGTTCACCTCATGTTAAAGTATGGCTTGCTGAGTTCACGCAATCCACAATATGTAAGCCCTGTTGTTGTATGCCCCAGCCATCCAGATTCATGTCACCTTTGTTGGTTCGCCAAATCTCAATGACGAACTGTCTGCGAATGTCCGTGATTGATTCATACACCGATTGGGAGAGATATGTGCTGCTACCCCTAAATTGCAAGGTGGGGGATTTTGCCGTGACCACGCCTGACGATATTGACGGAGCAACAATTGTTTGGCTGATTCCGTATGTTGTTGAGGTATAAAGGGCAACGGCAGATGTGGTAGACCAGTAGAGCATCCTGTAGTTTGCACCAGCCGCCTGAGTTGTCCCGCTTCGTGTGGTGTAGGTCTTATTCCCAACCAGACTTTTGAATGTCGAAGCTGGGTACGATACCACCTCATACGCACCAGAAAGCATGGCGTACTCGTTCCGTGTCTTCGCTGGCGTTGCGGTGTTGTAGACAGGGATCGCCAATGCACGGACAAGGATGTAGTAGTCATAGTTCGCATAGTCCAGAGTGTACGTTCCAGACAAATCCGCAGATGCCACAATCGTTGTTGCAGAGGTGGCGTAGGATGGGAGGGTCACGCTATCATCATGGACTATGAGCGAATCGTTCGACCACGTTTTTACCAAAACAGCATCGTTACGAAGAACGCCCATCTTGAGACCTTCCCAAAACCGTGCCGTGCCGCTTGGGGTCTTCGGTAGGTCTACATACGGAACATTCAAGTAGGTGTTCCCTTGAAGCTGAATATCCGACATACGATCACCTCACGAAATTGACAAGCCGCCCGTGTTAGCGTCCTGTTGGATAGTCACGTTGCCGCCGCTTAGAAGGTCGATAAGCTGGGCCTCTGTCAGCACGGTCGCACCCAACTGGATACCGTTAAAGAAGATCATGCGCTTGTCCGTCTTCGATACACGAAAGATCCTGTTCCCGGACGCAGAAACCGCCGAGGAAGCGATCACAGAGCCGAAGAAGTCGGTTGCCGTCACGACCACGGAATAGCCATCGTTCGGATCGGTGGAAGTCAGCGTGTACGTTCCGTTCCCGGTGTATGCGGACGGCGTAATGTTGACCGTTGTTGCCGTGCCGCCAGACGGGGTGTAGACGATGGCGATGGCCTTGTCATTCAAGTTGGAACAGGCAGAGATCACCCAAGAATAGCTGATGTCTATCTGTGTGTTGTCGCTGGAGTTCCTCTCGGCTACAACGGAAACTGACGGAGCGGTGTATGCCAGAACAGTGAACGTGCCGCTATATGTGTCCGTCCTGCCACGGGTGTCGGTGATGGTGAACGTGTAGCTGTTCGTCCCGCTTGTGGTCAGCAGATTCGTGACCGCCCCGTTCGTGTTCAGCGTCTGACCGTTGATGGAGATCGATATGCCAGATACCGTTGCCCCGTATGCCGGGGAGCCATTGCCCGAATTGAATGTGCCAGTAACAGAGACCTTCGATTTGTTCTGGACGAACCCGCTGAATTTTGCGTTGATACCAGATACCGTTTCAGCAAGAGCCACGGAGGCGATTGTGCATTTGACGGTAGCCGGGACGGACAGGGTGATCGTCACGGATGAGGTTCCGAGAAGTGTGCCGCTGTTGTATGTGTCGCATTCGATGACGCACGATCCGCTGCCCGCTGAAGGAATCGCCTGTGCCAGCGTGAGCGGGGGAGTCCAGTTGTAGGAGGACGAAACGCCCGTAGCTATCGTGCCTGTCTGTCCAGCGAATGAATACCGCAACGTATGCGTATAGGATTGGCTGTTGGCAGTGATCGAAATGGTCTGCTGAGCGCCAAGCGTCCCATCAGAAGCCGATACCGTTGATGCGGATGCCTCCCAGATAGCGTAGAGCGAACGCCCAGCCGATTGGTCATAGGAGGTGTAGTAGTATGTCACATAGGTCACGCCGCCGACCGTCTTCGTGTTGGTGTGGTCGTAGGCAACAGACCTTGTGAACGTATGGCTGATAGAATCGCCCGGATGATATTGGACGGCCCCGTCAGAGGTAGCCGCATACCCAAGGAATCTGTACCCGGAGCGGGTCGGCTCGTCATACGGAACAGTTGCCGTGACAGTGACATACTCGTCAGACGATGTAGCCGATGCAACTACCGTAGCAGGAACCGTGCCACCGCCATTTGCGTTCGGGTATAGGGACAGGGTGTAATACGCCGCTGAGTAATTGTATGAGTAAACTGTTGTGGGTGCTGCCATGTTTCACCTCAGATAAGGTCGAGAACCAGATCGCCGTTGTCCAGTTCCTTCAGCTGCCAGATCGCCGCCGTATCGTCCGTCCCGACTTGAACAAGGGTCTTCGCAACGAATCGGTCGGCCCCGGACTCCTCGGAATTGAAGTAGGCGTAGGCAAGGGAGAGGTCGGTGCTATCGTCATCGCCGTTGAAGAAGTAGATGACATTGTTTACCAGTTTTAGCTTGATCTCGTTCCCTTCGGAAACGCCCAACACGATGGCTGGCTCTGCCGGGAGGAATCGAATGTAGCTTTGCCGGGTGCTGATCTCATCGTTGACAGCTTTCTCCACATCGCCAAGGGTGCTGGCGTTGGTTTTGATCGCCGTCCACATCTCGCCCGTTGGGTCGAGGATATCGTTGATTGTGATGCCCTGTGCGGAGACCGTCTGCTGGATGGTGTTCACCGTCTGCTGAATCAAAGTGTAGTTCCCAGAGAGGTCACGGATCATCGACCGCAGTGTCTCGGTGGTGTTCTCCAGTTCGTGCATCGTAAGCTGGGAACGGTACTCTGCCCTCTCTGCTTCGGTCGGGACAGGCCGTGTCGATTCGCCGCAGGACTCAAACTCGGATGTGACAAAGCCTCCACGCCATGTCAGTTTCTGTTGCATGAGGGGGACGGGGGAGTACTCGCCACCACGGACGAAGTTGATGATGTCACCAGCCTCCAAAGACCAATCCATCACGGCCTTCGCAGACATGGGCCTATAGGCGGTCAAGCCAGCGAGACGATTGTAGACAGGCGTGACAAGGGCGTTCACGGCAGCGGCATTGGCCCCGGTGAGGAACGGGTTTGCGTTGATAACGTAAGCATTGCTCCCGGAGCCAACGGATGTCGATAGATCGGGATCGATAGCGTTGACCTGAAGCACATCAATCGGCGTGACAGAGTAGTCAAGCATATCCGACTCAAACACGCCGCCGCCCGGAGCATCGCCGTTGATGTACTGGATAACTGACTCGACCTGAGCATAGGAGTACCACTTGGCATCCAGCGCCCCGTCACGGTCGAAGTAGAAGGTCGTTCCAGTAACATCGCCGAGGTACGCAAGCGCATCACGGAATGTCTTCCCGGACGGGCTGAAAGGCGATGCGTAGTAGGTGTGCGAGGCGTTCAGAAGCCTGTCGGAGATGGTCGAGTTAAGGCTTACCCCGGCGTAAGTGGCGATGCTCTGAATGAGGCTGAAAACCGTCAGGCCGTTCGTGAAGTCGAGGCCGTTCCACCAGAGATCGATAAGGCCGTTGAACTTTTGCATTTGGTCATAGCCGCTTGCGACCACCACCCGTGTATCCGTCCTCGCCGGGGAGTCGATGATAAACACGCCCATAGGACACGCCAGCCATGTGCTGTTCGCTGCATCCCAGAGGTCAATGAATATCTTGCACCGCCCGAAGGCGAACCCGGTCAAGGCGCTGTCGGCGTTCAGTAGGCTCATCACGATGGTGTTGGATGCGGTGGTGCCGACCCTTACGTTCGTGTCCTTGCCAAACAACTCGCTGATGACGATCCCGCCGTTTCCCTCGATCCTTCGCCCGGAGTGTGTGTCCGTGGCTTCCCTCACCAAGAGAGTGCCGTTCGCAATGACATCCTCATCGTCCGTGCAATCGACCGTGTCCGGGATAAAATAGATCCTGCACCGTGACGGGACATTCTGCCTCGCCAACTGATGGAATCGCTCTGAAACAGGATACATTGGGCCTCCTTAGTAGCCGATGAAGGCAAACCGAATCGGGTCGTAAAAGATGGTTTTGTTGACCACATCAATCGTGCGGATCGGGTACTGGGCATCGGGCATATAACATTCCCAAGTCTTGTAGCAATCCTCTTCAGGGTCGTAGAAGGCAACAGTAAGCTTCCGCTCCAGTATGTTGGAGAATGCGCTCCTGAAGATGACATTCAAGGCAGAGACATCCGAGTTGTAGCACGGGGGTGTCTCAAACTCGATCTTGGGCGGTGTGTTCGATACCGTCTCACGCCACAGCTGCCCGGTGGAATCACGCTCCGCTGTTTCTTCCATGCGCTGATCGGGGGTCACCTTGTAGGTCTCTGCCTGAATCATCGTGGTCGGGACAAGCGTCATGTTGGGGCCAACCTTTATCAGCCAGCCTTGGAAGCCTTGAAGGACATCGGAAACGGTTACGGATAGGTACGCCCAGTTGCTTGACCACACCTTGTTTGTGCCGACCAAAGTCCCGATCTGTTGCGGGGTGAGCATATATGTGATTGGGGTTTTCAGCGTGTACACAAGCATCCCGGCCGGGCTTTCTGCAACAGGGCAAACGAGGTACACGGAGGTAGCCGCACCCTGTGTAGCATTGTACGCATATAGGCCGACAGAGTTGTTGTCCGGGCTTCCCAGAGACCCAGCGCTTGACAGGCCGATATATGTGTAATTACTTGCGACAAATCCGGGGTTTGCAGACGGATACGAAGCGCTGACACTTGTCGAAAGCGATTTATTCGTAGACCCGGTCGCAATCGTATTCCACGACAGCGTACTCAGGTCAACACCAACCTTCGTCACGGTAAGCAGACCAGTTATTGGGTTCACCGTGCCGCCATATACGACATCTGCCACACTCGTCCAATCCAGCGTCACCAACGAATACGGATCACCGTTCACGGCAGACATACAAGTTTCCTCGCCGCCGTTGTAAGGATAGTAAGACTTGGGGAAATAGTGTGACCTGAAGTATGCAAGGCCAGCCCCGCTCGTCTCTGTTTCGGTGTCGTAAATGACGGCGGCTATGTCCGGGGAATAGTGGAAGATGTTCGTCAGGTCATAGATTTGGAGATTTTCAACCGTAGCGTACTCGGAAGGAGTGGCTGCCGTTGCAAGACCAAACCTGAACTGCTGGTCATCCCTCTGAACATCAATGACCATAGAAAACGAGATATCATTCGCCCCGTATTCGTATGTGAAGGTTTCACGATAATCGTAGGTGTTCGTGCCAAGATTTCCGTAATAAAACCCAGCCACAAGAGTCCTGTTGCTCTCGGACATCAAGTATTTCCCGGAAACCAGATAAATGTGATTCTTCGTCAGGTCTATCGCTGCTTGCTTGATACTGCTTGAGGTCGTGGGGATCATGGTTGTCTTCGTGCCAACAAACGAAAGAGTGGAGCGAAGGGTTGTCCACTTGGACACATCGAGAGCCGCCAGCTGAGTCCAGACAATCGTTTCCGTGAACTTCGGGTCATTGTACACGGACAGCCCGGTGAGGCCAGTGATAGGCCGGACATTGAGCGAGGAAGGCGTACCGCTCCCGGATTGCGTGAGCGTGATGGGGATAGACGCACCTGTGATAGCGGCGGTTCCAAGGTTGTCGGTGAATGTTGCCGCCGTCCCTGAGTAGGTGTGCGGATCATCGTATATATATCCCAAGGTTATGAAACCTCCTGATTGAAATAAAGGGCCGACCCCGATGTGGAGACGGCCCGGTTAGTTAGGTTCGTGCGTAAAGCTGGCTGGATCGTGCGACAACTTGACCCAACGCAGCCGAGGGGGAGAGTTTCAACTCCTTCTGAGCGATGACTCTGAGAAGCCTGTTCTGTTCCTCAAGGAGGCGATTCTGCTCTTCCGTAGCTTTGCTGTCGCTGCTGCCGACATTGGCCTTAGTCAGGATGCCGAGCAAGTCGGACAACGGAGCCACAACTTCAGGGTTCGATCTCGCCCCGGCGTACTCGCCTATGATGGCAGGAGTGAGGCCATACGCAAGACCGCCGTTTGCAAGCGTGACTTCCAAGTTGAAGTTAGGATTGTTTACATGAACAGCAGCATTGTTGGTAGAAGTTCCCGCCGCTGCATTGACCTTGACGGTGATCGCCGTGGTCTTGCTGGTGGGCAAACCGTTGATGTTGTCCTTCAATGTGCCAACCGTAGAAGCCGTATTACTGATAGCGGTTTTTGCATCGTTGATCTTTTTTGTCAAAGTTTCAACAGCAGAAGTGTTCACGTTTGCGCTGATGTTGAACCCGCTCGATGCCCTATCCTGTGCGTCAGCAATCTTTTCGTCAATCTCGCCGATGCTGTCACGGGCCGCTGCTGCCTTGTCACGAAGACTCTGGGCCGCATTGCCCAAGTCAACGCCGATCAATTGCAGCAACCGACCGATGGAGCCTTCGGACAGCCTATCGACCATGTCAGCGATGCCGTCAAGAATCCCGGCCTTTAGGTTCAATATGAATTTCTCTACGTTGCCGCTGATGATCGTGCCACGGGAAGAGATGAATTCGATGAGCGTCTCAAAGAACGCCCGGACATACTCAGCGCCGATTCCCAGAGAAGCAGTGATGATATCGCCGAATCCTTCAAAGATGGTGTCGATGTTCTGGAACGCTTGGGCGATTCCCTCAAGGATGCCCTGACCAACCATCTGGCCCGGTTCCATCATCTCTTCTGCCGGGGAGTGAATGCCAAACGCCTTCTTGAATCCTTCAATGAACGGAGTGAAGATATGCTCCTTGATCCACGGGATGAAGTTGGTGGCAAAGTTCTTCAGGCCGTCCAAGAACCCTTCAAGTGTGAGTTCGCCCTCAGGGAACAGCAGACCGCCAAAGAACGCACTGAGGCCGCCGAAGAGCGCACCAAAGAGTTCGCTGACTCGGCTTGCGATGCCTCCCCAATCGATGTTCTCAAACCACTCACGGATCTTCGCACCGAGTTCAAACGCATCGAAGGTCTCAGTGAAACCAATGGCGATGTCGAGTACGTTCTTGATTTTGTCGGATAGGCTCCGGGCGGCTTCGGCGGCATTCCAATGCTTAATGCCTTCGTTCAGCTTCGCCGCAATTACTCTGCCAACGCCTTCCCAATCCCCGTCTTCAATCTGGTCACGGATTGCTGTGGCGAGTGCGCTGAATGCCTTGAGGTCTTCGACAGTACTCAGCGAGGACTCAACCCCGGAACTGCCGCCACCGCCACCGCCGCCTTTGTTGCCGATGACATTCAGTTCATCGAACGCAGCGAGAGCGCCTTTGACAGCCTTGCCAGCGCCGCCAGCGGAGGATGAGACATCGTCCAGAGCGGAACTGAAGTTGACAGCCGTATATGTGCCTTGCCCGGTGATGACGGCGAGGAACCGTGCGATTGCGTTCGCCGCCGAAGAGATAGCCGCCGCCAGATTCACGAACAACGGGGCGAGGGCCTTCACAATAGGCATGACAGCCGCACCGAGGGCCATCTTAATAGACCCCCCGGCGGCCTTGATCGTGTTCATTGCCTTGGCAGAGGATTCGCTCGTTTTTGCCAGTTCCTCTAAGCCCTTCTTGACTCCGTTAATTACGCCACGGATAAGGGCCATAGCCGCCATCCGCATCATGACGGTGCCGAGACGCTTAATGAACCGACCGAGCAGAGACGCTTGGAACGCCTTCTTCATTGCACCGCCGATTCGTTGGACTACATTTGTCCCGGCTTTCAGTACGGAAAAAAGTCCTTTCCCAGCAAATATGGCGGCCTTGAACGGAGCCGAGAGGATGGCCCCGGCAACAGCGAAATCGCCCTTCATGATAGCAGCAGACTCACTTATCTCCGCTTTCAGGAAGCTAAACGTATCTGCGACCCGGCCCTTGATAGAGCCAAAGACAAGCGATGCGGACTCCCTGAGGGCGGTAAACATCTCGCCGCCAGTAGGGCCAAGAACTCTGCTTGCTGGTGTATCAGCTTGGATCGCCGCAGTTGTTGCCGCAATCCTTTGCTGTCGAAGCCTTTCCTCGGCCTGAAGCATAGCCATCCTCGCAATGACAGCCGCTCTTTCCTGTGCATCAGAAGCCGCTTTGGCCTGTGCCGCCTCTTGTTCTTTGGCAATGACCTTGTTTAATTGCTGAGTGTATTTGTCAGCCGCAACAATGGCCTTCTTAAAAGCTTCTTCGGATTTCCTTGCTGTTTTGCTGTCAGAACCATAGTCACGGACATTGTTTGAATATGCCCTTGCTTTTTCTTTGACATCCCTGACGGCATCAGACATCTTCATCCGAGCAGCTGCCGAAATGTCTCCGACTTTTTCTATCGCCTCGCCAAGACGGCCCCAGGCCTCAGCGCCAAGGGTCAGGAGTTCTTGGTTCGCAATGGATTTTCCGAATGTCGTTTGGAACGCTTCTGAGTTTTTGAAGTAGTTTTTATCCCAAGGCCCCTTGCCGTATCGGACGAATTCTCCTGATCCCTTGGAACTCTTTGGCGTAAAGTCCATAGCCTCCTTGAGCCTTTTCATCTTGGATTCTATGTTTTTTACGCCTGTGTCTACTTCCTTCGCCAAATCGTCAAGCGGCTTGGCCTTCCCGGTTTTGGTCTGAAAGTATTTCTGGAATTTCTCCGTGTAGGCCTTCACGGTGGCATCCATCTTGTTTAGGACTTCCTGCGCTTCAGTAGCATCACAGCCAAGCCTGATTTGCAGTTCCTCTACCGTTAGAGCCATATTGTTACCTCATGTATTGGATTTTATCCCGGCAAATTGTGCCCGGAGTTGCTCGATTCGTGCTTCCATCTTCTGCTCCTGCGTCCATTCCTTCTTCGCTTCCTCTTTGATGGCCTGAATCATTAGTTCATCGTAAGAGGGGAATAGGTCACGCTTCGGATGCTTTGCGAAACAGTTTCCGAGGGCGGCGATGAAGTTCTCTGCCAACCCCGTACTCATCTTGTATCGCTCTTCGGCCTGTGCGTTGATGAAGGCGATGGTGTCGGCGGGTTCGGTGTCCCAGAACACATTGGGCATCATTCCCGCCGCACACGCCTTTTCAAGTAGATCGATAAGCACCTCGTCAAAGTCAGTGCAGACCTTGAGGGAATCGAGAAACTTCTCCGGGCTTACTTCTTCTTTTCGTTCTCCTTCTGAATCTGATCCTTCACCATCTCGGTCACGGACTCGTTCATCGCCGAGTGCATTGCGTTCGCCATCGCCTCGTCCATGTCCACTTTGTTCAGCGGATTCTTGAAGTATTCGATAGCGGGCACGTTCTCGGTTAGACCGAGGTCTCCGAAAAAACCCATGCCGTTGATGAAGTCGGCTACCTCCGTGAACATAGGGATGAGCCGCCCGGACTCAAAGGCCTCGTCAATGAATTCCTCCGCTTCTTTCCGCTCGGTCTTCCCGAAGCACTCCACCACGCTGATGAGGAAGTCAACATCGACATTCTCATAGGCGGCGAAGAATGCGGCTTTCAGGTTGTTGCATCCGATGAGGAACTTCAGCTTGCGGTATGCGCTGGCAGAGGCCTTGAGTTCGATTTCACGGTTACCGTTATTCAGCATGAACATAACGAAATTCACTCTCCTTCTCATTTATTCGGTTTAGGCGGGGGTGGTGACAGCGGCCCCGGTGAACAGATCGGTGTAGGAGGGGGTAGCACCGCCGCTGGAAACATAGATGCTATCGCCCGTCAGCTGCACATAGAAGTGAGCGCTCTGGGAGTTGTTGCCCGCCTGACCCGCCATAGAAGCGGACTTGGCGATGCCCTTGTAGAGGATGCCAGCACCGAGGACATGGGCCGTCCCGGAGATGGTGCCTTCGACATACTCCTCATAGAACCACTGCTCACCAGCGGCGATGACAGCCGCCACCTTCGCAACGGAACCAGTGGTAGCGGTGAAGTCAGGGGCGTATTCGTAGTCCAAGACATCCTGACTCTGCTGACCAACGAGCGTCCTCTTGAACTTCTCAGAGATGATGGACAGTTCCACGGTATCGGGTTCGCCGCCCTTATCGGGGGTGGAGATGATGCCGGGGATCTCGGTGGCAGAGGACATAGAGTAGGCCGCAGCGTGGAAAAGCTTCTGCCCAGCAGTTGCCTGATACTTAGCCATATCGTGTTATTCCTTTCAGAAAGTGTTTGATTTCTTTGTATACCAAATGTTCTTGTACCACTTGCCAGTAGGCTCATGGTATCCGGGCTTCATGTCGTTGGACGGGCGGTAATGCTTGGCCTCCATCAGGCTGTGAACCTCATCGAGGATGGACATCACACCGACCGGGCCGTCTTCCACGGAATACACGGTATCTGCGAAGATGGTACACTGAACAGTGATTGTTGAGAGCAGGATCTCGTTTATCCCTTGCACAGCCGGGGCCGTTTTCACGGAGACCAGCACACAGGGGAAGATCGCCTCGGTGTCCTGAGACTCTGGTGCGACATACACGCCGCTCAGACCGTCCTGAAGATAGTCGAGAGCATCCTGCAAAATTCCGACTTCGTTTGGTAACATTACGGTATCACCCCTCTAATGGAGACAGCCACAGCGTCCTTGACGGCACGGTTGACTTCGTCCTTCTTGTTCTGAGCCGCTGGGCGAAGGTACGGATGCGGATGGGCACCGATCATGCGGTAGAACTCCGTCTTTGTGCCATCCTCACGGGTGAACAGTGGGTAGTAAATCCCCAAGTCCGGGGCCTCGTCCTTATGAACAAACCACGGCGCTGACCCGTTACCGTTCTCTGCGTAGATACCAGTACCGAATTCAAGCGTGGATGCCTGAGGAAGCGCACCCGTCACGACATACCCCGTGACCTTGTTTACGCCCTTGCGGCCTTCTTTGTAGCGAATGCTTGCGGCAAGATCCCCGGTGAGGCCATGTCCTTCGTTCAGGATATTGCTCATCGCATTCATGCGTACCAACTCCCCGCCGTTTGCGAGTCCGTTGGCGATGCCGTCCGGGATGGCACCTCTCAAGGCATGGAACACCGACCCGTTGTACTTGGATGTGACGGTGGCGATAATCATACGGTCTTCACCGCCGTGTAAATCCGAATGTGACGGAATCGGTGCAAGTTATCGACAAGGAACTCAGGGTCACTGTACAAGCCGCTTTCCCCGGCAGACGGGGCGGTCATATAAAGGCCGTCCTCCTGCGAGATGTCCTCGTTCACGGATTCGTCCATGAACAGGATCTGAAGTCGGTTCGTAGGCAGCAACCCGTATCGTTCGATGCTTTCACTCTCGTTCCCGGAAACGACAAGTGCTTCGTAGGTGCGGAGGTTCTCATACCCGGAGATGTGGACATGGTTGAAATTGTCCTTGACCTTCTTCGGGGAGACCACCCAGATCGTGGATTTCAGTTCATCCCTCATCCTGCTCCTCCGAATCTGCCTCTTCAGGCTCCTCTTCGGGGATGACAACGGGAGCCGCCGGGTTCCTCATCTTCTTCAGCTGCACCCGAAGGTCGCTCTCGATGTCGATGTAGGCCTCGGTAACACCAATGCCAGTGAATCTGGATGTTTCCTCCGCACCACGCCGCCGCCATGCCCTGATGGAAGCGGTACGCACGAATGGGAGGAGTGCATCGGGGAGAACGGAGTACCCGGTGATGCCAGCCGCCATGTCATAGTAATGGCTGACCATAGCCTCCAACCGGGATTCATCGATCAGGTCAACGCCACAGAAGGCCTCAACACTGGATACGATGCCACCCACAGCCTGTGCTTTTGTCTGCATATTCATGCACTCCTCTCTGTTATCTTGCTTAGACAGCGGTCAGCTTGGCGTGGAACCACTCAGGCCCGAAGTCGAGACCGATCTGACCGAAGATCTGGCCCTTCTCGGCAGCGCCCGTCTTAGCCAGAGGCTCATAGAAGAAGTTGCCCTTACCGGGGACATTCATCTCGACAGGAGCGCACACGGTCGGATTGTAGCACAGGATCTCGCCAGCACTCAGGTTGGGGGACATGACCACATCCACGTTGCCGAAGTCGGTGACCAGTTCGATGATGTTGGCACCGCCGATGGTACGGCTGGTGGGCATCAGGTAGCCCGTCTGACCCTCATACAGGCCAGTAAGCTTCACCTTGTCGGTGGAGGACAGAAGCAGGATGCAATCGTCCACATTGCCACCGTTGTCGTAGATCGACTTGAACATAGAGATCAGGTTCGCCTTCGTCCAGCCAGTGCCAGAGGAGTAGGTGCCAGCGTTCGTGGACACGGCATTCAGGAGGCCCTTGGTCTTATTGATGGTCGCATCGCTGTTGGCGAGATTGTACGCACCCTTCGTGAAGGTGTACTCGATGTCGTTGGCGATGGCTTCCATCTGACGGGCGATCTGGAAGTCGAGTTCGGCGGCGGGGTTGGGGATGTCACGGGCGATGTTGATGCCGCTCATAGTCCCCATGTTGCTCATCTTGGCATAGGACACGGTGAGCGCACGATGGAAGATCTGGCAGACATTCTTCGCCTGAGTGCGAGTGAACCGGGTAGCATCGGGAGCCGTCAGCGAGGCGGTCTCAGAGATGGCGGGCTGGGACGCATTGCCCAGAGAGTACTCCAGAGACACAGGGAACTCGACATGATCGGTGTACTTGGGAGCGCCGATGCTGTTCAGGATGGGGGTACGCTTGTTGCTCTTGGTATACAGGAGGCCAGCGTAGTTGAGAACCGCAAAAGAGGTTACGTTTTCAGCGGACATAGTCTTTCTCCTTGATAAAATTGATTTTTACTGAAGGGACACTCCCATCTCATGGGCCTTGCGGATCAGCGTGACCATCTGGACGGTATTTCCCTTCTCCAAGGCTGCTTTGTACTCGGAGCGCAGGATCGACACGGCATCAGGGCTGGCACCAGCAGCGGGGGACTTAGCGGCAGACAGGAGATCGTTCCTTGCCTTCTGCTCTGCCACGGCGCTACGGGCTGTCAGGAGCGACACAACACCGTCAGCGAACTGCTTGGCGGCAGCCTCGTCTGCATAGTGGTCGATGTCGAATGCGGCATACTCCTCAGGCTTCAGCCCCGCAGAGCCGAAAATGCCACGAATGAGGGTGCCGTTCTTCTGGTAGGCGAATTCCGACCGCTCCCGCTCAAAATCGGCCCGCTCCTGTTTCAGGCGCTCCTCTTCGGAGAGAGACGCATCTTTCAGGGCCTTGAGTTGCTTGGAATAGTCGGACGCTTCGGTCGCTTTCTTGTCGAAAGTTGCCTTGGAGACATACTGGGTCAGGTCTACGGCATCAGGGATCGTCTGAGCCTCCAACGCCGCAACCTTCTGCTCGGCGGTCATAGCCGCATAGCCTTCGATCTTGGAAGTGTCAATAGTTGCCATGTGTTTTCCTTTCGGGTTGTTTTTGAGTGCTTCTCTGCACTATAAATTTGGGCTTTTTTATGTGCATCTCCGCACAGTGTGGTGGGAATTATTTAACCTGTCTTCTCTGACAGTTATAAAAAGCCGCACAAGGCGGCGATTTACTGTGGTGCCTCAAGGTGGAATCGAACCACCGTCCACGGATTTTCAATCCGTTGCTATGACCGTCTCAGCTATCGAGGCATGGCAGGTCGGCTGTGACTTGAACACAGACTAACGACTTTGGAGGTCGTTGTGCTACCAATTACACTACCAACCCAATGGCGCTGCGTGTAGGACTCGAACCTACAGTGGGAATCCCCATCACTGGTGTTCAAAGCCAGCTCATTGCCAGTTATGATAACGCAGCACACAGCTGTGCCATATCCACCCTTTCAGCTTGCGGGGGTGAGGGAGTAGATGGAAGTGAAGTATGTGTCTTTTGTGCCTGTATCAGTCGAACCAGTAGCAACATATAGAAGCATATCCAAACCATCACCAAGCACCACTTCGCAGTTAAAACTTGGAAAAGTTGTTTCGTGGTCTTCATAAACAGCCTTCATTGGTACAAGATACCCATCGCCATTATACGCTATCCTAAACCAAATCTCCTGCCCCGCTTCGTAAGCCGCATTGATTTCAGCAACGGTATGGTCCATCGTCCCGGAGTAGTCAAGGGCGGTGGGGGTCAGGGTGACGATGAATTTATCAGGCTCAATGGTTACTGCATATATGCCCGCATCTTGTGCAATGTGAAGTTTCCCGGCGCAATCATAGCCAAGATTCTCCATAAAATGCTTTTCTAACGGGACAATGAAGCTATATTTGTTTTCTACATAACCAGCGTAAAACTCGCTGTTAATTTTGACACCACGCACCCAATATGTATCTGGAAAGTAAAGGGCATTTCCTACTTCTTCGCCCTTCCCTTCCGGAATACGTAAGGCTCCATCTGAATATTCTACTGGAATCCAGTATTCCTGTACCCCAGCCGCCCACTCATCGTTCTTCACCGCCAGCACCTTCCCGTTGTCGGAGGCGGTGACGGGGGGGAGGGAGGAGCCGCCGCCAGAGCCGCCTCCGAGTGCGTTGATGAGGCCTACTGTTTTACCAGTACTCATGGTTACTCCTCCTCCGTGAACTTGGCATAGGTGTTCTTGTTCGTATGGGTGCCCTTGGAGATGCCCGTCATCTCGGTGGTATAGGCATTGGAGGTGTACCATCCGTCAAACGTATAGCCTTCCTTGGTAGCGGGTTCAAACACGACCTCGTCCTCGATAGTGAACTTCGCCGGGTTGTTGGGGCTGTTCGTAGCGCCGCTCATGCCATTATAGGTGATGGTGTATTCGGTCAGCGTCCACTTGGCATACAGGGTCATAGTGTTCAGAACCTTGTCCGTCCACACCCAAGCGGTCTCACAGGCAGGATCAACGTACCAGCCGCCAAAGGTGTACCCGGTCTCGGAAGGATTGTCGGGTGCGGTAGCGGCGGTGTTCCACGCAACGGTCAGCGCATCGACCTGAGTGCCGTGGCTCTGCATATCAAAGCTGACGGTGCAGTTCGGGGGCGTATCGCTGCCCTGTTCAAACCAGCCCTCAACGCCCATGTCATAGAAAAACTTTTTGCCCGTGTCAACCTCGGTACACGGAACGCCTGTCACAAAAATGCCCGTGGGCTTGGTGTCCTGAGAGGTGCAAAAAACGGCGGCAAAGACCCGTCCATCGCTTACCATCTCCTGACCAACGATACTTACGCTCATTTATTCATTCTCCTTGATATCTTTTTCAGGCACGGCGGTAAGCCAGCACCTACAATTCCAGTGGGGTTTTGCCGGGACACGATGGAGCAGGAACTTCCGACCGTGAAGGCTCAGGCAGATGTCGCAGACCTTGTCATCGATCTCGGCGTTCCACCGCACATACTTCACGCCCATGTCCTCATAGGCCATCAGGCGGGACACATCTACCGAGCGGATGGCATATTCCTGCACCATGTGCGACCAGAGATGGTAAGCCTTGTCAAACGCCTTGCGAATCTCGTCCGTCTGCGTGTAGACGATGGTGTCTCCGTACTCTCCCTGTTCCTGTTCAGGGGTCTTGTGGGACTTGATCGACACGACTTGCTCATACAACCTCTCCCGCTTGCGGTCTACCTCGTTTCCGAGGATGTACCCTGTGATCGGGTCTGACTCATCGAACAGCACGATCAGGAATAAGTCCTCAAACATTTCCCGGCGCTTCTGCTTCTCGGTCAGCTTTTCGTACTCGCCAACGCCTATCTCCCGGACAAGCTGTTGCATATCGATATACGCCTGAGCGTACAGAGCCTTGGTGATCCTGTTTATCTCGTCAAAATCAGCCAAGGCCCCGACTCTCCTGCGAACCGTGGCGAACCTACGGGCCGTCTGCGTGAGGACTTCACTTGTTAGTCTGTCGGCTCTCTCGTAAACGCCCGTCTCCTCGTTCCACTCCATCCTCGGTCTCTCCTGTCATGAGTCTATCGTCCTTCTTCTTGACGGTGCTGTTGCGGCTCTCGACCATAGCGGCCTTAGACATCACCTCGGCCTCATATGCGTCCTGCTCACGTTTGCGTTCAACAGCGGCGGTGCTATCGTCCACAAACTGGACTTGGTCGAGAATATCCTTGTCGGACATGATGTCGGCACCCTTCATCTGGGCGATGAACTGGGCCTCCTCGGAGCGGCTGGACGGGAGGTTGCGATCGAACGTGACATCGAGTTTCTCCCAATCCCATTTGGTCTGGTAGAAGTAGTTCAGGGCAGCGGTAATCATCTGTGCCCGCCCCTGAAGCAACGCCTTCTCAAACGACCGCTCAAGGCCCAGAACCGTATTGTCCATGCCGTAATTTTGATATCTTACGGTCGTGATGTTCTGGTAGACCTCGCTCTGCCGCACCGGGTTCTTGATGCCGAGCATTCCGAAGATGTCGTTGGTCAGGATCTCATAGTACCCACGCACGGAGTCGATAGGCACATCCTTGAGCAGCCAGCGCACATCATTGTCCTCGCCGAGCCACAGCGTCTTCAGGTCTTCGATGCTGGCCTTGATCTTCTCGGCCTCCTCCTGCGTCTCAGGCTTCATGTACCCGATCATCAGCAGGATAGCGTCATCGTTGTACTTGAACGTGTTGCGGAGGTTGTTCAGCAGCGCATCACGGGCGTTCAACAGAGGGATGACATCCTCAAAGAACCCCTTGCCTTCGGGCATCGGATACTCGATGATGGGGATGCCGACCAGCTTGATGAAGTTCAGTTCCTCCTCGCTGGCGGGGATCTCCATGTAGTTGGGGAGGTTGACCGAAGCCGCAACGCCAGCGTCCACCGGGGTGGGGAGGCCAACGATGTTGTTAGAGTAGAAGCGGTAGAACGTGTGTCTCTTGTTCGTGATGAGTTCGTACTGGTCGCACAAGGCGTTGGTGACCGGGTCAACGAACTGCTCACGGCACAGGAACGCTACCTTACCCCGCTCGATGGTGTTGTCCTTGATGAGGACGGCCTTCTTCGGGTCTACGGTCTTGAAACGGATACTGGGGGCACCCTCGCCGTCCTTGACGATGTACACCCGCTCATAGGCGGTGCGGTGGATGAGCGTGTCACGGGCGAGTGCGATGTCCTCCTCATCGGAGTGGTTCTGCCGCAGGACGGCCCCGTAGACATCGAGGTACGCCCGGATCGCCTGTTCGTCCTCCTTGGATTCCCCGGAGTCCAGAACTTTGCGCTCAAACACGGAACGCCGCTGCCCGTTCAGCATCTCAACGGTGCGGACGGTGGTCGTGACACGGGAGTAGTACTTACAAGGCTTGCCAATGAAATACCCGGCGGCGATGTTGGTCGCATACCGGGCGATGGGGGAGAAGACGAGAGCGGTTGTCGGGTTGGCTATGTTGTCCAGCGTCTGATCCTCTCGCTCATAGTAGGTGTAGAGGTTCTGACGAAGGAGCAACAGCGGCTCAAACTTAGAAAAGACTTGCTTGATGTTCGTCCCGTCAATCTTCTCAACATCTTCAGGAGACATGAAAATTTCGGAAAATGCCATCTTTTCTCCTTAACGAATGTCGATGAGGCGAAAACTGGATGCCTCAAATTTATTTCCAGCGAAGATATCGTAACCAAGGGCGTAGGACATAGCGTCAATGCCGTGGTCGAACTCCTTCTTCGGGATCTCCAAGCGGTTGCCCATTGCATCCTCCTCCCATGAGTACATCTTCAGTTCCTCAATGAGGTTGGTGCAGGATTGGTCAACGATGATCTCATAGTCATGCAGCCAATCGATTCGGCGTGTGACCGCCTGTTTCGTGCCCTTGGCCTTGCCCTTCTTGCATCGGTCGGCGGCGATGCCAAACCTCTGAAGGGTCTTGATGCGGTCAGGCTCGGCGAAGTCGCAAAACACGACATGGCCCTCGGCCCGCTCCTTGATGGCTTGGGCGAAAACATCTGTCGTGACTTGCTTTATGAAATACTCCTCAAGCACCCAGATCTTGTGCTGATGGGTGTCGAGGTGAAGCTTGATGAACGCACAGGGGTTGACATAGCCGAAGTCCACGCCCTGACGGATGTTGTCGAATACAGGGGTCTTGCCCTCACGGGTGAGCCGCTTGATGTCCGCAGAGACCCAGTGAACGCCCTCGATGAAGACCGTCTTCCCGATGATGCCCTGATTGCCGAGCGTATCGACCCAAAGCCGCTGCCCGGTCGCAGACTCACGCTGACGGATGTCCTCCTCGGTGAGGAATTTATTGTCAACGTATGTGGTCTTGAGCATCGTGACCTTCAGGCCATCGACCACGCCCTTGGCGATCTTGTCCTTCAGCTTCAGCTTCTTCAGATCCTCGACCGTCTTCACATCCGGGTGCTTCCAGAGCGGCTTGAAGAAGTACTCATGCATCCAGTGCGTGGGCAGGATCGGGTTGAAGGCGAGGACAACACGCTTGTGCGGCTGCGGAAGACCTTTCTTGGCGGCTTCCCGGTCGATACCACGAAGACACGCCTGAAGCATCCCGAAGGAGGCAAGGTTTGGGCACTCGTCCGCTTCCTCCATGAAGATGTCCGTCAGAACGCCGACCTTGGGCTTTATGGACTTCAGACGGCGAGGCTCCTCAAGGGCACCGAAGATGATCTGCCGCCCGTTGTGCTTGCAAGTGATGGTCAGCGTGGTCTTATCGACCGTGTACTCGTTGGCGAGGCCCCAATCATCGATGACGGCGAGGATCTCGTTGTAGCAGGACATCTTCAGGTCAACCTTGAAGTACCGGGTGACCAGCCAGTTGTGACCGTTGTAGTTGTCAGCCACGATGCGGCGGCTCATGTCGTTCGACTTCCCGGAGCCACGACCCCCGAATGAGATCTGTATGTCCGAGTCATCGTCCCACAGCACCGAGTACACCGGGTTGAAGCCGTCCTTCATGATGAGGCGGTGCGACCCGTCCGACAGCGTGAAGCAGTAGACCACATCCTGTGGCTTCACATCGTACTGGGCGCAAATCTCCTCAAAACTCGGCATTCATGGGCACCTCATCAGGGTCATCCTCGCCGAGGATCGTGTACTCAGTGTCGATGATGTCGGCGGCGGCAGCCAAGGCATCCTTCCCGAAACCGCCCCGGACAACGCCGATCTCCCCGTTCACGTTCACGTTCACCGTCTTGTCGTTCATGCCAGCCATGTCAAGGATCGCACGGGCGGCGGTGATGCGGTCACGGGCTGACGGTGCCTCCCGCATATCCCTGACCAACGAGTCGATGGCCTCCGGGACATAGCGGATCATCGCCTGTTTGTTCAGCCGGGTCTGCTCCTTCAGAAGGCGGTCGATCTCATCGAGGAACCGCTGCTGCCTGAAGTACTGCATGATGGCCTGATCGGTCACCCCGACCAACTGGGCCAAATCCTTTTTCTTGGTGACAGCTGTGCCGTCCGCTTTACCGAGTGCCCAGAGTTCTGCGGCCCTCTTCATGTTGTCCGTGAGTTCTTTACTCGTCTGGGCGGTTGACTCGTTCAGCGGAGCCACGGCAGTGCTGTCGGTGGCTTTCTTGCGGGGCATCCCTGACCTCCTGTTCTCGTTCTCCCCGACCGCCAAAATACGAAAAGAGAGAGACCAGCGCACTCGTCATGCGGGGCCTCTCCCTAATCGAGAAGGAGGTGAGGGGACGGAACAGGGATTGCCGGACTCCCAATTCCGCAAGTATATAATAAACCATATGTCCAAATATGAAAAGACGGACAAAAGCGGACAAGGGGTGACATTTGCGGACAAAGGTATCCATCATTTGTGAACAATTTATGAACATGGTGCGGTGACGGCCTCGTTCAGGTAGAATGATACCGAGCCAAGGGTTTCGTCTTCTTTTCCCGGCTCACCTCCTTTCATCCCCGCTGGGTTGGTCTGTCCCGGCGGGGTTCTTTTTATGCCCGTTCGATAGAGTATGGATACAGTATCGATACAGTATGGATAGAGTATCCGTGGGTTTTCATGGTCAAAAAATTGGCGGCACCCCGGTCAAAGCGTCATCGATTTTTCGGGGGAGAGGGGTGAAAATTCGCTGAAAATTCACAGCAAATTGAAAAGTGTGCGATTTTGCGGTGAAAATGACCTGAAAAGTGTGATCTTAATATATATATAACTTAAAGAGATATAACCAAAGAGTAGTGGAGAACACACCTTAGGAGATAGAGTTAAGGGGACGTAGGTAAATAGGGGTGTGGGGGGAAGAAGGAGAGGGGAGAAGAGGAGGAACCTACTATTTGTTCAAATTTTTGAAGCAATGACGGTGCTGGCGGTGCGGATGACGATCTTGACCCCGGATCACCCCCCTCGCCAAGGCCGAAAATGTGCCCTTCTCATTACAAGCCCTCAGAGGGGCCTAAAATCCGTTTTGTCACCCGGAGGTATAAATACACTCTGAAGCACAGAAAACCGAAATTAGACCCCTTGTAGGCCCTCACAGGGGCATTGTGTAACGAGTGAGGTACATGGTCATGGGTTTTGAGGGGGAAATTTGCGGGGCAGCCCATCCGAAGGTGCCTCTCCCCCCAAAAAATGCCCCCTCCCCGTTAGCATATGCTAACTGGGGGGATGTTTGGCAAGTGTTCAAGAGATCGTCCGGGGCCAGATCGCCCGTGATCCCTGCCGATCCGCAGCCCTCCGGGGTCCCGTGACCGCATCCCCTGACAGCATGGACCCGGATCGCCTCCCGCAGTCCCTAGGGTGGAGGCCCTGCCGGGGGCCTGATCCCCTGCCGGGGGACCACTATATCGGCTGCCGATACTATGCGTGGCGAGGTATCAGGGGTCCGGGTGCGGGGCCGGGGATCATCCACCCCCAGCGGCAGCCCTTCGGAGGTCCATATACTATCTATATGGATGATATACTGGGTCGATATACTCATATTCGTTATAGTATTATACATATCTATATATATCTTATTAACTAGTATGCCATATTACTATAACTGATGGCCTATGCTATCCTATCCGATAATGTCTAGTTCCTTTGCTACTCTAATGGATTCAAGTGATCCCGGAGGCCCGGAGGGGAGGGGGTCCGCTGGGACCCTTTTTGCCAGAATGCGTTTTAACCCCTACTTAATCGATTAAGATTGGGCACTTCCCCTCTGGGCATATAATCTATAGGGCACACCCCCGAAACGGGCATTCTAGGCGAAATTCGATTTTAGATATATAGGACCTATAACGAATACGGATATGGAGGGGGTAACACCCCTGCTAAACTTAGAGTTTAGGAACGCTGAACCGGTATAGTATTACTAAACCTAGAGTTTAGTATTTGTGCGTTTTATACTTCAAATCTTTGAACTATCCCGTCTCTCCAGAAGAGACTTATTTATCGTTTTTCGCTAATTTGTCGATTTATATGAGATTTTTTCAGGTTTGTTTTGACAGGGGGCACACCCATACCTATTATAGAGGTAGGCCGGGGGCACACCCCCGGACCTCCCCGCAGGGGGTTACAACTTCCGGGGCCATGCGGTCCACCTCTTCGGAGGCTGGGCAGGCCGCCACCGGGATCACCATGAAGGAGGGGCACAAGATGACCACGAAGCACATTCACACCAGCAGCAGCATGGAAGCATGGGAGACCGTCCACGGGATTATCTCCGATGTGACGAAGACCGAGAAGGGCAGCGCCCGGGCAGGATATCCGATTTACACCAGCGACCGGGACGGGCGTGAATGGGTCTCCGATCTCGGAAACCGTCTGGAAGTTAACCGGGCAAACGGGGAGACCGTCTGCATCTGGATCGACCCGCAGGAGGACGGGACGGTGGCAGCAGTGGAGGCTGCCTGTCGTATGTCTTCCTACTATAGGGAAGAGGCAGAGGCAGAGAAGGCAGCGCTGCGGGCGAACTGGTCCACCCTGTATACTCCTTCCGTGATGATCCGTGTGACGGTCACGGTCTCGGACCCCGGGCTGGACCCAGACCCGGACCGGGCGCTGGTCTGGAAGTCCCTTCGCAGGGAATGCGGGCAGGAGTTCGGGTCTCCCTCCGTGGTCTTCCGGGTCATGGAGTCCTACTGCAAGGAGCAGGGGATCATCTGGGGGACCATGCGGGACCCGGTCGCAGAGTTCGTCCGCTACGGGAGGCGCTACGATGAAGGACACTTCGTCTGCTCCTGCCTGATCGGACCCAGCGCAGGGAAGGAGGCCGAGTTTCTGGGGACCTGTTCCCGGTTCCTGTTCCAGCAGCATGACGAGCATACGGGCGTTGAGCTGCCCTTCTGAAGGAGGTGGAGACCATGACGAACACGAAGACCACGAAGACCACGAAGGCAGCCGTGTACGCTGCGTATGGGATCGAATACAGGGCCGGGAAGATCGCCTCCCCTCTGGGGTGGGTCTCCCCGCTGCTGGTGGATGGCAATAGCAAGCTGGGCCGGGGGGTCTGGACCTTCTCCACCCTCCCCGGGACGGGGTACTTCTCCGCAGAGGTGGACGGGCAGCAGGTGGAGGTCCGGGGGACCTGCCCCTGCTCCTGCTCCGGGTGTTATGCTCAGACGGGGTTTTATCGTATGCCCTCCGTGATCCTGTCAAATGCGCTGCGGACCGTCATCGCCCGGGAGCATCTGGGGTTCATGGTCCGGGCCATATCTGCCCAAGTCGCAGCGGAGGGGATCGCCCTCCTCCGCATTCACGCCTCCGGGGACTTCTTCTCTCCTGAGTATGTGGACGCATGGAGACAGATCGCAGCGGCTGCCCCCGGGACCCTGTTCTGGTCCTATACGAAGAATGCAGCAGCGGAGGAGGCCTTCAAGGGTCTCCAGAACGTGAACATAGTCCGCAGCGTGGTCCCCGGGCTGGGGTTCAACTTCGGCCCCTGCGGTTACATCCTCCGAGCCTATGAAGCACTCCGGGCGCTGGGCAAGGATGTTTATATCTGCCGCTGCGGGATCGACCCGGACCAGCACTGCGTAAACTGCCGGGGCTGTTCCCGAAACGCCTATGTGCTGTTCATCGAACACTCCACCAGCTACAGGGCAGCGGATGATCCCGACCTCCCGAAGCTGCGGGAGATCATTGAGTCCCAGCCCAAAGTGTGAAGGGAAGGAGGGTCAGATCATGGAGACCAAAAAGACGCAGACCCTCCGGGACCTGAAGCCCGGGACATGGTTCACCCTGAAGCCGCTGGAGACCCCCCGGGAGGGACAGGTCTGGGTCCGGGGAGAGTATGACCGGGCAGAGAAAAAGTACTCCTGCCAGAACTGGGCAGACATCTGTCGGGAGAGGTCCCTGAAGGGATCGACCCCTGTTTACACCGACTTTATCTTTTAAGGAGGACACCACCATGAAAAACAAAGAATACTACCAGACCAGAAGACCCTTCACCCCGGTCCCCGGGGAGACCTATGAAAACGAAGGAGGGGGCAGCTTCGTCTGTCTCCCGTCCTTCCCTCTGGAGGGGGAGGGGTTCATGAAAAACACCCGCAGCGGCTGGACCCTTCAGGCTCATGGCTGCGGCATCTATGAAGACGGTCGGATTGATTGGGACTACTCCACCGGGCTGGGGTTCACGGACTAAAGAAAAAGGAGGATCAAAAAATGAACATGAAGCAGATCAGAGAAGAGACCACCACCGTCCGCATCTACGGGCAGACCCTGAAGACATGGTGGATCAACAGGGAAACCGGGGAGATCATCGTGACCGGGGGCTGGAAGGACCAGAAGGCCCGGACGCTCCAGACATCCCCGGGATGGCATAGGCAGCAGATCGAGCAGGAATACACGGAGTATAGGCTAGACGGGTCGGTGAAGCAGACCGGGTCCCGTGACTTCGGGGGTCCCTTCATCTGGACCAGACCCGACAAAAAAAGCTACTGGGTCAAAACATGGAACGGGGTGAGCAGATGGAAAAACGGGTGCAAGTCCCTAACCTGCTGGGGGCTGGTCGAGACCGACCCCGATACCAAGCCCCGGGACCTGATCCGGGTCCTCCGGGTGATCCGACCCTACTGCCGGGACGCTGCCGAGATCAGGCTGGAGAAGTGAAGGGAGGGAGAACCATGAAAAAAACAACGAAGAGGACCCCGGTCTGGTCTCCGACCAGATGCGGGTGGAGAGGAGGCCGGGAGGTCTGGGGGATCACTTGGTCAGACGGGACAGAAGGGGAGTACTTCATGGACCCGGACGGGCTGGTGCCGATCTGGGAGGAGAGACCAGACGGGGCCTTCACTAGCTGGGAGAAAAAGAAGGACGGGACCATCATCGTGACCGAAGAAAAGGAGGTGTGACCAATGGAAGAAAAGACGAAGAAAAAGACCCTTCAGGAGGTTCTGGAGGCCCTGTATCTGCTCTTCGTGATGCTGGTCAATGTGGAGTACTAAGGAGGGGAAAAGACCATGAAAATGACTTGCTGGCTGGTCGTGTTCGACTTCAAAGCTGGGACCCAGACCGTCCCGGGGAGGATCACTTGCCGATCCGTGGGCCAGATGGCAGACGGGTCGATGGTCTGGGAGGACGAGGCCGGGGAGCAGTATCAACTCTTCAGGACCTCCGGGGTCTACTGGTTCACCCATATGTGACCGAGTGCGATGACAGGATGTCCGGGGTCCCCGGGCCTCCAACTGATCGCACAGGATCAAAAACAAACACTAAGGAGGAGAAACAAATGAACATGAACACCCTGACGCTGGTACATCAGATGCTGGTGGAAGAAGTGAAGAAGACAGACCGGGCATATTCCAAGGCCCGGAGTCTGTACTACAAAGCAATGGACGAGGGCAGGACGGAGGCCGCCGATGACCTCCGGGTCGTAAAGTCCTCGCTGTTCAGAAAACACGCATACGCAGAGGCTGCGCTGATGGACTTCCTCTATCACGACTTCTTTTCCAGCTTTGAAGTCTACGAAGGCCCTGCCGATCCCGAAGGAGAAAAAAAGTACATCGGGTCCACCCCGGTCTGGGATCAGGCCCTGACCGCAGTAAAAAGCGCAGCCAAGAGGAACAAGGTCTATTTGGTCCTCGGGGTCCGGGATGATGGCACCAACGCATGGATCGACACATGGGAATATTAAAAATCAATATAAGGAGGATAACAAAAATGAAACCCATCAAACCCTGTCCAAAGCACGATTGCATCCTGCACCGTGATCTCACTGCCCCGGAGCGGCTGGACCCTGCCATGACCGTGATAAAGTTCATGCGGTCCGAGTTGGATGATCTTGAGTACAGACTCAAAAACGCATCCGACTCCCTGACGGAGGACCAATTACTGACGATCTGTGATGCCATTTCAAACGCATACCATGCTGTTTGCAATGCGTCCCGTCTCGGTGAATCTGGATACCACCCCCTCCCGGTGAGGGTTGTCAGGTGGGACAGTTAGGGGGTGAAAAAATGAACCAGATAACCCGGATCAAGATGGTGAAGGCCATGGAGTTCATCGCCAGACAGGTAAACAATGAGGAGACCTTCATGGACCTATGGCTAGCTGAGGGAGTCGCTGACGGGGATGTCAGGCTGGGCGATCTCCAAGTCAACGAAGAAGACCCGGACCTACTGGAGTACTACACAGCTGATGGTCCCTTTGCCGATCTGATGGGTCTCTTCCTGCGTCTCATGATCGAGGCAGAAAAAGACGGTGGTCTGTACTGCGATGATGTCTGTTCGGATGAAGGAGGTGAAGACGATGCTGCTGCGTGGGATGTTTGTGAATGAGGACGGAGGGGTCCGATACGCTTGGGCCATCGTTCACGGTCACAAAAAAGCAGAGACCCGCACCCGGGATATGCTGAAGCGGCTGGTGGGCCAGAGGGTCGCAGTGATCCGCACCCGGAGAGGGAAGGCCCCGGAGGTGGTGGGGTTCGTGACGATCACCCGGAAGGAGTTCGTAAAGAAGGAGGACTTCGCTGGTCTGTTCGATCTCCATCTGGTCCCTCCCGGCAGCGGCAGGGATTGCACCCGATCCGGGAAGTGGTTTTACTATCTGGAAGATGCCCAGCCATGTGATCCGTACCCCCTTCCCGCTGATGCGGTCAGGCATGGACGGTCTTGGTGTGAGTTCGTGGGGGTGATGGCATGACGATCAGCGAACTCATCATGATCCTGCGGAAGGCGAAGAAAATACACGGTGACCTGAGTGTCCTCATAGATGCGAACGGTCTGACCTATGAACCTGAGTGGATCATCCCGGTAAACGATCTGGCAAGCTTCGACAAA
>Ga0310690_10001295_pt1 | contig 44991 bp, 74 predicted proteins | sample AusTroGonzalo_MG_2_FD_207661 | JGI IMG/M metagenome (GOLD analysis project Ga0310690, IMG submission 207661) | Bovine rumen microbial communities from tropical cattle in Woodstock, Queensland, Australia - Gonzalo_04 (v2) (version 2) | ecosystem: Host-associated > Mammals > Digestive system >... | reverse complement strand
AGGGGAGATGATAAATGAAACATGCAATAGTTAGAACTGATTGCTTAGATGCAATCAAAAACAGAGACGGGATGGTTTCTTTATTTGTATCAGAACAAGACGGAGTTGATAACGGATACATCGCATCATTAGCTGGCCTCAAAAACGAGGAGCGCGAAATATACAATATAGACTATCCTAATGAAGCTCGTGGATATAATGACATTATTCTTATTTCTGCGCCTGAACTAGATTCCGTAAAAAAATATGGATTAGATTATTTCTACAACAAATATCAGAGCAACGCAAGAGGATACAGATTAGTTAATGGCGATATCTTTTCGGTTACGGAGGAAGCATTAGAAAAGGATGCGTCTGTAAGCGATATCGTTGTCGGCGATTTCATTATCGCTTCAGACAGCTATAAGATGATCGTGAGTAAAAATGGGGCAGGATCTGGTGACATTAATCTTGGTTGCATAATTGATATTAACATCATTGCGGGAGTTAAATTCTATGCTATTGAAGTTGGCGGCGGAGATGCAAGCAGCTCACTAGTTGGAACTGGTCTCGTTGGATCTATGATTGTCGGGACGGATAGCACTAGCGACTAATAATGAATAAAAGGAGAATCAATCGGGAAGGGGAAAGCACGTGAACCAAACACTTGTGACCATCTTGGTAGCATTTCTTGGAGCTTCCGGTATATTCTCATTCATAATGTTTTTGATACAACGTCACGATAAAAAGAAGAGTGACAATGACACTGAGAAAGAAGAGTTCCATAGTGATATCAAGTCAATTAAAGAAGCATTAGAGGAACTGAAAAACCAGGCTTATAAGAGCGAACGCGATAACGTCAGAACTCAGTTGCTTGTCTTAATGGCAGATTACCCAGATAATATCTCAGAGCTTATGGAATGCGCTGAGCATTATTTTAAAGACATGGACGGTGACTGGTATCTTACACCGATGTTTGCTAAGTTTTTAGAGAGCCATGAGGTTGCAAAGCCTGAGTGGCTATTAAAAATTAAATAGTTTCTATTGATTTCGTATAGAAGCCGCACGTAAATCGTGCGGCATTTTGTTTGTTAAAGGGGATATAAGGATGGGCTCAGTAAACCTCACATCGTGGTTAGAAGAGATTAATAACCAATCAAAAGAAGAAAATCCACAGAAGGAGGATCAGGATGAGTAGAATTATTTTTAACTCGCAGACAGAGTGGGTAAACGCAATGAAGAAAGCTGCAACTTACTCTAATGCATACAGTGCACAGTATCCGTACAATCTTTTATATTGGACTGGCTACACACTGTTTTCAGACTGTTTGAATTTTCAGAAGGCATTGTTTAACGGAAGAAACGTTTATTCAATGGCTCCTGGAACATTCCAGAATAATCTGTCAAACACTGGCGACGTGTCCGAATATGGACTTATCTCACAGTGCACAGGAATAAGTTCAAATTTCGGTACTCTGCAGTATGGTTATCCGGAATTATTGTATATGGATGGCCATATAGGTGCCTATATCGGAGCTGAGGTATGGATTAACGGCTATTGCTATAACTGCCTTGAGTCTACAGCATGGACTGGAGACTTCGGACACACGGGCGTTATCTATACATACGTTGATTCAAACGGACGCAGACTTAACCATAAGGGTGGTTATATCAATGGTTGGTGGACACTTCATGGCAAACCGACTAAATGGGTAAAATATGTGAATCCTTCTCCGGCACCTACTCCGACATCTAAACTTGTCGTTGATGGTGAATGGGGAGTTGCAACAACGAAGGCAACACAGCGGTTCTTCAAGACAGAAGTTGACGGGATTATCTCTCATCAGCCTACTATCCTGAGAGCATACTGCTTGAATTGCCTCGAGAGCTCATGGCAGTGGGTTAACGATGGTGGATATTCTCCGATGATCCAGGCTATGCAGAAATGGCTTGGAGTCGGTGCTGATGGACACTTTGGCCCAGAGACGATCAAGGCACTTCAGCGTAAACTCGGCGTTGCTATCGACGGTTTCTGCGGATACCAGACGGTAAGCGCTTGGCAGAAGTATCTTAACGATCATATGAATTAATATAGAAAGGCGATCATTGTTGTAAGACGGTGGTCGCCTTTTTTTACTGAATTAAAGGAGTTGATTATTATAGTAAAAACAGTATCTGATGCTCTCTTGGTATTAGAAAACCTCGGATTCAATCAACAAGAGTCGTTGACAAAGATAGATAATCTAATTAAGATTAACGGTGTTGACTACGCTCTGGCGACGATTGAAGAGATGGAAAGGTCATTCTATATAAGCAAACTTGCTACTTCGATCTTCTTAGGGAGCGACGGACGCTATCATATATTTATAAACGTCGATGGAAAACGCAAGCATATGGTAGCAAAAGAGAAAAAGAACCTTGAAAACAAGATTGTAGACTTCTATAAGGGTAATTCTGACAAGATACGTCAGTCTATGACGTGCTGTATACGGGATATTGTTAAAGATTTTATAAAATTTAAAGAGTTAGATGTGAGTCTTAATACGACAAAGAAGATAGAATGGGCATACAACCGGTATATTAAGGATAGCTGGATTGAAACAATCGATATGCCGGACATTACTACGATCCAGATCAAAGAATTTTGTTTGGAAATGATAGAAAAATACGATCTGACTCCGAAAGGATATAAAGAATTAAAGAGTATCCTGAATGCATTGTTCGATTTTGCCGTAGAACAGCGTGTATTGCAATTCAACACGGCAAAACAGATGTCTAAAATCAATACCAAGAAGCTGCGCAAGACTGAAATCGTTCCTCAAACTCAGGTATTTTCAAAAGACGAAGAAGCGAAGCTGTTTGACGCAGCAATCGAGCTGTATGACGAGACAAAAAATACCTCTTACCTGGCGGTTATATTGTCCGCATGTCTTGGACTACGCGCAGGAGAGCTAGTTGCAATAAAGTTTACGGATTTTGACTTTGAAAATGGTGAAGTTCATATCAGGAGACAGGAAATTGCAAGGCTTGAACGTTCGGTTAACCAACAAAACGATGACAAATTACACATTGTTGGTTATGACGTGGTAGATTATCTCAAAACAGACGAGTCGAAGAGGGATCTGCCGATCACGGACGCAATAGAACGTATCTACTGGGCAGTATATAAGCATAACCAAGACAATGGTGTTGATTCTGAGTACCTTTTTACATCGAAAGACGGTAAAAAGATACATGTAAGTTCATTAAACGGTGCTCTGAGACGAGCAAATAGACGAGCCGGACTTATCCAGAGATCAAATCACAAGCTCCGAAAGACGCTATTATCAGAATTGGAGCATAACCTGGGTGCGACGAAGACACGAGCATACGCAGGACACTCCCACAATAGTGTTATTTTGGAAAAAAATTATCTTTATCTTACGAACCCACTTAAAGATGAGAAGGACGCGATAAACGGGATTTTAAACGACAGAATGCCCGCTTCCCTCACAAAAAGTGAGCAAAAGTGAGCAAAAGTGAGCATCTATCTTGCCTTGAATCGCGCAAACCTTTATGTATCAAGGCTTCTCAGCGGAGACGGTGGGATTCGAACCCACACCACCATTGAAAAAACGTTGAATTTACGCGGTTTTTCGGCACCGGTGTATGAAAAAGTGAGCAGAAAGTGAGCAAAAATTACGAAAGGAGCAGCCAGACGTAGTCAACAACTTTCTGTAATCATCTATTTCTTTTTCTTTTTATTGTTTGCGCGCCTTGCCTTATCTTCCAAGTCTTTACGCTTCTTCTCGTATACCATCTTGGCCATGCGCCTCTTAAAGTTTGTATACTCCGTGCTGTTTTTCTTCATATATAAGTACCTCTCTTAATAACTGTCGTAAAATGTAACCACGGCTTTCGGATGTTCTTCCATAAATTCAATAAGCCACGATATATTTACGATTGATTGTGCGATATTACGTGCTTGATCTTCAATAGACCAAACCGAATCCCACTCTTCCGGATATTTTAATACTTCAGAAAGTTCATCCTGGATTTTTCTGAGCATCTTTACTGTAAGCTCAAATTCATACATATCTGTATATGGGCTACGATCATTATCGTAACATTCGTATATGGCTTTTAATATCCTCGATCTGATGCTGTAACATTTTCTGAAGTAGCAGACATCGTACTCATCTTTGAAACCGTTCGATTTTTCAATTTCTACGTATTCAGGAACTATAAGGTTCCCTGAGTATCTCAGAACAATTCCATTATCTAATCCCATCATTCACTCTCCTTATCATCCTGGAACGGAAGCAGATCGACATTATCCATTTTCTTTCTTACATTTTTTATAAGGAGATCTAGTCCCTTAGACTGCTCATATTTAGTTTTTTGATCCTCTATGATCTTGTCCCACGAATCGCTGTATAGAAATGTGAAACCATCCCAATCCCATGCTCGGAAGATATAGATTTCATCGAGATCATCGAACCTCATTTCTATCTTCTTCAGAGCGTCCTCATAGCTCATTGCTGCAATTGCGCCTTGCTCTGTATAAATCTCTTCTAAGGCATTATCGTAAGTGGTTAACTTAAATAAATATGTATCTGGTAATGCTTTCATATTTCCTCCTATATCTATTCGAACAGTTTTTCTATCTGGTCGAGTGGTTCGACCTTGCAATCTTCTGCTTCTCTAAGCAATACTAACTCTTTCCACCAATCCGTATTGTATAGCCCGTCATCAAACTCTTCGAATTGCGTCCATAATAATCTATTATTATCCGAGACGCTGATCGGTGTAACAGTCCTTGTTTCTGCGTTCCACTGTCCATACGTATACGTTGGAATTGTGCTTGTTATATAATTATTGCCTTTATAATTTACAGTATAAGTAGTTCCAACAGTTGTTGAGTACGTTGGTCGTGGGGGCAAATCTATATAATGCATTTTGATATCCTCGTTTTAGTTATAATATTTGGCGGAGTATAAGGCGCTCCGCCATCGCACTGCTTATAAGGAGGTGCTATGCCTATAATAAAACTTACATTTTATTATTTTTCAAAATCTATATGATTGTTAACAATCCTTGACGGAGATGTGTAGTTACTAAAGAAATGATCAAAGTATCCCATCATCTCGTCATCCTCCGGGAAGAAAATATCTCTTCCGTTTAATTCCTCGCCGAGCACATTTGCAATGAATTGACCGAATCTCCAATCAGGAACTTTCGACCAGTGTTCAGCGAGTTGGTTACAGAATGTCTTTATTCTTTTTGGATCTCTCATATGTTCATCCTCTTGTTTACAAATGTAAAACTCTTTCTCTGATCTCTTGTGTCCTTCCTTGATTCCAGAACTGAGACCCGATGTATCCGCAAGTACGTCTTGCAACGTTCATCTTATCCTGGTCTTTGTTACCGCAATTCGGGCACTCCCAAATTAGTCGGCCGCTCTCCTCTTCTTCAACGATCTGAATTTCTCCGTCATATCCGCATACCTGACAGTAATCGCTTTTTGTATTGAGCTCTGCGTACATAATGTTGTCATATATGTATTGCATCACAGCAATTACTGCATCGATGTTGTCCTTCATATCAGGAACCTCGACATAGCTGATTGCTCCGCCAGGAGAGAGAGCTTGGAATTCTGCCTCAAGTTTCAATTTATCAAATGCATTGATCGGCTCCGTTACGTGAACGTGATAACTGTTCGTAATGTAGTTCTTATCCGTCACTCCCGGAATGATGCCGAACTTTTTCTGTAAGCATTTTGCAAATTTATAAGTTGTAGATTCGAGAGGCGTACCATAAAGTGAATAGTCGATGTTTTCTTCTGCTTTCCACTTTGCGGTGTACTCGTTTAGTTTCTTCATAATACGAAGACCGAGATCCCTGCCTCTCTCTTCAGTCAACTTTTTGCCTGTGAGCTTATAAACGCACTCCCATAATCCTGCATATCCAAGAGAAATAGTTGAATATCCATCGTACAGAAGTTTGTCTATCGTCTCACCCTTTTCGAGTCTTGCTAACGCTCCGTATTGCCAGTGTATCGGGGAGATATCTGACGGAGTGCCAAGCAATCTCTTGTGCCTTATCTGTAACGCTCTGTGGCACAGTTCGCATCGCTCTTCTAACAGTTTCCAGAAATCTGGCATATTGTTTACCGAACATGCGACGTCTACTAAGTTAATTGTTACAACGCCCTGATTAAATCTTCCGTAGTATTTATGCACTCCTTCGGTGTAGCTCTGAGCATTGGCCATATTTCCTTTGCCGGCATCTGTGAATCTGTCTGGCGTCAGGAACGACCTACACCCCATGCAAGGATATACATCGCCTTTGAGTTCAAGCATAACTTTCTCCGAAATGTAGTCTGGGACAAGACGTTTTGCCGTACACCTTGCGGCCAACTGGGTTAATCCCCAGTACGGAGAGTCTTCTGTTATGTTGTCTTTCTCAAGAACGTAAATCAGTTTAGGGAATGCCGGTGTGATCCATACGCCCTTTTCGTTCTTTACGCCCTCTAAGCGCTGCTGCAATACTTCTTTGATAATCAGAGCAAAGTCCTGCTTCGTTTGCGAGTTACCAACCTCACCGAGATACATATAGACAGTTGTAAATGGTGTCTGCCCATTGGAAGTATTGAGAGTATTGATTTGATACTGTATCACTTGTACGCCGTCTTTAATCTCTTCCCTAACTCTCTCTTCCGTAATCTTGTTGATCTGGTCTTCGCTAACATCAAAGATGCCAGCGTCTTTGAATTCCTCGATGACTTTTCGTTTCGTGTTCTGTCTTGAAATGTCAACGAACGGAGCCAAATGAGCAAGACTGATACTACTACCGCCATACTGACCGGATGCTACGACTGCGATAATCTGTGTCGCAATCGTGCATGCAGTTCTGAACGAGTGCGGTTTTTCAATGAGCGTCTTATTGATAACCGTACCATTCTGCAGCATATCCTCAAGATTGATCAGACAGCAATTAAATATTCTCTCAATAAAATAATCAGCGTCGTGAAAATGGATTGCGCCATTTCTATGGGCTTCTGATATGTCTTTAGGAAGCAGGATGCGGTTCGTAATATCTTTACTGACCTCCCCGGCGATATAATCCCTCTGCGTTGAAGCAACGACAGCGTTCTTGTTAGAGTTTTCATCCTTCACCTCCTGGTTTTGCATATCAACGAGAGATAAAATGCTGTCATATGTTTTGCTTGTCTCTCTTGCAATCTGCCGTAACTGGCGATATTCAATGTATGCTTTTGCGACATCTTTATGACTGCTGACCATAAGCTTTCTCTCAACCAGGTTATGTATCTCTTCGACGCTGAGAGTATCTTGGTTCAGCTGTTCGATATCGCTTGCTACCTTTCTCGCGAATTCCAGCGCAGTGTCGTCAATTTCGCCGATTTCTTTCCACGCTTTTAAAATCGCATTCACTATTTTTTCACTATTAAATTGTACCTGTCTGCCGTTACGCTTAATTACATGTGTTACCAACTGATATATGTCCCCTCCGTTATAATTCGTATCTCTTGTATGAATAATTCATGTCGTATGAGTCGTGAAATGGAGTTGCCTTACGCGGATTGTGCTTCACGTGTCTGTAATCAACACCAAGAGCAATGGCCCTATGTATGTCTATATCCAAATCATCAACGACGAAATTATTCACACCCATACTCAACGCATACTTGAATGAATAGCTGTCTCCGAGTACGGATTTATATGTGTTTGTTTCCTTATCGTATATACGGAGTACTCCGTACCACATAGCACCAGATCCATCACTGTACTCTATGAACCCGCAGCTATACTGACGTATATAAATCCTTCCAAGAAAAGCCTTGTCTTCTTCGAGTGCTTTATTAAAATCTCTAACGTACTTGGTTACTTCCTTTTGTAGCCTTTTAAATGATTTCTTCAAGGGTCACATCCTCTCCAATGATTCCGTCGATCATACCAAGGCTTTTTGCTTCATCAGCAAAGAAGTACCATTCCTCTCTTGCCCTTTTGTTGTATGTCTTTGCGGAAATCTTTGAGTTGTTTAACACAATTTTCTTTATCCTCTCCCCAATCTGGGCATCGAACTTTAAGAAATCGTGCACTTTTCCGGTAGAGTCTCCGATATACCTGGAACCATCATGTAACAAAAACGACGAGTTAGGTGTTGCGTATCTTTTGTGGCCAACAAGTCCTATAATTGCCGCCATACTATATTGATGTGATGTGTTTATAATGATAATAGGAGTCTCACTATTCTGGATTACATCAATCATAGCGAACCCGGCCATTACGTCACCACCATCAGACGACATGAATAACTTAATTGGTATCCTGTCCTCTTTTGCGAGACCTTTGTCGTGTAGGTTGATCTTGATTACAGTATCAACAAATGCTGCAACAGGGCCTTCATCTATATCAGTATTGTATTTAAGGACTCTGTTCTGCAGGGATTTGAGAGAATAATAATCCTCGAAATCCATGTTTACATTGACATTACCTACGCTTATTTCTGCTGGTTTAAAAAGATCTAAATTACCTTCTATCATGTATTCTCCTTCTACAGTTTTATTGACTACCAAACCTTGTTTCTCACCACCTCCTACACAACATGAGATGTAAGCAGGAGCTCACTCGGCAGGGGACAAACATACCCTCGTGCTTTCGATATAATCTTTCGCCTCGGCTACCAACCTTAACGCGAGCTCCTGCTTGGTTTAGTATTGCGAACTTGCCCTAAACCAAGGCGGCTCATTTAACTTCTCCATTTTGCGGATCCGGCGCTGTGACGTAACAGCGCAGTGCTGCAGTGGATATAGTTTTCGACGCCGAGCATAAGCGCTTCGCCTTAACTACTCCTGCCCAGCCCACCATAGGCAACAGCCATCGTGCCGACACCCTTCGTGTACGACTCCCACCGACGCGTCCGCCGGCCTGTGCTACCACGACAGGAATCGAACCTGTATATGAGAGGATCAAAACCTCCTGCCTTACCTTTTGGCTACGTGGCAAAATACGCTACATATCAGCACAATATATGTAGTGTTGAACGGAAGAAGTAGGATTCGAACCCACGCGCCGCTATTAACGACCTAGCGGTTTTCAAGACCGCCCTCTTAAGCCAAACTTGAGTATTCTTCCATATTACTTTCGGGCAAGGATTTTCACCTTGCATAAGTGTGCTATCTTGATTTAGCCATCTCACACACCCTCTGGACATAGGTGGCTCGACTCAGCCATAAGCGTCTACATATTCCGCCACCGAAAGTAATTAAATATTGTTTTCGGACAAGGATTTTCACCTTGCATAGTAGGCTGTGTTGATAAGAATTTCTTCTCCTGTGCTCCGCCTACCTCATGTTCGGCTCTGCTTAGCGTCTACATATTCCGCCACCGAAAACAATTGCAGCTACCCCAACTCCACTGCAATGCACTGGTCGCCCAAAAATTGTCACCGGCGTAGAGCCGGGCCAGTGTCCGCCATATTAGCGGATTCTGTAGGGCTCGAACCTACAACCCCTCGGTTAACAGCCGAGTGCTCTACCATTGAGCTAAGAATCCATATTGTTACTTCTTTATTTTTTCGTACAAATGCTTATTTGCATAAAAAAGGTCTAGCATTTCAAATAGCTCTCCAGCCGCCTTTATCATCTTCTTCATATCTTCAGACGGAAGGAGGTCGTTATACTGCTTTACAAACCCTTCCTTATCCTTTATTTCAAAAAACACTATCCTATTCATAAAGCCACCAGAGGGACTCGAACCCCCAACCCACTGATTACAGGTCAGTTGCGCTACCAATTGTGCCATGGTGGCATATACTACCCCAAGGAGTCGAACCTTGTGTACTGGTTTATAAGACCAGCCCTCAATACCGTCGAGGACGGGTAGCGTGATGTTGTTCACGCGAATAACAAACTGCCGGCACGGATTCGAACCGTACATGGTGTTGTTCTTGCCACATATGCTGGAAAAATGAGAAAAACAACATATGCTTAACATCGTCAGGCACCCACCCATTGGATGCATAACACCCGCAGAGTAGGTGGCGGGAATCATGTCCACCCGCGCTTCACAATACCTTTAAGCGTCTACCCCTTCCGCCACAGCAGTAATAATAAAGAAAGGAGATTACCGCATATCGTTTTGATGTGTTTATCATAGCAAAAAATATATCTTCTGTCAACACATCTTTTCGATATTTTAGCTAATTTTCGTATATTTTTCCATAGTAAAGTAAATTCCGTCTCTCCTCCAGGAGTCGCAGTTTATAATGTCTCCAACAACAACCGGATCTCTGTTAAATGCTGTATTAAAAACAGTAAATCTGCTTTCAATTCCGCTACCAATTGACTTTGTATAGAAGGAATATCCAAATTGTTTTCCGTCTCTCTTACGTTTCAACGGTTTGAGATCTGTTATGAACAATTTTCTTCTGTCCTCTTCTCTTCCTGTCGTATAGCCAACATATCCCGCTGCCTCTTTGAAGTTTTTGACTTTATCAAGCAGCGACAAATCATCCATATGAGATTCCTTGATGTCATCTTCTACTCCATAGAGTATCATGCTCATATCTAGAATCTTATATGAGGCTGATTCAGTTCCGTTTTTATTCTTATCAGTCGAATATTGCTTAATAATGTCACAAAACGGCTCGTTTTCCACCTTTTCTCGCTTGATTTGCTTTGCTTCACCCTTTTTCAGTAAGTTGAAGAACACATCTGTTATATAAAGAAGTTCTCTCTGATTACCGAACTCGCTGAAAAAGTCTATCTTTATCAATATATCTAACTGTCTTGTATCTATTACATTCTCTGCACACAGATCCTTGAGAATATCAACGAATCTTGTATACTCTTTCTCTCTTGACATATCGTAAAGGCGCTCTGTCGTCTTTTTGCTCATATACTTAATAGAAGAAAGCCCCTTTGCGATAACGTTATTTTCCTTGTCGTAGTAATACTCGCTCTTAGAGTACCCCCACTTAGGCATCGTAATGCGAATCCCTACTTTTTTGGCATAATCTGTGCCTGCACGTATGTCATCCTCGTTTGCTGCGTTATTCAGGTACGACGTTACGAACTCTAACGGATAATAATACCTGAAATACCCGCATAAATAGCTTATTAGGCAATACGCAATCGAGTGGTTGTATCCAAACTGATAACTCGCACTGTCTTCAATGACCTGTAGAAACTCTTTTGCCTCTTTTTCTGCTTCTTCTCTCGGCTTATCGGATTTCTGGCAATATCCGTCAAGAATCGCAGGCATTGCAGCCTCCAACCTATCTAATTGCTTACGTCCAATGGCTCTTCTTACGTTGTCGGCCTCACTTCCTGTCAACCCACATATCTGCTGCAGAAATGCGATTGTCTGTTCCTGGTAAACCAGAAACCCAAGTGAGTCCTTCAGCAAATCATCAATGATTGTGGAAGGATTTTTATGTACTTTCCTCGCCAACAAGTCATCTCTATATGACGCCCCGGTTGGTCTGATACTTGCGGTTACGAGAGATAGGTCAAAAATGTTCTTTGGCCTATATTTCCTCATACTATCGTAGGCGAACGATCCTTCAAACTGGAATATGGCAGCAGGACTTGTAATCATATTATTCCAAACCTCCTCGTCCTCCCAGTTAATGTCGTGCGTGGTCGGATAATTCACTCCAATATATCTGCAGGTGTCTCTCAGCACCTGAAGCGTCTTCAGAATAAGGAAATCGTACTTAACTATACCAAGTTCATGTACGCATTCCATATCCAACATCAAGCAGGACTCACCTTCTTTATTAAATGTGCCGTAATTGTCATTCAGCGTTATCGGGCTAATAACAATTCCAGCCGGGTGAATCGATTGTGATATCTTTGTGCCAAGCAGCCCATCAAAAAAGTAGAAGAGCGTCTTATTTGCGAGTCTTGTAGCCTCCGGATCATGCTCATAATCCGCTTTGATTTTTGCCACTGCGTCTAACGAGAACGGATTTTTAATGCTTGGGCTCCAATCTTTATACTTTTCATCCCATTCAAGAGCGAGAGCCCTTCCTATCTCATCAATTACGGCCTTCTCTTGTAGTGTGCCGAACGCAGCGACTCTTGCTGTGTTATCATTTCCAAACCGCTCTACGATATGTTTGAATATAGCAGGCCGGTCGGACTCAATGACGTCAATATCAATATCTCCTAATTCCTCTCTATCTTCGTTGCAGAATCTGGAGAATACCGTATGCCACGTTTCTGGATTTAGATCAATAATATCTGTTATATACGCGACTCTCGATCCGCCAACTGAACCACGGGCTGTGCCTATTGTCATGCCGTTTTCTTTGCACCAACAAACAATTTCTGATTGGGCTAACATAAACCCGTCCATATTTAATTTATGGAAGACGCGCATTTCCTCTTCAATCGCAGACTTAAAAGCCTCGACTTGCTCTTCTGGTATGATTCCACTGTCGCACTTCTCTTTGAACTTCCTGTCTACAGTCTCCTGAAAACGTTTGCTGTCTTCTTCTCGTGACCCATATAGAATTGGATACTTAAAACTTAAATCCAGGTCTATATCTTCTGTCATTTCATATAGAAGATTTGTGTTTTCGATTGCCTCTATACATACAATTGTAGGTAATGCGTTCTGGAGACGAAACATCTCGACCAATTCATCGTATGTTTTAAATGTAAGGTCAAATGAGTCCTCGTCGCCATATGATTTATGCTTGGCTTTCAACAAAACATCCCTACATTCCGCCTTGTACCGTGAGGCACTATGTGTATCAGTCCCAGCGATTAATGGCTTCTTGTATTTCTTCGACAATTCATACAGTTTTTGGTTAAAACTAATCTGATCTGGATGATTATGCCCCTGTATTTCGAGAAAATCGTATTTATTCACCAATTTCTCGTAATACGGATTGTCATCCTGCAATTTATTCAGCGGTGATGCCAGACAGGCACTCGTCGAAATAATATGGTCTGACATATTAAGGAACTCATCAAAACTAAGTCTGTTTGTGTAGTAAAAATGTTCCTCGTCACACGACATGGACACTAGTTTATTAAGTTCTTTAAGTCCTTCCATATCTCTTGCAATTAAAACCGTATGGTAATTATCCCTGACCTTCGGTTCCAACTGTTCTGTCAGATATATCTCAACAGAATGCATATATCGTATTCCTGCATTTTTGCAGGCTGCCCATTTCTCAGTCCAATTTAACGGCTTCCCATGTTCTGAAAACGATATTGCTTTCATTCCGTTTTCAACTGCGAGATTAATATATTCTTGTGGCTTTGTGCAACTATCCAGTAATGAATAGTCTGTATGAGCGTGATACATTATGTAGTTGTGCATAAATCTTACGCCCCCTGATTTAGTTTATTCTACTATTCCATAATTTGACTGCTTTTTCAGTTGCGATACTCCCCCATTTATCTTTAGAAAAGAATGATTTTGTTCGTGATCCGCAAATATCACATTCAATATAAATGAAATGTCCTTCCAGGGTTAAAGATTTGCTTGGAGAAGTCCATATATCCGCTCTACCTCCACAATGAGGGCAAGCAAGTAATGTGTATTCGTCTTCGTATTCCATTTTTATTCTCCATTAATTTCAATCGAGTACAACATTTGACCACGCTGTTACAAATCCATCATCCCAGTTCTCACTTACCGGGTCAGGATCAAAAAAGTCTGTCCGACCGATTGTCCTGAGCGGGTCTTGAATTGAGTCGTCTCCTATATGTTGGATGATCGACGGCAATGTAGTTAAAATTGGGATTTCATTTGCTATCGCCCATCTTGTAATGCTTACATCATCACCGAACTTTTCGTCCCAGGATTCTAAGCACGGCTTAATATATTCTTTCTTCATTATTACGCCAAGTCCCATAACTTCTGTCGTTGCGATGTACGGGCTTCGTCTTGCTCTGTTTCTAACTTGTCTTCTCGTTCTGAACTGGAATGGGAATAACGAAATAATGTGGTCTGGATGCAGTGTGATAATCTTTTCGCAGTATTTAATGAAGTCTTTGCAGATTTCCGCGTCATCATTCATCACCATAACGAACGGTTTTTTCGTTTCAATCAGCCACGCCTTCTTTGCGGTAGGAATAACCCCAATATGCTCTTTATCCCAAATCATATGATCATCGGGGATCTTTAATAGCTTCTGATTTCTCTCAGCCCATTCTTTTCTTTCTGGGACTGCAAATATTCTGATATCAATGAGATCAGATATGCCTCCCTCTTTCTTCGGAGCTTCGCTCTTTGAAGCGCTTTTCGTAGTTGCCTTCTTGGTTGTATCAGATTCAGTAGTTGTAGGCTTTTTCTTTGCTTGTTCTGCCATTGCTTCCTCCATCCTTGTAATAATAAACAACTACGTTATCGATTCCTTTCAGAACGGATAAATCCATTTCGATAACGTCTCCACTTACGCTGCAATTATCTTTTAGATCGTCATCCTCTCCATTTGCAATACTGATTCGTTTCAATTTCCTGACCGGAAACGACGTATGTACAATATTCTTTTCAGGTCTGACCATCTCTACACACAAAAAGTCTTTATTCATTTTTATTCTCCTTTATTGTAATCGCATACCTTCCGCAGGCGTCGTATACGCTCCACAGCTGGTACAAGTCAACTTCTTCTCTTTCTCTTTGCGGATTATTGATCACAGCAATTCCTTGTTCTCTGTCATATCCAACGAGTAGCACACAATGTACTCCCCAAAACGATTTGTATTCCTCGCCATTGTATTCGGAAATAATTCCGTCATAATTAACTAGCACCGAGAATGTCTCTGTTACCCATAATGCGACTGGATAACCATCATCTATGTATTTAAGTAGCTTTTCAAAGTCCGTTTTGCTTACATCTATCAACTCGTATTCAGATTCATGCTCATATAAGTAATTATTTCCGCTCATAACAAGTGCTGGGGGCCAAATAGTTCCGCCATCTTCGGAATACGGACTTCCCCTAAAGCCAACCTGGAAATCAGGATCCCAATATAATAGGTATTCATCAACTATTTCTGTATTCTCGACGTCGTATCCAAGATAGTTAAGCATCATTGTCAATGATGTTACCTCACATCCTGTTGGAAGATCTGGATATTGTGACACAACCGGAACATCCAGGTTTTCCTTCTTATATAAAAGGTCTTCTATTGTCTGTTCATTATTGCTCTGTGCTCTATCAATAATAATTGTGCTACGTATTGTTTCTTTTTCCGGCGCCGTGTTATATTTGCACGAGCACATGATGTATATCGAACACATCAACAACAATATCGAGACTAACAAAATCGCGTCAGACACAAGAGCCCTATGCGAATCGCTGTTATTCTTCATCATATTCATACTCTCCTTCCTCCGCAGGGATAACCGGTGTCTGTGCTTTAATCGCGGTAAGAGAAAATGCCGTATACTCATCGTTATAGTAATCCCATTCTGAATCGGCGTCATATATATCTATTGCGTCAACATCAATCAAATCTCCGTGAGGCGTTTTAATTTCGACAAGCGGACAATCGTCCTCTCTCCGCACATCATATATATCTATCTCTATCTGCCTGTGCAGTAATAGACAATAGTCATCACCGATTTCATTTGATTGTACGAATTGACATCCGCAACATCCCTGTGGCATTTCCATACCTTTAATCAATACGCTCATTTGAATCACCTCTTATATCTGCGTAGTTTATGTTCTCAAACACTTCAAGTATCTCCGATTCTTCTTCGCACAATCTTCCTCGTCAAATGTATGGTCTTTCGCCCATCTTCTGCACCAATGCTCAAAGCACTCCACATACCCGATGTAATGTCCGTCTATGTCGCAGTGGCATTCGATGTTTCCAACCTCGCCTGTGCGGATGTTGTGTCGGCAATTACAACACACTCGTTCTTTCATTCTCTCACCTCTTTCAGCTTCAACGTAAAATTCATTGTGCCATACTTTTTCTTGGCAAGATAATTGAACATATAACTAACAACTGCGCCAAGCAATGAAGAATATTGATAATAAAATGGTTGCCCTTGACAGCATATAACGACTACAAATTTAGGATTATTACATTTTCTTTTTATCATTCTTCTACCTCTTTCAAGTGCTTGTCGATTATACGTTCAATGTCTTTGAACCGCACCCATACTCCTTGATATTCTCCAGTAAAATTATATCCTTCGTCCCAACATTCATGTTTTACTTCATCCCACGCTTCAAGGCTTCGGATTGCCATGTCGATTGCTTCATGCATTTTTTTTAATTCGTTGTTTTGTGAAAAATCCTTTAATACCTCAAGTCGCAATACTGCTTCTTCTCTTGTCATTCTTTCACCATCCTTGCTCCGCAGTTAGTCCATCTTCTTCCAACATCTTTGCTCCGCAGTTTAATTTGTGGTCATTACGATTCCTCGTTATATCTCTGATTCCATCTTTCGATGGCTTTTTCCCTTGTTCTGTAGTCTCTATGTAAATCCTGTCCCACCCAGCATTTGCTACATCTGATCCAATAGTGTTTCCTATTTGCGACTCCGTGTATAAATCTCTCTAGTATTTCCGGTCTTCCGCCGCAAAACGGGCACGGCTTTAATTCAGTTTCTAATTCAAATTCTTCATTATACATACTGGCCTCCTCTTACAGGTTTCTGTATATCTTCTTAATGTTTACCTTCGAACCATAGTCGTCATCACTATCGTAGTCGTCATAGTCATCATAGTCATCGTCTCTTCTGCGCAGGAACGACGGTACGCCATTTTCGTAGTTCGCTATAATTGCCATGATGCAAAGGATGATAAACAAAAATGCAGTGATGAGAATAAATCCAACAAAAATACCAACCGCAATCTGAATTACCATTATTTCGTCCTCCCGTCTTCTTCAAAAACCATAATCGCCCTCTTCAGGATTCCTTTCTCTGCCTCCAGTTTCCTGATTCGCTTTGCCAATTCCTCGTTTTTGCACTGGAGTGACTTATATGCTTTCTCCCAATTATGTATTGTCACTTCCAGCATCTCGATCTTTTCGTCCTTCTCTCTTAATGCTGCTGATGTACTTGTTAACATTATGCACCTCCTAAAAATTTATTTACTGGACATTGCATGCACTTCTGAACAATTAGATAGTTTGCAGCTTCCTCAGAACTGTCGTATCTATCTTTAAATTCTTTCGGGTACTTGCAATATCCAATACAGAACTCTTCAATTACCATTTCCGATTCGTAGATAGCGTCTTCTATCAACGATATTGCTCTGTTAAGCTTCTCCATAACTCCTCACAGTTTCTTCCTCTGGTCAAACAGTTTTCTAAACACGTCTTCACCCATATCAATTGGCGACATCTTTGGATCTGGCAGCAGCCCGTTAATGTCCCACAGATAATAAACGTTGATGTATTTTTTAAGCATCATTATGTGCTTGTCGTTCACGACATTGATTTCCTTGTCTAATGCGAACGTAACCGAGATTTTTTCCCTCGAACACATAGATAATAAAATTTTAGTTTGGTTTGCTGAAAGGTGGCTCGTAAGCAGTGCTGCGCAATCCCTTATTCCATAGGTGTTTGCGAGCATAACTGACTTCGCACCCTCAAAAATCGTCACATTTCGGGTAGATAAAATACCTGTTTTATTCTCATAGAGCCCAAATATTACATTTATCGTTCCCCAACTCTGATAGTAGTTATATTTTCTTAATCCCTTCTCTTTCCAGAGTGGGTCGAGTGTTCGTCCTCCTATGTTGACTATCTCTCCATCGAGATTCCGGATCGGATATACAAGTCTGTTGGCGATTGGATCATATCGCACTTGAAATTTGTCTAAAACTTCCCTCGATATTCCCTCGTTCATCCAGACGTCCAAGTTCTTTCCAACGATGTACTTATCCATACAAGTTTCCGGCAAAACTTTTGCTGTACTTTGTTTGATGTTGCCTTGTCGTTTCTTGAATTTTTTACAAATTCCGGTCGCAGGGAGTCGCCGTCTTCCATCAACGGTTATTCCTTCTTTCCCGCAGTACTCTTTTAGTTTTTCAATAGCCTCTTTACCTGAGCATTGGTAGTACTGCTTGATAAAGTCATATACAGTTCCGCCACGCCCTGTTGAAAAACAGTAGAACACTTTATTTTCAGGGTCTACTGAAAATGATGGTGTGTTTTCTTCCTGGAATGGAGTTAGTCCCCACCATTCTCTTCCCTTCTGTTCCAATTCCGTGTACTGGTTAAAGAAATCGACAACATCAATTGACCTTAAGACTTCTTGTATATCCATCCAAAAACCTCGTCAGCAAGGCTGTATAACTTCGTGCTGCTTTGCCTCTTCGAAGAGGATTAAATTTCCGTTAAATGACAGATCTATGTATTCCCCTGGAGCGTGTTGCATTCCCGTTCTGTTTAATGCGACGATTAATTTTTTATCGCCGCATTCAGGGCCGTCTTGCGCTATCTCATCCTGCGTTTTATCAATTAGCATTAGGATTGTTGATGCGTTACGTGCTATCTTTGCGGAATCAGCAAGCCTCGTTCCTCCGGTGGCCGCTTGTGCAGCAGCAAGGCCGGCGATGTTCATATCACCACAGATCTGATTCTTAACCATATCTACCAATTTCCCGAGTTGAGCGTAGTTTGTATACGCTTCTGTTGAATCTCCAGATTTAAAGTAGTCGACAATTAATACATCAATCGGCATGATATGATTAATTTTCTTTACGGCTGTGTAAATCCCTTCCATATCGAAGAAAGGCATATACAAATGTATGAGCTTTCTAGTCTTCAACCATTGCTTCATTTCGTATATTTTGTCCTTTTCCTCCAGTGTATAGTTCCCGGATCTTACTCGTGAGAATTCCATTCCAGTCATGTGCGCCATGAGTCTGGTAAGCCACATTCTTGAGTTCAATTCGGAATCTATATAAAATACGGCCTTATCGTTTTTCAGAAGTTCTGCGGCGCAGTTCATCAAGAACATACTCTTGCCGGATTTCATTAATGCTCCGACGACTACGAGCTCCCCTCTTTCGATAGTGACGTATTCATTAAGCGTTGGAAACTTAAACAACATCCCGGCGTTCTTACCGTTTTGTCTATCTTCAATTTCCTGCCACAGATCATCGATGACATCTTTGAACAGAGGAATCGTTCCATTAACTGAATGCCCTATCATTACCTCATCGATTGCCCTGTAAATTTCCTGTTCAATATTAATATCTTCATTTGATAAACACAGAGCCTCGCACTCCTTGAGTTTGGAATACACTTCTCTTTTAAACGCTGCGTTAAGCACATTTGAAACCAGGAGTTTATATTCCTCTGCTGTTCCTCTTGCGCAGTAATCACTTACGTCAATCAGCTCTTGTATTTCCTCAATACTGATATTGCTGTCAGCATCGAGAGACTCTTTAATATTGAACGCGTCAATATTTTTAATACCACGCATCGATAATTCCGTTATTGCAGTATAGATTTCCTTGTTTGTTTTCTCCGTGAACTGCTCTGGCTTTAACTGCTCGGAATAAAAAATGAAATCAGGATTATGTATCAATGACGCAATTATTCCTGTTTCGCTTTCGATTGCGTTAATATTCTTAAAATCCGCCGTGGTATCACCCCATTTCATCCAGATAAACGTCGCATTCATTGTGCAATCCGCACAAATAATTACACTTCATATAGTCATAATCGACGTCATCCCAGATCTCGTTGTCTTCTATTTCATGAACCGAATCAACAAACCACTTTCTTACCTCGTTGCATCGCTCCTCATCGAATTCTTCCACGATAAATTCTCTGTTCTTGAAGCAGTTAAAGCAAAGCGCTACTGGATATTTTCCATATTTTTCTTTTACTCCAATGGCGTATATGTAAAGCTGCTTTAACATATCGTCGAGTTCTCTGTCTTTAACTGTTGGTTTTTTACGTCCGCTTCTAGGTTTTAATTCCCTCGACTTATTATCTACAATGTATAAATCCCCGTCCTTTTCTCCCAGATAGTCTATGATTCCTGTCATTTTAATTCCGTCTATTTCGAAATTCAGTTTCTCCTCGACAGCAATCATGTTATATGGAAACGGCTCAAAACCTTTTAGGTATGCGATTCCCTTTTCTATGTAGGAGGCGGGATTAACGTTGCTAGGACGTGGCCCGGCAACGTTCTCCCTATAGCCAAAAAGAAACGAGGTGACAATATCGTCCTTCTGGATTTCGCCTTTATAAAACCCCTCAATAATCTTATGCATATAAGACCCGTATGATGCATAGAACATCTCTTCTTCGTCAAGTCCTCGTATATACCTCAAAAAGAATTTCCATTTACACGATTGGAATGATGTCAGTCTTGAGTAGCTCCACACAAAGTCCTGTATAAGTGGTTTGTAACTAATTACCTCTTCCATTAGAATGGAATCCCTTCGTCAGGGTCGCCATCTTCAACGCTTGTTACAACCGGATCGTATGACTCTTCCACCTTCTCTTCGCCAGGTTTTTCAAACGAGAAAATGGTGTAGTTTGTATAGACTTTTTTCGTCTGCGGTTCGTACGTTGTATTAACATCGATATCGCCGAGCTTAATACGATCGCCCTTCTTTAATAGACTTGCTCTCTTCGCTAATTCCGCGCCAACACATGAGCAATACCCACTAAAATCCTGCACGTATTCGTCAGATCCTCTTGGCTTTTTGCTTGTGCTGATTCTTATCTGTGTTACCTTGTCGCTTTTTGGCAGGACGTCCCATACCGTTGCATAAGCACCTGTTCTAAATCCCATTATTTTTCCTCCTTGGTTTTTCCGGCGAGAGCTTTAACCTCGTCTAATAATTTTGATGCAAGAGCAGGTTCCGTAATCTTCAAGTAATTTCCGCTCTTTACATATTTCTTCGTAATCTTTAATAGTCTTTCCTTTGCGGCCTCGACATCTTTGCTGTCAGCCACATATTTCTTTGCGACTTCGTCAATCATCTGAGTGACTTCCTTTGCAATCAGTAAGTCCTCTTCTTTTTCCGCGTTCTTCTGTTTGCTTCTCCAATTATCCGGATCGTCCTCAACAGTTGCGATGTTGAAGAATTTCAGAAGGAAATATCTCATACAGTATGTAAGTCCTGAGCCGAATGCCTGCGACGCATCTGCCTGCTGTCCGGTCAAAAACCACTGAATTGTTAATTTCTCTTCCGGGTTATCGATGTTCAACCAGGTAAAAGTGACCTCCGCCTCTACGAGAACTTCGTTCTTTAATTCCTGGTAAACCATTCCGCTCTTCTTGTCTACTTTTGTCTGGTCGAGATCCTGCATTCTCGCTATTGCGGTGCCAGGCTTGATTTCCGGGATTAATAAAAGCCGGGTTTTATCCAGCCACACGGACAGCTTTGAGAGGATTTCGTCTTCAGATACGTACTTATAACCGTATCCGTCTTTGTTTTTCTTGAACACTTCCATGTTCTTGCGGATCTTCGCAAGCTTCTGGTAGATGTTCATTTTTTCTTCCGCTTGTTCTTTGGCCATTTGCCACCTCCATATTCTTCTTTGCCATTTCGCGAAATGCAATAAATGCATAAACGCATATAATTAAAATTCCAACTACAAAAACGATATAGGTAAAGGTCATTTCGTACCCCCTATTCGTAAGAATTCCTTACAACGATTTCATAATCCTCCGGCTCCCGTTCAAGCATCATTGCTTCTAGTTTTTCCCGCCGGATAAAGTCATCAACCGCTGCTAACGAACTGGATTTGAATACTACGGTTGCTGTTCTGCGTTTGAAAAGTATGTACGTTTTCTTTAATTCCATACTGCGCCTCCTACTTTTCCGCTGCTAAATCGTATTCATTCATAAGATCCTTGACGACTTCATCGAAATCGAATGCATTTCTGCACAGCGATAGAAAGTCGTATGTGGACTTCTCCTGGATCTCATCAAGAACGTCTGGAATCTCATGTGTCATGAGCGGCCGTCCGAGTAAATGTTCCGCGTACCTATAGAAATACTTCGAATCGTCACCCATAAGCATCACCGTTCCTGTGTATGCCTGGACAATGGCACATTCCTGTTTTGTCATCCTTACTCCTTCCTGCAATAATATTGCTTTGATGTGTTTATATGGTTAAAAAAATATATACTTTAAGAATCAATCAAATGAGCCTGGATCTACTTTATAGCTCCAAAAGTAATCATTTTCAAATCTATATTTCCCTTCTCTTGCTGGGATTGCCAGGCTAACCTTGATGCCAGGTAGCTTTTCAGAGTGATCAAATCTGTTATATACCATAAGATCGTACGGAAATCCTTTCTCCTTCAGCTGCCTTTCCCACTCAACCATAAGTTCATGTTTGATCTGACCTCTATAGTCATACCCGGTTACTCCCCACCAACTTCCTCTCTTAGGAGATCCGAGCATTTCATGCCATCCCTGGTCTGAATCTCTGTACGGGATTTTCCCATACTTTGCCATCGCAAACCGTTTTCTGAAATACTTGAAGTCAAGCGCATCATATTCATCTCTGTTATCAAAATTCCAACCTTCGCTCTTATCATATGATGGCATTTTCTTTACGAGCTTGGCCAGATCCTTGTCCGACATTAACTCAATATCATATTCCAGAGCGTCGTCTACGTACTTATCACGAACTTCATTTGTGATTTTGTCGCATGTATCTGAATAGGCTTTAAATATACGTTTCCCGTCCTCAATATTTTTAGCCTTCTTATTCTTCTCGAATAAATCAATCGCCATAACCGTTGCGATTAAAAAACCAAGCATTACACCACCTTCTCTTTCTCGCTCGAAGCTTTTTCAAACTCTATTATAGCAGTACTGTTCAAGTATGTGAACTTGCTATAACCGAGGTTCAATCTCTTGTATGCATCCTCTATTTCCTCTGATGTAATTCCGATATAATCTAATGTCTGTGCCGGAGAAGAGTGATTCATCATCTTCTGCAGCAGAAGTAATTTCCTGGAGTCATTATTCGACATTACCATTTGATGATAGCAGAATGTTTTTCTCAATGTATGCGTTGACATATGAATGTTCAGCCCAAGATCTTCTGCTATTCCCTTGAGCATATATTCCGCACCTCGTACACTTAATGGTTCTCCAGAATCCTTACTATTATTCCTGGATAATGACTTAAACATATAATCGCTTAAATGGACGTTTGGTGTGTTCTCAAGATACAATGTGACTGCTTCCATTACGGCATTATTAATCGAAATATACCTGTTCTTTTTTCTCTTTCTTGTATTCCTTGTCTTCTTCTCAAAAACCGCGAATGTGTCTTTGAATGTGTAATTTTCGTTGATCAGATTTGAAAATCGCAACACTCTCAAATCACTAATTCTTAATCCAAAGTTAATTCCGACAATGAACAACATATTATCTCTCCATCTTCCCTTGCTGATTAAAAACTTGGATATTCTTTCGATGTCCTCAAGTGATTTGATTGGGTCTGCAGAATGATCCTTTACGATGTCCTCTTCTACATGTTCATTTGCTGGAAGAATTAATTCCGGGTTAATTGACCTTGATTTCCTTAGCGCGTCAATATCAATATTGCTTTCAAACTTAATAAGCTCCATCTAAACCCTCCCTATTATATTGCTTTGATGTGTTTACATTACCACAAAAATACGCAACTGTCAACACACGTTCTTACAAATTATGAGCTAGTTTCCAGCGAACGTAATCTCGCCGAAGTTCCTCTGCTATATGATTAATACGTTCTGGTGAATGATTTGCCTCGATAGTATCAAGCTTTCTTCGTCCTCTATCGGCGCTCATCAGAGCAAACAGATCAAAGTTCGGAGTAATTCCTTTTATCTCGCTTTGATATGTTGCGTAAAAGATTCCAGACTTCCAAACATTTGGATATGATAAAATCAAATCTGTGGTTCCATTATTAATTGCTTGTGTTTGAAGTTTTGAAAAACCAAGCACCATTGATTTTCCCTTTTTATTTGGCATCGATCGAAGGCCCCTAAGAATATACTCACCCCCATCATTGTCCGGCTCCGACATTCGAAACACTACTCTTCCATCTTCCTTGTAATTCCCTCTGAATACAGTGAACGTTTTAGATTTCGTGCAAAACTCTATCGATCGAAAACCTTCCTTATATATAATCCACGCATTATCTTCATAGGTTATGATTCCATTACGAAGATCTACGTCCTTATCAGTAATCTTGTATGCATATTCCTCTATAATTCCTGCAAACGCCATCCAAAAGAAAGCTCTGTACGTATTCTGTATTGTCTTCTTCTCTTCCGGATCTAATACAGCGTTAAGATGATCCTGCAATTGCTTTGGATTGGCAACACTTTTCTTTTGTAATTTCCTAACAGCTGGCGATTTTACCAGGATTAAATTAGCGCTTACTCCGTTAATATCCTCGTTAATACACCATTTACAGTAATCTCTAAGAACTAAGATAATTGTATTGTCTGCGTATATTGAAGTTCCACTTAGATCGTTTATCATCTTCTGAACTTCGTCTCTGTCATGCTGCATACATACATCTGTATTCCACGATAGTTCGTACTTGTATGCCTTCCGAAAAGCTAATTCAACCGTTTCGTAATTCCTTTCGGTAGCATAGCCCCTCATGAATTTTAATTTAGTTTCCTCGTTAAAAAACATTTCATTGCTCCTTATACATAATAATATGTATATGCGACGTTTAAGCCGCAATAAGAGTATGTGATTTCCTTTTAACCGAGAGCACTTCACTGTTATCAAGATAGCAAAGTACTGGATGCTCTAGAAGGAATGCAATTGCGATTTCCTTCATCAGACGAGTACCCACAGTCGTGATATAAGCACCTATATTGCCCTTAGGGATACTGGTCGGACATTCGCATAATGCCACGCTGTCCATTCTTAATCCTGTTTCCGACGCGCGTAGTAAAACATGAGTCGGCAGATTCATCTTTTTAATCGCGCTCGTTAACGGAATTGCTACAACGTTTGGGCTTTTTAAATTCCCAATGTTGTTCTGAATAATAACGCCTGGTCTCAAACCAGACTGCGCGCTTCCTTGCCCGTAAAATTCCATCATATACACATCCCCTATCCTATAGGGTTGCCCATTAGATAGATCCACATTAAACCACCTTTCTGCCTGGCCATATGGATACATGAATTATACGAGAGAGGATGTCCTATGGTCAAGCCGTTTTGTTCTGTTTGATATACTGTATACTTATCAATTCCATATCATTTGTTGTGATATTGATTGATGTATGTATTGCTCGATTTTGTATTACCGCGTTATCGAGCTTCGGAGTCCGTATGAAATTCCCGTTTTCTGAATACAAGACCAATGTATGTGTATTATAATCTATTTCCATATTGCTAAATACCAGTCTTGCGTTCTTACTTTCGAATAAATATTCGCCGGAATCCGCGTTCTTTAATAATTTAACAACATCTATGAAGCTCATTTTAATCACCCTGTCATGCGAACACATGTTTGTCCTGTGGCTGAAAAATATCATAATAGCATTTCCCAGTCAAGCAAAATCCCATTCGTTTTTTGTATAATCTTATTGTAGCACTCCTTTTAGGGCGCCTATCGCTATCTCTAATTGACCCTTCGCTTCCTCAAGATACTCAACGTTATCAGACATTTTGTTATAACTGTTTGTACTTTGTAACTTTTCAGGCACACTATCGAGACACTCGAGTTCCTCCTCATATGCAATATCTATTAACGCATATGCGTCAAGAAGTAATTTCCCGGCCTGTTTTACAATATTCCTTCGTTTATTATTCATATCGTCCTCTTATAAAAACGGCGGGTAAACCCGCCGTTGTTTACTGTAAAATGTATTTACTAATAAGTTAAATATCTATTGAAAGTGTGATGTTGATCTTGCTATCATTCTCGCAATCACACTCAACGTCTATATCTGGATACTTCTCAATTATTGGATCAATCATGTCGCATACATCTTTGATTTCCTGCTTCAGGTCGTCATTTATCTTGTCGACATCCTGCAAAGCAATATTAAAAATAAGAAAACTACCAATCATATAATCGCCTCCTACTCTAAAGAGAAATATAATCTAAAATCCATGTACTTTTCGTCGCTCTCAATCGATACATTGTCTGACAATTTGATGATCTTCATCAACGATTGTCTAAGAGTGTCGTCGACTATGATCTGTTTATTGTCATCCTTAATGAGCGCGATCTCGCCACCGCCGTAACTGTTTGGTTCTGAGATTTCAAACCTATCAAAATACCCAGAGATGTTTTTCCCTTCTTCTAATAACTCTCTGTAGATTTCTGAGTATTCTACCGACTGAGGAGTATCATCTCTTCTGTCTGTTACGTAATCAAAAAGGTTTATAATCTTGTCACGCAGTTCTTCATTTGTTTCCCATTTCCCAATAAATTCAACAATGAATTTCTCGTTATTAGCGATGTCATCATCTGTTACTCCACTTGCTCTTGCGTTCTCCTCCATTTGATTCAGAACTTCCTCTGTTGTTAGTTCTCTTTCGATGGCAGGAAGAACAATGATTCTATCATCTATAATATCTTCCTTTAGGCTAAAAATAATTTTGCAACATTCTTTGTCGCGGATAAATTCCGTAGTCTTTGCATTATCAAATAATGAATAAAGCAAACTCTTCGAATCTCCAGAAATTCCCTGGCAAAAAAATTTCGCTGGCTGATACTCGTACTTAATAATAATCTTTCTTCTTGCAATTGTTATTTCCGCCTTTGAAAACGTTTCTCTCATACATGAGATAAAATCAGATATCATATTAATTTCTCCTTGTGTTAGTTGCTTTTTAGAATCCCGATTGCTGTCTTAAACCTTTCTGCAGCATTAATTATATCATTTTCCGTCAATGTTTCCATAAAAGATATTCTTACAGTGCTTCTCGCCTCACTTTCCGTTAACCCGTATGCAATTAATGCTCCGTTTGCTTCTGATTCCAAATTACGACATGCTGATCCTGCAGAGATTGCCACACCCAAACCCGACATCACAAGAACGAATGTCTCTGCATCAATTCCCGGAAGTTGGATGCTTAAGATCTTTGTACAATCACTACAATTAAGTTTGTAGTTCGTGCCATCGATATGCTCGAGAAATAGATTTCTTAATGATAAAATCTTGCTTTTATTTTCCTCTCGATTTTTCATTGCAATCTCGCATGCCTGGCCAAAACCCACTATTCCTGCTACATTTTCCGTGCCACCTCGAATTCCGAACTCTTGGTTGACACCACCACCGATCAGTGGATGTAAACTATCTAAATCTTTGGCATATAATGCACCAACTCCTTTCGGCCCGTGGATCTTATGTGATGACATCGAGGCAAAATCACATCGCATTTCTTTGACGTCCACCTCCTCGAACCCCAATGCCTGCACACAATCACACCCAAACAAAATATCTTTATATTTGCTACATGTTAACCCGAGGTCATATACTGGATTAAGAATTCCCAGTTCATTATTTACAAACATTTTCCATACAAGGTAACTCTGGTTGAGATGGATAAAATCCTCCGCTCTCATAGGGAACCTGATATGCTCTACATCTCCTACGAAATTGTAATAATCATATTTCTCGTCCATCACGTAGAATGTTAAAGCCATCGCGGCCTCTAACGATCTAAGTGAGGATGTATGCTCCATCGAAGACGACATTGCATACAACTTCCCACACCCCTTGATTGCAAGATTGTTTGCCTCGCTTCCTCCGGATGTGAATACAATCTGCGATGGATCAGCGTTAATTAATGCGGCTACTTGCTCCCTTGCTTTATCAACCGCTTTCCTTGCCGATACACCCAGTGAGTGTATGGAGTTAGGATTCCCAAATTCCGATGTCATATACGGAACCATCGCATTGAGAACTTCCAGACTCATTGGCGTTGTTGCTGCAGAATCAAGGTAGATCATTTTCTTTACTCCTTTCTATTGGGAAGTTCCGCCCATTCAATTACATCCTCATCATCGATCCTGTAACATTCAATATCGGAAACCTCCCATAATTCAAGGTCTGCCTCAAACCACCCCGGAAACTTAATATCCGCGTATTCCTCATCTTCCCCGTCATACCACGTAAAGAAATCCGGTTCTATGACATACCAAAGGAACAGAACCTTTTTGTCGTCCGTGGTTACGAGGTATGTATTGGTTTCTTTTGGTTTGGTTTTTGCATACACATTCCATAGTATAATTGATGTATTAGACATGATTACTCTCCTTTTATAATTCCTACATCTATTGAAGTGGAGATGACTCGAGCCAGGGCTTTAGCCCGGGCTCATCTCATTGAAACGTAAATACGTCCATCCGAAGGCCGGAGGCGAGTTCGGGGCGAAGGAGCGTCCGGACGAAGGATGTGACATACCTTTGAATTACCCCTGCTAACAGCAAGGGGTGATCATTATATGTCCATGATCTATATTCATGTAAGAATTTCAACTAATTAAAATTGTTATGTCGTAGTGAGTGCTTCACTATCTTCATAGCGATCTTCCTCAACCCTTCTCGTCCTGCGGTATTTCCCGAGTTTGATTTCCTCGTCTGCCTTTTTCAGCAGGTATTCGCCGAGTTCCGTATCTTCAAAGAACTTTTTCGCGGTTGAATAATTATTCGTCATGGAATTAAGATAATTCCTTTTACGTCCTCCGAATGACTTATAGGGTTTTCCGTTGATCGAGATAAGATTTATTACCCCGTCGTGAATCTCATACTCACTTTGACTGAGAAGAACGCCGCCATTCACATAGTCATCATAAGCGAGCGACGTCATCGCGCAGAGTAAATTCTTTACAGCCGAGTTTTCTAACTTCATTTTCTCACTCCTTAGTGTTGATTGAATACTACCTGTTCATCTGATTTCAAATTCCAGCACCCATATCCGGCTGTCGCACAACCAAGACAATTTCCATTGCATAAGAATGCCTCTTCATTGGCAGTTGTATCCCCGCCCTTGTACCGGACGTGTGCTTCCGGAAGATGATATGGATTGTCGTATGGATAATCCTTCCACACGCTGAACACGATATGTAGGTTGTCAGGAATAAAATTCCACTTGTCAATCCATTTATTTATAAGGCTATATTTCTTTGTAAAGCAAAGGATCTCGCAATGACTGTTCCTTGTTGCAATATCTACCATATGTTTCAGATAATCCTCGTCTACGATATCGCCGGAAACGTGAAATCTGAAAAACCTTGTCACCATAATTGCCGCCTCTACTTGTCGCCAATATTCCTCAGGATCGGAGGTAAGGATATCAAGGTTGTTTTCATATGAATTCTTTACATTTTTTCTGAACCGCATCATTTTTGCGGCGTAACACAGATCATAGCATGGTGCATCGCCCGCACACGTTTTATATGCTGGTAATGACACGCTTGAGATACTCCCCATCTTAATATTCCCTGGGGATATGCATACTTTTCCCATAATTCCCTCCTTAAATTTTGGGCGTAAAAAAAAGGGGCGGGAAAAATCCCACCCCAGATTACGCCACAGTGTAGCAAGCTGAGTTCCTGTTCAATTAATTCTTCGTCAGGAAAATATTGCCCTGCCGTGTCCTCAGAGTGATCGACTGATAAGTAGCATTCTTAGACATCTTCTTCTTAAATGCCTGGTACATCGTGTTCTGATTCTTATATGTATCTCTCCAGTCCGTGATGACAACCGTCTTGTAATCACTCTCAAGAAATCCATTTAAGACTCTCTCGATCTCGCTTGAATGCCCTTTTCTTGGCCTCTGTTTTGGAACTACTGATTCCGCAAAGTTCATATTCTTTCCTCCTTGATAAATATAAAACTATAATCCGCTTATCGCGGTGTTGCACATATTAATCGCCTCTCTGATACCTTATCCGTCTTTCCGCTTCCTCGTCATTTACCTCATTATTGAAGTATTTATATTCCAGCATTACCGGAAGATACCCACCCTGTGAACGATCCCACATTAAGAATTCCCACCAAGCAGGTTCCGGGTATTCATCTTCGTCATTATCCGAAGACCACGAAGGGCTCTCAAACATCCTGTCGTACGGGTTGTCGTATCCGTTATAATTGAGGACACATTCCTTATGAAAGCTTTTCGTCTTCAGTGAGTTTCCTCTTATACGTACAAAGACAGATTCTACGCCGACCCTTTTTGCAAGACGGCAAAGCCATTTCTGAAATTCTCTATACGTTTCCTCGACAACTCTATCCCGTAATTTCCCGTTGACAACGATTATGTAATTCCTTTGTATATCCACAAACCCATCCCGTTTGTACTTATAGAAAACGTGAAATTCGTCGTGCGAACTCGACTCGCTATATCCGCTTTCTTGAATTGCATATACGCTCATATCCTCTTCACTACCGGTCACCCTTGGAAGGTGTTCTAAAACAGTATCGAGTACGTATTTAATTTCCAACTGCGACCTTCCGGCCGGTCTAACTTCGATAACACCGTCAACATAAGTCCAACAAGACATAGGCGACTCCTTTCTTATTCCGATCTTCTTAGTGCTCTTATCTGCATTTCCTCGCGCTTGAGGCAGTTAATTGCGATCATTAATGATTTATGCCTCATTTCATCGAATGTTTCAGGTTTAAACCCTTTCTTTTCGATCTGAGGGTGCTGATCAATTGACCGCAGCCAACCAATTGCTTCACTCCTCGTCATTCTGAACCTCCATTTCCTTTTCGTGCCATTCTATATAAGCATCCAAAATCCTGTCTGCCTCTTCCCTCATTTCCTCTTTTCTTTCCTGCCAATGCAGGATGAGATAAAGCAGGTCGTCTGGATGGTAATGCCCGATCATGCACCAATCATCAGCGTCGTAGAAAACCCCTTCTCTGTGTGGCATTTTTATAACTTTCGAGATAAATCCGCATTCCTCATTTGCTTTAAAGGATACAGTCCTCATAAAATCACCCACAGTTACATATCGAGGATCTAATACAAACACGTCCAAACCCCCGCCAGCTGTACTGACCCACAATTCCGGGGTGGAAATTTCATCTTTAGAAGGGAACGTACGCTCTATACCGTTAGCTTCTAACTTTTCGAATACGTAATTCCCAATCTCGATTTCCAACAGACCATCCAGCTGAACCAATAGTTCGTCGTGGACTGCTCTCTGCATTTCTTCTTTACTCGTGAACATAATCTCCTCCATTAATCATAGAAATAGGTTCCGATTGCGTGACTCCCGCTTTCCGTATAAATAACAGGATAAATTCCTGGATAGATCAGCTTGAGACCATACGGCTTGAGTTCCTCTCCGAGACGCTTTATCCATCTTTCCTCTTTTTCTTCCATTTTATGCGTGGAATAAGAGTCGCAATATCTTTCATCATTCTGACGCTCGCAGACTCTCTCACTAAGACCGCACAATCTGTAGTAAGAATTTTGGATTTTCCGCGCCTCGTTTAAATCCTCTTCTGTTGGCTTCGCGTTCTTATATGACGCAAGCCTGTGAACTTCTTTTTCCCTGAGTTGCGCTATTGTCATTCTTGCCATACCTACTTTCACCTCCAAGCATCTGCGGTATTATGCGTTAAACAATAAATAATAATGTTATAATCACAATGATTACAGGCTGAAGAAGTAGCTCCATCATCACAACAATCCCAGTCGTCAACCGCCCTGCACCAGTCGCAAGGACTGATTGTGTCCTTGCTTTCTCTATCATCCCAAGTAAATTTAGTTTTGATTTTTTCTCGCACTACCTTCCCTCCTATATAACAAACCTTCTATCTATTGAAATACGGTCATGGTAATCATCTGAGCATTCAATTACCTCGAGCTTATAACTCTCAGGAGCCTCGTCCTCAATAGACACTAAGACGAGGATAGCATCATCAAAAAATGCCTGGTCGTTTATATATGATTCCTTGGACTCGTAGTTGTCCCACACATAGACATCCCCAAATTCGATGCTCATTCTATTGGAATCATAATCGTATTCCCACCCAGAATATCCTCTATCGACTTCATACCTGATTCCATACCTTTCAAAAACCAAGTAATTAATACGCAATTCATTAACATTGCATTTGCAATCAAGATAAAGATTCATACTAATTTCCTTTCCTTAAATACGTCGCTCCCTAAAACAACCCAACAAATAAACAAAGACAACAACATAAAAGATTGAAAGGAGAGGTAACTATTATGAAGAAAGAAATTTGTTGGGTTGTTTCAAGAAACGACTAATGTTTACGATCTAGGCGTAGATTGGATACCAGATCAACTGGATGGATCCGCCTGCACGCGGCGGGTCGAACGACCAGCTCGCAGGGTTCCTTGCAGCTGAACTCGAAAAAGTTCTTATTTTCCTTGGTGGAAGTTCATACTTTTGTAATAATTACATGTACTTTTCTCGTGTGGCGAGCCCGATTGGATTCGCTGACATCTGTCGGGAGCGTTTGACTGCCCGATGACCTGCTTGAGATTCCGCGGAAGCTGCAGAAGGGGCCGGTCTGTCTTCTACTCAAGGTGTTACTTCTGCTGACAGCAAAAGCATCGCAACGTAGTTGCAATCATCATCGTAAACTAAATACTTATTTTATTTTCCTGTGCTACTTAAAATAACTCATCGACCGATGAGATACTGACTATCTTACATTCCTCGTTATATGCGAGTTCGATTTCGCATTCGTGGTATGTGCGTGATGTTTCCACCATTTCATACCATTCACCATTGTCTCCGTCTCTGATTGATTTGACGGTAAATTCCTTACCTATATCTTCCGAATATTCCGTCGGTGGCAGATGATATTCTTGGTCTTCCGGCATTGAAAATCCGGGTTCAAACCAATTAAGAATTACCACGCGGTCGCCCTCACTGATTAGTTTCATAAAACCACCTCCTCAAATTCATACTGGAATATCCGTATGTTCTTTGTTTCCTTTTTAAGCCTTTTTATCAGGTCTGCAGTGCTTGCGTTTCCTGTTATACCAAACGCCTCTCTTAATAGTAAGTTTAATCTTCCAGGGGAGACGTCATCTCTGTCATCAATGTCATAAAAGAATTCAGAATACTTGTCACCAGTGTCACAGATGTCTATAACGTAGTGACCTTTATAATCCGGATCGTTCGTCATATACAAAGCATTCCCCTCCTCAGAAGCGACGTAGTAAATCTTGTTTTCCTTGCAATACTTGTCTGCAAACATTTTTATTATCTCTACCATCGGGCCCCATGCTGTCATAGTGGAAAGCTGCAAATGAAAATCAATGGGCTCGGGATTATCAAAATCTCCATCGATATACATATAATCGACCCACCCCCTGCAAGGAACTGTTTCGTACGGAATTCCGATATATGTTGCTAAATTCCCAAGCCACTCTTTTCCAAAATCCGTATCGATTCCCTGATTGAATGCTTCCTTTAAATGGTTATACAAAGACCTGACGTCATCAGCAGACGAATACACTCTTATTTCGGTCTGGCACCAGTTTGGCATATAATCACTCCCTTTCCGTAAACATTTCGCAAAGACCCTTGCTTTTATCGATTCCGTACATCCAAATTACCGGCCCGCCCTCTGTTCTGAAGAACATCATACAAAGGTGGTACGGCATTTTCGTTACCTTAAGCCCCTGGCTCCTGACGTCAGTGTAGTCCCACTTCTCAAATTCCAGGCAATGCTCACACTTTTCGCATCTATCTGTCTCGTAATACATTTTAATTTCCTTTCTTTTTCCCATATCTAACTTATTCAAGGCAATGAATAAGATACTCTGAGGCGCCTGATCGATCCCTGTCAGATGAGACTCGGTGCGTAGCGCCTGTTCTCATCTGCCATGGATAGATCAGGTAGCCCAATTTATGTCGTTATATCGGCTAACAGCCAATACCGAAACTGAAGTTCCGAATTTGCATATGGGTGTTAATTTAATAATAATCGTGTTTGCCTCGTTCCCCACAACCCCGAGGCTGGGTTAAATACTCAATAATTGCTTCATTAAGCCCGAAGCGCAGGCAAAATCCTCATCATAATCCCCATATAAATATAAAATAAATATAAATTAAATATTCTCAATCACATCTAAGGGGGCTTATGATTGAAACTTAGATTCCTCATGTCAACAATCCTTTCAAGTCGCAGACGACTGGGCCGTGCAGATCCTCATGAATCATTTCCATGATATTAACTCCAAATTTCTCGTTAATATGGTTGATGATGTCCACGATTGTTTGTCCTTCAACCGAGGTATAGTAACTGCGCAAGCCCTCCATTGTCTGAATGTCTCCTAATTCCCACGGGGTTCCGTTCTTGCGATCCATTACATAGTTGGTCAACATTGCTTTGAATTCCCTCTTCCGCTTATGACCAACCGTGATTTGATTATCCTTGTTAATCATCAATCCGAGATTCCAGTTCTGTCCAGAAGAAGAACCATATCTCGTTTTCTCTCTTTTGATGACATACGGAGCTTCGAAATCCCTCATAACAGATACGAGGGCATCCTCGATTTCCTTGACCTGGAAATCATATCTTGAAGAGATAATAAAATCGTCTGCATATCTCGTGCAGACGAACGTTGTTTCCATTTCTCTTAACTTTTTATTGAATTCAAAATCGATCGGAATCATTATGATGTTAGTCAGTGACGGACTGAGAGGAGTTCCTTGCGGAAGCCCTCCATCCAAGAATCCAAGCTCGATTGCTTTTGTCAATTCTACCTTCCCATCTTCCCACGACATAATTTCTGAAAACGGGAAGATCATCGACAACATCTTCATCGTAAATTCCATAGTTGTACTTCCGAAGAAATTCGAAAGGTCTAATTTCGCAAACCATCTCGAGTTATTGGCCTGATGTCTTTGTAGTGCCTTCAGGGTGCTTCTTCCCTTGATGTATGCAAACGCCGATGTGTGATACAATGCCCCGCAAGTTTCCAGAAGGATGTTCTTCAAATCCGTTAATGCCATCATTAATTCCGGATTCGGAGCGTCGATTCTTCTCAGACCGCCAGATTTTTTCGGGATATGGAACGTGTTGTACAGTTCATTTCTTGGGACGTTCCGAAGTCTTTCCCACTTCTCATTAAATTCCTTAAGATACGCAATCATACTTCGGATGTTATACATAGGTATATACTTTTCCGGGATATTGCTCTTGCTAAATGTTCTTGTGACTGTGTTTGTGTTGTCTTTGTTCCTGTATAACGGGGCTGTACAAAACCCGTATATCAGTTCGTCAAGCGTCATTTGTCGGATTCCAGCCGACTGTCTAACAGTAATATAATTCATAACTCTCCTTTCCACTCATGATCAGACATCATGTTAGCTTCTGAATGCATCCGGAATTCTGCAGCAAGTTAAATTAAATTAAATTAACTTAGAGATGAAAGACCGTGAAAAACCAAATATTATGGGTGAGAAGTTTTGACTTTCACCGCCCGAACATCTAAAAAATTAATAAATGTCTTTAATTTTATTTAATTTCTTGTTGCATGGATTTCAGTTCTGTGTTAAGCATGATACGTTACCTGTAGGAGGCGACGTCGACTGGTTTTCCAGGCAGGTCGGCGTCCCCGTCTACTTGTGCTCAAGGTGTTACTTCTGCTGACAGCAAAAGCATCGCAATTACCTTGCAATAATCATCATGAGTAATTATTAATAAACTTCCAATGTCATATCAAATGCGTCCATCACAACTAACTTCTTAAGCGGTTTCCCGTTCCAAAAGTTCATAAAGTTTGCAACTCCGTACGCACTGATGATTCTGATTGTCGGGCAAACAGACAGGGTTGTGTTACATGCCGACACAGGGGTTGTCTTTTTCGCGTCTTCATCCGTGAAGTTCATCGAACGGATAAGATTTTCCCTTTCTTGTCGAATTCCCCAATCTGCTGCATAGTGCTGGGCATCCGTCAATCCCGTTCTAAAATCGAAGATTGCAATAATACCCTTATTCATTTTGTTCACGGTGCAGATTTCCTTCCGTGTTGCAATACTGTCAACGCACATGAAGACATACCCATCAAGCTGTTCCCCGTGCCATCCTTCCGGCATGATCTTGATGTTCTGAATTTCCGGATTGATTCCGATCATAATGTCCGCAAGCGCCTCGACTTTTGGCTGACCGATCTGTGCGTCTGTGAAGATCTGATTTGCGATATTGTGAGATTCCACGTGATCAAAATCCCATAACACAAAATCTTTCAGACCAAGTCTTGCAAGATTCTCACCAACGGTTGCTCCGATTGAACCACATCCAATAATATGGATTCGTTCCTTGTGTGCTTCAGGTTTAAACACATCGTAACTCTTTGCTAAATTCATTTTCCCTCTCCTTTTCCATGAAAACAGCTGTGTCATTTGCTTCTATATATAAGTTTGACGTTTCCAGATTATCAAACTTTGCTTCGGCAATATCTTTCGCATCTTCCTCGGATGCGGCGTAAACCACCGCATCGTATCCGAAGAATCCGCTTATATGTACCCTGTACTTATTAATCATATTTGCCATATCACACCTCTTTAATATCCAGGATAGTAATATCCACCATACCCGCTATATCCGCTATATTTCCCACGACGACCATACCCTTCGTAGTCGTAATAGTAGTCATCACCATACGGATCTAAAAAACCATCGTCGTTATACAGGTCATCGATGTCGATATCATCACGTTTCGATTCCCATTTTTTGCTTGCCTTTTTATCCGGGGTTTTCTTTTCCTCTTTCTTCACCGCAGCATCCTTTTTAGTGGCTGTGGTTGAAGTTGTGACCACTGAGTAGCTCTTTTTATTTACCATCTCCTTTGATTCCCTCAGAAACTTATTTATCTCTACGCCAAGGACATCTACAACAACATCTTTCGTTCCGAAGAAGATGTTTTTCTTCATGTCGAAGATTCTCGCTGAATACTCCAGCTTCTTGTTCCAGATCATAAAGATTCGGAACATATCATCTTCGAGATTTTTCAAGACAGCATCAACTTCCCTGTCATCTGTGCCGGACGGGGACACACCCATATTCACGTGGGAATGAAAATCCCCTCTGATGTTTGTCAAAACCTCATCAGGAAGTTCATTGAACCACTCGATTCTCTTTTCATCATCGGAATCGACTGTCGTTCCAGTTACAATCTGAGGGAATACAAGAACGTCGGTAACAAGGTAGATATCATCATCAAGTTCCCCGGCTCTTTCGACGGTACAGTACCATCCGACCTCTGAATCGTACGCCATTATGATTGAAAGCATCTTTGCATACGCTTCCGTTGTGAAAATGACATACGCAGTCCTGTCAATTTCCGGCAGTTTGTAAGTGAACTTAAATTCACCGCCGATCATTTTCGTATTCCTCATCTTTTCGCACATTTCCTCAATCAGAGATTCGTGCTCCTCTGTAAATTTGATAAGTCTACTCATCTCATTTCTCCTCTCCGTTGGATTTCTGTTCATCAATCCACTGAATTGCCTCTTTATATGTAACCGATCTTCCGTCTGGAAGTTCATAACATTTTCTGTTCAGATATGTACTCGTAAGCTGTCTTATGAAGAAGTTCATAACCGTTGAATCAACGAAGTTGATATTCCCGGCAGACGACATTGCGATTTCGATTGCAAACGAGAAGTCGTGCCGCTGCAAAGCGTCACCAATATCAGGAATAAATCCAGCAATACACCTGAATTCCTCAATATGAGGATTCGGAATATAGTCTGCTGGAACATATTCGCTCATATGTTGCCCTGCCTCAAGACCTCCGTTTGCGCTCATAACGAAAATTCCTGTCATCTTCATTCTGATTCTCTTTGTGTCAAAGATTTCCGTGAAAAGCTTTTCGATTTCGTCCTTCTTGGCTTCGTCATCCCTTAAAGGCGTATAAACTATGGATCGACGGTTATGCAAAGCATTATCTTTATCAACTTCAATCCAGTTATCGAGATATTTGTCAACAGCAAATATAATTCTCGAACCGCCTGACTCACTTTTGATAAATCTGAGTCCCTGATATTCTGAGAACAGATCTCTGAGAACGTGACTTCCCTCTTTTGCTAAGATTCCAGACTGAAGTCCGCTTAAAGTCCACATAGATTCCTGTTTTTGCCTTGACCAGTTCGCCAAGTCTCTCATTGCGCCATCTATATAGTTATCGAGTTCTCTAACTCGTGCCTTGAGGTCATCAAGCTTCCTCATTTCGATCTGTGTTTCAAAACCGTCGAGCAGATTTGCGATTGCCGCATTTTTGAAGTCCATTCTCGAGCAAATTTCCTTCACAATTTCGAGATATTTATCACTATCGCCATCCGCAATCGATTTGATTAACGACATATCCAATTCTGGAAGTTTCTCTTCCTTCGGATCAAAATACCAAGGCATTGCGGTCAATAAAGCACACTGAACCGCATGATAATATCTCATTCTTGCTTCAGAATTGTTCTTAAACCCACAGACAATAACGCAGCATCGATATTCCTTGTTTATATATGCGACGCACTTAAAATTCCTTGCAAAGAAAAGTCTGATTTTCTCGACTTCTTCCCATCCATCTAAATGTAACTGCGGATCTTTTAAATCGACGTTAACCGCATCGTCAAAAAAAGACTCCCTGCAGCACATCACTCTGATGTACGAGTTGTTCTTCAGGTTATTGTCGTTCTTTGATGTAACGGTTTGCTTTGCCTGCGAAAGGTAGTGAGCAATATTGTAGTCGAAATAATCCTGGTACTTAGACGATACCCATAAAACGTCGTTTTCCTTCATTCTCGGATAGACAATCGCTCTGCACGATGTTAGGAGAGAATAGTCGTATTCCCCGCACAGAACCACCGCTCCTCCGTTTGAGGTTCCCTCGATTTTGTTTTCGAAAAACGTGTTCGCGAGTTCGTCTGTTAAATCATTCATTCTTATAATTTGATTAAACATAACGTTCCCCTTTCAATAAATGTAAGTTACTTGTTAGAAAGGGCCGTACGGGGGTTGAACCCGTAGCCTCATTAGAAGCTGTGCTTCTGGACATATATAAGCCCGCACACGGCCGCCGGCAGATCAGATTTAAAAACTAATTATTATGCATTTGCTTTGTGCGGAATCGCAGAGATTCTCGCGGACGTTGCACCGTCGTTGATGAAGTTTGCGAGTGGCTCATCCAGCCATCCTTCATCGATCGTGACGCCATTGACGACAACAGATGCACCTGCATAGGTGAACTCAGCCTCGTTCATGATTTCCCGGACGCTTGCACCCTCGTTAACGATCTTTTCCTTGCTTCCTGCATTGTTTGTGAATGTAACCTTTACCATAATCTTTTTCTCCTTTTTTTTATTCAAAATTATTTTGTTTTCCCAAATTTGTAGGAGGGGCTTTTGCCCCTCCTATGTAGTTAGCTCAGTTCAATCTGAGCCAGGACGCCTTCGCGCTCTTTATCGATTTCCTCGATTGCTTTGCCGAAGGTCTCTTCGAGTTTCCCTAACTTCAGCAGGGCTGCCCCATACAGATCCGCAAGCTGTTCCTTTGCGTCCTCTGTAATCTCGTCTGCAACGATCCAAGTTCCCGTTGCAAACCCGTCAGTATGCGTGCGTCCGCTGAACACAACACCATACTCGTTTGCAGTTGGATATTTCCCGGTAGCAACTTTGAAAAGTTCCTTACCTTTCTCATCCTTGAGTACAAGTGCGTCTGGGCGGTACTTTTCCGCTTTCTGAACATCCTCATACTTCATAGAAGAGGTTAATACAACTGCGTTGCCGACAACATTAATTTTAGCCATATTGTTTTCCTCCTTTTAAATAATATTATTTACTGGCTATTGGACTTATCTGCATTACCCGCTCTCACCACGTGGAGGTTAAGTCCTTGAGAGCACAAACGCCCACGCTTCAATCAACGCAGGCGCTCAACAAACACTTAGAAAGGAAACTCAATTATGAGCCGAATAGCATTTCAATTTCCAAATCATATTCCTCTTCATCGTCATACAATTCTCCGTCTGGGAGGTCTTCGTACCACGTATCTCCCTCTATCTCTTCCACGAGTTCTTCGATTGCCTTTATGAGGCGAGGAATATCATTTTCATCACAGGCTTCCTCGTTTTCGTCATCGCTTGTTCTGACATACCAGTCAGAAACCGGAATGTCGTCGAGGAAATCTCTCATTTCTCTCCATGTACAATAGGACAACATATCGTTGAGCCTATCTTCCAAACAGGTTGAAAAATCGTTATATGTCAGCAGCTCGAAGCCATACTCATACAGAGAGTAATCCCTGCAAAACTCATATAATTCCTCGAACCCAACATCTTTTTCCCAAAACCCTTCATAAAATTCTCTTTTTGTCATTCCGAACCTCCTCATCCAAACAGGTCGTTGACATTGATTTCCTCGTATTTAAACGGTTCGGGATATGCCAACCACGCTCCCGAATAGAAGAACTGACACAAGTCTCCGTTACTTGGGCTTTCCACCTCAACGTCATATACGTCGTTTAAATCATACGCAATTGAGATTACCTCGCCCTCACATCCGACAAGCTCGTCCATATCATCAATCCAGGTTGGATTTGACCCGGAGGCTTCAATCTTTCTTCCATCGAGGATAATGACTCTGTCGCCAATATTAAATTTATTTTCCTCAGACATATCAAACCTCGCTTTCCTTAATCAAAAATCGGATGCCCGACCACCTTTACCTTTTTCGAAAATCTGCACTTCTCAACAAATTTTCTGCATAAAAAAAGCGAATCGAATGTTTTTACGAATCGCTTTCCTGTCACCAGATTTATCAGTATCACATCATACATCTTTTGCCTCGACTTTCCCGACTACTGAAGTCGATTTCATAACTTGTATAATATAGAACGGTGCTTTGTCGGGGAACGCTGCCGCAAATTCCTCGGCAACTTTCTTAGCCTCGTCATATGTTTCTGCGGTAAAGTTTGTAAGTTGCAATACTTTATTGAATTCCGCATCATCCATTTTCTGGAATTGTGCGGAATCAATGCACCCATATCGAATTGTGTGAGTCATCATTTACCTCCTTCATTTCCGCGCCTCTTGTTATTCCCCGCAGCACTGGCAGTAGATATACCCGTCATCATCAACCTTTGCCGACGGAAGAGCCATTGTTGTCTGGCAGCAGGTACACGCTACGACCATAGGCAGCCCGCGTTCCGCGAACCATTCCCCGCTAACGCTCGGGGTTGTCGGATACCGATCATTTGGATTGTTGTCATTCCAATACTTGATAAAAGTTTTCATATTGATTTTCCTTTCATATTCCCTATATAATAAGTTTGCTCAAATCAAACTCAAATTCCGTAGGCCCGCACTCCTCTGGAGCACAGACATCTTCTTCTCCGTTGCACGGCTTTGGCATTTCCATCCAAGCGTACGGGGCGTCCTCGAGATCATAGTAGAAAGTATCGGGATAAACGTCTTCGTTTTCCCATCCTCTCATCGTATACCAAACAGGAAACTCTATCTGTTTTCTGCGGTATTCCCCGTCCTCGTATACCTCTTCTGTGTATTCCTCGGGATTTGCATAGGAGTCCCAGTCATCAAGGCTTTTGATGAACGCCCTGACTGTGACCCATCTGTTTTTCTCACTCCCGCAAGTCACAACATAAATTCCTGTTTGCTCGGGGAGTTCAAGTTCTGTTAAATGCCACATAACATTCCTCCTCTTATGCTACTCTTATAAGACCTCCAGCGGCTTCCTCAACGCCTATTGTTCCGAACTCGGAAAATTCCGGAACATCGAGATTGATAACGTAACTCATCGCACATCCTTCGAGGATGTCATCGTTATCATATTCCCATTCCTCATCATCATCCGAAACGAACAGGAGATTGAGGAGTTCCCCGAATTCCGTATATGTATGGATCACGTGATATACGAGGGCATTATATTTTTCCTCGAATTCACGAACCGCCGATTCCCATTCAGGCTCATTATCGAGCCAATATAAAATTCCGCCGAACGGTTCTTGTTCGGAGTAGTATATAATTCCGCTCCGCTCAAATTCCGCAACGATCTTTGGCATCAAACCAAGAGCATCCATTCTCTTGACCGCTTCACCCTTTTTGATTTCCGCACTAACGAGTTCCTCGTCATCCTCATCATCGATTTCCATGAACTCGAATTCCTCGTCATCGGGTTCTTCACGTTCCCAACTGTATTCATAAACCCAGCCATTGTTATCAAGCCACCACATATCCTCTTTGTTGTAGGATTCCAGCCATTCATCGATTTCCTGTTCTGGAACGACTTCGATTTCCTTGATAAGCAGATCTCCGCACCACAACTCGTGGTATGGCTTGTCGTATATATGCGGATTCCCGAACTTTTCCACAAACTTTTCCGCATTTTCCTTTGACTCGAAAACCTCGAGTACATCTACCCGCGGGATTGCATCCCCAAAACCGCCGTCCACATCGTACTGGTGGACAACCTGATAAATTGTATTCATAATTCCCTTCCTTTCTAAATTGAATTCCCTCAAGAGGAATTTCTACCACCATATCTGGGAAAGTACGTTCGCAATTTCCCTCATAGAGTGGCAGAAACCCCTACCGCAAATTCCTGCGGTAGGAACCCCCGCCGAAAGAAGAAACAAAAAGGTTTATTTTCCCTTGACAACCTTAATTTCCTGGACAATATCGTCCTCAACGTCTGCCGTTCCCACGTCGAAAAGCGTCATTTCCACGACGTCACCCACGCAGAGCGAATCGGATTCGATTTCCCACATATTCCCGTCGAAATCCTCGACAGTTACGATTCCGCACTTGTTTGAAGTGATAAAACCCGTTTTCCTGTAATGCGTTTCCATACGTCCTACGATTCCAGCGATAATAATGACCGCAAGTACGATGACAAATGCGGTCACTGAAATCAAATTCCGTCTTTTCCCTTTCCGCTTGAGAAGGCGTTTCATTTTCCGAACATATTCGGATTCCTCGTCAAGCATTTCGCTCGATTTCCTCGTCATATCCTGTCAACCCTCCAATTCCTGAAGTGATTCCTTGATTTCCTGAGTGCTAAATTCCCATTTAGTCACAACAGTATCGTAGAACGCGAGTTTTGCGTTCTTCCAATACTCGATTTCCTTGTCAGGTTCATCCTCGAGGTAAAATTCCGTGTCAAAATCGACACCTTTTGCGCCCATCGTAGCGATGGCATTTTTCAATTCCCTGAACCGCTCGAGATAGAATACCTCAACCTCTCCGGTTTCCGGAAAAACCTCGAGCATAGCAACTTCCCATCCGTGTGGAAATTCCTCGTCCACATTGATGAGTGCACGGAGCCGACATCTGTCATTCCCGTCCTTGTAGTAGTAAGTTTCCGCCATAAGCACCTCCAAATTCCTTGTTTACAGTTCTGCGCAGTCTGCGCAGGCGTTAAACCCCGTTCTTTTGTTGTGAAACAACACCTTTTTCCCGCCACTGTTCATACTTATCCGTAATTCCCCGACATAGGCAATATAAAGCCCTTTTTCCGTGTCGTTTTTGAATTTCGGAGGTCTTGTAATCCCAGGAAGAGCGGAAATTCTCTCCTTGAACGTTTCAAAACTCATTTTCATTTCCTCTTCTTTCAAAATTCCGACAAAACTGAATTTCCCACTTAGCGGTTGACCGCTAACTAAGATTCCCGACCGCAAGTACACGAAAAAGTCGGGAACCTCGGGTTAATTGTCAACCTATTAAGAATGGAGGAGGTATTAAAAAGGACAATCGGGTTAAAAATGAATTTCCCGATATAGTGACCGCAAGGGTGCCGAACCCAAACTATCGAGAACGAAATTCCCGATAATGTACCTCTACGCGGTCAAAAAATGGCTCAAAAAACCACTCGAGATAAACTCGAGTGGTCAGTTTCAGCCAGCAACCTTATTTAGTTGCCTTTTTAGCCTTTTTGGCAGACTTTTCAGCGTCAACTCTTGCGATCTCAGACGCTTCGTGAGCTTTCTGCAGGTCTTCCCTCGTGACAGCCTCTTCAGCGGTCAGACCAAACTCACCATGAGTCAGAATACCATGCATAGCGTTCACGATGTAATCGCTGAACTGCGCGGTATTGCAGACGATGACCTTGTTTACCCCGCCGGACTTGGTCATACTTTCACGGATGACCGTCCATTCTCTCGAGTACGTACGGCCTCTGGAATCAACATCACTTGTTGCGCTGATGATGTTTTTGCCATCCTTGCCTTTAAGGAACAGGATTTTGTCAAAAACATTCTGCAGTGCGATGATGACTCCCTCATCACTCAAAGGATCAACACCCTTAGGAAACTTAAAGGACGCAGAAGCCTTTTCAACCTGCAGGTTGAACACTCCGTTGCCACAACGCTCGTTCAGATAGTTCATTGTCAGATACATCAGTGATTCCATAGCAGTGAACCACTTTGCATCGTGGAACACCTTTGCACCCAGGACGACTTCCATCATAAGAAGATCGATGGCATAGTCATCATCACCCTTGACGCCGTACATCATAACGTCTTCATCATCTGCTTTGAACGTGAACTTAAGAGCGTTAGGAACGACACGACTGCGGATAGCAAGCTCGATCGGGTTGCCTTCATTAGCCCAAGTCAGATACTGCTCTTTTGACAACTCGAGGTTGTACTGAGCCATAGCGTCGTTGGCAGCCTTTTTAGCGGCTTTCAACTCCTTCTGGGTAGCCTTGCCCTCATTGTACTTTGTGCAGTACTCCTGAGCCAATTTGGTTGCTTTCATGTTCAATGCTTCAAGATAGTTTGTCATAGTTTTGCCCTCCTATAAATTTTTATGACTATGTTCACGCCAGTGATGATTCAGCGTGAAAAAATCATAAAAAGGTAGCAAAAAATGATAGCAACCTTTTTTCGTGTCGTCCGTCCGTTGTCCGTCCGTCCGTTGCGCTTATAGGGTAAAAAATCGCGCCTTTTGTCGCAAGTTCGATTGTATTTTTTTCGTACAATCTGCGCGCCGTCGTGCGCCTTGCGTCGCGCTCCGTCGCCGTCGCGTTGCGCCGTCGTCGTTGCGCTCCGTCGTGCGCGCGTTGTGTCGTGCGCCTTGCGTCGCGCTCCGTCGCCGTCGCGTTGCG
>Ga0310690_10001294_pt1 | contig 44995 bp, 76 predicted proteins | sample AusTroGonzalo_MG_2_FD_207661 | JGI IMG/M metagenome (GOLD analysis project Ga0310690, IMG submission 207661) | Bovine rumen microbial communities from tropical cattle in Woodstock, Queensland, Australia - Gonzalo_04 (v2) (version 2) | ecosystem: Host-associated > Mammals > Digestive system >... | reverse complement strand
ATATAATCTAATAAAAGGGATTAAAAAAAGGATGTAAAAAGCAATAAAAACAAGCTATAAAAGAGAATAAAAGAAGGTACAAAAAAAGATATATTATAATAAATAATATACCATGTAAAGACCTTATAAAATAAAGAAAAAATGTTATAAAATTAATAAAAAACTATTGACATTATACCATAATTATTATATAATATAATTGTAAATAAGAAGAGATTAAAAAAGTAAAAAAAATCTACCATGATTAGACCGCTTAAAATCAACATCATGATAGAATTAAAAACCATGTAAAACAACCGCTTTTTTGATTGCTTTACGTTTACAATTATATCATTAATTTAATAATTGTCAATAGTAAAAAATAATTGATTGACAATAAAAGGAGGTAAAAAAATTATGATAGAATTAAAAACCATTTACGATTCAAGACAGAGCTTTTACAAAAAAGCAATGATTGATTGGAAAGGAAATATAATAAAGCTATATAGTTATGATACATTAGTTTTAATAATTGATGTAAATAAAAACAAGTATTATTTAAATGATGGTAGACTTTGGAGCAACACGACAACACGACATATAAAAGAAACTTTACATCAATATCTTGGCTTAAATTATACCAGTAAAGAAATTATAAAAAATGATGGCGGCAATTATGAAGAGTAAAAAAAGATTGACTAAACAATCATTAATTATTATTTATTTATTACTTGTATTATTTAATTATTTTATACAATTTAAAAATAATAATATATATATTGATTCTTTATGTTGGATAAACTTATTCTTTACTAATAATATTTTAATTAATTTATTGAATGACTGGAGATTTTAAAAAATGGATTATAACTTTATAAAAAATATAATTGATAATGGCGGCGAAACGTTAACCGCCAAACTTGAAAAAGCAACTTTCAAAACTGGCTTTTATGTTAGTCTTTACGGATTCGAAAAAGCTATTGATAAAAATAATTTAAATGATATTATAAAAACTATAAAAGAATATCAAGAAAAAATTAAAAAATATAAAAATAATAATTATTTTATTGGCTTATGGATATATAAAGATAATTGTTATATAGATATTACAAAACATATAGAAAGCAAAAAACAGGCGGCAAGATTCGGACGCAATAACAAACAACTTAGTTATTATGATATTAAAAACAATAAAACAATATATCTAAATAACTATTACATATTATATAGATATAGTAAAGCTTTTAATGACTATCGTTACATTAAAGAGTTTACAAGTGTAAAAGATATTTTAAAAGATATAAAACTAAAGAATAAAAACTCAATCTATCATTATATATATAATAGCATCGAAGACGTAACACAACTTTTAAATGATAGATATATAATCATTTTAGACCACGACAACGGCGACTATTAAAAATAGTCGCTTTTTTTATTGTCTTTTTTTCTGTTGATTTCTTGCGGATCTATTCAAGTGATATATAAAAAAAAGATGTAAAAAAGCTATATAAAAAGCTATAAAAAAAGATGTAAAAATTGCACTTTTTCACCGCTAAAAAAAAGCTATATTATAATTATTATGTTAATTAAAAAGATGTAAAAAAAGAACGTTAAAAAAGCAACAAAAAGCGGCTTTTTCTACTTGTTTTTATTAATTAATATGTTTATATATTTTTAATAAAAAAAGACGTTAAAAAGCGATTTTATAGCGATTTTTAATTAATAAAATATAGATAGATTCTATATTTAAAAAATCTTTTTTTGATTAATTATCTTCTTTAATTAATGATATAATTGAAAATCTTCTTCCGTACGTGCGGACATGTTGTTATATACTTGCGGTAATTATAACGATATATCCGCCGATACGGGAAAAGATACAAAAAAAATTGAAAAGTTTTGCACTTTTTCACCGCTAGTTAAAAGCGATTATATAATGGAGATGTAATAAAGAAAAGGAGATTGTTACATTATGAATAGATATGAAATACTAGATACAATAAAATCACTTGCAAGTAGTCAAGGTTTTTATGGACGATTATTAAGAGATTTAATGGAGTTAAAGGATAACGACTCAGATGCTTACAATGAATTAATGGAAAACTGGGAAAATCAAAACTTTGGTAGTCCAGTAGACTTTGTTATTTATTTAGAGGGGTAATTTTTTCACCATCACAAAGAGGGTTGGTGGGTATATTTTGGAGGTATTATGATAAAAGTTAACAACAAAATGTTAGATACATTTTTACAGATTATGGACGATTACGGGGAGTTTGTTTTCGGTACAAAAGCTCAAATAAAAAGACAATTAGAAATGTGTTTGAATAGTCAAGGTTATTGGAGCGGTTGTGCTATTAGAGTATTTTATAATGATAAAACAAAGGATTTTACTATAGAAAGTAGATTTTAAGGAGGTATTTATGATGTATTTAGAACTAAAAAAAGCTATTATTGACTGGCTTATAGAAAATGAATCTACTTGGCAACGTGTTATTCAATGCCATGAAGAGTTTAAACAATATATATACAATAATGAAGGCAATTATATTATTGGTGGTGAGGTTGTTAGCGACTTTATTACTAAAGCGGATAGATTATTATATAGTGATAGACATGAAATAAAAGGATGTTAGGAGGTATTTATGTTGAATCAATTAGTATGTGTAGGAAGAATTACAAAAATGGAAGGAAATAACGATAGTTGTTATTTAACAATCGCTATCCCTCGTCCATTCAAAAATGAAGAAGGGATTTACGATACAGATTTTATTACTTGCGAATTAAAAAATCAGATAGCAAAAACTACATTAGAATATTGCAAAAAAGGTGATATTGTAGGTGTTAAAGGTAGACTAGAATCTGAAAAAGAAGATAGTACAAAAATGATTGTAGTTTGCGAAAAATTGACTTTCTTATCTTCAAAAAAAGAAGATTCAGAAGAATAGACGGGGGATATTTTCCCCCTCCACCTTCTTGGTGGGGTGTGGGTATTATAAGGAGGTATTTATGGACGATTTTACAATAAATATTACTAAAAGACAAAAATTATATGAGGTAAATAATTGCATGTGCCATAATTTTTACTATTTAATTTATGGTAGAATTATCAATCAAGAAAAAACGAAATATAAAAAGTTTAGATTCGTTTTGTGGTTTGATGTGTTCGATTTACAAGAATATTATAGCGATTGCGAAAACATAACAGAAGACATGAAAAAAGACTATATTGAAGAATTAATATATGGATATACTCAATATATAAAGAGCTACAATGATGTAAAAGATTTTTACAATATGTGCAAACAATCTATAGAAGACTGGAATAAATTGTGTAAATAAGGAGATATTATGAACGATTTAAAAAAAGAATTAATTGATAAATTAGAAGAATATAATATTGACAATTATTATAAAGATTTAGACGAAATATATAACGATTTATACAATCTTGTTATTGACTATATGAACGAATCACAAGATTGGAGCTTAGAATATCTTTTTGAGGATTTTATTGACTACTCTTTTGCCGAAGAAAGAGCTAAATATGAGCTTGAAAATGGCGGATTAATAAGACTATATTACTTTTTAGGTGATGCAAACTTAAATAACTCGTTATTTAGAATAGACGGGTATGGTAACTTAGAAGACATCAACAGAGACGATTTAAAAACATTAAAAGAAGAGATTCTGGACGAATTAAAGGAGAATTAAAATGTATAAAAAGATTTATGAATATTTAATTGATATAGAAGAAAAAGAAAGAGAATCATATCACGAAAATATTAGAAACTTTATCGAAGATTATGAAAGTGGATTCGAAGACTATAAAGAAATAGGAAAAAGATTAACAAGTTTATTAGAAGAAAATAAAAAGTTTGAGGAATTAGAAGACATGGAAAACTTTTTATGGAAAAAAGTATACGAAAAATAGGAGTGAAATAAAATGATTAATTTAGACCATTTAAAATATGTTTATGGTGCGATTGATAAAGACGATTTAGAAACACAAAATATTAAAACTTTTGACGATTTTAAAGATTATATTGTTGAAAGTATTATATCTAATTTAGAATACGATTTTAATATTGATGCTTTGGATTATATAGATATAAATAACTTTTATATGAAGGGTGATAGATAATGAATAAAAATGATTTTGAAATACCAACATTTGATTATAAGACATTTAAAAAAGATTTACAAAGTGGGGATATAAATGGCTTGGAATATTTAGAAAAAACAATGATAAGAGAGCTAAAAGATAAATGTAACGATAATTATACAGGATGGAAATATCAAGATTATATTGTTAATTTATTTTATGCGACAATAGATCTGAATCGTTGTGTAGACATTTACGAAACAAGTAAAGTTAAAAATAATTTTAATTATGATTTATATACAGAAACAAGAGACTTGTTATTTGAAGAAATAGGATTCAATTTAGACGATTTATGGGATATGGAGTGATGGGATATGGCTACTTTAACTATAACAAAAATTAAATATCCAAAAAATGATTCTATTGAATACGAATACGAAAATATTGATAATTTACTTATGGAATTAAAGCAATGGATTATTGATAAAAAAATAACTAAAAACGATATTATAAGGATTGAGATGTGATTGATATGAAAATAGATTTAGAAAATTATACGATTGTAGAATTAAGAGATAGTTATAACGATTATACACTAGGTACTATATTACTAAATAAAAAACACACTATAAAAGACTTTCAAGATGCAATTTATAAAGCTAAAGAAAAAAATCATGAAAAAATAATGATGTACGGGAATGACTGGGAATATATTAGTGAAGATTTAAAAGACTTTGATTATATAGATATGGATGCTACAGATTATGTAGAATATTAAGGAGGTGTAGTCGTGGAAAACGATATATATAAACTATTAAGAAGAAAGTTTAACGAAGAGTTTAATGTAAACCATATATGTTTAGATTTAATGGGTATAATTGACGAAATGGATATGAGCTATGGAGTTTTAGACAATTATATAGCGAATAAGTTTAACGATAGTTTTATGTATGGAGAATTATACGACTTATTTAAAGATTATTTAAGTAAAGATAAATTAAAGATGCTATTAGAATATTTAGGACATGATTTTGTTGATTTGGACGAATTAGACAAGGAAGAAAAAGAAAAATATTTTATGTAGAATATTAAGGAGGGGTAACGTGGTATACAAAGATTGGAATATTGAGGAAATGACGGGATATAAACCGAAAACAACATTTTATATGGACTTTTCTATTGCCGATAGATTCGGTAAAAATGCAATTATTGATACATTTAAAAGAGCTTTTAATGAATGGAAAGACGACATGGAGTATTTTACAGAATTATCTATGGTGTTAAATTGGAAATCATGGGAACATGAAAACAATACGGAGCTATGCAAGTTATATGTAGAATTATACGAAAAAACTATTGACTATGTAGACAATAATTGGAATGAAGAAAAACAACATTATTATTATGTTACAACAGATTAAAAAGGAGATTGAAATTATGATAGAATTAAAAACCTTAAAAAAGATTGACGATTATAATACTTTTACTCAATTATACAGAACAATCCATACATATTATTATTTTGGCAATAAACCTATTACAGAAGAAAAAAGACAAGAATTAAAAGAAAAAGACGATAAAAAGAACTTTAGACGTTATGCAATGTATATGCTAGAGGACGGGTACTATTTTATGTTTGATACAATGCCATCTATTGAAAGTACTTTGTATTATCCGGACGACTTTGCGGATCCCGGGACATCACTTGAATATTTTCTTAGCTATAATTTAAAGTACTTTAATTATGATTTATCTACATGGGAAAGAGAAAAACACGACTTAGCTACTACGGGGTGTTGTTGTGGTATTATTGAACTCCATCCATTTATAAACTTAAGCTATAATGATGGCAAGGAGGTATACTATAGATTCTTTACTAGAGGTGGAGAATCCGCAAGAGATAATTATACTATTAGAGACTTAACAGAAGACGAAATAAGCGATATTTTAGCTATTACAAAGGATTTAAAAGAACAATATAGAGACAGATTAATAAAATACTATAACAAGTATAAAAATAAAATCCATACATTTGGATATTGGAGGGATAGATAATGGATAAATTAGAAATTATTAAAAGATTAAAAGAATATAATAAAGATGTAAAACACTTATATATTGACGAATTAATTAACGAATTATACACAGATGTTCAGAAAGAAACTTATATCAAAGGTACGGGGGATAGAGGCAAGTTAAATGCTATTAAAAGAGTTATTAGCAATAAAAAGAATGATTATCGCCCCACTCTTCAAACATTTTCTTTACTAGATAATCATGTTGTTTTTACAGATAGTTATCAAGCATATTATTTAAATGATTCATATCTACCAAACTTTAAAATTGCTTATAACGATTCGAATAAAGAAGATGTAAAAAGAGTTGCCGAACAAAATGATATAGAAATCTTCGATTGTGGTGTATATCCAACTATAGACTGGATATTCAACAGATGTAAAGATACATCACTTGATTATAAATATATCAACATTAACACTAAAGATTTATTGTTAGAAATTAAAACCGCTCCAGAAGATTTAATAACTTTTAATGATGGAGACGACAATAAAATAACAATATCTACAAAGCTATTAAAAAATGCTATTGATATATTAAAATTAAAGGGCGATATTACAATAAAATATACTAGCGAAATTGAACCATCATATATTGAAAACAATGGTGAAATAGCTTGCTTATTACCGGTTAAAACTTATTAATTACTACTTATATTTATTCTAAAAGCAATAGACCTCCCCTCCTCGTGGTATAAGGGGGGGATGGTCTTTATTCAAAAAATATGATATAATATAGGTGGAAACACGAAAAACGAAGGAGAAAAAATGAACGATAAAGATATTATTAAAATAACAAAAGTAGACAATGTACATATTAAAAACAATCACAATAACGTAATGTTTCCATTACAATCTATCTTATTAATAGAGTTTAGAAATGGATCTGTTAGAACATTAGATTTAGCATCACAACATGATATGACAGATGTTGACTATTTTGAAATTGTAAAAACAAGAAAAACAAAAGAAAAGACTATATTTAAAGAAGAAGAAATGTAATTACTTAGGAGGGGTGGTATTATGAGTTATTTTGCTTACGTTAGAGTTTCAACAAACAAACAAGATATATCCAGACAAACTAAAGCTATAAGAGAATGGGCAAGCATCCACAATATAAAACAATTTGAAATGGACACTTATATTGATTATATATCTGGTAAAAACTTTTCAAGAGTCAACTATCAAAAAATGAAAAACACTATAAAAAAAGGTGATTATATCATTGTTAAAGAGGTTGACCGACTTGGTAGGGACTGGGACGGAATCAAAAGAGAATGGCAAGAATTAAAGGATATGGGGGCAAATATTATCATTATTGATATGCCTATTCTATCAGATCCCCTTCCGCACGAAATGGCGGCGATTGAGGGATTAGATATGAGATTGATAAAAGAACAAATCTTGTCTTTGATGTGTTATTCCGCTCAAAAAGAAAGAGAAAAAATATCACAAAGAACAAAAGAAGCACTAGCTTTTAAAAAGATGTATGGAACAAAGACTGGTCGCCCTACTGGTAGACCATGCAATAAAGAAACAACAAACAAACACTTTATTGATGTATTAAGAGATATTGTATATCTTGGTATGACAACACGTTCTGCATGCGAAAAATATAACTATCCACGTGCATCTTTTATGTTGAAATTAAGAAAGTTAAGAACTAAATACGAAACAAGTGATTATGAAACAATGTTAAAAAAATATATGGAGGAAGGCGATTTATAATGTTTATATTAACTATTTTTCTAGGATGTTGGTTAGCACTTTGCGACTTTGCAAATAAAAGAGATTAAGAGGGATTAAAATGAAAAAAGAAAAAATTATTATTATTGTATTAACTGCAATTATTATAATACTAACTGGGATCTGTATATCTTTAGGAATTAAAAACAATCGTTACTTACGTATGTTAAACGGAGAGGATGCTATTCCTTTTGATGGAGATTATTCTGGTATATACCAAACACAATATTATAACGAGTTTGGTAAATCCATGACACTTACTATTAGACTTGATAAGGATAACTATTGTTCTATTCAAAATATTGTAACGGGTCGTACCACCTCTACCGAAACAACAAAGGATTGTACCTACGTTATAAATGATAAAAAATTAATCATGACATATAACGTATACAACTTAGAAGGAGTTTTCACTAACACTAAAACATACGAAGGCGAGTTTATCGACAATTATACAATATTCTACGGAAACAAAAGAGTCTATAAAATTGCATAAAAAAACAAGTGTAATACTTGTTTTTTTATTTTTCTTTAATCTCTTTTAAATTACTTACCTTCTTATTACTATCGCCTATTGCAACATATACGTTAGGGGTCCCCCCCGTCTTCATTTCTGCACGAAATACATCACCACGTTTTATGTTATCATTATCAGTCTTATAATAATATATCTTGTCTTTGTATTTATCGCTTTTACTATCTATTTTAACTCCGATTATTTTTGACACTTTATATCCTCCTCAATATACTCATTAATTAAATCCAGTATTTCTTTAAAGGGTCTCCCCGTTATTTTCATCATTTCTTCCAGTCCATTCTGCCTCTACTACATGCCCGTGTTTTAACTCTTCTAACTTGTTTTGAATCTCTGTAATGTCAACATTTTTCTTATGCTCAACAACAACGGGAGCCACTTGCTCTACTTTGCCCATTGTTTTTTGAATATAGATACTTGATATTTCTTTGGTTTCTCCAGTTAAGCTTGATGTTGCAAGTACTCCCAATAAGTATGAATGAATGAATCCCATAACATCTTTTCTTTCCGGATCTGAAAGCCAACTATTATATGTATTAGTACTTATTCCAATAAAAGCGGTAAAGCTTTCTATTGTCGGCGGAAATAATTTGATTTCATTAATTTTATTAATCATATCCAGATATAAATCAAAAGCGATTTTTAATTCTGGAGGGGTGTAGTATATCTTCCCACCAAGTACCGCATCAAGAGTACTGCCCTTTGCTATTAAACTCATTATTTGTACATTATTTAATTCTTTTTCTTTTAATGTACTAACAATAAAGTTTGTAGCTTCCTCCATTTTTTCTTTTAATGTTGGTATTAAAAGCTCTTTTGTTTCTTCTTGAATCTTCTCTATTAATTCCTGTTTTTGCATTTCTTTAATATCTTCTGCTTTATTTTTACTAGCTATTCTTTTCTTGTCTTGTTCTTTCGTGTGTAGTTTCATTTAATTTTCTCCCTCTTTCTCGTGGACTGCCGGTTTGAAAATTAGAATACTCCCAAATGTCTTTTTCTAACCTTGTGTAATAATTCTCTGTATTGTTGTTACATTTCTTATAAAATAACCATATAACATAATCGTCAAAATATTTAAAATCAGAACTATACTTGCGATTAATAAAAGTTATAAATCTGGTATCATATTTACTTATATATCCCATTTTTCCCTCTTTAAATAAATAGGAGTCCCCGTGGTGGTTATAATTCTTCTATTTCTATTTCTAAATAATCTTTTTTATCGTCAACATACTTGTAATGTATTTCTTGTATATGTTTACAATTATCATTTTCTAATTTTCCTAACTGCTGCATACAATCAAGAGTTGATTTTAGACTTTTATTGTCTAAATCCGATATTTTATTTTTAATATGCCAATAACACGTCAATTTTATAGGATATTTTTTTATTTTTGGCATGCTTTCAAGAAATTTCGATAATTTCTTCATCTCGTTCCTTTTGTGATAATTTGCACCATATTTATTGTTTCTGCTATATCCTATAATTTGATTCCAATTTTCTAATTTTAAATCTATAATAATTTTCATAACATTCTCGATGGCTACGTAGGTTAGACTCGAACTAACAATTTCAAGTTTCAAAGACTTGCGTGTCTACCAATTCCACCACTACGTAATATAGAGGGAGGGGGGTTCCCTCCAAGATTAAAAGGGGGCGGTGAACACTACCAACAATTAGGTAAGAAAAACCATATTGAAGGAGAACCTAATAAAAAAGGTAGCTATTCACTACCTTCATTATAAAACGAGATTTGTAACATTTTGTTTCATCTTGCTTTTTTTATATTTCCTTCAATTATTTTTAAGAATCGGTATATTTGTTGTCTGCTATAATTAGCTCTAATTGATATATTATGTACACTCATTCTTTCGATATATCTATAAACGTATACAACATCGTAAATGTTTTTAGATTGTTTTAATTCGCTTCTTTTTCTGTTTAATAAAATATAACGTTCATCCAATGTCTTGTTAATGTTTTTTATTTTATTATCATATTTTTTTCTTTCTTGTTCTATTTTTTCATCAGAATCAACATAATCATACAGGAAATCACGTGCATTAATTAATTCCATGCACTTTTTTTCTAACACTTTTATGTTATTCCACATGTTTTCATAATCCAAATAAATCATTATATCACCTTCTTTTAATCTTTATATTTTCTCCCTCTATACCCCATCAAAATATAGCCAAACTCATGTATCAACAAACTCGCTATTGATAGTCGATGGTCATATCTAAAGAAAGGAGATACGATACATTTTTAATCGTTTAATCAGATCTTCTTCTTTATGTATAATTGCCAATCTAATAATTGATTATTCTCAATAAAATTAAGAATGGCAAATGTATTATCAAACTCCTTATAATATTCTCTTACAAAGCCAAAATATCGACTTTTTATTTTGTATTTTAAAATATATTTCACTCTTTATCACTCCCTTTTAATAATTTTAACAATTCATTTCCATTACTTATTGTTCCCCCACATATATTGTCTTCTATATATTCTATTGCTTTATTTATTAAATTATATTTTTTTGTTGCTATCTTCATATATGTATCACACTCTTTCTCTAATCTTTCTATTTCTTTTTCTTGATTTAAATAAGTCATAGCAATTACACTATCTTTATCTCTTGAAGTTTTTATATTACTTTCATAATACATAGGAAACTCATAATCATTTGCTACACCATTTACTATCTTATTCACTCTTTATCACTTCCTTTTAGAATATCTAATAATTTTCTTACTTTTTTTTGCGACAATGATTTATATGTAATTTTCCCTGTTGGTGCAAAATCACAAAATCCTAAATCTACCCACATATCACTTAATATACAATTTTGCTTTATATAATATGTTGCTTCATTCAATATATTATTTAATTTTTCTATTTCTTCTTCTCTTTCATCAAGTCTTTTATTTAATTCTTTAAAGTTGTTTCTCACTCTTTATCACTTCCTTTTATATAATCATATATTGATGTTTGCCCGTGTGGAATGTTATTATTTTTATTTGTTTTTGCAAAGACTAGAATTTTTTCACTATTATCATTAAAACCATTTGTGGATTTACATCTCTTGTTTCCTTCTAGTATTTCTTCTCCTACTAAATAAAAATTATTGTTTTCAGCAATCTTTATACTATCTTCTACCAATTTATATTCATCAAAATCATTTATGTTTAATAAAAAATATCCATCATCAACTAAATAATAATATATATTAATTATTGTTGGTTTTAAATAATTTTCTAACCATTGGTAATAAGTTACTCCTTCTTTATATGATTGATTTCCAATTTTATAGTCTTCTAATTTATAATATGGTGGACTGCTAAATGCAACACCCATTTTGTTTTCCCATTCAGGAATAAATTCTTCACTTCCTTGTGTTCTTATATCTACAATTGTATTTTGCTTTGTTATTTCTTTATAGTCATTTGCAAACTGTATTAATTTTTCAGTTAATAAATAATTAGGTTCAGTTCCGAAATAATTTACTTTGTTCTTTAAGGAACTTGTTAATCTTGTTCCCCAACCACAACTGAAGTCATAATAATTATTGTTAATATTGTATTTTTTTAATATTTCATCTACTTTTTTAACAGGAAATTTATTAGGTTTTTTAGCAACCCCCTTCCCCCCTAATCTAAATGTGGTATCTAGTTTCCTTTTGACACTTTCTTTACTTAAAAACACTTTAGAATTTAATTGTGTTTTAACCCAAAAATAACTTAATAATTCTTTTGAATTAAAAACATCTTCTATCGACCATTTACAAGAATACAATTTTGTCTTAACCATTAATTTTAAAAAATAATAATTTGTTATTTTATCATCTTTAACTCCACCATTAGCAATATTTAATATTTGTTTTTTAACTTCCTGAAATATTGGCAATTTAAAATATTCATTTTTTAAATAATAATATTCTTTGTCTTCCATTTCTATATAGTGATTAGTTTTTAATGTTTGTCCATTATATTTTATTATTTTCATACTTTTCCATTTATTAACTCATTAATATTTCTAGCAATTCCGCATCATACTTTGATGTTATTTTTCCACGTTGTCTTATTCTTTCTATTGTATTATCTATTCTATCCTGCAATTCGTTTATTTCTTCTATTAATTCAAGATTCTTGTTATCTGCTTTATCCAATTCCGTTTGTAGCTTTTTGTTTTCTAAAATTAAGTGATGTATTTTATCCGCTATATCATTATACATACAATCGTTATGCACCTTTATCGTCTCCTTCTATAAATATTTATTCCCCCATTTTGATTCCATTTATACCCCAATTAATTGTCTTTATTATATTTTGGTTCTTTACCAACTAGAACAGACCATGGATTTGTTATCCCCTGTTCTTTTAATTTTTCAACTTTTTTTAACCTATAATCATGAGCATATTGACTTCTTTGTGGTTTATTTTTATGATAATAATTTCTCATGTATTCATTGTATTCTTCTCTGTTTTCTGCATATTTTTTTCTTGCTCGTTCATTAACAAGCTCTCTATGATTCTTTATCCAATTTTTTGTATATTCTCTTAAATGTTCTTTATGTTTTTCATAATATTTTTTTTGTGATTTTCTCACTTTATCTGGATTATTTTTTCTCCATTCTTTCATATATAAACTATTGTTTCCCATTATTTATCTCCTCAATTCCTTTAAGTATTCCTTTTTGAACTAAATCATACAAACTCCCTTCTCGTGGAAAATTGTAATGATATGCTACTATCCCAGTATATTTTGTAGTGGGATTCTTTTTTGTTAATTTTTCATTTAAATACCAATCTTCTCCTGCACGTACATTCGGGCATCTTGAATCATAAAGGAAATCTCTTTTAATAAATCTAGCCCATCCCGCACATATATGTCTTTGATTGTTTGGATTTAAATGGAATCTGCTGCCATCATTCTTTTCGGCATCAATGAAGACAATATCAGATCCATCAATTTCATCTATAGCTCTGTCGTATTCTTCTGTATAAACATAATCATCAGAATCTAGCAAACCAATATATTCACCAGTCGCTATGTCATATCCTCTGTTTTTAGTAAGTCCGATTCCTAAATTAACTTCATTTCTTAATAAAGTTATATTTAGGTTTTGATGGTCTTTTTTATATTTAACCAAGTTTCTAAAAGTATCATCAGTTGAGCAATCATCAATAACAATCACTTCAATATCATCTCTAATTGGTAAACTTTCTAAAGCTCTAATCACCAATTCTTGTTGATTGTAAACTGGTAATAGGATGCTTAACTTCACAATACACTCTCCAATTTTGCAATATCTTCAATACAATCTATATCGGTGGTATAATCATCAATCGCATAAAATCTATCACCGATTATATGAGTATTTAAATCATAGCCATTTATAGCTCTATATAATTCCCAACTAATTGGTTCTCTGTTGCAACGTCCTTTATCTCTTTCGCTTTTGCAATAATTAATGGCATCTCTAAACTTTTTCTGGTCTATAACTTTATAAGCAAATGGTTCTTCCCAATTTTTGATGTATTCTCTTCGACCATGGACGTTTCTACTTGCAAAGAATAAAATGTCATCTGCCGGAGTTTCTACAATTGTCTTAATTGCATAATCGCTATAATAAACATCACCATACAAATAAGTTATCGGTTCATCACTAGGTAAAAAAGCATCTACCCAATATCCTTTAACTGTAACTCCACCCTTCGTTTCGTAATCATTGTTATGTTCGATTCTTTCTACCCCGCATGAATCAAATAGCGGATTATTACTAGTTATTGCAATATCAGTAACCCCATTTTCTTTTAGTAAACGGATTGTCCTGTCTACCAATCTTTCTCCTTTAACTTTCAATAAATGTTTTGGTGTTTCAAAATCTTTATAATTGCCACCTGCCATAATGATGTATCTCATTCTACCTCCGAATTGTTTTTATCTATTACCTCTCCAAGTTTTTTAAAAAAATGATATTTTTCGTATTCTTTTATTTCATAATTTTGTATTTTCTTTTGTTTATCGTAACTGCATGTAGTAAAACTAATATCTCTTAAAAAAGTCCATTTTTTATAACTGTCGTCTTTTAATTCCCTAATCGTCCTCTTCGTCATAATTCAGCACCTCTCTTAAATCCATGATTACTTCAACTAGAGCATTGCTATATCCTTTTTCGTAATAAAGTCTTGATTCTTTAATATGAACATTTTCCATGTCGTGTCTACTTTCTCTAACTTTTTTATTTAGTTTTACTAATTCATTTACTAACCAATCGGTATAAAACTTATTTGGAAACATTTCTCCTCCTAATTCTCTTACTAACTTCTTTTCTATCGTAAGTATATGCTTTTAATTCTTCAATATCTGGAGCTCGTCTGTGAGAACGACAATACTCCAATCTATCATTTATAACTTTAATTTCTTCATCTTTTCTTTCAACGTTTTTTTTAAGTTTATCTATTGTATCTTTTTGTTTTTTTGTCGTAGTTTCTAATTTTTCTATTTTATTAAACATTTTTTGATTCTGTTTAGAAACACGTTCCATGTCTCTCATTTTTAACGTTAATAATCTTGTTATCTCGTTATAATCATTTTTAAGTTGTTTTATTTCGTAGTTTTTTTCTTGCAATGTTGTTTCTAATTTACCTAAATACATTTGATTTTCGTCTAATAATCTGGAATCATTATCCATTTCTTCTTTTATTTCTCTTTGATGGATTATAAAATCCCACCATGTAAGATTTGTTTTGTCTTCTAATTTATTCATTAATTCTCCTTATAAAACAACCAAAACCCTCTAAATAAAGTCGAATATTGTCGATTGTTTTCCGTTGTATTTATATACCGATACTTTTTTACCAGTATATTCACAAACTTTTTTACCGATAACTTCAACTATCCCCATATTCATTAATTCGTTTAATCTCGGCGAACTAAAGTTTCTTTCTGGTGTAGGAACATACCCCTTTTTGTACATTTCCACCGCAATTTCTTTAGCTGTTAATTCGTTATTAATCAAGATTGATTCAATTTGTTTGTATCGTAATGCTTTGTTTACAGAGCCATTGCTTTCAGATCTCGTTTCATACGTTGTTAATTCGCCAATATTTCTTCTTTCTATCATTTCTCCCTCATATCCAACTTAATCTTTTCTTCTAAAGTTAGAACATCAATACCAGCTTTTTCCCCTAATTTACGTAACTTATCAATATATTCATTCATTTCCTTGCTAGTGTAATTTGACGTTCCAAAATATATTTTTAGATTTACAAATCCTTTTATCTTGCTATCTCCAATTACTTTGCAAATATTCCCCAATCCTTTAGACTCCCATGCCTCTTTAAATCTTTCGACATTTTCTTTTCGGATTGGTACTACCTCATAAATCCCCATTGCTTTTATTGTTGATTTATATATTTCTTCTTTCGTTGTTTTATATACTTTTGCAATTTCTTCACACAGCTTCCAACAATATCTGTTTGAGTCAGCACTTCTTTTTTCATGATATGGTTCCAATTTATATTCGATGTCATCTTCAATACCGCTAACCATCATCATTAATGGAACCGATAATGTAGAGTCAATCTTCCCTTCATCAAGCATTTTTTTAATCCATTCATGAATTATAAAAGTCATCTTTCCGGTCATTTATACCCTCTAAAATGGGAACTCAAACTCTTCTTCTTGTGAGGTATCGCTTTTTTGCCCATTTTCCGCCTGATTTTCGTCTTTTTTGTTTCCTTTGGCAAATTCTACGGAATTAACCAAAACGGACGTAGAATAGACGTTTTTACCGTCTTTTTCGTACATTGAGACATCAAGTCGACCTTCAAGTTCGATTGCATCACCTTTTTTGAAGTAATTGTTTATAAAATCTGCTGTATTCCCAAATGCTTTACAATTAACAAAATCACAATCGTATTTACCTTCTGGATTCTTAAAGTTTCTTTGTACTGCTATTGAAAATAAAACTCCATCTGTTTTCCCTGTATTTCTAAAAACTATATCGTTACTGATTCTTCCGCTTAAAATTACTTTATTCATATTCCTAAAACCTCTCTTTCTCTATCTCTTTCTTCGTTAGGATAGTCATTAGGTATTCTCCATTCCAATTCTTCGATTCTTTCTTTTAAATATTCTATTTCATCGTCTTGTTCTTCAATGATTGTGTTTTGGTCCTCTACTAAACCTTTTAAAACTTCTATTAGTTCGTCTTGTTTATCGGCATATTCTTTTAAAATGTCTTCTAGTCTTTTCATAATTTCGCCTTTAATTTTTCAATTCCGTCATTTAATTGTTCCAAAGTCATTTGTTGATTGGTATCAACTTTGTAGTATTTGTAAAACTTGATTCTGTCGGTGTTTGTATCATTAAGCAATTTATCTAATTCAACCATTTTATTTAAGATTTCTTTTTGTTCTTCTTCTGGTGGTATTTCTGTAGGTTTCATTCCGGTTAGAATAGTTATCATTGCTTTAATCTTTTCATCCTTGCCATTATCTAACCACCATTGTAAATAGCCCTTTTCTTTTTCATCACCATTGAACAAATCCATAATTGATTTACCGGTGTATTTGCCTTTTTCAAAAATAAACTCTTTTGCAATTTCTTCTGTAAGTTCTTCTTCTGGAAGGTCTTCGCCACTATACAACGCAAGTCCCAAACCAAACATTGCTAGATTCTTAACCAAACATCTCATGATTGTTTTGTTAATATCGAACATTGTCGCTGCTTCTACTGGTATATCTTTCTTGAATTTTGTATCGTATGTATATTTGTGGTCTAACATAGCTTTGTTCGCCGCATCCATAACCGGCAACCACATTTCTCGCTCGACCCCCGCTATACTCATACGTGTAAATACCATGTAACCTGTCTTTTCATCATATAAGTATGGTTTGTTGTCAAACCTCTCTATTTCGTAAATAGCATCTGGATATTCTTTCATAACCTCATCCCATGCCCATGCCCAAGATAAATAGTTAAGTCCATTCTTTTGTTCTACATGTCCAGATACATTTATTTCTCTTAATTTTTTATAAACTTCATTCATAAACTATCCTTCTAATAAAATCCTTTCTTTATTTTGAATCTCTAGTTTTGCATATTTCTTCATGTCTTCTTTTAACCAAGATGGTATAATTCCTTCTTCTAACCACATGTATACTTTTTCAAGTTCGGTTGAATCTTTAAAATATCCATCTTCTTTCATTAGTTCTATGATTCTGTCTCTTTTGTAAGTTTTGCTCCTTTCACATATCTCGATAATTTCAGATAGTGATGGATAAAACTTTTTTGCTTTGATAATTTCTTTAGCAGCAATATTTAAAGTTTCTTCATTGTATTCACCTAACATATCTTGATACAAACTAATCATTTCTAACATTTGCTCACTTGATAGCTCTTTGAAATAATTTGGATATGCTATTTTTAGTTTTGCAATAAATATGCTAATTAATTTTGATGTCTCCATTAAACACTCCTTTTAAAATCTCTAGTTGCGGGTCTCTTGTTTCTTCTACGTTATATTCGTCTTCCCAACATTTTTGATTGAACCAAGTAGATCCGTTCTTAATGTACTTATTCTCAATACCTTTTCGGTTTATGTAGTTAATGTATTTTTTTAAACCTTCAAGTACTTCGTTATAAGTAACTCCTTCATTTCGATACTTGCAATATTTTTTCTCTGCATCTGTTCGACCTTGCTTCTTAGGATAGATTGCCCACAAATCACAAAATTCTTGAACGTATATATTATTATTATTTCTTTCATTCTTATTATTCTTACATTCTTTATATTCTTGTATAGTGTTCACTTGTTGTTCACTTGTTGTTCGCTTGTTGTTCACTTGTTGTTCACTTTTTTGGTACTCACCCCATTTTGGTATTGTAATTAAACGACATTTGTTGTTCGCTTGTTGTTCGATTTGACCGTCTTTTTCAAACTCATCTAGTATTCTTTGTATCTTACTGCTGTTCACTCTTAATTCGTTTGCTATTTTATTTCTACCTGTTATTAGCTGTCCTGCAACAAGTTTTTTTCTTTCTTTTCCGAACATTACATCTATCTCTTTATGAGTTGCCTCCATCAACAAATAAACCCAGACAGCAAGGTGGTCGCTATCTTTCATAATGATTGGATTTTCGAGCATTTTTCTGTATATTTTTATATATCCATTATTCATGTTCTTTCCCTTTCTAAGCCCCTATACAGTATTGCTTTTTTACCAATTATTCCCCTTTAAATAATTCGTAATAATCTTTCCCATAATAACTGCAAAGCTTGTCTATTTCACTAATTGTCCAATCATACTTCCCGTACAATTTCATTCTTAATTGCTGCGGTGTTAATCCAATGATTTCTCCTAAAGATGCTTGCGTATCTCTTTTCTTTGCCATTTCAGCTACTATGTTTGGATATTTGTATTGTTTCTTTTCCTTTTCCATAATTCTCCTCTCTTTAAGGTACAAAAAAACACAGAGCTTATGCCCTGTGTCTCTACTTTTAAAACTTATGCAATATATATTATGTTAAGTTCATTAAAGTGAAACAAAATAGGCATAGCGATTATTCTTTTCAACTTACCTTACATGTTCACTCTAACATATAATTTTTATTGATGCAAGACTTTTTATTATTTTTTTTTGAAAATATTTTTTTGGTTTACACAAATGTGTCTAATAAGATGTTATGCAAATTTATTTAAAAAACTAATAAGTCTTTTAACAATGATTTTTCTAAAAGGTTTTCTTTTTTTATATATAACATCTCTAAATACTTTTATATCATGTTCGTGCATAAAATTACCATCATAGTAATGATGGATGTCTAACACTTTCCACCCCATTGATGTTATTTCCCCTATCTTTTTATTATAAGGATTATTAAGTAATCTTACAAAAATTGAACCATCCCTTTTTTGATATGTTATCAAGTAATACACTACTCTCACCCCTTTCTAAAGGTTGTTAGTATACATCAATGAATATATTTGTCAAATTATCTTTTAATTATATGTTTCCAATAGCAATATAATTTGTCTTCTTTTGCATCTACATCGTTTAACCAATCGTGTGCTAATTTTAATGCTAACTCTTCATTTTCTTTTACTAAATCATTGTAATCGTTATACATCATATTGCTTACAACGTAAAAATCTATGGGATCTGAATCGTAATTCAAACTAGCCATTGCATTGTTGGTATCATCAATAGTCCAATGTTCTCCTACGGGTTTCATTTCACTTACCCACTTCTCTGCTACCTCTTTATTGATTTTTTTACCGTATGCTAGCTCATATAATTCTTCTTTATATTTTTTGTATAATTCGTAATGAGTTTCTTTTAAACTATAAAGTAGTTCTTCTAACATATCTCCTAATCTATTCATTTTGTTTGTATCATTGCTCTCCCCTATTTTATTTATATATTGTCTTATCATTATATCCTCCTATTTCTTTCTGGTATCATTTACATTACCATTTGTATCTGTTTCTGTTGTTGTTTGTGTTGCTGGAATAGTTGCTGCTCTTGGACAAATTCTATCTTGTATAACAAATTGACCTGTTGTTGCGTAATTGGTATTACCATTACCATACATTATCGAATAATTTTTACGTTTCTTTAATTGGCTACTATATACGGTATTTCCGGCTTTACAAAGAACAGGAACTGGTGTTGTACCAACTTGTATAAATACTGGTAAATCACTCGTAGCTGTAGCATTACAACATATTACCAAACGATAACAACCTGTATTTTCTAATGTTTTAATTTCTCTGTTTGGAATTAAAACTACTGTTGTATCAGTTGTTGTTGCACTTGAACAATAAATAGTATTACAATTCATATATACCTCCTTCCTAAAAAAGACATAGGTTGTCCTATGTCATAAGTCAACCTCTATTGAGGGAATTAATATAGTCCGTTGCATCCGCATCCGCTACTATAATAGCATGGTGGTTTTGGAGCTGTTGTAGCTAAATTACTTAAAATATTATTTGTAATGTCAGCGGTTTGTTTTAAATTGCTGTTTTCTCCACGTAATACTGTGATAGTATCAGATAATGAATCTATCTTGTTTTGTAGTATTATGTTTCTAGTGGCTTGGTTTTCTTGTACTACTAAATTACCGATAGATGCTACACTATTTGATAGTTGTTGAGAAGCATCTTTTAACATTAATGCTGTATCATATTTACTATTTAAAATAGTATCTGTAATATTACATTGACCTTGTGCAAGACCTCTTATAGCATTGTCTGTTGATTGATTGTATAGTAAGTCGGCTGTTGCCATTTGATTTACATTACCATTATTTCCGAAACCAAAGCCATTGCCGCCAATAGCTAATAAGAAAATAAATAATAAAATAAATCCACTTACACCACCAAAACTAAATCCATCAGTATTTTTAGTCATTGCTAAAACATCTGCTGCTGATAATCCAGATCCATTCATATTCTCCATAATTCCTCCTTTCATATATTTTTAAACACGTGTTTAACTTTTTTTACTTAGCATATTAACAATGCTTTGAAATTGTTCTTTAGATATGTTGTTTTTATTACAAAAATCAGCTATTGTTTGAGCTTTCTCCATATCGTTCTTCGTTTGGAAAGTATCTATAGCTTGTTTCTGGTTTGGATTTAACATATTCATCATCATTGCTACGGGATTTGTTGCATTGTTTAATTGAGCTATTAGATTCTGTAGATTCATTTATTTTCATCTCCAATTCTTTTATTTTGTTTTCTAATTCTAGTATTTTCTCGTCTTTTTCGTCTTTAGGATAAGTTTTAACTACATCCCATTTTGTTAGACTTCCGTCAACTCCTTTTAAAATGGCTTTTTTATCATTAATAAAGAACGTTTTGTTCTGGACGTATAAATTATCTACTTCCTCGTTTTCGTTTAAAATTCGCCATTCTACTAGGTCTTTTGGCGGGGTTTGTGTTTGATTGGTACTAATGAAATTGTTTACTGGCTGTTGATTAGTGTTTTGATAATTCTTAATAAGATTATCAATCTCTTCTTTCTGCCTCATTAGTCTATCAATCATAAAACTTGAATTTCCGTACATCTTTCCTCCACATGAAAAAAAGAAGCATCTTAATTATTGTTTTAAAATAACATTGATTCTTCTCCTTTCGAATATATAGTATCAAAATAAAAAAGACATAAAATGTCTCTTTTAATTCAATTTTTCTCCTTCAATAATGTTAATTTTGCTAGTTCCATTCTTCGATAATTGTCATATTTATTCTTTAGTTTACTTATTGTTCTCGATACAGAACTATAGCTTGACGATACTTCTAAAGATATTTTAATAATACTTTCATTTTTTAAATATCTATCAAGTATTTCTATCTCAGTACTGGATAATGTAACTTTGCTTATAAAATCATTGTATATTATATCTAATGATAATATGTTTCTCATTTTTGCCACCACTCTTAATTTAGCAAATATTTGTCATTCAATTATGTCAAAAATTAGTCAAAAATTTGCTTTGGTGGTTTTATGATATAACATTAATAATAAACGTAAAGAAAATACTCTTGCAATTATGTGCAAATTATCGCAATTTATCGCAAAATAGTCTTAAAAAAATTTACTTAATTTTAAGTAGATTTCTTTTTTTCTATAACTAACTGTGCGTGATGAATAGCCGGTTTGATACATAATTTCTTTCATTGGCTCTCCTTTCAGACACAAATCCAGAATGGTTTTCTCTTTTTTGCTTTCTTTTAATATTCCTTGTCTAACCACATAGTTATATGTTTCTTTTGGCATATCAAAATAATAATGGTTTTTCATTGCCCCTCCATCAAATTTTGTATTATATTATCGGAAACAATTAAAGTCAATAAAAAAACTAGGAATAATCCTAGTTATTTTATTTGAATGGCATCAATAGATTTGCCAATAATTCCTGCATATCCGCTGCTTGTATCATCAACTTTATTTACCCAACTTAACCAATCTCCACCTTTTATATGAACACGATAAGTTGCATTTTTTACTTGTACTCCATCAATGTCGTTTGGTAAATTACCGGCATAATCATTAAATCCTGTTACATAAGGCAACCAATAACCTTTCACTTTGTCGTGAACACGATAAGTCAATGAATCAACTCTTAATCCACTTATTGGATGTCCGAAATTACCTGCATAATCACTTGTTCCAATTCTTACTACCGGAAGCCATCTTTTTTCGTAATTATCATAAACCTGATAACGTTTTTCGCTAGGTAAGTCTTTGTCTAAGTATGGTGTAGGGTCTATTCTTACATCGTTTTTATTTCTAAGCTCCCAATGGAGATGTGCACCGTAACTATTTCCGGTATTGCCCATCATACCTAACGACTCAGATCTCTTAACTACTTGTCCTAATTTAACTCTAACATCTTTTAAATGTGCGTATAACGTGTAATAACCGTCATCATGCTTTAATTTAACACAATTACCATAAGATTTATTACCTGTACTACCTTGATTGTTTTTTTGACCTTTTTGAAGCCATACGACTTTACCTTTAGAGTGAGCCACTACTTCACATACATCATGCGGGTCTTTTACTAAATCAATCGCTTTATGTTTACTACTATATTTTACTGTTATACGTGGTTTTGCATTATTAATTAATACTCTACACATAATTATTCCTCTATTTCGTTAATGTTTTCTTTTTCTTTCGTTTTATCATAAGCATTAATAAAAATATTCATAACTGCACTTATACCTGATGCTATTGCACCAATTAAAAGTGATTTTAATACTTCGCTTGACGTAATATCGGCATTTGGTAATGTTACTACCAACGCACCTAAAAAACCTTGTATAAACGTCTTTAATGCTCGAATTAAAATATCTTTATACTTCATACTAACTCCTTTCTTTTATTCCCAACCTAATGTCCAACCAGCATCTAAAAAGTCTTGATAATTTGGCAATGCTTCCATTCTTGAAACAGGATAACTATCAGTTGGTAGTCCACTAAAAACAAGCAACGTTTTTGTGCCTGTCCAACTTTTTGCATTTATACACATTAATAATAAATTATTCAAACTTTCATTTGATAAGTTTGTACAATTTCTAAACATATATCTAGTTCGATTTATTCCTCCACTAACTAAACTTGACATATCATATAAAGGTATATTTTCTAATAAACTACAACGGTCGAAAAAACTTTCAAAAAGAGTTCCTTTTGAAGTATCAAAAAGTGGGGCTGTTACTAATGAACTGCAACTTCTAAACATAGAGTGAAAATCAGTTACATCTTTTGTATCTATTTGTGAAACATTAACTAATGACGAACAACCTGCAAATAAAGTACGGGCACTTTCACCTTTAATTTTAATATTTTTTGCTGTTGTTAAAGAAGAAAAACTACTCAAAGTTCCATCAGTAATAACATTAGACACACTTGTTGTATTATATTGTCCAAAACCACCAATGACTTCTCCCATTTGACTACTTCCACCTGTTGTTATGCTATCAACAAAGTCGCTATACTCGTCTATTGTTTCATCTGTTATTTTATGTTCGCTATCTGTTTTACTATTTATTGATGCTTTTAAATTACTTTTAGCTGTTTGTAATCTTGTTATTTCACTTGCTACACTCATTAAATATCACCTAACAAACTTTCTATATCTCCAACTAAATCATATACACATTTCGCACTTGGATATTGTGTATCTGTTGAATATGAACTTAAAACTGTTACTTTATTACTTGTATCTTCTTTACCATTTACACTTGCACTTATTATATTGTCTTCAATTGTAATATTATTTCCTGCTGTATATTGGATGCAGCCATCACGTCCTGCTGGACCCGTATCGCCTTTATTACCCTTGTCTCCTTTATCGCCTTTTTCACCGTCAGATATTGTTACTTCTTTTGTTATACCATTTCTGTTTGTAATTGTAATAGTTGCAATATTATCAATTTTATTTGCATCAATGTTAACGTTTTGTACTTCTAAAAGACCATCGTTCAAGATCTGTTCGTATTGTTCCATTTCGCTTGGTGTAATTGGTTCACTATTTTCTGCATCTTTTAAAGAACCTTTTAGTGTTTCAAAACTGCAAGGTGTTGGATTATATCTTATTTCAACATCTTCGTTATCAATTTTATATGCTACTACACCTAGTTCAATAATACCCTTTTTTTCTAATACCTCATTTGGTATATCACATTCATTATTAACGATTATTTGTTTGTATGTATTTGATTCTGTAACAGTTTTTAACGTGAAATATGCTTCTTTTACAAATTCATCTGTTATATCATCATCAAACACAAAATGACACTTTGTTACATTTATTTCTTTTTCATTTGTTAATTCTTCTTTATCTAACTCTATTAAATGTTTACCAACTATTATATTCATATACACCTCCTATTTTTTTATTCCTAATTTAAATGCTACATAACCTAAAATTAGAGCTACTACAAAGTAGAAAAGATAATCAATAAGCTTGTCCCATTTTTTGCCTTTTTCGTTATCTTTTATATCTAATTTGTCATTAATAGATTTTATACTGGTTTCCATTTGCCCTATTCTATAATTCATGGTTTCTAGGATTCTAGTATTTTTTTCTAATTGTGTTATTCTTTCTTCGTGATTATCAAACTTTTCTTTTATTAAATCCTCGCTCATTTTAACCTCCTATTTTATTTCCGTTACCACTAAATATGTATCAGTTCCTGCACTTGATATAGTTCCTCTTGCACCTGTCGAGTTAGAATAATGCAAATATATAATATCGTTTTCCGCAACAGTAATTGGTGTTGGAATTATAACTCTATGTTCGTAAGTACCACTTGTACCTGCACGTTCATAATTTTCGGCGACTAATGTACTACCTTTATAAATAAAGATACGTAAACTATCACCAGCATTTGTTCCTGCACTAAAATAAACACTTGCTGATACAAAAACTTTTGTTATTCCTGCACCTATTTTTATACCACCACCACTTAATGACAATGCACTACCACTTTTAAACACTTGCGTTACAACTGAAAGTCCTTTATCTCCTGTTGCCGAAATTGTAACATTTGAACTTGGTCTAGCACTTAATACATTTTGAGTTAATTCTTCGGTATATGCTAAACGTTTGTTATAACTAGAACCAGCATATACATCACCACTTATATAAAGAGGTTTATTAAAATAATGTCCACCACTTGCATCCGTAACATAATGACACCATGTAGAATTTTGAGAACCTATTTGTGTCAGAACACCATTGTTTTGTATATAGAAATATCCGTTAGATAATTTTGCATTATTATTTACAGTTATTGGCTCTGTAGTATATAAACCCATACCGTTCATTGATACACCAGGATAGTAATGAATATTAACTCTTGTATTTGTACCACCATCATAATTTGTACCAACCGAATATGTAGAACCGTCTGAACTGCTTCCGTCTGTGTGTGTTGAAGTATATAATGTTGGTCCGTGAGAAGCATTACTTATAAAGTTATATGTGTTACCACCTCTAACCCAAACACAAACATAATAACTAGCTGATGTACCAGAACCTATTGAACCTAAAGTAATTTCGTTAGAATCATATTGTTTGCATTGTAACATCATGAAAGTTTTTGGTGTATCACTCCATCCGGCTGTAAGTAATAAAAAGTGATAATAGTTCTGATTATATGGATCCGAACCTGTACGACCTCTACTTATAACTTGACAATCCAATACTGGTGGACCATTTGAACCAGCTATTGTTTCGGCTTTTAATAGTACTGGATAAAAGTTTGATGTACTTAATGAAGATGTATCTATTGTTACAGCACGATTCAAATATATCGAACCGTTTTTAATTCTTTCAGAGTATATCGTATTATAAAACTTTGATTGTAAATTACATTCAAACGTATTTGATTCTGCTGCTACTTTACCAAAAGCTATACTTGTTCCATCAGATCCCCAGTTTATTAATTCAAAAGCTGTTCCTACAGATGATGTTTTAGTAGTTGTTGTAAAGTAGTCTTTTGCTTCAATTTTAAAATCCCACGCATAATCTCCATCACATGTAGTTGTATAAGCATTGTTTGAATAGGTATAAGAGCTTGTATATGTTTGTAATAATGTCCATGAAGTATCTGATGTTTTCTTTTTATATAACTTAAATTCTTTAGTATTAGCATCCGAATTATAAACATTTAAAATTGATGCGTTAAATACAACTGTTACTGTATCATCATTGTTTCGTCTTTCTGGTGTTAATGTTGAAATACTTGGATTTGAATAAGCCGCTACTGTCATTGAAGCTGTACTTGTTGCTGTTCTAGTACGTGAATCAGTTACTGTTACCTCTATCGTTAATGTTCCAGCTGTTGCTAAACTATTAAATGTTGCTTCATATTTTCCGCTAACTAATGTAGCTGTTGCGGTATTTAATACAGTACTTCCATTTTTTAATTTAACCGTACAATTTGTTATTGTACTGTAATTACCAGAAGCTACTGCTGTTACCTTTAATTTTGATTTACCTTGTACATAAGCTCCAAACATTGCATATAATTCTTCGGGGTCGTTTTGCAACAACGATGTTATACTTGGCACGACACTAGATGGGACTGCTATTGAAAATGATAGAGATTGTGTTGAACCTATTTGCACCCCATTGTTCCATGTTTCTACATACATTACAGCTGTTCCGCTTGGATTAGGTATATATTGAGCTAGTGTGTTGGCAAGTGTTGTATTTGCACTTGTTGTTGCACTATTTGATAAAGTTTGATTGCCACTTGAACCAATTACGAAATACACTTTGTGAGTAAATGTATTACTTGCTCTTGAAATATTTACATATATATCATCCCCTAAAGTAAATGATGTGGTTGACGTACCACCTAATGTTTTACTTAATGTAAATGTACTTGCTCTAGGAATTACTGATAAAGTCAATGTTCCGCTTCCGCTTGCGTTACCACAAGTATAACTTTGTCCTGTTGTATCTGTTACAGTAAATGATATATCTATTGTTTTGCTACCATCGTTTTCGTGTTGAATTGGTTGTGTACCAGTTTTTAATGTTACGGTTGATGTTCCATTATAACTACTTATTGTTCCAGTATAACTTGTTCCATCAATTAAAACTGTATATGATATTTTATTTTTCCAATTCGACCAGTCATATCCTGACGTTCTTGGTTTAATTTTAAAAGTAAACGTTACATCACTTGTATTATTAGTAATTGATTGACTGCCTGCAACTTCTGTTACTTCTAATTCAAACGAATGATGTCCTTTACTACCGTTTGCTGTTATAACTGCCATATACTAACTCACCTTCCTAAAACTTAAACTTCCGTTATTTCTTGGTACAAATTCAAAATTACCTATTATTACATTTGTTAATATTTCAGCATCTGTTATATATAACTTATTATTTGATACATAAGCTATTTCTGTTCCATTTTGTTTGAAGGATAATTTTGTATTACTAAGCTCTGCTGTTAATTGGTTTCCTTCTTCACCTAATACAATTACTCCATTAACAAACCTTATATATTTGTGTAGCTCGTCATAGTGTTCAGATTCTGTATCGCTTACTTGGTTTATTAAATCTGTTACACTATTAAATTGCATTTCAAACGAACTGCTAGTTTGTTGAAATTGAGTTGATACTGTTGTTTTATAATCTTGCAAATCGGCATTAGTATTATTTGCTAAATTGTTTGCCGCTGTTGCTGTATTTAATGCTGTTTGTGATTGACCGCTTATTATTTCTGTTTCACTAACTAAACTTGTTATTGTTCCTTCTTGCTTATTAACTATTAATTCTGTTCTTCTTATTGCTTCACTTATTGTTGGTGGAGTATTAACTACCTCTTGTTCTGATATTACTGGAGCTTTTATAACACTTGTAAACGCACCATCATACGTAAATTCATGAGTTAAAACGTAAGTGTCATAATAAGTATTTGCATCAGTATAAATTCTTATTTTATCGCCAACATTTAAAAACGGTTTTCCGTAATATGATGTCAGTTCACAATCAACATAAGTTAATCCGTGTACTTTTGCCCATATATTGTCTATCGCTTGATTTCTTAATGAATCGTCATACAATATATAATCCTCGGATATTACTAATTGATGAAGACCGTTTTGTGCAATGCTTTCATCATCATTTCGATATATAGAAGCAGAATCTACTTCGCTGTTTTTTATTACTAATGAATTAATCGGACCGTATACTTTTTTACCACCATCGAAATTTGAATAATCACTTGGTTGGAATGTATAATCTGGTGAACTGTTTGTACTTAACCATTTTAACGTAACATAATCGTTTACTTCATCATATATAACAAAGCAACACGCAATTTTACCGATTGTTTGTAAAACAAATCTACATGTCTCATTGTTGGTGAATGGATTATCTGTAATTGGTATTGTACTATTCGTAAATGTACTACTATCCGCATTTAAATTTAATTGATTACATACATCAGCGAACAGATCTGCCAAAGTAACACTTCCAGAATAATCAATGGTTGATACATACGGAGTATCTAAATTAGCTTTTAAACTATCAAATCCAGTAATTGTTGATAGATTTGTTGTTTGCCCGTCATTACTATCACTTGCAAAGTATTTTCCTAGTAATACAAACTCATCTGTTTGTCCAAAGTCAATTCCAACTCTTGCTACCATCTTTCTGTTTATTATATCTGTATCTAAAGCATTTACTAAGTCTATATCTATACTTTTACAAAATACTGTTCCTAAAATGTTCCCATTATCATAGCATCCATCTTTAACCACTACTTGTTGTACTTTATCGCTTTGAGTAAGTGTTTCTTCAACTTGTGAACCTGCATCATCATATACATCTACTTCACCAAGTCTATCGCAATATGCACCTTGTTTACATTTGTTTATAAAATTCGTACTTGCCATCTTATCACCTATAATTCAATCAATGCTTGTGTAACAGAATTAAACATTTCTACTAAAGCATCAGTATTGCCTTCTTTAACTTTAACTGGATAAGCAGCTTGTACAATTCTGTCGCCTCTATAAGCGGTAATTGATTTCCAAGTATTGGTAAATGGATTAAGAAAGTCTACTGTCATTGTTGGACTTATTTTTATTTGAGCAAAGAAATCTACTAACTCGTCTCTTGTTAATTGTCTTGTAACTAAATCCAATCTATATTTTGTTGATATAATATTTAATATCATTTTGCCATCAGCGGTTGTTGTATCACGTCCGCTGTTTTTTGACACGTCATACCACCCCACTTGCGATTGGTTGGTTAAATATTTAGATATATCAACGTTGTTTATTTTTACCTTAGACAAGACCAAAGATGGACTTGCTAATTTGTATGTATAAACACCTTGTGTATATTCTTGTATCATTTTCTCACCATCCTTTATTTCCCTTTAATTAAAGTGCTACACTTTTTAATAAGGAATGTTTATTGGACATACACCAGTTTGTGATGTACGTTGATTTATTCTATCAATAATTACACCTTCATCTGTGTGTGCAACTAATTCAACTTGTGTTGACCTTGATGCACTATTCATAGCGGATAAAACAGCATGATATATACTACTTGCAATTTGAGATTTATTAAGTACTTCTGTTCTTCCGTTTATATTACCAACGATTTCTGCTCCACTTTCGCCTGCAATAAACATAGTTCCATGTGGTGAGCCACCATTTGCATATTGCGGAATACTAGACCATGAAGTTCCATTAAACACACCACCATTTGCCTTTTTTAATGAAGCTTCAATAGCAGCATCAATAGCAGATTGCATTGAGGTATTAGAACTCTTGCCTCCTAGCCCTGCTTTTAAACCTTTAACAAAGTTTTGTGCCCATTGTTTTGCTTTTTCATACGGTGATGTTATTCCAGACCATATAGCATCCATTATTTTTTTGCCAATTCCGCTTATAGTTTCATACGCACCTGTTTTTCCATCACCATTTTTGTCAAATGATTTTTTAAGTTTATCTGCCATCTTTTTTGCCCATTCAACAACTTTATCTTTAAATTCTGATAATCCTTCAAAAATTTTATCTTTAACTTTTCTACCAACGTCAACCCAATCAATCGAAAGAACTTTACCTACAAATTCTCCAAGTTTTGTTGGAATTGTTTCAAATAGAAATGTATCAATCTTTTTACGGATTTCTTCTATTTTTTCAGGGATCTTGTCTACTATTTCTTCTTTAATGGTTCTTAATATATCTGACGCAGTAGTAAGTGTGTTTGCTACAATCTTTTTATATCCGTTTGATAAAGTTTCTCGAACAGTATCTATTGTTTCTCCCCAACGATTATATGCACCAATTACATCACCGTCTATTAAAAGTACAATGCTATCACATATACCACTTATAAGTTCAAATGCTGCTTCATATTTAAATCTAATATTTTCGTATGCTGTATCTGTAACCCAATCTACTGTCTTTTTTAATGCCTTCCAAGCTGGCTCTAATACTTTTCCAATAGTAGTAGCAACTTTTTCTACTAATTCACCGATTTTCGATAGCAATTTTCCTACACTATTCCATGCACTATTAAACGCATTTCTAAACTCTTCACTTTCGGTCCAAGCTTTTTTTAATGATGCAACTAAGAAAACTACTGCTCCAACTACCGCTAAAACAGCACTAGCTGTCGCTGCAATCGTTCCTATACTAGCACCACCTAAAAGACTTGATATTCCGCCCGTAGCACTTGCTGTTCCACCAGAACCAGTTAACAGTCCAAGTAAACCTGTTTTGGCACCACCGCCCGTTAAAATGCTGAATATTGTACCTAATCCTTTAACTGCTTTTATAATCTTCATAATTCCTACAAAGATTACTCCACCAACACCTAAAGCACCAAGTACCGTTCCGCTAGTTATTCTTTCAAACTTAAAGTATGTTTCGTCAGTTTCTTCATTTGTATATCGGGTAAATCCAAGCCATTCCATAATTCTGTCTCGAATTTCTGTAGCTTTACTTTTTACTTTCTCCATCAAATTGTCGTATTCTTTGATGTATTGAAGCAAACGTTTATCTATAGAGCCAAATCCAGCTGCGGCACCTACACCACTACTGTTTTTAGATGGGGTTGTTAAATTATTAATTTGGTCGAATCCTAAAATTTGTCTTTTTAATTCTTTAGTAGCTTTTCCTGCTTTATTTGCACTTTCACCAATTCCATCATATATTTCTTCAAGATCTGCCAATCCGGTATTATAATCTCTAGTTTCTATACCAAATGCTCTTGCAATAGCTTTGGCAATTTCTTTTATAACCATTAATATTGCATTAACATAAGGTAATATTTTTGAAAATAATCCCATAAACAAATCACCAATTGCAACTTTTACTTCGGCAATTTGATTTCTAAATATTTTTAATTGGTTTGCTGGGGATTCAATAGTGTCAGCAAAGTCGCCCATTGCTATTTTGCCTTGATTTAATACAGCTATATAACGTAATATCTCTTTTTCAGCCATTGACATTTGACTAATAGTTCTATCGGTTATACCAATTTGACTTAATATCGGAGTTAAAGACGTTTGTGTAACATCTATACCAAAATTTCTTAATGGTTTTGTTTGCCCTGCATATACACCAGCTCTTAATGCCTCTGCTACAGATTTTTCACTTTTGTTATACAAAGATGCTAAATCGTAAGTCAATTTAGTCATGTTTTCAGACATTATTGACGCATATTCTGCTTTTATACCTGCATTTTCGCCCATTGATTGAAACAAACCTTGATACCTCATTGTTTCGGTTTTATTTGTTCCAAATGCCTCATTTAATCTGTTTTGAAATTTGGTTGCTTCTCTTCCTAAATCAGAAAAGGTTTGTTTACCATTTTTATAAGTATTTTTAAATATTACATTGAAAAGGTTTAATTCTTCTGCTCGATTAATTGAGTTATCTAAAAATCCCAATATTTCACTAGCAAGTTTTTTTACCGATACGACAGAAAAAGCACTTTTCAAGACGGAGCCAAATTTAGATGCTGCACCTGATGCTGTACCAATATTGGTAGAAACTTTGGTAAGTTCTTTAGATAAATCACCTATCGCTTGTATTCCTTTTTCAATAGAGGTTTTTAATTCCAGTTCAAGTGTTTGTTTTTCGTCCATCTACTTTCACCTCTTCCTCTTCCCTTTGTTTAGTACTATCGCCCTTTATTTTTTGCATTTCACCAATTCTTGCTTTTATCTTTTCTTCCAACTCTTTACTCTTTTGTTTTATATCGTCTTGTTGTTGTTCCTCTGTTAAAGAATATGGTTTACTTACATAACCTACTTTTTGTTTACCAAATGAATTAGCTAATGCCACAGACATTGCTTCATAGAAATATGCACCTTGTAACCATGCAGTAAAGTTTATCATTTCTTGTTCATTTCTTTTCTCTTCATAATAAGAAAAACGGTATGCCCAGAACAAGTCAGGGTTTCCTTCCCAAAACTCTTTTATAGACATACCGTATGTTATTGCTAAAGGTAACAAGTCATAAAACCAGTCTGTTAAGTTTTTGTATTGTTTTCCTTCTTCTATTGTTCGATTATCTCTAGTTCCTCTTCTTTCTTCTCTGAGTCGGTATCTGCTAGGGCATTGATAAAAGCTGTGTATTCTTCAACTGCAAAGTTTATTACTTTGTTAACCATTTTATTGCCTTTTTCTTCTGCGTATGAATCCATTAGTTTTAATGCTAATGACGGATTCACATCTTTATGGTTTTTAACAAATAAGCTATTCCATAAATATTCTCTAAAGGTAATTGGTTTCTTTTCAAACTCTTCAAAGCTAAAGCCAGTAGCTTCTAACCATCTTATAGATTCCCTATCAAATTCTAGGGTATAATCTTTTTCATTAATATGTAATTTTAATTTTCTCATCTTTCCCTCGTTTCTATATTATCCTAAGCACTAGGAGTTATTTTTCCAGATACTTCTGTGCTAGTTAAATAAGCACCTGCTACACTTGGAGTTGTATGAAGAGTACATTCCATTGCACCACCAACAGATTCTTCATTAATCCAAGTTTGGCAAACACCAGTATATTCAAATCCTGCTCCATCTGGGAACTTGATTAGAATATTTTTTGCTGTTCCATCACAAACAGCTCTTACAGCTGTTAAAGCAGCCGAACTATAATTGTAAGTAAAGTCCATATCGCCTGTATCTGGTCTGTCTGGTACGTATACTTTTGTTGCATCACTTGATGTCGTAATTTCAACGTTACCACCTGCTTGTCCAGTAGCTGGCATACCTTTTACAGCGACTAATTTAGCATAAGGATATTTTGCATCACTTGTTCCTTTTACTCTGACTTCAATTCCTAAATCTATCATTATTTCACCTCTTCATTATTTCCCTTTAATAAGTACTACCATGGATAGATTACTAAATTTTCATATTTAGTATCTAACGTCCCAGATAATCTAATTTGATTTCTGTGGACTGTTCCGTCAACATTACTTGCGTCATGTTTAACTCTTATCTTAAAATGATAATTTTCTTTTATATATTCAACTATTAATTTAGTTAAGTCATCACATACTGTTTTCTTTGATACCTTTTTATATGTAACAGTAGGTTCTTCCTCTTGTTCCTCTTCTTGTTCCTCTTCTTGTTCTGCTGGAACATCCGGTTCCTCTTGTTCTATCGGAATAATTGGCTCTTCTACTGTTGTATCAACAGCATATATGTCAATGTCTATACTAAATGAATATGTTTCTTCACCATAACTTAAATTATTATATTTATTGGTAACTGGTAATAATCTTATTGGTATTATTGGAAATACTTTACTATCTTGCGGATGTACTTTGACAACCTTAGGAGAATAATTACCATTTTCTTCAATGTATTCTTTTAGATCTGGATAAATTATTGTATCAAATACTTCTTCTACTTCCATTTTTCCTCCTATTTCATGCTACCAATAGTTTTTCTTAATTCAACATTTACGTAGCTTCCTACTTGCTCTTTTATGTCATTAAAAGCATCGTAGAACATGTGTCGACTTGGTAAACCTCTAGTCCATCCATACGAACCATCTTCTTTTGGATATATCCAACCTTTTTCACCATGTTCGTTTACATCATATCTCCAGCTTTTAAACGATTCATTCGGCATTGGATGTGGTGAGCTACTACCAACAATACCAGTACCCATTTCGTTAAATATGATAACCTCATCATCAGTCCATACTCGACCAATTTTCTTCTCTTCATCAAAATCGTAATTAATGCTGGATGTGTGTTGTTGAATACCTTGGTCGTAACAATGAGATTTTACACTTTCAAACATAGCTAAAGTCAAAGTTTTTATTGAATTACTTATACCTTTTTCAAGATTGGCTTTATATTCTTCAATTAGATTTTCCGCTTTTTTTAGACTTTCCTTTGACAACTCCATTGTTATTACTGTTTTCATTGCCTTTTTCCTCTACCAATTTATATCCTATCTTTAGTAAATTGTCTCTGTCCTCTTTGGTAAAAACTACAAGTCCATTTGTAAACTTATACATTTACAACACCTACTTTCCTATAATTTTTTGCATATAGATTATTATTACAGAATTACCATTTCTCGGAGGTAACAACACATAATTTGCATTGTCTCCGTTTTTTCCTTCATCGTCTGGAGTATTATCGTATAAATAAGCAACATCAAACTCTTTAAATACACCTTTGTAAGATATTGGTATAACCATTCTCTGTGTTATACTTGCTTTCTCACCAAATTCTCTTAAATCGCTATCTGATGAAACAGCACGATAATTGAATTTGTATTCTACAGGTGTATCGTAAATTGCTACTTCATTTCCTTCTTCGTCTACGTCAGTACCAGTTTTACTTGCTATATAACAAGTCTTTGCCCACGTATTAGGATTTGCATTTACACTTATCATTTAATAACACCTGCTTTTGGTATAAGTTCATCCAACAAGTTCTTTGATATTAAACCACTTAAATAACTTACAGAAATACCATTTTCACTATATGATTGGACGTTTGCACTATCTTTTCTATTATATAGTTCAGTAGCACACCTAACTAACCAATTATCCATTCTCCATGTTTCCGGCAACATTGCCTTATCGTTAAATGGATATAACACATATAGAGCAATACTTTTAGCATCTTCAAGTTTTGATTCAAATATATCATCTTGTGTGTCATCACTTGAATCATTTAAAATATCAATTCTCATTTTTGTTATTTGCTCTTCTGTTGTCATATTTACCTCCACCTATTTATTTTTTTGCTTTTCAATCTCCATTATACTTACTAGACCTTTATCGTATAGTTCTTTTGCTCTTTTATAGCTTTCATAGAACGTTCTTTGAGCTTCCATGTATTCATCATGTCTTTGTATATCTCTATATGGAACAATTACTCTTAATTTAATATTTTTTTCCATAACTCTTCTACTCCTTCTTGTTTGTAACTGACATCTTTCGGGATCTTCTTAACTATTTTATCAATATCTTTTTTTGTTAATTTCATGTCAAAAGGTAAGATATAACCATTTATTCCTTCTTTTACATCATCCAAAGCATTTGGAAACGGTGTTACCAAGCAAGGAACATGATTTGTCCATGCCTCATACATTGTAAAACAAAAACTTTCAGATTTTGATAATTGAACGACATAATCGTATGCCCTCATTATTCTTTGAGCTTCTTTTATTGAACCGTGAAGTCTTATATTCCCGTATGGTATTTCGTTTAATGGATTAGTTCCAAATACGTCCCATACATAAGAGATATTATATTTATCAAACAAATCACATAACTTAATCATTAAGTCATATCCTTTTTCTTCGGATAATCTTGTAAAAGAAACGAGTTTTAATTGTGGTTTTTCTTCATCAATTAAATTTGGAATAATTATGCTATCTCGATTAAATTTCTTTAAAAAGGATTCCCTTGCACATTTACTAACTGCTATGTACTTCGTATTAGGGTCGTATTCAACATAGCTGCCTTCCCAATAATCTTCCATAGTAGTCCAATCAGAATGTATCATTTGATATATTTCTTTATACTTGATTTGCGACATGTATTCTCTGTCTACAAGTACACTGGTTATTATGCAAATATCACATTCCAAAGGAGAAGTAAGTTCAATAATAACTTTCGCATATTTACTTAACATTACTGCATTATCGAAACTAATATCACGAGTTACTAATGTAATATCGTAATCTTCACCAAACCTTTTACAAAAGTTTAGTAGAAACGTTTCAATTCCACCTATTTCATTGTAATAATGTTGTAATAATACTATTTTTTTCTTTTCCATACACTTCTCCCTTTAGAAAGTTTATTTTTTTATTAAGCACTAACAGTTTTTACTGCTAATCCTGCTGGTTTAGTAAATGATGTTGATAAACCAGTAATTTTTCCATGGAACCATTCTGGTCCGTGGTCTAAGCCAATTTGACCGAAGATTTGGTAAGTAGTTCCAGCACCTGCTTTAGCAAGTTCTTCACGGAAGAAATTACCTTTTCCTGGAACTGGTTGTTCAACTGGTCCACAAACTGCTGGATTGTAAACTAATGCTGTTCCGCTAGGTAAGAACTCACCTAAACCAACTTTAACAACAGCACCAATAGGTAATAGTAAATCTCTTACACTAATACCATAAGTACTCATGTAGCTGTCGCCAACTTTCATTCCTAATTCAACTGCATTTCCATGTAATTGAAGTAAGTTTACACTATTAACTAATAGAATTAAGTTAGAGATGTCGCCACCTGCTTCTTTAATCTTAGTTACTAATTCATTAACAAACCATAAATCTAAAGCTGCTCCACCAGCTGCTACTGTATTAGTAGAAATAGCTGCTAAGATACCACGAGTTTTATTAACTTGGTTATCTGCTGCTGCTTTATTATAAGTTCCTTGAATAAATGCTTTTTCAATACTTCTTTTAATTTTATCCATTTTTTGGCTAGTTTGGAAATCTAACTCATCAGTTGGATTTGGAACTTGTCCAGCGATATTAACACCACTTAATGTATTCATGTTACTTTGCTTAGCATAACTAATTCCAATACTTTCATGGAATATTTGAGTTACGTTAGATAATTGAGTTCTAGTAACATAAGTTGCATTTGGAGCTGTTAATGATGCTGTTTCACTAATTTCTGGGATTGCACCCTCTTCGCTTGTGTAATATTGTCCACAAACAAATTCTACACTATTCGTATATTTTACTCTTCCTGATATTGAGTTTAGGAATGGAGTATTTGTATTTGCCTTGTTATATAACAAGCCACTATAATTTGGTACTAAAAATGATTGTACAGTACCTGTTGCCATTTAAATCACCTCTTCTATTATTTTTCCCTTTGTAAAAGTGCTTCTAAATATTCGGTTTATTGCTTTCATTAAACATTTCAGTAATTAGTTGTGTTTGTAACAAAGTATCTTTGTTATTAACAGCATCTGCATACTCTTTTTCAAGCAATTCTTTTCTCGTTAATGAAGAAGAACTTTCAGATCCACCAATTGGCTTTGGAGTATCATTTAACAACTTAGATGTTGTCTCTTTTACTGTTATATCTTTTGTTTTATTTAATAAAGATATAAAGCTGTTTGCTAATTTAATTGATTTGTCATAATCTTCGCTAACTATAGTAGATAAAGTTTCTTTTAATTCGGTATCGTTATCTTTAATTTCAATGCCATTTTGTAGAAGTAACTTTTGTACTGCTAAATCGCTTTTTTCAATCGCATTAGCACGTTTTTGGTTTTCAAATTCTACCCTTTCTGCCTCTCGTTTTTCATCATCAGTCATTTTTGACTGTTTGAAATCGTTATATTCCGTTTGTAATTTTGAATATTCCGTTTCTGTGTTTTTCAAACGTGTATTAAGGTCGTTATACTTATCTTTAGGAATAACCAATTTTGCTAATTCCTTTTTGATAGCATCTACCCTTTCTTCGTTTGTAGTGTATTCTTCGTTTGTCAATACACTTTCAATAGCTTCTTCCATTTTTTCCTCCCACTCTTTATGTTTTTATAGTTGTAACATCTCAACTGTTAGAGTGTCGTAGATTTATGCTTTCTACGATAAGCAAATTAGTGCTTAATAGCACTGCACTAATGATATATTGAGTTCGTCTTCTAAGAGATATATCATTAGTACACTACCATTAAGATAGTGTGTGGTTGATATGTAAAGGTTTGGTACTTTATAAGCACCATAGAATAGATATATTGAGCCCAAAGGTTTCCTCTTTTAATACTGACTAACTCATTGGCTAAAATCCAGTCTTATATCTACTCTATGCTACCTATAAAGGTAGGTAACATTTATTCTTGTTCAGAATAATCTTTATTTGCATTTTTATTATCGTTAAGCTGCTTATTTGCTTCACCAAAGAATAATTGAATCCATTTATCAACTCCACCATAAAATTCCATAGATTTGTTGTAAACTTCATTCGTATCGCTATATAGCCCACTTGATGCCATAGCAACATCTGGAGCAATACCACTTTTAATTTGGTTCATCATACCTTGAGACTTAACTAAGAAGTTATCACTCTTATTTCTAGTAAACTTCTGTTCAACTTGTTTAACAGTTAATGTATTTATTTCACTTCTTGGAGTTAATTTACAAATTCTTAGAATTAATTCAAGTTCTGGATTTGCACAACGTTTAAATTGCATTTCATCTTGTTTTGCTCTTTCATCTGCCATCGTCCATCCTTCACCAATCATTCTAGCTTGTCCAGTATCTCCACCTGTACTTTTTTCATTGTTTTTAGGAATACCAATAATTGTTAAAGCATTATTTAATAATCTATCATGTAGTGTCTTTGTATTTAGATGGTCGATATTATTTGACAATAACTTAATATCTGCTGGTCTTGACGGATCGCTTGTAGCAATCTTTACAGCACCTAAATCAAGTAAATCTTTAAAATCTTCGGGGTCAATATCTTGATTGACAAATACCAACAGACTTTGAACATATTGTTCTAGTCCATCCATTTCATTCGATGTGATTCTATTGATTTGATTGAATATATCCATTACTATTTCAATAATACCTAATCTTGATTTATTCAAATTGTATTCTAGTATTGGAATACGTCCTAATATATGAGGTTTTACAAAAGTAACTTCAAATGTACTCGCCAAATTCTCTTTATTTATCTTATAGTAACCAGTTTTTGTATATATACTACCTCTTAACATATTATCTTTAACTCCGATAGTATAAGTACATGCAAACAACTTTTTATGTGGTAAAAAACTTGAATAAACAACAAAAGTCATTTTACTATCTAGGTTTTCTATATTAAATGGACTTTCATTATCATTACTAGGTAAAACAATTCGGTGTCCTATACCAGAAATATACATACTTTCTGCTAACTCCATATCCTTAGGATATTTTTCTATTTCTAACATATAAGAATTTAATACAGACACTTCATCATTCGCAATTTCGCCACGTTGAACATATTGAATAGGTTCACCAAATACATAACTCTTTTTAAATTCAGTAACAAAGTAAGCATTGTTTTCTACTACTGTATTATTTATTGTTGGTCTAACCTCTTTCTTTTTACCAATGATTGGTTGATAACCTTTATAATACTTTTCCAAATAATCTATTTGAGCAACGTTATCTAAATGAATCGGAAAGACATCAGTTAATATCTTTGCTATTGTTTCTTCATTCATATCCTCTTCGTTATAGTCAGCATAGATTACTTTTCTTCCAAATAACCTTATTTCATCAGGGGCTATTTGCTTCCAATTACTTTTGCTCTCATTCATTTTTTATCACCATCATTCTTCCTCCCCTATCAATAAAAAATAAGGGAACATAACAATTTACGGTTATGCTCCCGTGTAGCACTAAGTAATCAATAAAGGGAAAGTTAAATTGATTACTCGCCATTGATTTATCATTTTTATAAAAAATGATAAACTCCACGGGTTCGATATATAAACAAATATTTATATTAAAATAATCTTTTTACAGCTATAGGTTTGTTAAATGATAATTTTTCAATAATTAATTCACTAGCAAACATACAGATTGAATCCGGAGCATCATCATGGTAATTTGGTTTATCAAAAGAATATTTTGTTAAGTTTTCCATAAACCTACCATAATCGCTATTTTGTTTCATTTTTGATTTATCTTTAAATATAATATATTTTTGTACAATACCTCTGTTATTCTTTATACGTTCTTCTTTTTTAACAACGTTATATTTTTCGATTATTTCGCACCAATCAACACCTCTTGTCTTTAATCTTTCGGTTAATAAAGTCTTTAAAGAAGTGTCGATGTTATTTTCTATTACTAACTTAATTATCTTATGCGTAATAATTTTACCAATAATATCATCATATAAGTCTTCCATTGGTTTTTGAGCAAAGATACAGTCAATAAAATAGTAATTACCTTGCCCGTCCGGTTTTAAAATTGGCATTGACACGTTATCTTTGCCTTTTCTTGCTGTATCGAGTGAAGCCATACAATATTTCTCAATTTGTTCTGGCAGACTAATATATGTTTTAAGGTTTTCCCAATCAAACTCTCTACCAGTAATTGGTATAGGATTTTGTTGATACACACAACTAAACAAAAACGGGTCGGTATTATCACGTAATTGTTCAGCAACTTCTTGCGGATAAACCTCACTACATGTTGTTTTTCCTTCACTATCTAATAAAGGAATCCTAATAACAATTGTATCTTTGCTTCGCATTACATACGGATTGTCTGTTGGTTGAAGTAATTCCACTTTGTTTCTATCTTCAATTATTTTATTTAATATATCTTCACTATTCCATTGAGTACCAACGAAAACAAATTTACATCTTTCACCATCACGTCTATTCCACCATTCAGTATTCCATTTATCATAAATACCACGATGGATGCTATCAGAGTTAGCTTCCTCTGCACCTTTAGTCATATCATCCAAAATAATTGCAAAGTTAGCTCTTTCACCAGTTGTAGCACCACTTCTTGTTCTCGAAATTAAATTTGACTTAGGAACCTTTGCATTTTTAATTTTCCAATCGGATTCTCGTTCAACTTCAAATGGTTTAGTATTATATATTTTATAAAAAGGAAACACTTCACTAAAAGAAGGACTTGAAATAATATTTTTTACTGTTCTTGAAAAACCTAATACCAGTTCATCGGAATACGATAATCTAATAATAGAATTATCAATACTCAAACCAAACGCAAAGCAGCACCACAAAGTAGCTAGATACGATTTACCATAAGAAGGTGGTAAACTAACCACTACGTAATGAAGATTCGGATTAAAAGCTAATTCATTTAAAGCATTTACATAAGGAAGTAAAACACTTCTTCTATTTGCAAGTACTTTCTTCGGCTGATCCCATTCGATATAATCAACAAAACATTCAAAATCTCTTCTGCCACAAAAACAATAAGCTCTTTTATAGAAATCAAAAAAGGAAGCCATCAATTCAAGACTTCCTTTACTAACTAAATTGTATAATACAGGGATAAGTCTTCTTTTGGCTGTTTTAACAGTTTCAACATCATCTTTTTCGTACATCATCTCTAATACATTCAAAGCACTTTCACACCATTCCAACTTATTTTGCTGCGAAATTTTACTAGAACGTAATACATCAATAATTCCGTCAAAAGTCTCTTCTAAGGTTTTCTCTTTCTTTTTTAAAACTATCTTATCCCCAACTTTAATCATTATTACTCCTCAGGAAAGTTAATTACAATAGGTTTATCATTAACAAATCCATCTAAAATAATCTTATCCAATTCCTTTTTAACTTCCATTGCTCTTTTTTCAGTTTTATATTCAGCAACTACTACTCTCGTATCAGTAATAATAACGTTTTGTAGTTCTTTATCTAAAAAGTAATCATTTTTAACATTAAATATATCGCAAAACTTATCAATTAGTTTTGTCTTAGGCATTTCATCATTTCTTAATACTCTACCTATACTATCCTTAAAATTTGGACCGACAAGTCTAATTAATTCGTCAACTTCCATTTTCTTTTTATCCATTAATTCTTTTAATTTATCGCCGGCAATATTCTTAGGTTGTCTAATACCTATAGAAATACCATCAACAAACCAACTATCATTACCACTTTGACTAAAAATCAACATTTTTCCCATAATTACCTCAACTTTCTTAATTCCATTATTGTATTACTTAGTTCTTTCTTGCTCTCTTTAGTAATTGGCGGAGCTACCATATTTATTAAAGTACCTTCTTTAAGATTCAAAGCGACTTCCCATTTAGCAAGTACTTTTGGTCTTAGAGGAAAATATCCATTTAAATAATTAGTAATATTTGTAGGGGTTGTTTTCTTCTCCCCCAATCTTCTTTCAACGTCATTAATAATACTTGCAAACTCAGCTCTACTAAGATGCTTTTTCTTTAGAATCAAATCAACATATTCACTAACATCCATCATAATCAATCAACCTAATAGTTCTTTGCTTACCGTTCTTAGTAGAAAGATACCCTTTATCTTGCAACTTCATAACAATTTGGAATACAGAAGTCGGGTCAAGACCTAACTCCTCACCTAATTCCCGATAAGTTGGACTATAACCATTTTCCCTAATAAATACATCAATACATTCTAAAACCATCTTTTGTTTAATTGTCGTTGGTTCTCTCATCATTAATACCTAATACCCAACATAAAGTAGATATTTCATCCCTTTGCTTAACTTTATTATTAATTAAATATTCTAATCTCTTTTTCAGATCCTCTTCGCTTACTTTTCTACCATTAGTAGATAACCAATAATTATATAAAAACTTATAGTTTCGACCCATTTCATATAAACAAGCCAAATCAGGGCTTACATTACGCATTGTTCTTTAATCAACTCCTTATAAATTGAACCATCAAATCTAGCGATTAATTCTTTAGACAATCTTTTACCTCTTTGAGCAACATAAGGATTTACATAAAACCCTAATGCCCCGTCTACTTCTTCGCTACGAATAACATCTTCTTTAATAAGACCGTATATTTGTCTTTTAACAGTACTTAACGACTTTCCGCATAACTTAGGTATAGAATCAAATCTAACTATTCTACCATTGCTATAAGTAAGTAGTCCATCACCATAACTAATATAATGGACAAGATAAGCGAACACAGGGTACTTATCAACTATATCACCAAACACTAAAGAATTAACTTTAACAAATTGCATCTTTACTGTATCGGTAGAATGAAAGTTTTGGATAGAGCTTCGTCTAATTATCAAATCACCTTGATTTAATACTCTAACCTTAGCACCATCATTAAATTCTTGTAAAACTTCACCATCTTCATTACATAAATATACTTTTTTATCTAAATTAGTGTCATTTTTGAACCTTGCCTTATTCACTCGCTTTCACCATTTCTTTAATCTATATATAGCTATTAATCGGTATTTAATTATTCCTATAAGTGTCATTTTTGGTCCTTTACGTAAACCAATTTTCTCGTTATTATTTATAGCTAATCCTCGATTTTACTTAACTTTTATCCCTCTATAAAAATCTAACTATCCTTTTCCCCTTATATTTTTGTATTTTTTACCCTTCTCTTTTTTATATTACTATACCTTTTGTAACATTTTTTCTCATGTTTATAAATAATCTGTTTGCCAAAACCCCCTTTTGTATTTTGGCTATATTTATTAAGTCCCTTTTTGTTTTTTTGCTATATTTTTGGGGGTAAGAAGTACTCCCGTATAAGCTGCTAAAAAGGGAACGGGTACAAAAACGACCGATTTTATACCAACAAAAACGTTATATAATAACAAGAAAACATTGTTATAATAATATATAATAATAACAATAAATAAAAACATTAATATATTAATTTAAAATAGAATAAAAGCTTTTAATCATGGAGGGATAAAAACTTTTGTTATCACTCCATCACTCTAAAAAAAGAATATAATCTAATAAAAGGGATTAAAAAAAGGATGTAAAAAGCAATAAAAACAAGCTATAAAAGACAATAAATAAGGTACAAAAAAAAGATATATTATAATAATAATATACCATGTAAAGAGCTTATAAAATAAAGAAAAAAATGTTATAAAATTAATAAAAAACTATTGACATTATACCATAATTATTATATAATATAATTGTAAATAAGAAGAGATTAAAAAAGTAAAAAAAAATCTATCATGATATAACCGCTTAAAATCAATATCATGATAGAACTAAAAACCATGTAAAACAACCGCTTTTTTGATTGCTTTACGTTTACAATTATATCATTAATTTAATAATTGTCAATAGTAAAAAATAATTGATTGACAATAAGAGGAGGTAAAAAAATTATGATAGAATTAAAAACCATTTATGATTCAAGACAGAGCTTTTACAAAAAAGCAATGATTGATTGGAAAGGAAATATAATAAAGCTATATAGTTATGATACATTAGTTTTAATAATTGATGTAAATAAAAACAAGTATTATTTAAATGATG
>Ga0310690_10001293_pt1 | contig 45011 bp, 63 predicted proteins | sample AusTroGonzalo_MG_2_FD_207661 | JGI IMG/M metagenome (GOLD analysis project Ga0310690, IMG submission 207661) | Bovine rumen microbial communities from tropical cattle in Woodstock, Queensland, Australia - Gonzalo_04 (v2) (version 2) | ecosystem: Host-associated > Mammals > Digestive system >... | reverse complement strand
TGCCACGGTATTTGGCGCGGGCGATGGCGTCGGCGAGTTCGAGGCAGCCACCGCGTCCGTTCCACTCGTGGGAGAGTGAGTCGATGATGAGGTTCTGGTAACCGGCTTCTTCGGCGGCCTTGATGACATAGATGAAGTATTCGGGCGGGAAGCCGTTGGGATCGAGTTCGTCCCAGGTGTCGAAGTCGAAGAAATCGGCGTAAAGGGACGCGCTGCCGCCTTCGGTGTCGAGTACGGCGGTTTTGCCGCCGAGGCCTTTGGCGATGAGGAGCGCGCTGTAGGTTTTGCCGGAACCGGCGGGGCCTGAGATGGCGAGTTTGATGGATGTAGCCTGTTTGGTTGCCTTGGTGAATGCCATGATGTTGTCTCCTTATGCGCTGATTTCGTTGATGAGTGTTTGACGGATTGCAATGAGTTCGTCGATCTGGCCCAGAATGGTGTCGATTTGACGTGCGGCGAGCTGTTTGTAGGCGCGGTCGGCGGTGTTGAGATTGATGGTATTGAGGGCGTCGGCGGCACCGCGCAGGATGGCGATGGCCGTGCGTTTGTGTCCGTTGATGGTTTTGCAGTCGCGTGTATTAAGATCAATTTCGAATAACATGGCTGAGTTCCTCATGTGGTTGGCGTGTGGTGTAGAATTCTTCGACGCATTGGAGATCACCGCAGGCGCGGCAGAGCGGCAGATACGGGCATGTGCTGTATTGAAGGCATGCGCTTGTGTTGGGGCAGATTGCGCCGTGCCGGATTTCGCGGCACATCGCCCAAAGTATGGACTGGCGCAGGGGCAGGAAACCGTCGGCAAACCGGACGTATCGGCGGACGTAGTTGTCTGCGTCGATGTCATCGCGGACGCGCAGACGGAAGGTGTCGATGTCTTCGTTAGTTTTGAGACGGAGTGCGGGCTTTTCGAGCACGTCGTAGAGGGCACCGACGATGGGGCGTTCCATGACCTGCTGCATGGCAATGGCATAGAAGGCGATCTGCATGTCGATTTCGATGCGGTTGAGGTAGTCGTCATTGGCGTTTGAGGCCGTCTTGTGTTCGAGAATCCAGAGTTCGCCGTTGCGTTCGATGATGCCGTCCACTTTTCCGGCGAGTTCCCATGTTTTGGATGGTGCGCCGGTTTGGGGGTTGATGAGGGGCGTGGCGAATTCCTGTTCGATGGAAACGACGGTGAAATCTTCGCGTGGGTACTTTTCCCAGTAGCCTCGGACGAGTTCGGTTGCCTTGACCTGGTCGGTGTCGGAGAGGTCGGAGCGTTTGGCGGCTTCAACGGCCTTGTCGATGTCGTGCAGTTTGAACCAGGTTTCGAGGCCGCTGTGGACGGCAGAGCCGAACATGAGCGCGGTTGCGCTTTCGCGCGGGACGATGCAGCGGTTGTAGCGGTAATCGAACTTTTGGCGGCAGGAAAGCCAGGCGGTGAACATGGAATAGGTGATTTGGCGTGGGTTATTCATGGCAATCCTCCGTGATTGTGCAGTGTTCGATAGTGCGCATTTGTTCTTCATTACAGGTCTGGAGTGCCTGTTCGTAGGTGCGCTGTGAAATGAACGTCCAGAAATCCCAGTTTTCTTCGTTTTCGTGTGCAGCGGCGATCTGTTCCGCCTCTGCGATGGTCATGTTTAAAAACATAGCAGTCTCCCAATGAGTGTTATACAAAAATTCAGTAACAAAAGGCAGATAAACACTCGTGAGACCTATGGCGGGTGCACTTTTTTCATTTTTCGGCTCCTATCGACGTGGTTTGATACGAACGTTCAAGCGGTTTGAAACACATGAACGCGAGACAGATGCCGGGATTGTTCAAACGGTGTCGATAGTCACCCGACGGCCTTTCCCCTTGCGGGTCTTTTATAGGCAATCGCAACCCGGCCTTAAAAGATTGGCCGAATTCAGGCATAAAAAAACAGCAATATCGCGGCTGTCAGCGCTATCGACAAGGAGTGTTTGAATCCTCCCAACGCGCTAAACGATACACGAAAGGATTTTGGGGTCAAGTTTTTTGTGAGATTTTTTTCGAGCCGCCTACGAGGCTCTTTGAGGAGCCTACGAGGCTCTTTGAGGAGCCTACGAGGCTCTTTGAGGAGCCTACGAGGCTCTTTGAGGAGCCTACGAGCCGCCTTAAAATTTCCCCAATGAAATCAACGGTTTAGTGGTTGCCTAATATAATATAGTATAACTCAATATAGCGTAATTGAGAGTGGTGGTGGCGGCGAGGTTGGGATTGCTTTGGGGTGTGGGGTGGGGTATGATGGGGGATGCCGCTTTGTTCTGCTAACCGGTAGCAGTACTTGAGGCTGAGTTTTCCCTTTGAGCGCGTAACCCGCAAGGTTGCATTGCCAGGGACGAGTCTCGTTTCGGACGTGTTTTCCAACCTCGTTAAACCGTGAAAACGCGGGTATCGGTATGGATAGGCTGATGCCCAAACTATCCCTCAAGCCATTTCACGTATTCCAGGCAGTGTCGCGAACTGCCTGGATGATGTGGGATGGCTATTTTGTTTCAAATCGCTCGCTTTGGGGGATGGGATTGGGTATGATGGGGGATGCCGGGTGGTTTCGTACCACCAGGGATGCTTTCGCGCACAAGATGGCGAGATGCCGCACGGAGGTGGAGATGGAGAAGAAAAGAGAGATTCTGTCGGATAACAGACGAAGAGAGGAGTTATCATTTAGCTACCTGAACGCAATTTCGGCAGCCGAGGGTATTGCTTGCCAAAGAGAAGACCATGATGCGCATGATGTTGATGCGACCATAAAAAAGTGGGTAAAACGTCCTAGCGACAATCGTGAGATTAAGGTGTCTGCGGGGATTCAACTAAAATCGACATCAAAACAATTGACCGAAACCGAAACCACCATCCACTATCCTTTGGATCAAGACAACTTAAATGATTTGCGTCTTGATGCAATACCACCAAGTTACGTTGCACTGCTTGTTCTTCCACGCGACGAAAGAGAATGGATTCGACTCACAGTGGACGAGCTTTGTATTCGTAAGTGTATGTATATAAAGTCGTTGAAGGGATTTTCTGAAAATGGCAACACCTCTGGAACAACAATAATTTTTGACAAAAAAGAAGATCTGCTTACAGCTGACAAATTAAACAGCATTTTAATTGAGATTGCGGAGGCACTATGAGGAACAACTATTTTGAACAAATCGATAGGTTTAAGCTCATCAGATACCTTCACGATCTCAATTGGGAGAAATTTCCGACAAAGCGTACTGATATTGCGATATTTCAAAAGTTTTCTGATGACGGCGATGTTATGGAACAGATTACAGTTCCATTAAACGATGAACTGAAAGACGCTAAACATGCAATGGCCGAGGCATTTGAAATCCTGAAAGAAATGACTGGGTTATCAGATTCCGTATTGGCGATGGAGATCATGTTTCCAAAGTCTGATATTCTCAATTTCCATTTGGAGAATGAATCGATCACTGCCGGCACTTATAACATTGATGAAATTGTTAATTTTTATTCAAATACAAAAAAGCTGATTAATTCTGCTGCAATGGACGTTATGAATCCGAAGATTTATCAAACAGGTAGGGCCTGTGAGGTGTCGAGAAAATTCATAGACAATTGCAGATTTGGTCAAACTGAAATAGGCAGCTATCAAGTGCCTGTCATTTGTCCCGATATTGAAATTGGAGAACAACGACCTCTTAATGATTATTCGTTCTCAAGAAAAGTAGAACTTAAGATTTTAGAGGGCATCCAAAAAATTAGAACGACAATGGACGATGGATCGTTTGATGAGAATATGTTTTCGAATTCAGAGAATATTGAGATGAGTGCGACCTTTTTAAGTTCAGTACATTCGCTCATCAGCAAACCTACAAGCAAGCTAACAATTGATGCCCATTGGAATACACTTTGCCATAGTAAGGTTCCACCAATCAAAACAGTTCATCTTCGTCACGATTATGCAGGAAGGATTGGAGATGTATTGTCTAGTGTAAAAAAGAAACTCAATGGAAAAACGCAGTATGAGGGACGTATTGCCGAATTTAAGGCGACAGAAGATCCAGAAACAAGAAAGTATGGTTTTATCACATTGAAATATATGGATGATTCCGACAAAGTGCAATCTGTTAAAATCAAACTGTCACAGGATGATTATAGACAAGCAATTCGTTGTCACGAAAAAGGGCTTTATGTGAAAGCCTATACAGAACGCATTGATGGACAAGACTATGAGAACTGTTTGAATTTCAAAATTAGAGATGACGAGGCTAATGACGATGAATAATACAATTTCTACCCTCACCACCAAACAAACCAAACAACTTCTTGCCCGAGCCAGGATGCAGCGGGCGCGTGTGCACCTTGGAATGAACGGCGTGCAGCCGAATGTGATCGCTGTGCTGAAGCAGGCGTTCGAGGGGACGTGTGTGAAGCCAACGCCTTCGGATGTAGTGCGCGTGAAAGTGCATCCGACGTTTACCGGGTCGATTGAGGATGCTGTGGCGCAGCTGAGTGCCGGCACAGGGGCCCAGTTTGTGAAACAAGACGGGGCGTTCCTGGTATTCTGGAAACCGTGAACGATTGTCACGGGTTGAAAACGCCGTCAGGAAGTGGCCGGATTTTTACGCAGAGTGCGTTTTGAGTTCTGGGCATGTTCCTACCGTCGGATTTAAAACGTGCCGTAGAACGAAAAACAGGCGGTCTTGTGTGGTTGTTGCAATTTTCGAAACAGCCACCGAGGATTATTCGTAGTTGCCCGATCATTTTGCCGACGTCGGCAAAATGATCAGCGTGAGCATTGATGCGGTGTTTTTGCATCGCCGTCGGTTCTGTTTTGCACAAAAACGCACATTTTTTGCAAAAATAGGCAGAAAAACGCATTCGATTTTGCAAAATCCTGCCATTTTGTTCCCGAATGGGTGCATTTTTGTGCCTTGGTGTTTACCTGTTTTCGCTGAAATGAATGTTAAAATCCGCTATAATCCATGCGGATTTGCTTGGGTTTATGGGTAAACAGATGACCAAAAAAAAGATAAAAAAAGATAAAAAAATATTGCCCAGGCACGAGGTGTTTGTGAGGGCATTGGCGGCAGGAAAGGATCGTGCGGACGCCTATCTTGAAGCCTATCCAAATTCAGTCAACAGTCCGAGGGATCGCGTTGCGCGGACTGCCTATCAGCTTCTTCAGCGACCAGAGGTCATGTCTGCGTATCAGGCAGAACTTGAACGGCATCGGACCGAAGAGGAACAGCGCAACCGATGGACGTATGAACGCAGTGTGCAGGCACGTCTCGATGCGCTCGATGCCATCGCCGAGGAACGGAATCGCAGGAAGATTGCACAGGAAGCCATGGCACAGGCCATGATAGACAACCCGCCTCCGGATTTGACGCCGCAACAGGCAGAAATCGAAGCCCAGCGCATCCTGATGATGCCGATTCTGACGGCACAGACAACAAGCGCGGTTGCGCAGCTGTGCGACGGTCTGGACAAACTCACGGGGCTCACACGTGACGATGGCAGCAACCAGATGAATGTGTTTATTACTGCCGATCCATGGGATGAAAGATGACAGACATTCACATCAATGTGGCCGAAATGATGGGCGGTGGATATGACGACTTCTGGCGGTTCAGGGGCCGTTATCGTATCGTAAAAGGTGGCCGTGGCTCGAAGAAATCGACCACAACTGCCCTGTGGATCGTCATCCGCATGATGCGCACACCGAGCGCAAACACGCTCGTTCTGCGTCGGTATTTCAACACCCACCGCAATTCGACGTTTGCACAGATTCAGTGGGCGATCAATCGAATGGGCGTGGGTGCATTATGGAAAGCAACAATGTCACCGCTCGAAATGACGTTCAAACCGACGGGACAAAAGATTCTGTTTCGCGGACTGGACGATCCGCAGTCCATCACGTCTATCACTGTCGAAAAAGGTCACATCTGTTGGTGTTGGTGGGAGGAAGCCTTCCAGATCAACGATGAATCGGCGTTCGACAAAGTGGATTTGTCACTGCGTGGCCAAATGCCCAAAGAGCTATTCATTCAGCACACGCTGACGCTCAATCCGTGGTCAGATAAACACTGGATCAAGCATCGTTTCTTCGACAGCCAGGACAACCCGAATGTCATGGCCATCACACGGAATTACACGTGCAACGAGTTCCTATCGGATGCTGACCTGGCATTGTTTGAACAGATGAAAGTCGAGAATCCGCGCCGTTTTGCGATTGAAGGCAACGGCGAATGGGGAATCAGCGAGGGACAGGTTTTTGAGAATTGGGAAACGAAGGATTTCGATGTTGATGCCATGCATCACGATTATGTGGACTATGGCGAATGCCGGTACATCGAGCGATTTGGGCTGGACTTTGGGTTTAGCCAGGACCCGACGGCATTCATCCATGCCATGATCGACACGCGAAAACGCGAAATCTACCTGTGCAATGAGATTTACAAGACACACCTGCTGATCGATGACATGTACCGGGAGATCAAGGCGCTTGGGTTTGACGGTGCCGAAATCATCGCCGACTCGGCACAGCCAGGCACCATTGCCGAACTCAAAAAGCGCGGCCTTTTCCGCATCAAGCCGGCGAAAAAAGGACAGAACAGCGTGCGGGACGGCATTGCCAGGCTTCAGGATTACCACATCATCATCCATCCACGGTGCGTGAATGCCATCGTCGAATTCTCGAATTACGTCTGGGCCAAAGACAAGATGAACGGCCAGTATCTGACCGTTCCCGTCGATGAGTTCAACCACCTGATCGATGCGCTGCGATATGCGACCGAGGGGCTGGGAATCAAGCGGTTCTCTTGGTAGAGACTTGGTATTGCAACGATCCGAGGGGGTAGCGGCGTATTGGCCTCACCCCTCCCCCCTGTCACCTATCGGTGACATCCCCCCTCCCCTCTCCATTAGAGAGGGGAAAGGGGGGAAGGACGCATATCGACCAGGTGGAGAGGGTGAGCCATAGACGCGCAGGGGGAGACTTCCCCCTCCCAAAAGTTCAATGCTCAAAAATTTCTGATTTCATAATTTCAATATGTTAAAACCTTATTAAGATTTCGCGATTTCTTAACAAGATTTCGCAGTTTTGAATTTTTGGAGGGACGTATGGACGCGATGACAATGACGGATGAATTCGACGGCGATTTGACAAAACAGCCAGGCGTGAAGGTGATTCATGTGGGCGGGACGGTGCGGCGACCAAAGAAAAAGCCGGTGTCGCTGTCGTTTGATAACATACAGATTGCGCGGGTGGATGCCAGGGCGGCGCAGTCGGGCGCGAACCGAAGCGGCCAGATGCAGCGGGATTTGACGGCCTACTGGATGGTTCTCGAAGACGGATTTCGGCGCGTGAAGCGGGCGCTGAATCTGGAAGATATGCGATATCTGGCGCGGATATTCAAAGGACGCGTGCTTGCGGCGAGTGACGATGTGCTGTGGTGTGATTCGTTGCTGTGTGCGTATGTGCGGCAGTCGAGAACGTATGCCGACGCGGCGATGGCAGAGCGCGTGGCCACGAAGATTGAGCAGGGGGATCACTTTATGCGGCTTGCGCTGATGGACTGGCTGCGGCGCGCGGCGGTGTGTGCGGATGCGGCTTTGTATGAGGGATTTGCGGAAAAAGACGGCCCCATGACCTTTTAAACAGGTCCCGAAACGGGGCTTTTTGTTTGCCCAAAAGGAGAACGCAAAAATTCAATACTTCAATTTCTTATTAAGATTTTTCGATTTCTTAACAATTTTCTAATAATTACTTGTATTTGCGAAAGACAGCGCCAATTCTATGCAAAACGGATGTTTATGCCGTTATTGATGGAGTTGCGTTTATGTCTTTGTCCAATATTACATTTATCATTTCGATTGTGCTCATCGTCATCCTCGCGGGCATTACACAATGCCAACACGAGAATACCAAGCAGTTGATGGCAGAAATTGAGCAGGCCGATGCCAGGGCAAAAGAGTTACAGGCGCAACTCAGCGAGGCGATTGCACAGCGCGACGCCGAACGCCTGCGGATTATAGAAACCGCGCGGCGATTGGATGAAGCGTTGACGCAGTTTGTGAACAATTCCGAGGAAGCGCACTATGAACACGAAGAACGCATGGAAGAATTGTCGAGTATCGATTCACCCGAGGCGGTGGACTGGCTTTGCGAGCCTGTGCCTGATGATATCCGGCGGCTGCTCGGCTGCGACACCACAGCCGGTGACGGTTCCGGAAGTGAGAATCGACCCGCCGACAGTATTGATGCAGCCATGTATTGAGCCTGTGATCGGCGATGTCAAAACCAATGCCGATCTCGTTCGTGTGCTGTCGCTCTACATGGAAGCGTTCGATATCTGCAAAGCCAAACATGAGGCGCTTGTCGCCGCGATTCAGGAGGGGGAGTGATTATGGAAGCCATTGAACCTGTTGCGCAGAGTATTTCTACTTATGGACTGTATGCCATCATTGCGATTCTATGTATTGTCGTCGTTTATCTGTTCAAGAAGACGGGCGATCTGGAAAAAGAAATTCGCACACTGCTTGCGGCGAAAGCGACAGATGCCGCAGAAATGGCAAAAGCGAACGCTCAGATGATTGAGGTTTTGAAAGACAACACTGCTGCTTTCAACAACTTTCAGGCCACACTGTCAGAAATCAAAACAACGATACAATTGTCGATGGAGCGCAAGCCATGAATATCATCCGGCGCATTATCAAGGAGCGCTTCTTTATCGACCCCAATGATGGAAAGCGCAAATCGCGGTATGGTCATCGCGGAAACAATACAATCGCGTGGATTATCGTGCATTACACTGGCGACAGAAATTCGCAGGGGCGCGCAAAGAAAACCGCAGACGCCATGCAGACGTGGAAACGCACTGTTTCTACACATTACCTCGTCGGAGATGACGCCATCTATCAGACTGTAGAAGATAGAAACACGGCCTGGCATTGTCCCTATGAAAAAAGCAACAAATGCGCGGCGTGCAACAGCAACGCCATCGGCGTCGATCTGGTCGAACACAAACGCAATACAAAGACCAAATCCGTGAACGACCGCGATTGGTATTTCACCGAAAAAGTATTCAATGACGGCGCACAACTCGTGGCCGATCTGGCCGACAAATACCATATCCCGATGGATCACATCGTGCGCCATTACGACGTGACGGGCAAATGGTGCCCGAGACCGTTTATGGGCGACGATATCAACGAAGTTACCGGCCAGACTGGAAACCACGCATGGCGGGCATTTCTGGCTAAAATTAAGGCACTACGCCAAAATTTATAAACATTGCTTTTCTTTGGGAGGGGATCTGGGGGAACCCTTTTCTTTTGGTACAAAAGAAAAGGTGCCCCCAGCAACCTAACCTCAAAAAACAATCTGCGCACCGCGTCTCCAACTCAAACAAGCTACTTGGCGGTTGCTCCGATGATTCGGAGACGCATCATGCAGAATAAGTTCACAACTGATTATATTCTCGAAAAGATAACAAAGGACAAAAAAGACCCGCGAAAACAGTTCATGGATGTGGCTGCGCGTTATTACGAAAACGACAGTGACATCATGAAACGGCGTCGGTTCTTCATCGGGAACAACGGTGAGGAGATCGAGCCAAAGCGGCTATCCAACTCGAAAATTGCACATCCCTTTTTCCCGAAGCTCGTCGATCAAAAGGTGAACTATCTTTTGGCCAAAGAGCTGTCGATTGACTGCGACGACGAAAAGTACGCCGAACACCTGAACTCTATCTTTGACAGGGCGTTCATGCGGCGGTTGCGCTGTCTGTGTACCGAGGCGATTTTGTGCGCCGTCGCCTGGCTACAGGTCTATTACGACGAAGCCGGGAATCTGGCGTTCAAGATGATTCCGAGCCGCGAAATCATCCCGATTTGGAAGGACGGCGATCACCTGGAACTGCGCGGCGTGATCCGCGTGTACAAAGACGATCCCGAAGACAAGAACGAGCATGTCGAGGTGTATGACGATCACACGATGACGGCCTACACGTTCGACAGCGGCCAGCTCAAAGCCGAAAGCCAGCACGCGCATATCCAGCTGGAAGAAAACGGCCAGCGCATCGATGCGGATTGGGGCCGCGTGCCGTTCGTTCCGTTCAAATACAACGCACGCGAAATCCCGCTCTTAAAATACATCAAGCCCGCCATCGACGACTACGACAACACCTCTTCCGATATGTCCAATGCCATTCATGACGCGCCGGACTCACTGAAGGTCGTTCGCGGGTACGAGGGGCAGGCGGCGAGCGATACGGCGCAGGAATCCGACCGAAGCGGTACGACGAAGTTCATCCACAATCTGCATACGCTGGGCGTGGCGTTCGTTGGCGAGGGCGGTGACATCGAGATCAAACAGGTGACGCTTGATACGAATGCGAGCGAGGCCCATTTGGCAAGGCTTCGAAAAGACATCTACGACGCGGCGTGCGGCGTGGATGCCCAGGATGCGGCACAGGGCAACACATCCGGTGTGGCCATTCGTCTGCGTTACAGCGATCTCGACATGAACTGCGCGGCCATCGGCAACGAGTTTGCGGCGGCGCTCGAATCGCTTCTGTATTTCATCAACATCGATGCGGCGGCGCGGCACATCGGCAACTTCGACGGTCTGACGGTGGGCTTCGTGTTTAACACCGACATTTCGGTGAACGAGGCCGAAACGATTCAGGAATGCGTGCAGTCCAAAGACCTGCTCTCGCAGCGGACGGTTCTGGCAAATCATCCGTGGGTGAAGTCAGTCGATGATGAAATCGAGCGCATCGATGAGGAATTGAGCGGCGTGGATGGGCGTGAGGCGGGGGAAGTGTCCCCCTCCGGTGCTATTTCGCCGGAGAGACGTGCAGACCGCACGTCTCTACCGGCTCAATACGCGCCGTCCCCCTCTGCGGGGGATACCCCCGCAACGCCCCCAAGCGCTTCGGAGGCTTAATCCATGGCACGCAAGTCGAAGGTCACCCCCGACCAGCGTGCCGCACTCCGCAAGGCACGTCAGAAAAAGCAGGAAAAGTACTGGGAAGATCGCGCGCAGTCCCGAGTACTGGCAACGGATAGGCAGGTTGATGCAGTCCGCAGGGATTCCGACCGCGCCTATCGCGATGCCAGGGACGCCGTGCGCAGTGAGATCGACAAATTCTATCGGGATTTTGCGACGGCTGCCGGCATTTCCGAAGATGAAGCCAGGCGAAAGCTGTCACGTGGCGAGTTGCAGGACTTCAAAAAGGAGTTGGAGCGCAAGCGCAAGATCATTCGGGAGATGATCAAAAAAGACCCGAATAACGACAAACTGCGCGCCTACGATACCGAGTTTGAAAAGCTGTCAAAAGTCCGTGAACTCACGCGCAAGGAAGCGCTCGAAAGCAACATCAAAGCCGAGATCGTCAAGCTGGGCGGCACGCAGGAACAGCAGATGAATGCGCGTTCAAACAACGTCGTCAACACGGCATTGTGGATGAACTCTGCCGATTTGTCGATGCTGGGAGACGTGAAAGAAAACCTCGGTGTTGGGCATCCCAAACAGGTTGAGCGCGCAGCCAAAGAAAACTGGCAATACGGCGATTTCTCGGACAGAATATGGGACGACAAGGAAAAGCTCATCCGCGAGGCACGCGAAATCATCGAGAACGGTTTTGCACACAACAAAGGTGCCTACGATATGGCGGGCGACCTCATGACGCGCATGAACGTGAGCCATTCCAACGCATTGCGCCTCGTCCGCACCGAGTTTAACCACCTGTCGAATCAGGCCGCGTTGGCCGAATACCAGGCCAAGGGTATCAAGAAATATAAATTCGTCTCTGCTATCGATTCGCGCACCTGCGATGTCTGCGCCGATCTGAATGGTCAGGTGTTCAACGTGGCCGATGCAAAGACGGGATGGAACTTCCCGCCGATGCATCCAAACTGCCGCAGTGTCACGGTCCCGGTCATCGACTGGGATGACGAGGACACATGGGACTACTCGGGGATCGAACTCGATGACGACGAACTCAAGAAGCTCGGGCTCACCGATGATGATGTCCAAGAGATCGACCGGAGAGACGCGCAGTCTGCGCGTCTCTCCGATGCCCCAGCACCGTTCCTGAGTGTCCTGCAGGCAAATCAGGCCACCGAGGATACGCAGTCGGTACAGCGGCGGGCGGAACTGGCCGAGGCCGTCAAACAGCAGGGCGAGGCCATCGAGATTAAGGCGCGGCACGTCAACGACGATGTGGGCAACATCCTCGATGAGATTGGAAGCCAGGAAAAGCTAAACGCCAAACTCTATGCTGACGCGCCGATTACCCTGCCCCAGGCCGCCATCGAGGCCGAGCATCTGGATAACGTCCGTACCAAGATTCTCAAGGCCGAACTCGACGCCGAAAAGCTCCAACTACGCGCCGCCAAACTCGACGAGTCGATCCCCAAGCCCGATCCCAAACGCGCAGCCGACCTCGAGGACGAAATCGAGCAACGCACCGATGCACGCAAACTTAGGCAGGATGCCGACCTGCCGAATGACGAGGTCGTCAAACAGGCGACGCCCGAGCCGTTTGAGCTGGCAAAGCCGGATGCAACGGATGCCATCGAGCCGCGCACCGCCTTCGGGAAGTGGTGGCAAAAGGTGCGGGATGCCGTCGAGATGGCGAAGGAGCGGTTTGACGCTTGGCTATATGACTTCGGAAGTTCCGCAAGGACGTTGCGAAACGCCATGAACGTCTCGATGGTCATGCCAGGCTTCCCTTATGGCAGGCAAACCGATGGAGATATGCCGCGCACTGAGGCAGTCAAGCTCACAGACAAAATCGCCGAACGTCGCAAGAAAGCACGTGGCGGGCAACTTTTCACGGACGAAGAAAAAGTACTCGTTGATCGCTGGCACAAGTCACACCCAGAACGAAATCCAGAGAGCGTCATCGCTGTTCGGATGGTCGGAAAAAGGCCTGTTGTGGTAGATAGAGCGGGGTTAACGCACATGATGGAAAACCATCACGACTATTTGGTGCGTGTATTTGACCTTGAGGAGAATATTGTTGATGGGCTACTTGAGTTATTGGCGACTGGGCAAAAAGGTGAGCGGCAGAGAAATTATCATAAAAAAGGTGATTCATCTCCGCGAATTGTCTATAAAGGTGAATGGCATGGCAAGACCATTGCTGTTTCAATAAATGTCCATGAGGACAGAATTTTTGGGGTGAATAGCCCAGAACGTTTATGAGGCAGCTAAAGATAAAATTTGAAGCCGCATGTCCTTGTTTGTGGTTATGGTCAACCGATGAAGAAGGGAATCATTATTGGGGTAGTACCGATGTCTTTGATGGATGTTCCGATGATTCACGTGAACTTTGGGAAGATCAAGCAATCTGTGACGCATGTTACCCTCTTATGGAGGAGTTCGACACTACTTGCTACGACGATGGGTATTATGAACGCGATTGGGATTCCGAGGAGCACATGAAAGCGTTCAACCAAAAGATGATCGACCTCTGGGAGTTTCTTCGTGAACACCTCAAAGGGAAATACGAGGTCTACATTCACGGTTTCTTTGGGGATGTGAACAGCGACAGAGCTGATTCGAAAGAACCTGTGTTGTAATTGTTATGGAGGGTTGAGATGGAGAAATGTACAGAAAATTACTTGTCGATACAGCTAGATGGATGTGACAGGCCGTGCAATGTCTATCTGGTCAACGTCGAAGGCGTAAAGCGAAATGCTGAAGGTGTGACAGAGGCATTGCTTGTTTATTCCAAAACAAACGATCCGGCAGAACCAACCCCAAACGAATTGGCTGCATGCATTGGGACCAAAGATAAGCCTAAGTGGGTTGAAGTTTCTCGCAAGTATTCAGCGCTTGTTGTGTCCTTGTACGAAGAAAGAAAACCTTTTCTCGCGCATATCGCCCAATGCATGCCTGTATCAACGCTTGACGTTATCATCAAACTGGACGTCCAGTAGCAACAAACTCGCCCGATTGAAGCGCATTCAATCCGAACGTCGGTATCGTTACAACCGACGAGTCCAGCTGCGGACTCGAAGCGTAGCCGTTAGTGCTTAACGATAAAGCGCAACAGCCCGCCGATTGGCGGGCTGTTTGTTCACTCGCAGACACTCACCCCCAGCAGCTTCCCGCTACTACTTTCAAATTCCACGTCAGCCTTTTTCCCAAACCCGTTAAAGCATGTTTCGATGAGTGATTTCTGGTTGGTAAAGAGCCTGAGTTCTGTTCCTGTCTCAATGTTTCTGGCGATCACGTTCACGCTTGGATGATCATTGCATCGTCCAACGGCTATTATCTTCACAGTCTGTTTCACAATGGCATATTCAGCATCGTCGTCCGTCTGTGGCGTATCGTCTGTCTGCGGTTTGGCTGTCTCGTCTTTGGCATCGAGGGTAGCCCTAAGCCGTGTCCACAGTTCGTCCAATCGTGTTTTGCCTTGAACTATGCTGTCTTCGTATTTCGACAGGTGGTAGTGCAATTTAGAGCATTCGGATTCCCAGGCTTGAATATTGGCGTTTATTTTGCCGATTTCATTCACAATTGCGTTTGCATCCATGTTTCGTCTCCTTCCACGTTTTCCTTAATCGTCTATGACATCACTCGAAATCCGACAAAAGCCGTAGGCTTTTCGCGCACAATCGTAAGAACAATACAAATTGTGTTCATAGTCGTTATCATCGCAATTGCTACACACGACATTCAATTTTTTACCGCAATATGCACATTCAGGCTCTATGCAAAAGTTATATTCCTGGTTAAGGCAATGATTGCAGATGTACTCCATCTTTTCCGTAACCTTTCCCTGGATATCTCTACTCAGCCATTCACGCTTAAACGTAGCTTCATTGTCGCATTTATCACATTTCATCGTTCACCTCACTTCATGCAATCCTATACTTTCCGAGCATGTTCGGATCGGCCATTACACGCATGAGCAGAATGTTGATCGCTTCCACGGGATAGGCTTTGACCGTGCCGTATTTCACATCTGGGATGTCGCGGCGTTCAAAGCCATGTTCAATGCATATCGCTTTGAGTTTGTTCGCGATTGCGCCATACAGCCCTTTGGATAAGGCGAAAAAGTCACGAAGCCAGGGAATGGCCGTGACCGCTTTCCAGTTCTGTGCATCGCCAAGCTGCTCTTTCAGACGCTCGCACTCTTTGGATTTTTGCGAGGCCGTGTTCATAGCTGTGGCCTCTCGACGCGTGCCAATCCATGCCTTTGTTTTGATAGCTTCGTCGCGTTGTGCTTCAGCCAGCTTGCGCCGCTCGCGCTCCTGTTTGAAATTGAGCAGCATCGAAATCGCCCAGTCTGGATCGTCAATCGATCTCTGGATGAAATCTTGCGTCGCATACACGCCGCGCTTTCGGATGGACGGCAGGACTTCTGCTGTCACCCACTTTCGGAAACCTTTGGCTTCCTGTTTGTTCGATCGCATGATCAGGGCATAAAGCCCGGATTCGGAAATCAGCGTCATGTCTTGGCTTCCACCAAGGGTGTCGGCTTTTCCGACATCCTTCTCGTCGTCGTCAAGACGTGCCACAGCATCCCGCGAATTAACGACCCCAAGGCACTCGCATACATCCTTTGCCACAAACCACGGCTCACCATCGCGATCCACGATGCGCACCTGGCCAAACCGCTCACTTGTAAAACTCTGAATCTCGTTCATTGCAAACATCCACTTCACCGACTTCTTATCGGTCACACAAAGAAAAAAAATGGAACGGTTGCAATAATCGCGTGCACCTCGCTGTAATGCACCAAGTGGATTCCCCATCAAGGTGTCTGACGCCGCCATTGCCAGCCATATTCCACAGAAATTGCAAGCCGTTTTTGTGTTCATGCTTTGTGTTCACCTAAAACGGCACTTCGTCATTGAGCGGGTATCCCTCAAAAGTGTCGTCGCTCATCGGCGGCTGATAGCCATCATCTGGCTGCGGGGCATATTCCGGATTGTCAGATTTTGCGCCGATGAATCGCACATCGTTTGCAATGATCTTCACTGCTGTCCGTTTGATGCCGTCTTTTTCGTATGTGTAATAAGATAGCCTGCCCTCGACATAGACCGACGAGCCCTTGTGCAGGTATTTGGCGCATTTGTCTGCGGCCTTGTCGAAAACAGTGACTTTGTGCCAGTCGGTCTTTTTGTTCTCACCATAGCCTGTATCGGTGGCCATCGTGAATGAACAGACCAATTTGCCCTGCTGCGTTTGTCTCAATTCTGGAGAATGGCCAAGACGGCCTATGAGCATGACTTTATTGAGCATGATTCTGTCCTCTCAAATACTGTTCAATAATTTGCTTTGCTTCTATCCAACCGTTGCACACCACAGCCAGATAGCCGCGTCCGGTGAGCATGTCCAGATAAGCGCGCTGTGCCTCCGAAACGCGCCCGCCTCTGGTCTTTTTCATTTCAATGAACAGGCCGTTAAAACAACTGCTCCCACATGCCAGGAACAGATCCGGCACACCGGCGCGGACGCCTTCGGCCTTGAGTTTGCTGGCCACAATGACATTGCGCTCGCCACCGTTTGGGATGGCAAACAAACACGCTTCGGGAATGCCGAACTGCTTGTGGGCAAGTGCCCACCACTGCATGAGTGAGACTTGTTCGGAGTGTTCGAGGAATCTCATCTGTTCAGCTCCCTCTGGAGCTCCTCACGGTACGCTTCAAAATCGCCCTTGATCTTTTCCAGACGCTCGACATAAGCGCTAAAACATCCCCCGCCACATTCAAGGGTTACAGCCTCATATGCATAGATCTGTGCACACATTTTATCAAAATCGCCGATGATCTTGTCAAGGATCCGTATGCGTCGGCGGTAGTACGCTGCCTGGTGCCTGTCCATTATTCCTCTCCATTCTTCGTTGCAATCACATACATGGGTGGTTTATCTAAATCAGGCATAACCAGGGGAATATCCTTTTGATTACCTTTGCATCCTTTCATGCAAATCAGTGAGCCAACCTGATAAGGGATGGCGGTGGCGTTTTCGACGGGTTGAATCAGCATCCATACGGTTTCATTTCCAGAAACGCCTTCATGTTTCCGCATGTGCTTGCAGTAATCCTCTAATTCTTTTAACGTCATTGTCCTTTCTCCACTTCTATCCACCTTGCCCCGCAGAGCTGTGTGTTCCCTTCTTCATCCCAACAACCAGTGTCCAACTTGACTTCCTCGGTGCATGGATAAGTGTTGTAATTTGTCTCGATGCGCACGCACTCGCCATCTTTGGTTATGTAAATGGTGAGATTGAGCGCGCAGAGCATGCAAACTACAATAAATATTGATGGCTTCATTTATGGATCATCCCATTTGCTGTTCTTCTGACTTCTGGACGTAGTCACAGACCAAGGCCTGAATATCCTTGTGGAACTGCTCAAACAGCTCCTCATCCATGCCCGTCTCTGCATAGATGCACTCCTCTGAGAGGTTAAAAAAACATCCTGATGCCATGGCAAACTGCTCATCCTGGAGTAGTTTCCAGGCAAGATCTGCTAGCCTTCCCAGGGCGTCGAAGGCACCTTCCCGTGCCGCCTTTAGCTTTATGTCCTCCATCATTGAACCTCCCTCTCTGCCATCCGTTTTAGTGCATGTCGATCCCAGATATTGGACGGTACCAGGTAAACATCCTTGCCCTCTATTGGTTTGCGTACTTCAAAAGCATCAAACGGGTTTGCTGTGCTGTTATATGTGCTTCCGAGCTTGACCTGTGTTGTCGGGCTTGTGGACTTCATAATCCGAGTGAGCTGTGCAATTAGGTCAGATATGGTCATTTATGCCTCCTGTTGTCTGCCTGCATCATCCTGTGGACAGTATTGATAAGCCCAATGGCCTGTTTTGTTTTGCCGCGAGCCATAAGGTTATGCCCCCCCATGTTGTAGGCGGCAATGATATCATCAAACCGTTTAAAAGTTGCCCCAAGGTGTCTGATATACCTCGCAGCTGCGCGTGTGGAGCATTCCAAGTCGTGAACATCAAGACATCCGTAATGGATTGCTGTCGATGGCATGAGCTGCCAGAATCCCGCCGCGCCCTTGGGTGAGATTGCCCTGTCCGTACACCGCGATTCGGCAACCATGAGAAAGTAATAGCTGCGGTCCACATGTTCTTCGTCAAGAATCCGCTCAACGTCTGCACGGTATGGCGCGCAGGCATCTAGCCATGAATTGAAATCCTGTGCGTGCACCATCTGTATTGTTGCAAACATAAGGGCAAGAACATAAATGGCCACCCCCAGCAATATGCCTCGAATGATGGATGGAAACATATTATTTTCCTATCCCATCCGTGCCCGTCCAGAAATCGTAAACCGATTGCTTGCGCGCCTTGATCTCCAGTGCAATCCCTTCGCACAGGTTTCTGATTTCGTCGTCTGTCTTGTCACTGCTCCACGGCAGCTGTTTGACGATGGTATTGCCATCCAGGCTGTCAGCGAGTTGGTGGATTTCCATTTCAAGGCTTTGCAGATAATCCAGACTAATGTCGGATTCACACTTGCGGCCCTCTTTCTCACTTAGCCGCTTGTTGATCCGCTCTTTGCACACATCCACCGATACATTCAGGAAAATGGCCATGGCAGGCGGTTCAAGAAATGCCTTCATGTCTGTGTGGTGGCACAAATAAGTGTCGTAATCGCGTTGTGAAAAATAACCCAATTGTCTCTGTACATTCGCGAAACATACGTCGCCATAATAGCTGCGATCCAAAACCACAAAACCGCCGCCATTGTGACGAACCTTGCTCTGTGCGTATCGCTGGGCCCTATAACGCCTGGTGAGCAGGAACATCTGGACGTCAAATGCCCAGCGCCATGGATCGCGGTAATAGTCCGCCAGATAGGGATTTGTCTTTTCATCCGGTTCGGGAAGATATTCACCATCCAAAGCGTTTGCCAATATCTTCGCAAAAGTACTCTTTCCCGCGCCAATATTGCCCTCTACGATAATCAGTCCGCCGTTCATGGTTCTCTCATCGGTTGGTGCGTGCCCAATCCCACAATGCATAGCACGCGATGTCATCCAAAGCTGCGATTCTGGATGCGACGGACGGATCAACGATTCCGACGAGTTCCATTTTGGCGTTTGTACCTGGTATCTGCGATGCCGTCGGACGGGATTTGATAATGCCAATCACCATGCGGATTTCGTCGCTTGTGAGCATGTCGAGCGCAGATCGCAGGCCGTCATCGAGCATGTCGTAGAACTTGCCCAAATCATCAGAGATTTGCTGGCTTCGGTTGCCGGAACGCTGGCTGCTCCGTTCATCGATTTTGGCGACCAGACGTTCTGACAGATAGTAGCTCACGTTTAGCTTTTCCATACATCACCTCCATGATGCATGCGCATTTTATCATATTTGTAAACACATATCCATGAATCATCAAAAGGATTGTATGGGCTCAAAAGTTTAATAATTTCTTAATAAGAAATTATTAACAAATGCGAATTTCTTAACAGTTTTCTAATAATCAGTAGACAATTCAAAAAGTGAATGCAAAGGTGAACATATCAAGACGCGGTGCGCGTCATTTGGTCAGGAGTAACCGCCATAAACGGAGTGTTCACATGAATAAAGATGAACTGATTAAACTGGGATTGAGTCCCGAACAGGCCGCATCGGTCATGCAGCTTGCAAAACCGTATATCGATGCGCAGTCGCGCCTCGATGCCGCCAGCCAGGAACTGGCGCAGGCCAGAAATACAATTGCCGAGCGCGACAAGCAGATCGACGGCCTCAAAACCGCCAACAGTGACAGCAAGGCACTTCAAAAGCAGATTGCAGAACTCCAGGCGGCAAATGTTGAAGCCGAAAACAAATACAAGGCCGAATTGCTCGCATCGCGCAAAAGCTATGCCGTGAAACAGGCTCTGCTCGAAGCCGAACAGAAACCGCAGAACGTCAAGATCGTCATGGACCAAATCGACATGGACAAGGTCTTTATTGATGACAACGGCAATCTGACGGGATTCCAGGAACAGCAGTCCAGGCTTATCAAAGACGCCCCGTACCTGTTCAAAATCGAAAGTACGCAACCTCAGGTCAAAAACGGTTTCAACGTCCACGGTGCCGGCGCGCAGCCGCAAACCAATACAAACGAACAAAAGCCAGGTATTGCAAACGCCGATTTCGGGCGCAAACTGGCTGCCATCACACTTCAATCACAGGGACTGCCTGTTCCAAACAATACAACTCAGGGAGGCTAAACTATGGCTGTTATCCACAAGGAAATTGGCGTTTCCGGAAACATCGCGTTCATGCTTGGGGATTTCGAAGCAATTCCGGCACAGCAGGCAAAGGGAACCGCAGAAGTTTCTAACTTTATTGAGAAACGATATGGACGTTTCTATCTCAAACAGGGCGCAATCTGGCCGTCGAATGACGCCGATGCGAAGGGCATCGTTGCGCATGATTATGATATCACCGATGGCAGTGCCATTATCAGCTTGATCGTGTCCGGCAATGTACGAACCGAGCTTTTACCCGCAAAACCGACGGCTGCCGCGCTTACCGCGCTTCGCAATATCGGCCTGATTCCCGTCGAGGTGATTCCTTCCGGTGAGCCCGATCCCGTGCGTTATCTCGTTTCGCTGCCGAGCATTGAACATGGCTCGATTTCGATTGATGAAGATAGCTCGCTACTCGTCGCCGAAGGCGGTTCGTTCAGCTTCAGCGTCACTGCTGGCGAGGGCTATCACGTCAGCGCAGTGAGTGCAAATGGCGAAACACTGACGCCAGATGACGGGGTTTACACCATCGAAGATATCGACGCCGATCAGTTTATCAGCATCACCATTGAACAGGATTTATAATAAGGAGGACGAAACATGGCAAAGGACATTAGCGAAGTCTATTCCGCCGAGGCCCTGGTCGCATACTACACCGCGCTCAAAAATGGCGGCGATATGCACTATCAGTTCATCGGCGAGAAGTTATTTCCCATGCTCAAACGCAAGGGCCTGAGCCTCGAATGGATCAAAGGTTCGCACGGCGCGCCGGCAGAGCTGCGCCCTGCTGCATTTGATACCACGGCTTTTGTTCGTCCGCGCGTCCGTGTCGGTGAAATCCGCACCAAGATCCCATTCTTCAGGGAAGCCGAGAAATTCACCGAAGAAGAACGCCAGGAACTCATGGACACGCTTCGTCTGCATGGCGATGACGAAAACTATATCAATAGTTTGATGCGTCGTTATTATCGAGAATATTCCGATCTGCTTGCCGGTTCGGATGTCGATGTTGAAAAAATGCGTATGTCGCTGCTCGCCTACGGAAAGATCGACGTCGTATGGTCGAAAGACGGTGCGAACATCAACCAGGAATATAATTATGATACAACTGGACAGTGGGCGACCAATAACACGCACACGCTGACTGGCACGAGCAAATGGACGGATGCAAATAAGGCAACGAGTGATCCCGTTAAAGATATTTGTGATTGTATCCAATTGCATAAAACGAATAACGGTGTCATTACCACTCGCCTGTTGATGAACAGCGTTACTTTTGGCCGCATTTGCCAGTCCGAATCGACCAGAAAAGCAATCAAACCGCTCGGCGGGAACATTCTCGATCGCGAAGTTGAAGATTACATCAAGGATGCAACCAAATCCGAACTCATCCTCGACGATGCAATTTATAAAAATTCCAATAGCGAGAATGTCAAATACTATCCTGACGGCAAGGTTTCTCTGCTTCCTGCCTATACACTCGGATATACAAACTATGGCACCACGCCGACGGAATACGACATCATCAACGGCGAAAACAATCTGCACAGCTACGGCATGTATAACGAGGGCGTCTGCGTCTATACAAACAAGACCACAGATCCCGTCAATATCAAAACGATTGTCGAGATGCTTGCGCTGCCGTCGTTCGAGGAAATGGATTCTGTGTTTGTACTGAACGCATTCTAATTTGGGCGCGGGCTATCGCATACGCGATACGCCCTGCGGCTCGCCTATTTGGCAAGAGACGTGCAGACCGCACGTCTCTACCAAATACGGCTCGCTATCATGGAGATACATCATGCCAACCGTAAAATGCAGATTTCCCGTAACACACAATGGCAAACGATACAAACCCGGCGACGTCTTCTATGCCGAAGATAAATACATCGACGAAGTATCGAAATGCTGTGACTGCGTGGAACAACCGGAAGAACAGAAATCCGAACAGGATTCGGGGAAACAGAAACCTAAAAAGGCATCGAAATGACATCGACCAAAGACATCATCAAGGCCAAAACCTCCGGCATGGAATTGACGGATATTGAAATCAATCTGGCCATGGAAGAAGTGGAAGTTGCATTCAAAAACTATTGCAGCCGCTACGACATTCCAGACCAGGCGCGGTTTCTGGTCGCAAACCTTGCTGTGGATTTGCTCAAATCGCAGCACGCAGGCGACGACAGTGATGGCTCCGACATCCCGGCAGGGGAACTTGGAAGTATCACGGTGGATGATGTCTCTTTGTCATTCGATGCCTCGAAGCGTTCTCACGTCGTCAATCTCGACGATATCCTTTTGAACTATCGCGAACAGCTCAATCAGTTCCGAAAAATGAGGTGGTAAATGGTGAATCTGGCTAACTACAGGGGCGTGATTGCCAAAATGTATAAAGATAGGTTCGACGTGTACCGCCACGGCACCGAGACAGACGCGAACGGCGCAACGCATCAGGTGTGCTATCAGATGCCGACGCTTTCCAATCTTCCGTGCCATATTTCGCCGGAACAGGCAGATGATGCCATGCCACGGCCACAGGCGCTCTTGGATGCTGAACTATATATCTCGATTCACTGCCGTCCCGAAACCGATCTCATCAAAGGCGATACTGTCGTTGCTCGAAAAATGAGAAACGGCGCGGTGGTTCGGACATATCGTGGCACCATCGGAGAGCCAAAGGTGTTCCCGACGCATTTAAAAGCATCGTTCAAGATCGATTCGGCGGAGGTGTAGTGATGGCAAGCAGAAACGCACTCAAAGACTTCGCAAAGAAAACGGCATTGTACAAGAAAAAGTACAAGGCCTTTTTCAACGATTTCTGCGAACGAAACTATCAATCGCTGATTGGTGCCATCGCTGAACGCACACCCGTCGATTTCGGTGTTTTGCGCGAGGGCTGGGCGCGTCATTCGACGATGGAAGCCACGGACAGAAAGGTGGTTTATCGTATCTGCAATCCTGCGGATTACGCCGCACATGTAGAATATGGTTATCACCAAAAGCCTGGCATGATCCTTCAAATGGAAATGCGCATGGGGCGTCTGCGTTTCGTGAAATACCTCGGTCAAACTTTTGCTGTCGGCAGTGGAGAGCCCACTGGTAAAGCCAAACCCGACGAAAATGGTATGTACACGATTGTCACACGCAAACGATTTATCCCAGGGCATCACATGGTTGCAGATTCGATTGCAGAATTTCAAAAGGAACTGCCGAAACGCTATGAGAAAGCATTTGCTGCATTCAATCGGAGGAACGGATGAGCGGTGCACTTGTGACATACGACGCCGTCTCTGGTGCAGTTGTCCGTGCACTCGTACCGATTGCCGCAGGGCAGCCGATTTATGACGAACGGATGCTTCAGGATTTCAATGAGCCGTGCTTTTTCGTCATTGAACCGAGTGTGACGGAATCTCCGGATTACAACAGGCTGCTATGGCGAGAGCATCGGATTGAGGTGAGCTACTTCCCAAAACCGCAGGCAATGACGGATAGAAAGACGCTATCCTATTGGCGTTTAATGCTGCTCGAACATCTTTCAAAGATATATGTCGATTCGACGGAAGATAACAAAGTCATCACGCGGCTTCCTGTCTATGCACGGAATCCGGAATGCCGGTTTGTAGAAGATCACCTCGTGTATTACGCAACCTATCGGATTCATTGTGTCAAACCGAAAATTGCTACGGTTCCGATGGGAGAAATAGAAACCAATTCATATTGTAAACAATAAGGAGAATACATCATGGCAGGAGGAACTTGGCAGACTCAAAACAAGGTTCGCCCTGGTGCCTACATCAATGTCATCGGCGTTCCTAAGCCGCTGTCATCTGTAGGTGAACGCGGCGTGGTTGCCGTACCGATGGCATTGTCCTGGGGGGACCAGGTGATATCATTAAGCGCGCAGGATTTGGTAAAGGGCGACTCGCTTTTGAAGGTCGGCCTTTCCTATTCGGACGCCGATGCACTGCCCTTCAGGCTTCTATTTGAAGGCGCGGCAAGTGCGATTATCTATCGGACGAACTACACGGTTGCGACAAAGGCAAGTGTGTCGGTGCTGGGCGTCGGTACGGTCACGGCAACAAGCGCGGGCGCATTTGGCAACAACATTGCTATTAAATTTGAAAAAGATACATCCGGCGGAAGCCCCGTGTATTTCCTCAAAACCTATATCAGCGGCACGCTACAGGTAACGCAGAAATCATCCACGCTCACCGATTTGGCGGGCAATGACTGGGTGACGGTCGCTTTCCAGGAAAGTCCTACACTTTCGACAAGCACGGAAGTATTGGATCTCACTGGTGGCACGGACATGCCTTCGGCGGTCAAGGCAAGCGTCACGGTTGCAGGCGTGGGCACGGTTACCGCAAAAACTGCGGGCAGCGCTGGCAACAGCCTTGCCGTTAAGTTCGAGAAGGTCACCGATGGCGGCGATACAACCTATAATCTCAAGACCTACGAAGGCGAAACCTTAAAGGATACGAGCACAGCCGCGACAATCAAGGGCCTTTCGGGCAATAGTTATATTGACTTTGCACCCGTCGAGAGCCCATCGCTCGATGCGGACACCGAAAAGCTGTCCCTCGTTGGCGGCGTGGATGGTGGCATTCCTTCTACCGCGCTTAGTTCGGCTCTTGCGGAGTTGCAGCAGCATACATGGAACACATTGGCCGCGCCCGTCAGTGAATCTACCGACAAGGCACAGGTCAAGGCGTATATCAAGCAGCTGCGCGACGATGAGGGCACAAAGGTACAGGCCGTCATTCCTCAATATGATGCGGATGATGAATGTATCATTAGCGGCTGGAATAGCTATCGTCTTTCGGACAACAGCATCGTATCCGTTAATGACGCGACGTTCCTAATCGCTGGTATTACAGCGGGCGCGAGCCTTATAGAATCCAATTCTGGGCGCGTCATCTCGGATGCCATCGAGGTCGTGAGCGGGCCGCGCACGAATGAGGATATCATCGACGGCCTTAACAGCGGTAAGTTTATCTTGAGCCGACGTGCCGACGGTGCCATCATCGTCGAAAGTGACATAAACTCACTGCACACGCTCACGCCGAAGAAAGGCTATGTCTTTACGAAGAATAGGCCGCTGCGCGTGCTCGACAATATCGCCAACGATGTAAAGGCGCTGTTTATATCATCCTACCTGGGTAAGGTGTCTAACGATGACGACGGGCGTAAAATCTTCAAGGCTGACCTGATTTCATATTTCAACAAACTTCAGTCAATTGGTGCCATCCAGAATTTCGATTCCGAAAAGGATCTCACAATTTCTGCGGGCGAGGCTATTGACGCGGTTGTCGTCGAATGCTGGGTTCAGCCTGTGGACAGCATGGAAAAACTGTACATGAAAGTAAACGTGGAGGGCTAGGGCTATGGCAATGTTCAGGGCAGCGAACGCCATCAATGGCAAACTGTGCAAGGCTTATGCGACCATTGACGGCGTGGTTCAGGATCTATTTTGGATAAAGACATTTGAGGCCAAGATAGAAAAAAATAGCAGTGACATTGCCATCATGGGCGATGTCTGGTTACATCACAAAGGGGGCAGCCTTTCGGGCAGCATCTCAATGACTGCCTATTATGTCTCACCGGTCTTCCGTGATATGCTTTGTTCGTTTGGTTCTACCCAAAAGGACACATACTTTACGATGACAATTGTCAACGCGGACCCAGGATCCGAGGCTGGCACGCAGACGCTTGTACTGCACGAGTGCAACCTCAATTCGGTCGTTGCGGGCAAGTTCGACGTCGATGCAGATGCGCTTGAGGAGGATCTCGATTTCTCCTTCTCCCACTGTGATTACATCTCCAAATTCAAGAATGAGATTCTGTAGCGGCGCTATTTCATACGCGCCTTTTGGTGCCCGCTATTTCATACGCGGGCACATGCTTTATTAGGAGTTCCCCATGAGTAAACTATCATCATTAGAGGCTTTTCTTGTCGAGGCATCCAAGGCCACATCCAACCAGGAATGTACAGTCTCCAAGAGGCTGGGCGAACACAAGTTTATATTACGCCCACTTACCCTTGGTGAATACGACGCGGTGCGCAAACGTGCAATCAACCCGAACATGTCCGCCGCCGAGCGTGCCGACTCGATTGAACTCAACCGACAGCTTGTCATTGAATCCTGTGTAGAACCTAACTTTAGGAGCGAGGCCCTATTGGATGCCCTCTGTGTAAAGACGCCATCTGCTGCCATTGATAAAGTATTAATGGCAGGCGAGGTGATTAATATTGCCAACAAGGTAATGGAAATTAGCGGGTTTGGCGATAACATGGACAAGGCAAGGAAAGACGCAAAAAACTAATTGATTCGGGCGACGGTGAGACATTCTATGCCTATTACTGCCTGCATAGGTTTCACTGGCGTCCGCGTGAATTTGTGGACCTTCCCACACGTGAAAAGGCCCTCGTCATTGAACTGATTGACGAAAGGATAAAACAGGAAAGGAAGGAAGCCGACAGGATTAAACGCAAACGGAGGTAGTTTATGGCAGAGGCGGCACTTCAGACAGAAATCACTATTATTGACAGGGCTTCTGCGGCCTTTGAGACAATTGATAAGGCTGCCCGTGTCGCCTCGGACGCATTGGACATTTTCCTTGGGCGTATAGATGCAATTAATGCAAAACTATCGGAACTAAACATTCCCGCGTCTGCTTTTGATAACATCTCGAAACTAAACCTTCCCACGTCCGCCTTTGATGATATCGATGAAAAACTAAAAGATATTGAGAACCTTAACGTGTCTGTTGAGGTGACGCCAAGGGTGGATGCGCCTGCAACCGTCCCACCCGTTATTATGGCAGGTGCAAAGTCAGGCGGCAGTCTTGTGCCGAAAGACAACATGAATGCCCAAAAGACTGCACGGCAAATGGCAGACCTTGAAGTTGAACTTGAGATTGCCTCCCTTGAATCTGAATTTAACGGCCTACTCGCCCAAATCGACGAAATGGAATCTTCCCTTTCAGAGCTTGCGGATGAGGGGGAAGAAGCATTTGAAGCCATTGGGGATGCAGTAAACGGGGACGTTGGGCAAGTTTCGGATCTAAAGGGTGGTTTTCTGGACTTTGCCGCAAAGGCGGGACCTGCACTCTTTGCAATCGAGGAAGGACTGAAATTTGTTGGTTCGGCGGCAGAAAAAGCAATCGAGGCCATTAGCCGTGGGGATGAGATTGCAAAGACAAGCCGGGCGCTCCACATCGACGCGCAGGCATTCCAGGAACTGGACTATGCCATCCAGCGCGGAGGTGGAAGTTCGCAGGACTTCTCTGGTGGCATCCGCACGCTAAACAAACAGATCGCAGAACTGAAAAAAGGTTCGTCGACGGCCAGGGAAGCTTTTGGCCGACTCGGATTAAGCCTGCAAGATGTTGAATCGCTCGGGCTTGAGGGGACTTTGTATGCCGTGTCGGATGCCCTCCATGACATGGGAGATGCCGCCGATGTTGACGACATCATGCAGACCTTGCTTGGACGCGGTGGGTACAAACTTGCGGCCGCATTTTCGGTCGGCAGCGAGGAACTTGACAACCTGCGGGAACAGGCAAGGGAAACTGGGACAATCCTACAGGATGATGCCCTCGCAATGAGTGAGCAAGGTGCCGACAAGCTGCTCGATGCCACGTTGTCATTGCAGAGCGTCTGGCAAAACATATCAAATGCAATCATGCCAACGGTTGTAAATGCCCTGGACAATGTAAGCAGTTTCTTCAAAGACCACCAGGACAGTATTGCCAAGATAGAAAAGCTCGTCAGCCGTACAATTGGGCTCGCCATCGACGGCGTCCTTGCCATTGCGGACAAACTCTCATGGGTTGTCGATGCCATCGGCGGGGTCGCATCCTTTCTTGGGGATGTGTTTGATATTGTTGGCCAGGGAATAGATGAAATGACGATATCAATCTCTGGTCCAGATAAAGAACAACAAGAGGCACAGCAGGCGATGGCATCACGCATGATCCAGCAGCAGGCGCAGATTGGCGGATTGGCCTATGCGCAGCGCCTGAGGATGATTGGAGAAATCCAGGCACAACGATATGTACTGGAAGACCAGCTAAATACAACAAAAATTCTAAACACAAATATAGCAAACTGGAAGGAACAGCAGAGTTTTTCTGAAGGCCAGGAAAAAGGCCTGACATCATATTTACAAGATTACATGAACATTGAATTTAAGGAATGGGCCAAGAAGCAACCTGGAGCACAAAGCTGGACGAATGCAGAAGCCCAACAGGCCTTTTCTGATTTTGAAATGTCAGAATGGGCCAAAACGCAATCAGGATCGGCATCATGGACTACAGATGAACTTTTACAAAACTACACAAGTGCAAAAGAGAGTGGTCTGATAAACAATGGCATTTCAACGGGTCAAGAATTGTTAGATGTATATACGGCAATTGACAATTCAGAAAAAGAAGTTGAAAAAACGAAGGAAGAAATAGTTGAGTTGGAAAAGGCGCTTATGCAGACAAGCAATTCGCTTAACACTCTAATCGCTTCTTTTAGTCAGTCTAATGGTGATTCTCGAATAGGTGCATTTGGGACTATGGAAGAGTCTTTGAAGGCGAAAATAGATAATGATAGGGCAAAAGTGAAAACTCTACAGGACAATATCAGAAATGGATATGCGAGCATTGACGTCTATAATGAAAGAACAGCAAAATGGCAGGAAAAGCAGAGCGAACTTGCAAAGGGAATTAATCATAACACCCGCAAGGTAAAGATCGACAAGGACAGCATCCTGTTTATGAAACAGATGGCGACGGCAGAAATTATAAACAAATATAATACCGTAAACAGCACGGTGAACGCCAACTTCAACAGTAACGAAAGGTACAGCGAACGCGAGGTAACAAAGCTGTCGCGTGCAACCGTAAACGCTGCGGCTGGGGCTGCGAGGGGGTAGGCCATGGATAAGACCTCACAGGGTGAAAGTGACAAACCCAAAATCACGATTGAAATATTGGAGGATGATGAAGGGAACACGTGGAAACCCTATATCATCCCCGTCCTGCCCGCCGAACTTGAAATCAATTCACCCTCTGGGAATGAGTCGGCCAACACCATAAAACTTGGCGAAGTGACGATCCGCAAGATGCGTGGGCTGCGCACACTTAAGATTGATTCCTTCTTTCCAGCAAAGGCCGATCTTTACCCATTCTGTGTGACGAATGAGGCATTTATGAGGCCAGAGACCTATATAGATGCCTTTGAGGGCGCAAAAGAAAACAAACGGACATGCAAGATTGTTATTGAGGGCTATAAGATTCCAGCATTCTATGTTTCGATTGAGGAGTTTTCGTGGACATATTCCCAGACAAGCGATGTCGAATATTCATTGTCCCTGAAGGAATATCGACCTTATGGGAATAAGTCAAGGAACCTTGAGACGCTGCGCCCTGCCTTCGACGACGACAGCCAGGACTCTCAGGAAGTCTCGACGGTTGATGCCCTTGGGCAGATTCGGGAGCCGACCGATTACGCCGTCGGTGACATGGTGCTCGTTGAGGGCCCATACTTTTCGACGCCTGATGGCGTCTTGCGGCTATTGGAACCTGGAATCCATGTAATGACCGATCCCTTTTCTGCGGCAAAGGCGGCAGCCCTCATGCTGTGGGAGGCGGCGCAGATGGCCCCACTTGTCGGCGCAAGGTGCATCATCATCGATAAATACATGGACAAGGTGGTTACATTGCCGCTCCCATTGATTGGCGACCAATACGAAACCTATACTGCGCCCTATGCGTACTGTATTGCGGATTTGGATACACGCGAAACCATTGGGTGGGTTTCTAAAAAGCAGCTTGCACGGCTGTAGGGTGATATCATGCAGGGCTTAAAACTTATCTATGAGGACAGCGCAAACGAGGGCAAACGCCTGGACATTACCGACATCGTGGAATCCCTGCGTATTTCCACAAGCATGGGGAATGAGTGCGGGCGTGCCGACTTGAGCATCATCGGCGATGGCGCGAGCTATAGCTTTGGCAGCCGTCTGCATGTCATGGACGGCGAGCGCGGGATGTTTTTGGGCTATCTATTTTCGGTGACCATGCAGGATTCCGACAAGTTCGAGGCGGTCTTTTATGACCAGACCAGGTACCTAAGGAACACAGATGTCATCGTCGTTAAGGGGATGACTGCATCCCAGCTGTTTGAACAGATATGCAACGGCGTCATCCTGTCAAAGGATGGAAAGCAGTACGAGCGTAAGCTAAAGATGGGCAAGGTCGATGCGTCCACATACAAACTCCCCGCCGAGGTCTATGAGGGCAAATCCCTTTGGGATGTCATGTCGGAGGCCATCGAACAGACGCTAGCCTATGAAAAGAAGATGTTTGTCATCCGCGATAACTATGGCGAACTCGAATTCAGGGACATACACAACCTGGAATCGGATTTCATCATCGACGCCGATGAGAATGCCCTGTCATATAGTTATACCGTCGGGATTGACAATAACACTTATACACGCGCACGAATTGGCTATGAGAATGGCAGCAAGGGCGCACGTGAATGGGGCGTCGTCGATGCACCCGATGAATATGTCAACCAGTGGGGGATCCTGCAATACTATCGGCTTCTTAAAACCCCGAAGAAAACAGAGGAACTGGAGGCGATGTGTAAGCAGGCCTTGTCGGCGTTCTGTCAGCCTACACGGGAAGTACAGATAACATGCCTTGGGGACTTGAGAATATCGGCTGGGGTCGGCGTCTTATTGCGCATGGATGGGATTAAGGCATTTGAGGGTATGAGCGCTTATTATGTCGCTTCATGTACGCATGAAATCACGAACGACAAGCATGTAATGACTCTTGTACTTGCCACAAGTAACTTCGGGGGGTAGAAATGGATTTTGTCATCCGATTAATGGAAGAAGTGCGCAGGCTTATCAAGGAATCTATCCAGCAGGCCGAACCACGCGTATTGTATGGCGAGGTGACAGCCGCGGATCCGATAAAGATAAGGGTAAAGGACTCGTATGAAATAGATGAGGACTTTATGATATTGGATTCACGCTGCAAGGAAACGTGGATAAAGATACCTACAGATGGGGAACCAGAGCATGTCCACGACGAAGATGAACAGTTGGGGGATATTACGTTTGCATTCAACCCAGGGGCGGGCGGCGCAACCCTGTCAATCTCTGGAGATGTTCGGTTGGTAGATCCAACATTATCAACAGGCAACGGTAGCATCCACCTGAAACACAAGCATGAGATTAAGAAATCCCTTGAAAAGATCTGCTTATGGCGAGGCCTTCAGGAAGGGGACAAAGTCAAGATGATTCGTTTCGGAAGTGTACATCTAATCGTTGAACGAGTGGAGGGCATAACCAATGATCCCAAAGACTAACGAGAATGTCACCATCCGCATAGAGCAGTATTATAACAAAAGCTACCGCATGGACTTTGAGAACAAACGTATTGTTGGCACTTCGGATGGGTTAGACAGCGTCGTGCAGGCGGTACGCAAAATATTGTCCACGCCGAGATATTCAGAGCGGATCTATTCAGGTGATTATGGGATTGAGATTAACAACCTCATGGGCAAATCCATTCCCTACGTACGGGCCAACCTATGGCTCGCCATCAATGAGGCGCTGATGGTCGATAACCGCATCCTATCGGTAACACTGGACAGCCTCGACCAGGTGGCCGTCGATGCGCTTCGTGCCACATTCTCCGTGCAATCTAAATATGGGACTTTCTCATCTTCTCTTTCGGTAGAGGTGTAACCCATGGCAATTTATGACGATCTTGACAGATATACACCGCAGGCACTCTTAAAGACGGCCCTTGCCAACGTTTCGGGACAGGTAGACAAGCGCGAGGGGAGTATTATCTTTGATGCCCTGTCGCCGTTGTCGGTGCTTTCGGCCAACCTTGTCACCTTGCTAAAAACGGCCCTCACGCAGACTGATATCCAGGGCGCGACAGGCGACTGGTTAGATCTTGTTGCATCACAGTATTTTATATACCGCCGTGCGGCGGTTGCCTCGCAGCGTTCCATTCAGGTCACACCAAATAACATTCCGCTCTCACTCGGGGCCACAATGAAAACCAATGACGGGCTTGGGCTTTTGTGGAGAATTACGGATGTTTTGACGGACGGTCAATATGTCGTCACATGCACAACTGCTGGCAAAGATGGTGGTAGCGATTATGGGCCTTTAAAACTTAGCCCTCCCGTGGATGGTATCAAGTCCATCGTGTTTGTAGAAACCATTAACGAGGGAATGGACGCAGAGAGTGACCCAGAATTACGCGTCAGGATTTGGCAGACGCAACGTTCCCAGGGGTATGGTGGTAACTTCGATGACTACAAACAATGGTGTTTTATCGACTTTGCATCGGATGCCAACGGCGGCCTGATAGACGGGATGTTTTTCTTCCCTGCATCCCGATATAATGGCGGCGGGAGCGTTAAAATTTGGGCGACAGCGCAGGGAGATTCGGGCGCATACATGCCCGCTGGATCCGAGACGTTGCAACGGCTAAAAGCCTTTTTAGACCCTGTGGAACTGTCTGGGGAAGGCGCGGGCGTTGTGCCCGTTGGGCATAGCGTGGACGTGGCTGCGCCGAGCGCAGATGTGTTCGACTTGACTGTGTATGTCACTTTGAAGGGTTCGGCCACCTCCATAACGGACGAACAGCGCGCAGGGGCAGAGTCCGATTTGAGGGCCTATTTTGAGTCAGTCCGTGGGGACTGTGTAACAAAGTATGACGATGACTTCCCTGCCACGGGGTATGCAATGACTCTCTATTTGAACCGCATCGAATCGGCAGTCTACGGGACGCGCTTTGCCAATGTCACTGCCGTTCTTCGGGACGGTGTTCAGCTGGATTCCCGCTATGACTATACAATCACATCGTCATCGGCGACGGTTCCCGCTCTTGGTACATTAACCTTGGTTGTGGATGAGGGCTGATATGTCGGAACGTGATATTCTCATTTACCGTATAGATACGCTTGCGACGCGGGCAGTTTTCCCCAAGATTTATGATGGCTTTGTAGAAATCGACGAACTGGCCAAGGGCGAGGATGCACTTTTGAATGTGCTCAAAACGCTTGTGCTTACTGCTTTGAATGACAAGGTGATATCCACCGCGTCGGCTGAAAAAATATCAGAGTATGAGGAACACCTGTACCTATCGGCGACGGGCCTCACGTTGGACCAACGACGTCAACAGGTCTTGGATTACCTCAACCGCTCCCGAGTTTTCAACAAAGAGGCCTTGCAGGCACTCATTGACGAGCTTGCGGGCAGTGAGACTGCAACGTTCACAATTGACCCCATTGGGCTAATACTTGGGCTAAACGTCGTCAATGACGGCGACCATGGCGCGCTTTTGGGCGTAACCATCGCAAATGCCATCCGCCCGAGGGTGCCGCAGAATCTCGACATGTTCGTCCGTGTGGACGCTGGGATTGATATGGACATGGTGCATAACTATGCGCATTTTGGGGCAATGGCGGTCAGCTTGGGCAAGGTTGCATACCATGCGCAGGCGGCACCAGGTCCGATCTACATCGGCGTGACGACATCATGCCCAGCGGGAACCACGGTTCTATATTCCCCCTATTTCTGGTCTTATGCGTTTAGCTCTGCGAGTAGCGACAACTGGTGGCATCCAAGCTACTACCAGAATGCAACGCCACCTATTGAGGACAACAGCTTATATCCAGTGGGTGGGACAAGGTACGAAGAAGTTGTACTTACTGACGGCGCGGGCGGGACATATACACCATATACTTTTAGGCTTGCACAGTATAGCAGCAAGCCAGAGTTCTACATGGACAGTAGCTATTCATCGCAGAATAGCAGCCGAAACGGTGTAATCATTAAATTCGGGTCGGATTTGCCCGCACAGTCGTTCAACCTGCCTGCCGACATGTACTCAATCAGTGGGACGACCATTACCTGGGATATGTCGCATCCACTCATGGTGCTGCTCCAGGGTAAGCAATGTATATAATTTAGGAGGTAAATTATGGTATTCCAAGACGCATATATTACGGACGCAGGGGCAACATTGCTGGCGAGGTCTGCCGCAGGGGAAGGAGCAATCGTGTGGGGCGAGGCGAGGACGTCGAGCCTTGATACGGATGATTATACGACGGCACAGATGAATGCCATTACGACGGCAACCTTTGGCACGTATACAAGCGACGGGCAGGTTGCCAATGCCATTGTGAATGACGATGACGGGTCGGTAACGCTGCATTGTGAGTTGAGCAATGAGAATTACAGCGGTACAGCTCGGACATTCGGTGTGTGGGCAAAAGTGGAAGGCGACGTGGATGAGGAGCTGGCTATCGTTGCACGCAGCGGCGACGGCGCGACACCGACGATCATTAATCCTGATTCTGTCTGCCCGATAAAACTGTTTGTGGATTTCACAATCGACATCAGCGAGCATCAGGCAAGCGCTGTTGCGGTAACAGAGGGATACTATGCGACGGCGGCTGCAATGCAGGCAGAGACAACGGCACGGGAAGCCTTGGAACAAAATCGATGGCGCATTTACAAAGACCTTTGGGAAGCCATGCAATATAGCAAGGATGGTGAGTGGTTTAGCCTGTCGGCTGACAAGCCAAGGGCATTCAAGGTCGAGAGCTATGGTGCGGTGTTTCTGACAGGATATTCGCCCTGTAACTTCGTCGTACTGCAATTCCTTGGGCCTTGGATGCTGTGCAAGGCCTACGAGGGAACTCCGAACGGATACACAGAGATGTGCATTGGCGTTTCGCATGTTTCGGACTTCGGTGGATGGAGTCCATACATAAATGCGCGATTTGTATTGAGTACGAGCACGGCAGACAAGGACAGCGTCTTTAAGCTCCTCTGGGTCAATGATGACGACGTCCTTTATGAGAAGGACGGTGTAATCATGTGGAAATCTGGTGCCTCTTTTACACACTCTGGGTACTTCCACAGGTCATCGGCAGGGCTTGTCAGGGTGCTGTTAAACGGGAGTGACATCGAGTTCGCGCCTGTCACGGCAATCACGCCGTCATCCATAACCGTCGGGGACACCTTCGCAGTAATGGACAATAGCGACTATATCTACTCGGGAGGATCGCAATATTTCCGCTCCATGATGCTCATGGGGCTGCGCATTGGCCTATTTTACGACGGCGATTGGCACGGACAAGTAGGGGCATGGCAAAGCACTGGCTACTACGGTTCGGAAAGCCGCATCACGAATGCCGAGAACGCCGTAATCACCTATAGCTACACTGTCTATATCAATGGCACGACATGGTACAGCCAATTCTTGGCGACGGACTGCGCCTCAAAGCAGATAACTGCTTCAGACTCTGAAGGGACATACACCCTCACACGGGATGTCAAGGGGCTCTCCATTCCGTTTATCATGTCAGATTATGTGGGCGATCTATCATCAGCCAACACCCTTTCAGAGGTGAATGAGCTTAGGACGGACACCGAACCTATGCAGCCATGCGGCTTTTTCTGTTGCACCATCCAAGGGGACGGTGCGTATGTCATCCCGTGGCCTGGTAGCTATGGCAGGATGGTAAACCGCAATGGGTTCCTGCTGCCCTATCTGGACAACCCGCCAGAGTATGCATCGGAGTAGGCTGCCAAACAAATACTGACGGCCCAGTGGGGGCCGTCAAAGATAATTTGGGCTTTGATGCAACACAAAAAAGTGTTTTTTTATTTGACATGTTGTTTATAAATTTGTAAATTAAAAGCAACAAGGGCGGGGAACGGTTCCAAGCCAAAGCGAATCGGAGGTTATCATGGTAGAGCTCAAGAGCATTTACAGTGGCGGAGACATTGAGGACAGCGACGGCGCATGGGAGAATTTTGAGATCTATGCAGACGATAAATGCGTCGGGGAAGTCACCGTAAAGACATGGGATGACGGCTCTGCGTTAATCGAACGCATCGACATAGAGGAAGCCTTTAGGGGACGCGGCATCGGCACGGAAGCGATCCGCATGATTAGCGACGATCACGACCGCACATATATAGTCCCTGACAATGCCGACGCGCAAAGGCTCTATGAGAGGATTGGCCGCGAGACAAGCGATGACGTCTGGATGTCGCTTGACCAGGGGTTTGGTGTTTACAGTGTATAGTACTATGGCACATGCCGTTTTCCTGGAGGTGTGAGATGTGGAAGATTTTCATGCAGGAGTATCCCAAAACGCATCACGAGCCTGTGATGCTTCGTGAGTATGACAGCTTTTGCGATGAAGCCAATGCGTGGCGACAGGCCCTTGCTGATGTCGAAAAAAGAGGTGTCAGGCTGTGTAATGTAGAGGTTTACGACACGCGCCTGCATCACAGGGCAGTGCATTTCGGCGAACGCAGGGATGCAGATGGTACAGTGGTGGCCGAGGCCGGATGGTACAATGCACGCAGCACATACCATCGTGTGGATAACGGGGAGGGATGGTAATCATGCAGTACAAAGACCTTGAAATCCAAAGCCGAAAAGACTTTGCCAGCCAAGAGAGCAAGCGCGGCGTGTGGAAGCGCTGCACTTTTGAGGCAGATCCAGCGCTGTGGCATACGCTTCAGGATGAAGCCAGGGAAGCTGGATGTAGCGTTTCGGAGCTCATCCGTGCAATCGTGTCGAAGTGGTGTTGCAAGGCAAGCGATACGCCGACCTGTCTTATGGATGAAAACACGTATGAGACGGAGCTTGCGCGAGCGGCTTATTTCATGCGTTGCGATACAGAGCGGGCCCCCTTCTGGGGCGGCTACCACAAGGGCCTGCACCGTGCGCACGATGGGGATTCTTTTTGCGACGAGAAAGCACATGAGGCTATACTTGCCCTCTCTGACTATGACGATCCAGACTCCAGGATGCGCGGTGATGGATACAGGGCTGGCCTGGATGCAGTCCGAACCGGTATGCCATGGAACGACGAAAAATAATAACGCAGCGTGTTTTTATTTCTTGACTTATTGTTTATAAATTTATATATAGGTGCTGTCAGGTGGTTGGGATGTTCCCCGCACACGCGGGGGTGATCCTGGAGGCGCACGAAAGTTACCTCTAGCTGACTGCTGTTCCCCGCACACGCGGGGTTAGATCTAGTCCACCGCCTGACTCTTTCTTTTTGAAAAAACATGAAAGCCCGGCCAAATGGTCGGGCTTTTGTGTATGGAGAGACCAGCGTTGCACGGTGTGTTACTTATGGCAATAATAGTGTGTTACTTGGTGACGATATTATACAGGTGTATAATATCGCCAACAAGTAACACACAAATATCGTTTAAAGTAACACAAAACTCCCCTAGGCGGCTATTTTACTAGGGTTGCTGAATTGCTCCTACGGCTTTCGCCGGTGAAGTTAAACAATAGTGTGTTTTGAGCGATACGGTCAAGAGTGGCTTGGGCCATCTTTGTTGCGCGGGGATCGGTGAAGTCAGTGAGCCATTCTTTGAATGTGCGATTCGATGTCATGATCAGGCTTTTCTGTTGGTAGCAGTAGTTCGATATGAAATCGAATAGCAATTCGATGGTGTCGTCTTCACGCGGGGGATAGCCAAATTCATCCAGGATGATGAGTTCGGTTTTGGACAGCCGTTTATAGAAACGCTCGTCTTTGGTCGATTTGGCTTCGCGCAGCTGGGCAATGAGTGAGGGTAAACGATAGAATGCAACCTTGTGGAAGTGTTTGCACGCTTCGATGCCCAGGGCGATGGCAAGGTGTGTCTTGCCCGTTCCTGGGCGGCCATACATGAAGATGCTGTATTTGTTATCGACAAACACTGTATCCGTGAAGTATGCACGTGTCACGCTGGATGGCATTTCGACGTTGGTGAAGTCGAAATCAGCCAGGGTTTTGATTTCGGGAAAGGCGGCATTCTTAATATTGCGCTCGATTGCCAGCGCATCCCGTCGGTTGATTTCGCCTTCCAAAAGGTCAATCAGGTAGTCTCGCTCTTTGCTCTTTTTGGCCGTGACGGCTTCGACGAAGTTGGAACCCAATCGAAGCCGTTTGCACCACTCAACCGTGTCCCTTGATGGCGATGTCATATTCCTCCTTTGAGACGCGGTAAGGTTGGATGTCGAATAACGCTCCGTCCTGCGCTTGAGGTTGCGACTTCATGGCCTCGGATTCCATGAGGTCTTCCAGAACCTCGCTGCGCATGGCCGGACGCGTCTGGGCCAGTGTTTCCATGATTTCGTTTGTTTTATCCTGGCATGATGTTTCTCCTTGTGGCTGGATGCCCGATGATATGTTTGCCTTTGGACGCGCCATGATGGCATCCAGATAGGCAGACTGGGCAATCGTTGTGGATCCCTTCTGATATGAACGTGGGTGAGACCAGATATGTGTTCCGTAATCGTCGAAGATTTCGACGGTAAACGCCCCAATCCTGACCGTGAGCCATTTGCTTGCGTGTTTGTCGGATGTCGAGTAATCACAGCCGCGCACATGAACAAGCGCACAGTTGTTTGCTTTGCGGCGAAGCGTCTTGCGTTCGTCGAACTCTGCTTTGGGAAGAGATAAGCTGGCACGCCGATCTTCGTCGAACAGGTCGGTTTTGAGAATGCCCTTCTTGTAATGCTTCGTCGTTGCCAGGGCATCGAGACAGGTTTTGAGCAGTTCCGTGTTGAACACTTCCTCGTCATCGAGCGTCGGTGGCGGGGAGAGATAGCGTTTGCGCAATACCTCGTTGTTGCGTTCGACACTGCCCTTTTCACGGCCCCGAGCCGGATTGCAGAAACGCGCTTCGAACCCATAGTGTGAGGCAAATTCTGTATATCGCGGATTGACCTTGCGGCCGTTTCGCTCGACTTTGATGATGGCCGTCGATGCATTGTCGAACAGGATCACCCTCGGCACGAAGCCGATGAAGTTGAAGCACTTGATCAGCGCATGGAATAAGCATTCCTGATTCTCTGCCGGATAGACCTGGACAAACTTTGCATCCGAGTACGGAAACGACACCGTAAACCCATGACCATCCACCAACCTTCCTCGCTTGAAGTATTTCGCATCGAAGAAATCGATCTGGGCTTCGCCTGGCTCGTGTTCGAGCGGGATGGCGGCCAGCTGTTCCTCTTTGACAATCGTGCAGTGCGCACGAATGAAGCTGCAAAACGCGGGATAGGAAATGGATAGTTCCGGATGACGGCGCAATAATTCATGATGCGCCCCGAGGTAGTTGAGTGACTGTTTTCCGTATTTCTGACTGTCCATGATGATGCTCTCAATTTCATGCTGGTAGGCATCCAGGCGCGAAGCCCGTTTGTGCTGCCATTTGACGTCGGTGGATGGCTTGTCGAGCCAGAGCCGGATCGTTTTGGGCGAGAATGGGACGGACTTCGCAATCTCTCGGATGGAGTGGCCCTGCTGGCGCAGGTACCGAATCACGTTCAAATCATCGGGCGTCATTCTGCTGTAGTTTGGTGGCTTTTTGATTCTGGCCATGACGCCCTCCGTGGCTTTTGAGGGTTAAATCCTGTGAAGTGGATATTTTCTAACAGGTATGGCTATCGTCTGCTTTTCGAACCTTTCCGGATGGTCTTTTGGCTCTACATTGCCACAGATCAGCGCTCTTTTCCCTTTGCACTCGATATACAGGATATTGTCATCCGCGAATGCCTTGAATTCGTCTGGAGCCGGATTATATGCAATATAATTAAATACAAATATGCGATATTTCGAAATGACATAGATATCCAGTATATTGTCAAACATATCTGGCGCATGAGGTGTGTATTCGCGCCGTTCATAAGAGCACCAGTCGTCTTGAACTGTCACAAACTCATCCTTGCGGGTTTCAAAAATATTGAGAAATTTTTGTGTGTCTGGCACATCATTTCCACGTTTTACGCCAAAATATTCGTCATATCCCTCGTCAAACTCGAATCTGGTTTCATCCGGTTTGTCGAAGATGATATATTTGCCGTTTGAAAACCAATCATCGCCAAAGAGCTTGATGCCATAGCCGTTCGAATCGTCTTCGATAATTTCATATTCACTTTCGAAGCTCCAATCGTAGTATGAGATGTCAGCATACGACGCCGCGCAATCTTCATCACAAAAGATTTCGTTGTCGTATGCCCTGGCTTCCGGGTCGCCAAATTCAATTTTTCTATGACAATATGCGCATTTGAATTCGTTTTCGATTCTCATGGTTATTTCTCCTTAATTTCGTTTCTACTTATGAATCCCATCTGAGTGCGTTGATACAGCCGGAAAGCCTTGTATGCCGGGCTGTACAGACCTTCTTTCATATTGGCTCTGATTTGATTGAATGCCTGTACGGCATCTTTTTGTTTCGGATGCAATTACTCTTTGAATATGATCCAAAATCCATCTGAGCGCAGATATTCAATGCCGTATTTGTTTGGTTTCATGGTCGTCTCCTAATAATCATATTCCAAACATTCGTCACATTCGTCGTAGTACTCGCCGTCGTAACCGATGCCGTCCATGATTTCGTGCCAGCAATCGACACATAACAGGCGCATTGCGATTCCATGACAATCACGTGACCAACTCAGTTCGGAACGCGGAAATTCATTACCGCATTCGCCGCATTTGCATGGGTAGTCATCATGATCGGGTATTTCATATAAGTTATCGTTATCTAACATATTATTCCTCCAGAGCGAGTTGGGGTTGTGGGGGGAGTGTTGTAAAATGGGATGTGAAATGTGCGTCGATGTCTTTGTGCTCGATGGCAGACAGGCATTGGGGGCACAGCAAGTGGAACTGGCCAATGCCGCTAAAGTCGTAGAACCAGGACAGGTTGAAGCGGGGGAACTCTTTGCCGCATTCGTAGCAGCAGCATGGATAGTTGTATTCGGATTCGTCGTAATTATCGTGCATGGTTTAGCCCTCATTGCTCTTTGCGGCATATTGCCGAATGGCGTCATAAAACAACTCTCCAGTCTTTTGATTAAAGACGGCAGCGGTTTCTTCATCTGTCATGTGTTCCAAAACTCTGCACGCCAGCCCCATTGCTTTGGCGAATAATTCCTGACAGTTATTGCAGGACTCCCACAGTAACTGTTCTGCCAGGCTTTGATGCATTTCTTTCCAGCCCATACTATTCCTCCAGAGCGAGTTGGGGTTGAGGAATGCCGAGCTTTTTGAGGTCGGGGATGGCGAGTTTGCGCTGGGTGTCGGTGTAGGCACGATATGCTTTGTCGTATGCCTGGGACATCATTTCGGCCATTTGGTTGCTGATGACATCGCAGGCGGCGCGAAGCCGATCGTTTTCGGCAAAACTCGCTTCGGATTTGCTGAATTCGGCGTCGCGTTTGGCTTGAAGTTCGTCGCGTTCCTTTTGGAGTTCGGGGGTAAGGTTGCCTGGATAACAGAAGACGTGCATGTTGAATTCGTGCAGGATGTCGCTGTTGACTGAGTAGACCTCGAATGCCTGGTACTTTGCTTCGGCATCGGCGAGTGCTTTTTCGAGCTGCGCGTATTCGCGGGGCAGGTACTTTTGGTAGTCGATGGTTTTGGTGCAGTAGTGGGCGATTTCCGGGGCCGAGGGGACGAAGTGCGGCTGGGCGGCGAGTGCTTTGCGGGCGGCGGCGATCACGTCTTCGAGGGAGTATTGCCAGAGTTCGTCGAAGTAGGCGAAGATGGTCGTCTGTTTGTCGGCATCGGCGAGTGCTTTGCTGTTGGGGAATTTTGACCAAAGCCAGGTCAAAAGGTGCCGTGTTTGTTCGATATTCATTGGCCTTCACCTCTATTTTCTTCTTCCTCTTTGATATCGCTTAACCTAGCTATTACATCTTGTAGCTCTTGACATATATCGCCCGTTTCTTCGTCCGATAGTTCCCAAAACCGTTGTGCTTCTTCAGCGGCACTGATTATGGATAAATATATTTCTGTCCAAATGAGTGCTTTTTCTGCACCGTGTTCTCTGGCTATTTCTTTCATTCTTGCGATGAACTTGGGGTAATTAAAACTTCTCATGATTTACTCCTTAAAATTCCGTTTTGGAACGTGTGTGGTACTGACCAGGTACAAATGATGTCGGGTCAGGTTGAGGTTGCGCCTGTTGGGGGCGTTGCTGATATGGGGTTTGGCGTTGCGGCTGGCGGTATTTCCAGTCGTCGTTGAAATAGCCTTTCTCGCGCATCCACTCGATGGCCGAGTAGCCGCCGGGAACAGGCCGAAGGACGTTTTCTTCGATGCAGAGCTGCCAGACGCGCTCGCACTGTTTGATCGGCCTGCCCAGCCGGAGTGCCAGATCGGCGGCATCCTGCCAGGCATGGCCATTCACTGAATTGCTGAGAGCAAAGATGAGTAGGAAAATACGATGAGCTCCCGTATTGTCATACTTTGTCATTGGTTCTTCGCATCGTCTTGCGATGCGCTCATTGAAAAAGTCCGCGTCAATCATCCACTTCATTATCCGCCATCCTCCTTGGTGTTGCCGGGGCGTTGCGGGGCGTGCCCCGCAGAGGGGGTAGGCGCGTATGCCGCTTGCGGCATAGTGCCGTAGGGGGAGACTTCCCCCACCAAAACCATACCTATTCCGCATCTGCTTTTTTGGACTTTTTGCGGGCGTTCGGATTGGCGCGGCAGTAGAGCTCGATGGCGATGAGCTTGATTTCGTCCGGCGTGAGGGCTTCGATAGGGCGCACATCATCCGTTTTGAGGATGTCGGCGTAGTCCTTGGTGATGGATTCGGGCGTTTCGCCGTTTTGCAGGCGCGTGGCGAGGTCGTTCTGGACGTAAGAGGCGGGATCGAGTTTGGGCTGAGCGGCTTTTTTCGGCTTTTCGGGGGCGGGCTGCGGCGTGGTGAGCCATTTGGCGATGCGCTGTCCGGTTTCCTCGGTGATGATGAGGGGATCGCTGAACAGGTGGGTGCGGTCTTTGCCGGCGCTGGCGATGTGGGAATCGCGGTCGAGTTCGAACATGAGCGTGAATTCGTAGTCCATGCCGTCGCGCTGGATGCTGGCGAGGCCGACTTTTTGCGGTGTGGACTTGCCTGTTTTTTCGTCTTTGGTGATGACGTAATCGGATTTGGATCGCATGGTGGCGAGAATGTTGAGGCGCGTGTTGAGGATGGTTTCGATGAGTTTGGTGTGTCGTGGCGTGACATCAACCCAGGCGGCGAAGGTGTTGCCACGGTATTTGGCGCGGGCGATGGCGTCGGCGAGTTCGAGGCAGCCACCGCGTCCGTTCCACTCGTGGGAGAGTGAGTCGATGATGAGGTTCTGGTAACCGGCTTCTTCGGCGGCCTTGATGACGTAGATGAAGTATTCGGGCGGGAAGCCGTTGGGATCGAGTTCGTCCCAGGTGTCGAAGTCGAAGAAATCGGCGTAAAGTGACGCGCTGCCGCCTTCGGTGTCGAGCACGGCGGTTTTGCCGCCGAGGCCTTTGGCGATGAGGAGCGCGCTGTAGGTTTTGCCGGACCCGGCGGGGCCTGAAATGGCGAGTTTGATGGATGTAGCCTGTTTGGTTGCCTTGGTGAATGCCATGATGGTGCCTCCTTATGCGCTGATTTCATTGATGAGTGTCTGTCGGATTGCAATGAGTTCGTCGATCTGGCCCAGGATGGTGTCGATTTGACGTGCGGCGAGTTGTTTGTAGGCGCGGTCGGCGGTGTTCAGATTGATGGTATTGAGTGCGTCGGCGGCACCGCGCAGGATGGCGATGGCCGTGCGTTTGTGTCCGTTGATGGTTTTGCAGTCGCGTGTATTAAGATCAATTTCGAATAACATGGCTGAGTTCCTCATGTGGTTGGCGTGTTGTGTAGAATTCTGCAACGCATTGGAGATCGCCGCAGGCGCGGCAAAGCGGCAGGTATGGGCATGTGCTGTATTGCAGGCATGCGCTCGTGTTGGGGCAGATTGCGCCGTGCCGGATTTCGCGGCACATCGCCCAAAGTATGGACTGGCGCAGGGTCAGGAAACCGTCGGCGAATCGGACGTATCGGCGGACGTAGTTGTCTGCGTCGATGTCATCGCGGACGCGCAGGCGGAACGAGTCGATGTCTTCGTTGGTCTTGAGACGAAGTGCAGGCTTTTCGAGCACGTCGTAGAGGGCACCGACGATGGGACGTTTCATGACCTGCTGCATGGCGATGGCATAGAAGGCGATCTGCATGTCGATTTCGATGCGGTTGAGGTAGTCGTCATTGGCGTTTGATGCCGTTTTGTGTTCGAGGATCCAGAGTTCGCCGTTGCGCTCGATGATGCCGTCCACTTTTCCGGCGAGTTCCCATGTTTTGGATGGTGCGCCGGTTTGGGGATTGATGAGGGGCGTGGCGAATTCCTGTTCGACGGAAACGACGGTGAAATCTTCGCGCGGGTACTTTTCCCAGTAGCCTCGGACGAGTTCGGTTGCCTTGACCTGGTCGGTGTCGGAGAGGTCGGAGCGGTTGGCGGCTTCGACGGCCTTGTCGATGTCGTGATATTTGAACCAGGTTTCGAGGCCGCTGTGGACGGCAGAGCCGAACATGAGCGCGGTTGCGCTTTCGCGCGGAACGATGCAGCGGTTGTAGCGGTAATCGAACTTTTGGCGGCAGGAAAGCCAGGCGGTGAACATGGAATAAGTGATCTGACGCGGGCTATTCATTGCAATCCTCCGTGATTGTGCAACGGTCAATAATGCGCATTTGTTTCTCTGTACAGGATTGCAGAGCCTGTTCATAAGTGCGAGCGGATATTTCCGTCCAGAAATCCCAGTTTTCTTCGTTCTCGTGAGCGGCGGCAATCTGTTCCGCCTCTGTGATGGTCATGTTTAAAAACATAGCAGTCTCCCAATGAGTGTTATACAAAAATTCAGTAACAAAAGGCATATAAACACTCGTGAG